>Ga0105044_10000216_pt1 | contig 67683 bp, 61 predicted proteins | sample MAT01_FD_78092 | JGI IMG/M metagenome (GOLD analysis project Ga0105044, IMG submission 78092) | Freshwater microbial communities from Lake Fryxell liftoff mats and glacier meltwater in Antarctica - MAT-01 | ecosystem: Environmental > Aquatic > Freshwater > Ice > Liftoff microbial mat | place...
CCGGTTGCGGGCATTCCGGTTGCGGGCATTCCGGTTGCGGGCATTGAAGACCGGACTGCCACCCCGCCATGCATCGGGGGCGAAGTCCGCGGCGGCCGCCGGTCCGAAACGCGTCGCGACGATTGGCATGATGACGCGACTCTGCACGTGACCGACCAGCATGTACTCACGACCCAGGCGCGCCAGGGCCGCGCGCGAGAGGCGCCCGAGAGCGACGTCGGGCTCGAAGGGCCCGCTGCAGTCCGCCAGCGGGCTGGGCGTGCCGGACGCCCTCATCACCGGCCCTTGAAGGCCGGGGTGCGCTTCTCCATGAAGGCCAGCATACCTTCCTTGGTGTCCTCGGACTGGGTGACCAGCGACTGCACCATGGCCTCCTCGTCGAGGGCGGTCTCCATGTCGACGTCGAGCGAGCGATTCAAGAGCCGCTTCGACATGCCGAGCGCGTAGGTCGGGCCGCTGGCGAGTCGCAGCGCCCACTCCGCGGCGACGGCCTGCAACTGGTCGCCGGGCACGACCTTGTTGACCAGGCCGATGCGCTGCGCATCGTCGGCCGCCAGGTCGTCGCCGAAGAAGACCAACTCCTTGGCCTTGGCGAGGCCGATGAGGCGCGGCAGCAGGTAGGCGCCGGCGGCGTCGACGGCGATGCCGCGGCGCACGAACACTTCGATGAAGCGCGACTCGGCGGCGGCGATGACCAGGTCGCAGGCGAAGGCGAGGTGGGCGCCGAGGCCGGCGGCGACGCCGTTGACGGCGGCGATGACCGGCTTCTCGAGTTCCCAGACGGCGCGGATGAGGCGCTGCGAGCGGGTGCGCAGCATCTCGCGCGCGGCGCCGGGGCCGGTCGGGCCGCTGCCGCGGCGGCTCAGGTCGGCGCCGGTGCAGAAGCCCTTGCCGGCGCCGGTGAGGACGACGGCACGCACGTCGAGGTTGGTGCGCGCGTCGGTCAGCACCGCCAGCAGCTCCTCGCGCATGTCGTCGTTGACGGCGTTGCGCGCCTCGGGGCGGTTGAGGGTGATGGTCGTCACCTGCTGCTCGTGGCGAACCTGGATCGCCTGGAAGTCGGCCATGGATCGGATCTCCTTTCGGGTCAGACGCGCTGGCGGGTCAGTCCAGCTTGAGGGCGCGGCGGGCGTTGTCGCGCAGGAAGAGCTGCCGCACCTCGGGCGAGAGGCCGAGCGCGTCGAGTTCGGAGAGGACACGCTCGAAGGGCAGCAACGGGTAGTCGGTGGCGAACAGCACCTTGGTCTTGCCGAAGGTCTTCATGAAGTGGACGAAGGCCGGCGGGTAGTGCTTGGGCACGTGCGCCGAGGTGTCGATGAAGACGTTGGCGTGCTTCCAGGCGACGGCGATCATCTCTTCGGTCCAGGGCCAGCCGATGTGGCCGCAGATGATGCGCAGCTCGGGGAAGTCGAGCGCCACCTGGTCGATGTAGAGCGGTCGCCCGGTTTCCGACGGCAGCAGTGGCCCGGTGTGGCCGACCTGGGTCTGGAAGGCGACGTCGAGCTCGACGCACTTGGCGTACAGCGGATAGTAACAGGCGTCGGTCGGCGGTTTGCGCCATATGAACGGCTCGATGCGCAGGACCTTGAAGCCGTACACCTCGACGTGCTCCTGCAGGCCGCGCACCGCCGCCATGATGTCGGTCGGGTCGGCGTGGTACTCGCCGATGAAGCGGTCCGGGTGTCGGCGCACCGCCTCGCGCACGTGCGCGGGCTCACCCGAGATGGCGGCCAGGCGGACGCCGTTGCGGTCCATGTCGGCGAGCATCTGCGCCACGTCGGTGCCGTCGTGGTACCAGTTCAGTCGCCCGTAGTTGCGGAAGACGTTCTCCGCCGCCGCGCTGCGCTTCTCCGGCGGCGTCGGCGACAGGTACTGCGTCCACACGTCGATGATGTCGTCCATGTCACGCTCCGGCTTCTTCACCACGGAGACACGGAGTCGCGGAGCCGGCGGACGACCTCCGTGTCTCCGTGCCTCCGTGGTGAGATCTGCTTCATGCTCTCGGTAATCCCAGCACGCGTTGGGCGATGATATTGCGTTGCACCTCGGACGTGCCGGCGTAGATCGTCGCGGACCGCGTCCACAGCAGCTCGCGCGGCCAGATTCCATCGTCGATGGCGCGCGCCTCGTCGCGCCACAGCGCGGCGTAGGGGCCGAGCAGGGCGCAGGCGGTGTCCATCAGGCGCTGCTCGACCTCGCTCCAGAACAGCTTCAGGATCGACCCTTCCGGGCCCGGCTGTCCGGTGCGCTGAATGCCGCTGACGTTGCGGTAGGCGGTGAGCTTGGCGAGCTGCACTTCAATCGCCAGCTGGGCGAGTTGCTGGCGGACGAGCGGATCGCCGGCGCGGCCGCGGCGCGCCAGCGCACACAGGGCCAGCAACTCGCGGCGCAGGCGGGCGTGCGGCGCGGCGCCGCCGCGCTCGTGCGCCAGCGTCGTCATGACCACGTCCCAGCCGCGGTCGATCGTCCCGACGACGTTGGCGCGCGGCACCTCGACGGCGTCGAAGAAGACCTCGTTGAACCACGCCTCGCCGGTCATCTCGACGAGCGGTCGGATGGTGATGCCGGGGCTCTGCATGTCCAGCAACAGGAAGGTGAGGCCGCGGTGCCTGGCCGCCGCCGTGTCGGTGCGGACGACGAGGATGCACCAGTCCGCATAATGCGCGAAGCTGGTCCAGATCTTCTGCCCGGTGACGGCGATGACGTCGCCACGCACCTCGCCGCGCGTCGTCAGGCCGGCCAGATCCGATCCTGCGTTCGGCTCCGAGAAGCCCTGACACCAGATGTCGTCGCCGCGCAGGATGCGCGGCAGGAAGCGCGCCCGCTGCTCGGCGGTGCCGCAGGACATCAGTGTCGGCCCGACCAGGCCAAGGGCGACGGCCAGGTTGATGCTGTCCGGCGCGCCGGCGGCGGCGCACTCTTCATTGAAAAGCAGTTGCTCGACCAGGGTCGCGCCGCGGCCGCCGTTCTCGCGCGGCCAGGCGATGCCGGCGAAGCCGCCGGCGGCGAGTGTCGCCTGCCAGGCCTTCGAGGCGGCGATCTTCTCGGCCGCGTCACGGGGGGCCCCGCGGGCGGGATCAGCGCGAAAGGCGGGCAGCGTCGCGCGCAGCCAGCCGCGCACCTCGCTACGGAATCCCTCCTCGGCGGCGGACAGGCGGAACTCCATCGGCAGAGCAGGGCGGCGCCGGGCGGCCCGGCGCGCGCGTCACGCCTCGGCGGCGATCCGCACCGGCTGTTCGACGTTCTTGCCAGTGGCGAAGCGCGGCCGCAGCAGCGACACCATGGCGGGAATGAAGACGAGGGCGCCGATGGCATGGAAGACCATCAACATCATCAGCAGAAAGGCCATCTGGGCCTGGAACTTGAGCGGATGGAAGAGCCACAGCACCATGCTCAGCGTGATCGTCACGCCGGTGAACATCACCGCCTCGCCGGTGGTCGTCAGGGCGCGGCGGTTGGCCTCGTCGAAATCGTGCGTCACCTCGTACTCCTCGACGATGCGGCTCAGCACATAATAGCCGTAGTCGATGCCGATGCCGATGCCGATCGCGGCGACCGGCAGTGAGTTGATGTTGAAGTCGATGCCCATCAGGTACATCACCGCTTCCGACAGCGGCTGGGCGACGATCGAAGGCAGCAGGACGATCAGCGCGCCGAGGACCGACCAGTAGGTCAGGAAGCTCAGCAGGAAGACCACCGCGAAGATGAGCGGCACGTTGACCTTGTACGACCAGTCGACTTCCTCGATCTGCGCCGCGAGGATGCCGAACAGGCCGCCGGCGAGGCGGTAGCGCACCGCGTCGTCGGGGTGCGTGTGGGTGGCGATGTACTCCTTGGCGCGGTCGATGGCGCCCTGGATCGTCGCGTGGTCGTAGTCCCGGTAGAAGACGGTGATCGTCGCGTTGGTGTAGTCGGGCGAGAAGAAGCGGTCGAGCTCGCCGCGGCGCGTGCCGGCGGTGACCATGAAGAACAACTGCCCGACGTGGTCGTTGCGCGTCGGCAGCATCTCCCACTTCGGGTCGCCCTCGTGGAAGACGCGGAAGATGGTCTTCAGCATGGTCGTCGCGGTGATCGAGCCGCCGGCGTTTTCGCCCTGCTCCATGTGGCGCTGGAAGAGGTCGAGTTGCTTCAGTACCTCGGCGTCCTTGATGGCACCCGGCTTCTTGCCCTCGGCGATGATGACCAGCGGGCTGTTGCCGACGAAGTACTGGTTCGCCTTGGCCGTCGCGACATTGTACGGGTGATCCGGATACAGCAGCGCCATGCCGGGGGAGGTGTCGCCGGTTTTCAGCTGGTGGCCGAAGTAGACGCCGAACACCATGGTGGCGAGGAAGACCGCCACCACCCAGTAGCGCATGTTGCCGACCGCCAGCGTCACCAGGCGGCGCCCGAGCGCGTCGGCCATGCGGTCGAAGGCGTTGCTCTGCCGGTGGCCGACCGGCGGCCGCACGAAGGACAGGATGATCGGATGCAGCGTCACGACGCTGATGAAGATCGAGAGGATCCAGAAGCCGGCGACGAAGGCGAGCTTCTGCATGAGCGGGATCGTCGCCACCGCGATGGTCATGATGGCCAGTCCATCGGCGACGATGGACACCATCGCCGGCGCGTACAGGCTGACGTACGAGTGGACGATCGCCTGGTGCTTGTCCTGCAGGCGGAAGTACTCCTCGTGGTAACGCTCCATCGACTGCACGGAGTGCGACAACGTGCGGGCGGTGATGAGCACGAACACGACGACCACCAGCGGGTCGAGGCTGTACCCGAACAGCCCGGCGAAGCCGAGGCCCCAGACGGCGCTCAGCAGGGCGGAGAAGGTCGGGATCGCGACGCCCTGGATGGTGCGGAAGTAGAACCACAGCAGGGCGATCATCAGCACCGCCGTGCCGCCGAGGTAGAATACGGTCTTCCACATCGCCTCGCCGAAGTAGGCGAAGAGAATCGGCGGGCCGGAGACGTAGATCTTGACCTTGCCGCTCGCTTCCTCGCGCGCGACGATCTCCTGGATGTGTTTCCACATGCCGTCGAGGTCGAAGTATTCCTCCCAGAACCCGGCGACGATCTGCGTCGCCCGGTCGTCCTCGGAGACGAAGAAGCCGCGCACGCCCTGGGTGGTGTCGACCTTGCGGCGGAAGAACTCCAGGTCTTCCTGGTCCTCGGGAATGCGCGGGTAGGTCAGCGGTACCGTCTTCAGGCCGGCACCGGTGGTCAGCGTCGTCTTGATCTTCGGGTGGGTGATCGACATCACCTGCTCGCCGTTGACCCCCGGCGTCTTGTGCAGCAGCTCGATGGTGATGCGGTCGACGGTCTTGATCACCTCGGGATCGGAGAAGATGTCGCCGTTCGTCGCCTCGACGGTCATCAGCAGGACGTTCGAGGTGCCGAACATCTTGCGGTACTTCTGGTAGACTTGAATGTACGGGTGATTCGGCGGGTAGAGATCGAAGAAGTTGGTGAAGATCGTCAGGTTCGCGGCGAGGAACCAGACGAAGAAGATGGTGATCGCGGCGACGCCCGCCGCGACCGGGACGCGGTAGCGCAGGAGGAAGAGGAGGAACGACTCAATGTAGCGCTTCGGCAGCACGTCCCCCCCCGTCTGCTTGCTCAATGCGGCCGTCGACGACGCGCAGCCGCGCGCCCTCGGCGCCGACGATCGCGCCGTGCGGGCCCGACACCAGCGACAGGGCGCGGAACCATTTCGGTCCGCCCAGCGGCGGGCTCGGTCGCCGCGTCCAGGTGCGACCGCCGTCCGGGCTCAGGAACACCGCTCCGGCCTCGCCCACCGCGACGCCGAGGTCGCCCACGACCTGCACCGCGTAGAGGCTGGGGTTTTCGTAGGCGCTGCTGAATCCGACCTGCTCGAGCTCGCGGATCTCGGTCGAGCCGTTGAGGACCGTCCAACTCTGCCCGCCGTCCTCGGTGCGCAGGATGAGCGCGTCGATGCCCACCACCCACCCGCGCCGCGCGTCGGCGAAGAAGACGCCGAAGAGCGTCTTCGCCACGCCGGTTGCCTGCGTCGTCCACGTGCGCCCGCCGTCCGAGGTCGTGTACACCGTCCCCAACTCGGCGGCGATCCAGCCGCGCGTGCGGTCGACCATCGACACGTCGTTCAAGATGATGTCGTCCGGCAGCGCGTGGTTCTCCCACGTGCGACCGCCATCGGGGGTGGTCAGCACCGCGCCCCAGTCACCGACCGCGACGCCAGCCTGGGCATCGACGAAATCGACGCTGAAGAGGTGCTTGTCGATGCCGCTGCTCTGCGCCGTCCAGGTCGCGCCGCCGTCGGCGGTGTGCAGGATCAGCCCCGACGCGCCCACCGCCCAGCCATGCCGCGCATCGACGAAGTCGACATCGTAGATCTGCTGAGTGGTCTGCGACACCTGCGGTTCCCACGTCGTGCCGCCGTCGCTGGTGCGGGCGACGGTGCCGAACGCGCCCACCGTCCAGCCGTTGTTCTGATCGACGAACGACGTGCCGTAGAGGTTGTCCTTCAGGCGCGGTGTCGATGGGGCCGGCGTCGCGAAGACCGCGCCTGCGGCCGCAACGGCGATCACAAAAGCTAGAACGCCGCTCCATCGGGGAGCGGCGTCACCTGCAGCGGCTCGTTGCACTGGTCGAAGTCCTTGGAAAAAGAGTGGCAGCTTATAGGGCGTTTGATTCAAGCGAGTCAAGGAAACGTGATGCGGGGAGGGCTTGCGGGACAGTACCGGTGCCGCGGCGGGAGTTTCAACCGATTCTTCGCGACTTGACCGCCTGGCTCACCGTCCCCTTATAGGCGTCATGGCGCTGTACCCGACCGCGCTCCGGCGCCAGGACGCGGCGCGCTGGCGAGCCGCGGGGGAGTGGGGGGTCGAGTCGCTCGGCGGCGCGTTCGCTCGCACCTGTGCGATGCGCGGCACGGCGGCGGCGCTCATCGACGGCGAGCGCCGGCTCGCGTTCGCCGAGTGGGACCGCCTCAGCGCCGCCGCCGCGGACGGACTCGGCGGGCTCGGCGTCGGGGCCGGCGACGTCGTCGCCTACCAGCTGCCCAACTGGTGGGAGGCGACCGTGCTGTTCCTCGCCGCGGCGCGCCGCGGCGCGGTGGTGAACCCGGTGCTGCCGATCTTCCGCGCCCGCGAACTGGCCTTCATCCTGCGCCAGTCCGGCGCGAGGGTGCTCGTCGTTCCGGGGACCTACCGCGACTGCGACTACCCGGCGATGGTGGCCGACCTGCGCGCGGAGTTGCCGGCGCTGCGCCACGTGCTGGTGGCGCGCGCCGCGCCGCCGGTCGGGACGGGCGCCCTCGACTCCCTGTGGGCGCATCCGGCCGCCAACGCCAGCGCCGCCGTCGAGGTCGACCCGTCGACGCCGCTGATGCTCATGTACACCTCGGGCACGACCGCCGCAGCGAAGGGCGTCCTGCACACGCACGACACGCTGCTCGCCGAGGTGCGCAGCCTGCGCCGCGTCCACGCCCTGACCCCGGGCGACCGCACGCTGATGCCGTCGCCGCTGACGCATATCTCCGGCGTCGTGCATGCGATCCTGACGCCGGCGGTGGTCGGCACCAGCGCGGTCCTCATGGACCGATGGGGTGCCGCCGCCGCTCTGCAGACCATCGCCAGAGAGCGGGTGACCTACATGGTCGGCGCGCCGACGTTCCTGCAGGACCTCGTCGCGCAGGCCGAGGAGGTCGACGGCGACACCACCTCGCTGCGGCTGTTCTCCTGCGGCGGGGCGCCGGTGTCCGCGGCGCTCATCCGGCGCGCTCGCGCCCGCCTCGGCTGTGTCGCCAAGCGGGTCTACGGCTCCACCGAGTTCCCCACCATCACCTGCACCGACGCGGCGGATGCCGCCGAGATGGGGGCCGAGACCGAGGGCCGTGCCATCGCGCCGGGCGAGGTGCGCATCGCCGACGCCCGCGGTCGCGCCGTGCCGGCCGGCGCGGCGGGCGAGGTGCAGGCGCGCGGGCCGGAGTGTTGCGTCGGCTACGCCGACGCAACGCTGAACGGCGAGGCCTTTACCTCCGACGGCTGGTTTCGCACCGGCGACCTCGGCCACCTCGACGCGCGCGGCTATCTGCGCATCACCGGACGCATCAAGGAGATCGTCATCCGCAAGGGCGAGAAGTTCAGCCTGCGCGAACTCGAGGACGCCATCGCCGCGCATCCCGCCGTTGCCGAGGTCGCCGTCATCGCGCTCCCCGACGCCGCCACCGGCGAGCGCGTCTGCGCCGTCGTCGTGCTGCGCGGTGGTGCGACGCTGACGGTGGCGGAGCTGAGCGCCGGCCTCGCCGCGGCCGGCCTGGCGCGCCAGAAGCACCCGGAGCAACTCGAGCGCGTCGACGCGCTGCCGCGCACCGACAGCGGCAAGCTGCACCGCGCGGCGTTGGTGCGGCGCTTCAGCCCCGCCTCCTGAAGCAGACGCGGCACACGGCGGCAGGGAGCGATTCGCCTCGTCTCCGTTGCTCCGCCCCCGCGTGTGCCGGCGAGCCCCCTTAATTTACGAGCAGTTCGACGCGGCGGTTCTGCGCCCGACCTTCAGCGGTTTCGTTGGTCGCCACCGGGTTCGTCTTGCCGAAGCCCGTCGCGGTCATGCGGCTGGCGGCGACGCCGTGCGTCTCGAGGTAGCCCTTGACGGCCCCGGCACGGCGCTCCGACAGGGCCTGGTTGTATGCCGCCGTGCCGATGCCGTCGGTGTAACCGTTGACCGCGACCTTGACGTCGGCTTCGCCGACCAGGGTCTTCGCCGCTTCGTCGAGGATCGGCACCGCGTCGGGCCGGACCTTGGACTTGTCGAAGTCGAAGTTGACGCCACGCAGGATGATCTTCTTCTTCATCGGCGGTGGCGGCGCCGGGGCGGCGGCCACTAGCGGGGCCGGCGGCACCGGCGGCGGCGGCAGAAAACGATGCCGCACCGAGAGGCCGGTGGTGAGGAACTTGGTGTCGTCGGAGGTCGATCCCGGGTACGGCGCGAAACTCGCCTGATCGTAGCGGGCGAAGACGCCGAGCGCGGTGCCGCGCCAGAACTCGTAGTTGACGCCGCCGTTGAAATTGAAGCCGCCGCCGTCGGCGTCCTCGATCGCCCCGCCGGTGCCCCAATAGTATCCGCCACCCATGCCGAAGAAGACCTCAGCGTGCTCGTCATTGAGCGCGGCGCGCGCGCCGCCGCCGGTCGAGACGACGCCAGGCGTCCCGTCGCCCTGGCTGCCGCCCTCGGTCAGGCCGGCGTACTGCGCTTCCAGCAGTGGCGTGATGGTGAAGCCGCCGAGGTCGCCGATCTGCCAACCGATGAAGGGGGCGATGGCGCCGCCCGGATCGGCCGACTTGCGAAAGTCGGAGATCGGCAGGGCCGCGCCGACATTCGCGCCGATGATCGGCACGCCGCCTGTGATCTGATCCCCGATCTGGCCGGCGAGTTGCGCGCTCGCCGTCGCGGCGCCCAGCAGCGCCGCCCCCATCGCCAGCCCCCGGCACACGATCCTGAGCATCGGACCTCCCCCCAACACGAGACTGGTCGCGCTCTACCGCGTCGTTGCGCCGGTTGCAAAGCGGCGGGCGGTTCGTCGGCAGTGCGTCGGGTTGACGTCGCGCGCGCGGGCGGCGACAAGGCAGCGATGCCCCACCCGCCCAGGCAGGGTGCCGGTCGCGCCGCGCCGGCGCGGCGCCGGCCGGTCGTCCTCCTCGTCCTCGGCGCCGCCGTCGGTGCGCTGCTCGCCGCCGCCGGCCTGTCCTCGCCGGGGCCCGCGGCGCTGCCGCCGGGCGTCGTGGCGTTGGTGAACGCTGCGCCGATTCGCGAGGAGGACTATCTGAGCGCGATCGACGGGATCGCCGCCGATCGCCGCGAGGCGCCGAGCGCCGCCGACCGCGCGCGCGTCCTCGACCGCCTCATCGAAGAGGAGCTGTTGGTGCAGCGCGGCCTGGCCCTCGACCTGGCGCGGCAGGATCGCCGCGTGCGTGCGGACCTGACACAGACGGTGATCGACGGCGTCGTCACCCAGGCCGAGGAGAGCGAGCCGAGCGATGCCGAGCTGCAGGCCTTCTTTGACGCCGAGCGCGCCTTCTTCGCCGGACCCGGCCGACTGCGCGTGCGCCAGGTCTTCGTGCGCACGACGGCGCCGAGCGATCCGGCGGCACTGGCGCGCGCCGACCAGGCGGCGCAGCGCCTGCGCGCCGGCGAGGCCATCGCCGTCGTGCAGAAGGCGCTCGGCGAGACGCCGCTGGCGCCGCTGCCGGACACGGCCCTGCCGCCGGCGAAGCTGCGCGACTATCTCGGACCGACGGCGCTGCGGGCGGCGCTCGAACTCGACGGCGACGACGTCAGCGACCCGATCCGCTCGGGCACCGGCTACCATGTCCTGCAGGTCGTCGAACGACAGCCGGACGCGGCCCCGGCGCTGGCCGACATCCGCCCGCAAGTGGTGGCGGAGCTGCGCCGGCGCGCCGGGGAGGCGGCCCTGCGCGCCTATCTCGACGGGCTGCGCGGCGACGCCGAGGTGGTCGTGCGCGAGCCGCTGCCGTGACCGCCCGGCGCCGTCGACGGGCGCTCGTCACGCTGCTGGCGCTGCTGTTCGTCGCCGCGCCGGCGGCGGCGCATGAGCGCACCGTCTCGTTCTCGACCTGGGAGGTTATTGGGCCGCGCCTGCGCGTCACGGCGCGGCTGACGCCGCTCGACGTCTCGCGCCTGCCCTGGGCGGCGGCGGCCGGCCGCGAGCTCGACGCGCGCCTCGGCGGCTACCTCGCCGAGCGCCTCAGTGCGCGCGTCGGCGATGCACCGTGCGCGGTGACGCGGCCGCCGCGCCGCCTCGCGACCGGCGCCGACCGCCTGGCCTTCGACTGGGAGCTCACCTGCCCGCCCGGCGCCGCGCTGCAGCTGCGCAGCGATCTGTTGCGCGAGGAGGCACCCTCGCATCTGCACTTCGCGCGCGTCCGCTATCCCGACGGCGCCGCGCGCGAGCGCGTCCTCAGCGCCGCGGCGCCGGTATGGAGCCTCGACGCCGCCACCGGGCCGGCGCCGATCGGCGAGTCCTTGCGCGATTTCATCGTCCTCGGCGTCGAGCACATCCTCACCGGGTACGATCACCTGGTCTTCCTGCTCGCCCTGGTGCTGCTCGGCGGCCGGCTCGGCGATGTGGTGCGCATCATCACCGGCTTCACGCTCGCCCACAGCCTCACCCTGGCGCTGGCGGTCTTCGGCATCGCGCGGCCGCCGGCCGGCGCCATCGAGGCGCTGATCGGCCTGTCGATCGCCCTGGTTGCGGCCGAGAACCTGTGGCTCGCCGCCGCGCGACCGCCGGCGGTGCGCTATGCCATTGCCGCCGCCCTGCTGCTCGCCGCCGCGGCCGCGGCGGCGGGGGTCGGCGGCGTGCCGGCGGTTACGCTCCTCGGCCTGGCGTTGTTCGCCGGCTGCTACTTCGCGCTCCTGGCCCGCGTCGCGCGGCCGGCGCCGCTGCGCGCCGCGGTGGCCTTCGTCTTCGGGCTCGTGCACGGCTTCGGCTTCGCCGGCGTGCTGCTCGAGGCCGAGCTGCCGGGCGAGCGGCTGGCGCGGGCGCTGTTCGGCTTCAACCTCGGCGTCGAGCTCGGCCAGGTGGCCTGCGTGCTGCTGCTGTGGCCGCTGCTGCAGCGTGCCTGGCGCGTCGCCGACGGCCGTTGGCAGCGCCCGATCGTCGAATACGCGTCGGCGGCGATCCTCGCCGTCGGGGTCTTCTGGTTCGTCGAGCGGGCCTACGGCTGATTGAAAGAGGGACGTTGGGGCGAAAGGGGCGATTCTCAGGGAATCGCCCCTTTCGCCCCAACGTCCCTCTTTCCTCAGGGAAACCGACACCCGGGTCGTGTGCCACGGCCCTCACCCGAAGGCGCCGAGCGCCACTAGGTTCGCTTCCACCTCTTCGACCGAAACCTTGGTCAGGCACTCGTAGTGCCCGTAACGGCAGGTACGCGCCAGGCACGGACTGCAGGCGATCTGGTGGGAGACGACGCGTGTGCGCGGCCCGAGCGGCGCGGTACGCCGCGGATCGGTTGAGCCGAAGATGCCCACCGTGGGCACGCCGAGCGCGCCGGCGGCATGCATGGAGCCGGAGTCGTTGCCGGCGAAGCCGGTGCAGCGCGACAGCATCGCGATCGCCTCGCCGACCGTCGTCTCGCCGGCGGCGACCAGCGCGCCGTGGCGGGTGCCGGCGGCGATCTGCTCGCCGCGCGCACGCTCGCTCGGCGCCCCGACCAGAACGCACTCGGCGCCATGCCGCGCGGCGAGGCGGTCGATCAACGCCATCCACTGCCCCGCCGGCCATTCCTTCGCCGGGCCGTACGCCGCCGCCGGGGCGAGGGCGACGAGCGGGCCGCGCCGCCGCCGGCGCGCCGCCAGCCAGGCGTCGACGGCGGCGCGGTGCCGCGGTTCGACGTCCAGCCCGGCGTCGGCCGTATCCCCGATGATGCCGAGCGTGGCGCGCAGCAGCTGCAGGTAGTCGTGCACCTGGTGCTGGCGCAGCAACGCCGCGTCGCGGCGCGCGGCGTGCGTGAGCAGCGGGCCGCGGCCGTCCCCGACGAAGCCGACGCGGCGCGGAATGCGCGCCAGCGCCGCCCACAGGGCCGATTCGAAACTGCGCGGGAAGAGGATGGCGAGGTCGAAGCGGTGCGCCCGCAGGGCGCCGATCAGGCGGCGCCGGTCGCCGAGCCCGGCGAGGGCGCCGCGGATGCGGTAGGGGATGATCTCATCGAGCCAGCGTGCCCCTTCGAGGGCGCTGGCCAGTTCCTGTTTCACCAACACGCTCAAGCGCGCGTGCGGAAAGGCGCGCCGCACGGCGCGCAACGCCGGCAGCGTCATGACCAGGTCGCCGAGCCAGTTGACCTCCTTGACGAGGATGCGCGTCGGTGTTGGCGCCAGCGGCGGCAGGGTCGGGCGCGCGGCGGCCGGCGTCGTCACGGCGCGACGGCACGGTAGGCGAGTTGGCCGCTGGCGGTGCGCTTGCCGTGCATCTCGCAGACGATCGGCACCGTCGCGACGCCGCCGGCGACCGTCGCAGGTCCGGTGCGCAACGCCAGCAACTGGCCCGGTTCGGCGAAGGCACGGACTTTCAGATCGCGCAGCGCGATCGTGCGCACGTGCGCCGCGGCAATGCCGAGCGCCTGCGCGGCGCCGGCCGCGGCGAGTTCGCTGAGCGCGTCGGCCAGCAGGGAGGCCGGAAATACCGGCCGCAGCGGAAAGTGGTCGGCGAAGTATTCCGCCGACTCCGGTACCACCAGCTGCGCACTGCGCGCGCCGTCGGCGCCGATGACGACGGCGGTCAGCGCCGGGCGCGGCAGCGGCCCGCGCGCGACGCCACTGCCGCCGGCTCGCAGCATGGCGAGGCGGCGGCGCACCAGGTCCGGGTCGTCGAAGGCGGCCAGCGGCAGCAGCGGACCGACGCAGCGGCCCAGATTGGCGATCAGCCGGGGGCCGCAGCGCGCCGTGCCGGAGTACAGGATGGCGCGCGCGTCGATGCGCTCGATGCGGGCGGTCATCTCGACCGCGGCGTCGGCGCGGTCGCACCAGGCGGCGTCGTCGAGCTGCGCCTCGCCGATCAGGGCCGCCACCGGGCGGCTGCGGAAATCGGTGCGCGCCATGGCGATCCACGCGGCGAGCTGGCCGACCGCCTCGAGGATCAGCCATGGCGGCAGGGCCGGGTCGCCGGCGACGAGATCGAGTTGGCCGTGCGCCGACTCGGCGTCCAGCGCGGTGATGCGATCGACGAAAACAAAACCCATGCGCGCCGCCCCGCCCTCGTGTAACCGCGCCGGCGGCGCGCCGCAACCCGTGCGCGTGGGTGGCTTGCACCTGGCGCCGACGCCGACGCAGAGTCGCGCATGCTGCGCCGCGTCCTGCCACTCCTCGCCGCGCTCGCCGCTGGCGCGCCCGCCGCGGCCGAGCCGGTGCGCATCGCCGTCGGCACCGGGGCGGCGACGCCGGGCGGTGCGGTGCCCATCACGGTGTCGGTCGACCCAGCCGGCAACACCGTCATCGGCGCCGGCAACGACCTCGAGCTGGCGCCGCCGCTGGCCTTCGCGCTGCGGCCGGACGGCGCCTTCGAGTGCGCCGCCAATCCCGCCCTGGCGCCGTTGCAGCCGCCGCGCTTCACCTGCGTCTCGCCGCCGCCGGGGCCATGCACGCGCCTGCGCGGCCTGGTGTTCCGGGTTCTCGGCGGCGGCACCCTGCCGGCCGGCCCGCTGTATACGTGCCTGGTCGCGGTCGGCGCCGCCGCCGCACCCGGGGCGACGCTGCCGCTGCGCCTGTTGGCGCCGCGCGCCACCGGCGCCGCCGGCCGCGCCCTGGCCGCCGCCGGCGCCAGCGGCGCGGTGACGGTGCTGGCGCCGACACCGACGCCGCCGGCGAGCGAAACCCCGGTGCCGTCGTCGACCCCCGGCGCGACGCCGAGCCCGACGCCGAGCGCGAGCGCGACGCGCACCGTGACCGTCACCCGCACGCCGACCCGCACCCCGCGCACGCCGCTGCCGACGCCGACGCGCACGCGCAGCGCCACCGCGACGCCGACGCCGGTGGTCGGGCTGCGCGTCGTCGCCGACGTCGCGGCGGCGGGCGGCAGCGCGCGGTTGGCGGTCGAGATGGTCGATCGCGCCGGCCGCGTGACCGGCCTGACCGCGGACCTGCTGCTGCCCGACGCCGTCTTCGACGCGCGCGCCGTCGCTGCCAGCTGCGGGCTCGCCGCACGCCTCAGCGCGCACTCGCTGAGCGCTACCCAGGTCGGCGACCCGCCGACGCCGCCGGAGCTGCGCCGCATCCGCCTGGTCGTCTCGGAACGGTCGGTGCCGGCGCGCGAACTCGGCGACGGCCCGCTCTTCGCCTGCGCCGCGCCGCTGCGCGTCGACGCGCCACCCGGTTCGTATGCGATCGGGCTCGAGCGCATCTTCGCTGCCGACGCGGACGGCACGCTGCTGCTCGGAGTCGGCGCCGCGCCGGGTGTCCTCGTCGTCGACGCCGCGGCCGCGTCGGCGACACCGACCGATTCACGCACAGCGACGCCGACGGCCACGCACACGGCGACGGCCGCGGCGACGTCCACGGTGGCGGCGTCACCGTCGCCCGCGGCGAGCCCGACGCCGCCCGCCGCGGCCACCGCCAGCGCGACGCCGCCGCCCTCGGCGACGCCGACGCCGCGCTGTGTCGGCGACTGCAATGTCGACGGCATCGTCGCCATCGACGAGTTGGTGCATGCCGTGGCCATCGCCGGTGGCGCCGACGGCACCGCGTCGTGTGCGGCACTCGACCGCGACGGCGACGGCGTCGTCAGCATCGCCGAGGTGGTCGCCGCCGTTGGCGGCGCGCTGGCCGGCTGTCGATTCTGATCGCTGCGGTCTGACCTGGGACGGACGGCGCCGTGCGTCAGCGGCGCGCGGCGCCGCCCCGCCAGCGCGCCAGCCACCAGCCGCCCACGGCGGCGATGGCGGCGGCGCCGAGTGCCACCGGCGCGCCGTGCCAGGCGATGACGTGCGCCGGCTCGTCGATCGGGCAGACGATGCGCATCGCCGCATAGGCGGCGAGGAGGGCGGCGCCGCCGCTGAGCGCGCCGACGGCGCGCGCCTCGAGCGGCGCACCGCGGCCGACGGCCCACAGCAGGCTGGCGCATGGCAGCAGGGCGAGGGCGAGCGCGGAGAGGGCGCAGCCGGTGCCCTTGGCCACGTACATCGCCCAGGTCGTCGCGTCGGCGCTCGGCGCCAGACCCAGCCAGGCGAGTGTCGGGGAGAGCGCCGCCAGCGCCGCCAACACCAGGGTGGCGCGGCTGGGCGCGCGGTCGGGCGCGGCGGCGCGCAGGGCCAGGCCGGCGAGCAGCGCGGCGGCGGCGGTCGCGGCGATCACCTCCGGCATCAGCCAGTCCCAGTGCCGCCCGGTCAGCGATGGCGCCGCCTGCCACGCGACGATCGCGCCGAGCCCGGCCAGCAGCGCCAGCCACAGCGCCAGGCGGAGCACCGGGGGCCACAGGCGCCGCACGGGCGCCGCGTCGGCGACCAGTCGCTCGAGGACGGCGTCGATGGTGGGACGCTCGGCCATCAGGCGCGCCCTCCGAAGCGGGCGCGCAGCGCCGCGTAGGCGCGATGCGCGCGTACGCGCAGGGCGCCCGGGGTGGTGCCGGCGCGCGCCGCGCCGGCGGCGACCGACAGCCCGGCGAGATTGAGTAACTCGAAGGCCTCGCGCTGACGCGGCGGCAGATCGGCCAGCGCCGCCGCCAGGCGTTGCTCGACATCGCCACTCTCGGCGTGGCTGGCGGGCCAACTGTCGGGGCTGGTCTCGACGGCCACTTCCAGGTGGGCGCGGCGCCGGCGTCGTCGCAGGCGGTCGATGGCGACGCGCCGGGTGACGGCGAACAGCCACGGCTCGAGCGGCCGCGACGGGTCGTAGGTGTGGCGGATGCGATGCACCGCCATCAGCGCGTCCTGCTGCAGATCGTCGAGATCGTCCGGTCCCGTCGCCCAGCGGCGCAGGAAGGCGCGCAGCAGCGGCGCCAGGTCACCGAGGAGCTGCCGGTAGGCGTCGCGATCGCCGTCCTGGGCGCGGCGCATGAGGTCGGCGCGGCGCGGCTGATCTGGGTGGAGCGTGCGGGCATCGGACTCAGGCATGGGTGTGCGGCGACGCCCGCAGGTTACACGGGCCGTCCCGATTGGCCAGCCCGCCGCCGCGGCCGCGTAACTTTCGCGCCGGGCGGACGTACTCAGCCGGCAGGAGGATCACATGCCCAATCCGGAAGCCCTGGCGGCGTTGATTCGCGAGCGCGGACCGCGCCTGGTCGGTGTGGCACGCCGCATCCTGCGCGATCAGGAGGCGGAGGCCGACGACGCGGTCCAGGACGCCTATGTCTCGGCCCTGCGCTCACTCGATGAGTTCCGCGGCGAGGCGTCGCTGGCCACCTGGCTGCACCGCATCGTCGTCAACGCCGCCCTCATGCGGCGCCGCGCCACGCGCGTGCGGCGCGAGACGCCGCTCGAGCCGCCCGACTCGACGGTGGACGCCGCGCCGCCGGAATTGGCCAGCCTCGCCGCGCCGACGCCGAGTCTCGACGACGCCCTCGAGCGCAAGCAGTTCCGCGCCTGCATCCGCGCCTGTGTCGACCAACTCCCGCCCGTCTACCGGGCGGTGGTGCTGCTGCGCGAGATGCGCGAACTCGACACGCGCGAGACCGCGGCGGCGCTCGGCATCTCGCCGAACGCCGTCAAGGTGCGCCTCTACCGCGCCCGCCAGGCGCTCGATCCCATCCTGCGCGCGCGCGGCGTCGGCGGACCCGACCCTCGGCGCGCCGGCGTCATCCCTTCGGAGGCAGCGTAAAGCGCTGGCCGTCCTCGCCGAGCACCACCTCGCCGGCGAAGACGTCGCCGACGCCGGCGAGGAACATGCGCCGCATGATGACGTTGCGCGGGCCGGGGACGACGTGCGTGAAGACCAGGGTGGTCACGCCGGCGTCGCGCGCCACCTCCGCGGCCTCGACCGGGCTGGTGTGGTAATCGAGCGTGTCGCCGGCCATCTTGCCGAGGCGCGCATGCCCGCTCTGCTTGGCGATCGATGCGATGCGGCCCATTATGTCGCGGTTGAGCGCCTCGTGGATCAGCAGATCGGCGCCGCGCGCGTGCGCGACGACGTTGGCGCTCTTGGCGGTGTCGCCGCTGACGACGACGACATTGCCCTTGTAATCGAAGCGATACCCGACGGCCGGACGGCTCGGCGCATGGTCGACCGCGAACATCGTCACCTTCAGCCCGTTGCGCTCGAACACCACCGCCTCGGCGTCGGCGCCGTCGCCGAGCGCGATCTCGCGGGCGACTGCCGGCGCTGCGGCGCGCGGCATCGCCTCGGCGCCGTGGTGGGCGGTGCGGTAGTCGGCGTCCTGGCTGTAGGCGGCGACGAGGCCGTCGACGACCCGCGCCGTGCCGGCCGGCCCGAAGACCTCGAGCGGTTGGCTGCGGCCGGCGATCCAGCTCTGCACCATGGTCTCGCCGAGATCGCCGATGTGGTCGGAATGGAAATGGGTGAGCAGCACCGCGCTCAACGCTCCGGTCGGCAGACGCGTCAGGTCGAGCGTCTCCCAGGCCCCGGGACCGGCATCGACGAGCACGAACTGGCCGCCGGCGATAACGGCGGTGCAGGCGCCGGCACGTTGCGGGTCGGGCAGCGGCGAGCCCGTGCCGCACAGGACGACGGTCATGTCGGGCGATTGGAGCACCGCGGTGTCGCGCTGCAACGCCTGTTGCACCTGCCGTTCGAGGACGCGCTCGCAGCCGGCGAGCAGGACGATGGCGCCGAGGAGCACGAGACGGGTGATCATGCGCGGGCCTCCAGGGTACGGTCGAGAATGGGGACGCAGGCGAGCACCACCGAGCGTTGCCGGCCGCCCTCGCGATGGCGGTGTGCGTCCTGGTAGTCGTCCGAGCCGACCATGTCGAGGAACGCCTTGCGCGCGGGGCACCAGACGACCAGCGCCAGGTCCCAGTCATCCTCCGGGCCGCCGATGAAGACCGGCTCGGGCGCCGTCGCGAAGGTCTGGATCTGGTCGAAGTTGGGGATGATCGGCATCGCGGGGCTCCTTCGGGGTCAGGCGGGGGCATCGACCAGCAGGCGTGGGGCGCGCTCGGCCGGCAGGTGGTCGTACAGGGCGGCGACAAGATCGGCACGGATGGCGCGGTGGCCGGGGTCGTCCCACAGATTGCGCCACTGATGCGGATCCTCGCGCAGATTGTAGAGTTCCCCCTCGCTGCCGTCGTAGTGGATGCCGCACGGCGTCATGCAGAACGCGCCGAGCATGCGTTCGAGCCCGGTGGGCTGGCCGTCGGTGCTCGGTTCGTAGCGGGTCAGCAGCCAGCCGTCGCGGTGCACGATCGAGCGCAGGTGCATACCGTGGCTCGGCGTCTGGCTGTCCCACTCACAGAGGACGCGCTCGCGGCTGCCGTCCTCGCTGGTCGGCAGCGGCGCGCCCTGCATCCACGGCGCCGGTGGGATGCCGGCGATGGCGCAGAAGGTCGGCGCCAGGTCGACCTGGCCGACCGGTTGCTCGATCGCCGCCGGGGCCACGCCGGCCGACGGCGCCGGGCGCCAGATGCAGGGCAGGCGCATGAGCGCATCGACGTGAAAGGGCCCCTTGTAGATGAAGCCGAAATCGCCCTGCATCTCGCCGTGGTCGGCGGTGTAGAGGACGTCGGTGTCCGCCGCCCAGCCGCGCGCCGCGATGCGCTGCATCACCCGCCCGCAGGCCTCGTCGATGAGCTCGTTCATGACGTGCGTCTTGGCGTTGATCTCGCGCAGGTTGTCGTGCGTCAGCGCCGGGACGCGGAAGTTCGGTGGCCCGCCCTCGGCGTTCTGCCAACGGCCCTCGTAGTAGGCCAGCCAGTGCGCCGGCTTCTGCGCCAGCACGGCGCGGATCTTCTCGTCGGACCCCGGATGGCCGGGCGGCAGGTCGAGGTCGCGCCACGGGACGCGGTGCAACTCCGAAGCCGGCGGATCCCACGGGTGGTGCGGGTCGGGAAAGCTCAACCAGACGAACCAGTCCTCGTCGGCGGCGAGCGAGTCGAGGAACTCGATGGCGCGATCGGCGACCCAGTCGGTGTGGTACCACTGGCGCGGGATCGGATTGTTCTTGGTTTCCGGCGCGCCGCTGTCGCCGCCGCCGTGCGCGTCGAGGAGCGGCGCGAAGCTCTCCAGGTGCTCGGGGTGGTTGGCCTTCAGCCAGGCGCCGTAGTGGCCGACCGGGCGGCCCATGAAGGCGGCGATGTGCGTCGCGTGCACGGCGCGTTCGAAGCCGCGCCAGGCGCCGGTGTCGCCGCGGCGCTGGCGGGCGTTCTCCTCGAAGCGCAGCTGCGGGTCGAAGTTGGGCTCGAAGTGCGCCTTGCCGCACAGCGCCGTGCGATACCCTGCGCGCTCGGCGAGATAGGCGGCGACGCTCGGCGCGCCGGTCGGCAGCGCGACGCCGTTGGCATACACGCCGTGCGTGCGCACGTACTGGCCGGTCAACATGGTGGAGCGCGCCGGCATGCAGACGGTGTTCTGGTTGTACGCGCGCCGATAGCGCAGTCCGGTCCGCGCCCAGCCGTCCGCCACCGGCGTGCGCGCCACCGTGCCGCCGGTGCAGCCGAGTGCATCGTGGCGCTGCTGGTCGGCGGTGATGAAGAGAATCTTGCGTCCCATCTCGGCTCCTTCCGTCGGCGCCGCCGCCTCAGGGATTCCACACCGATCCGCCGACCAGGCGCTCCGGCCACCGCCCCTGACACAGCGGCGGCGTCTGACCCTCGAACATGCCCGAGGCGATGCGGCCGTCGCGCCACAGCGGCTCCCAGCATCCCAGCGCCTCGAGCCGGGCGCGCAGGGCCGTCTGCGCCGTCGCGGGCGCCGCCTCGACGTGGTCCTGCAGCCGTTCGCGACACCAGACCCGGTCGCGTACCGTCGGCAGGGCGCGGTAGGGCGCGCCCTGGACGGCGCAGTCGAAGCGCCGCCGCCCGTCGCGCCAGGCGACGGCGTTGGCGTGCAGGTACGGCAGGTAGGCCTCGCCGCAGTCGCGCAGCAGCGCCTCCCACCCCACCGGCAGCGTGCCCGGCGGCGCCCAGTCGCCGGCGACCGCGTCGCAGCGCGCGTTCCACAGGCGCGCCACCCACGCGTAGACCGCCGGCGCCGTGTCGCGCATCAGGCGCGCCGGCGTCGGGTCGAGGCTGAAGTGGCGAAACATCGAGGCGAAGAAGCCGAAGTCGGCCAGGCACGGCCGGCCGCCGAGCAGATACGGCTGCTGCGCCAGGATCGCCTCGAGACGCGCCAGCGTTCGCGTATAGATCGCCTCGACGTGCGACCGCGTCGCGGCGCAGACGCCGTCGCCGGCGACGTACAGCCGGTACTGGCGGCGGCGCATCATCGCCGCGCGCCAGGCGCGCGGCAGCGGCACGTCCCCCATGACCTCGACGGCGATGCGATCGCCGAGCAGGCGCGCGTCGCGCCGGTAACTCCAGCGATAGTGCAGGGCGGGTCGCCACAACCACTCGTCGGCATAGTCCTCGAGCAGGCGGCAGCACACCGCCTGGAGCGGGTCGGACGGCAGCACGGCGCCGGCGGCCACGCGCGCCTCGAACCAGTCGATCATCGGCGTCGTATCCTGCAACCAGGTGCCGTCCGGCGTGCGCACCACCGGGACCTTCATCACCCCGGCGTGGCGGCGGATCGGCCGCGCAGATGGCGCGTCTGCGCCTCGATGCGCTGGTAGGGGATGCGCTGGTAGCGCAGGTAGGCCTCCAACTTGCCGGTGAAGTAGGAGACGTCCATGCCGTAGAGCAGGAAGGGTTCGTCCATCGCGGCGCGGGCGGCGGTTGCCGCCGCCCGCGCCATCGTCTACTGAACTTGCACTATGAGTGCAAGAAGTTCCTCGCCGCGCACGGTGCCGTCCGGCGACCGCCGGCGGGCGCGCGGCGCGACGACGCGGGCGGCGGTGGTCGAGGCGCTGTTGGCGCTGCTGTACGAGGGCGACCTGCGGCCGACCGGGCCGCGCATCGCGGCGCGCGCCGGCGTGTCGCTGCGCTCGGTGTTCCAGCACTTCGCGGATCTCGACGCCCTCTTCGCCACCGCCGCGGAGCGTCAGGGCGAACGCATCCGCGCCCTCAGTCCCCCACTGGCGGTGGCGGGCACGCCGGCGGCGCGCGCCGCGGCGCTGGCGGCGCAGCGCGCGCGCGTCTTCGAGGCCATCGCGCCGGTGCGGCGTGCGGCGTTGCTGATGGAGCCGTTCGCGCCGGCGATCGCGACGCGGCTCGCCGCCCTGCGCGTCGCCCAGCGCCGCGACCTGCGGCGGGTGTTCGCGCCCGAGCTGGCGCGCCTGCCCGCCGCGCAACGCCGCGCGCGCCTGGCGGCGCTGGCGGCGCTGTGCGGCTTCTCGACCTGGCACGTGCTGCGCGCCCACCAGGGCCTCGGCGTCGCCGCGGCGCGGCAGGTGGTGACGCGGGCGCTGGCGGCGCTGCTGCGCTGACGGCGCGGCGCTGCTGACCCTCAGCGGGCGGGCCAGCGCAGCAGGACGGCGCCGCCGGCGGGCAGGTCGACGGCGAGCGCGCTGGGCCGCCAGGTGCGCGTCGCCGCATCGAACGCCTCGACGGGTGCCGCCGCGGCGCGGGCCGTGACGCGCAGGCTGACCGGTTGCCGATAGTCGCGGTTGACCAGCAGCGCACTGATGGTCCCCGAGCCGTCGCCGAACAGCCCGACGGTGACCGGACCGCCGTCGACGGCGGCGATCGGGCCGATGGGGAAGGGCGCCCCGATGACGCCGTCGGGGTCGGCGACGGCGAGGCTGCGCTGTCCGTCGAGCGCTGCCGCCAGGGCGGCCAGTTCGTGGTTGAGGGTGCCGACCTCGGCGTGGCGCTCCGTTTCCGTGCCGTCCTCGACCAGGCCGCGGCGGAAGCGGTCGCGCTCGTCGTAGGGGGGCGTCCAGTAGGCGAAGTAGGAGACGCCGCGCGCCCCGAAGGCGAGGGCGTGGAAGACCTGCCACGCCAGCTCCGCGGCGGTCGGGTCGCGGTACGGGCCGTGCGGCATGGCGAGGACGATCCACAGGAAGGGCAGGTCGTGGCGCAGCGCCGCGTCGCGCAGGGCGGCGAGGTTGGCGAAGATGCTGGAGCGGTCGCGCGTCTCGCCGAAGGGGTAGTAGTCGACGCTGAGCAGTTGCGGCTGGGCCATGGCGACAAAGCCTTCGAGATAATCGGCGTACGACGCCGCCCCGAGGCCGGCCGGGGGGATGTAGTCGGGCAGCAGGTTGACGTAGGCGAGGCGGCCGGGGTCGGCGGCGCGCAGCGCCGCGACGGTGGCGGCGACGGGCGGGAAGCGCGGCACGGTTGGCTCGTCGGCGACGACGTAGCCGTCGAGCGCTGGCGCGGCGCGGAAGTCGGCGGCGACGGCGGCGGCGCGCGCGGCGGCATCGCCGTCGCCCGCCGCCGCCGCGTATAGGCGATGATCGGCGAGCCAGACGCGCAGGCCGTGGCGCGCCGCGGCGTCGAGCCCGGCGCGATTGGCGGCGACGTCGAGATCGCCGACGCACGGCGCGCCGATGGTCGTGAACCCCGCCGCGGCGATGCTGGCGAGGCGCGCGTCGCCGCGCTCGGTCAACGGCGGGCCGCACCAGAAGGTGATGACGAACGGTCGCGGCGCCCACGCCGGCGGCGCCAGGGCCGGCCGCCGCGCCGCGCAGGCGCCAAGCCCGACGGCGAGCAGAGCAGCCACCGCGCAGCGCCACATTCCCTGCCCGCTAGTGCGCCAGCGCCGCTGGCGCAACAAGGGGAGCCCGCGCGGCGCCGCCGGCCGCGGCAGGTCTGGCGTCAGTTCAGCATGCCGCCGGCGGCGCTGTCGTAACTGAACGTGCGGCCGCCGCCGGAGGAGACGGCGTTGCCGGTGAACGTCGGGTTGGCGCCGTTGTCGGCGACCATGTTGATCGAGACGGTCGTTGAGAGTCGGAAGTCGGGCAGTTGGCCGACGCAGGCGGCATTGGCGCAGTCGAGGTAGTCGCCGTTGATCAGGAAGTAGGCCTCCTGGGCATTGGCGGCGTTGCGCAGGTCGGACTTGGCGCGCGCGTCGTAGGCGACCTGCCGGTAGCCGGCGAACTGCGGAATGGCGATGGTGGCGAGGACGCTGATGATCGCGACGACCATGAGCAACTCGATGAGGGTGAAGCCGCGCTGGGCTTGGTGGCGGCCATCGAGGACCTGATTGAACTCTCGCACGGGTTGCACCTCCACGTCTCGAACCACTCCGTTCCGCGATGATAACCAACAAACGTGCCACCTCGGGGTCGTTCGGGCGCTCTAACCCGAGCCGGGCTTCGGACGGAATCGTCCGCCGCGAGGAGCACAATTCGGCACAGGCAGCGTCAACGGCGTGACGATGCCATGCGAAGCGCTGGGGGCGCGGCCAGGCCGGGGTGCGTCGCATTCGGCACCGGCGGCGGTGTAGAGGACGGCGCCATGGCATCGCTGTCGACGCGCGCGGCGCTGGCCGGCCTGCGCCTGTTGCCGACCCACGCCCTGTCGCGAGCGGTTGGCTGGCTGGCGTCGCGGCGCCTGCCGTCGCCCCTGCGGGAGCCGGCGGTGCGGGCGTTCGGGCGCGCGGTGGGGGTCGAGTTCAGCGAGGTCCGCGACGCGCTCGCCTCGTTCGAGAGCCTGCAGGCCTTCTTTACGCGTGCCCTGCGCGACGGTGTGCGGCCGATCGACGCCGATCCGCACGCCATCGTTTCGCCCTGCGACGGGGCCTGGGGGGCCGCCGGGGTGATCACGGCTGGCCAGGCGCTGCAGGTGAAAGGGCGGCTGTACGCGTTGGCGGCGCTGCTCGGCGACGCGGCGGCGGCGCGCCGCTATGAGGGCGGCGCCTTCGCGACCCTCTATCTGTCGCCGCGCGATTACCACCGTTTCCACGCCCCCTGCGCCGCGCGGGTGCGTCGCGCCGTGGCGATCCCCGGCGCCCTGTGGCCGGTGAACCGGCTCGGTGTCGAGGGCATCGCCGACCTCTTCGCCGTCAACGAGCGGCTGTGCGCCTTCCTGGCGGTCGCCGGCGCCGACGAGGATCTGTGCCTGGTCGCCGTCGGCGCCACCAACGTCGGCAAGATTCGGGTGACCTTCGATGACCTGACCACCAACGTCGCCGCGGTGGCCCCCGAGGTGCGCACCTACCGCGACGTCGCCCTGACCAAGGGGCAGGAGTGGGGACGCTTCGAATTCGGCTCGACCATCGTGCTGGTCGCCGCGCCCAGCCTCCTGACGCTGGACGTGCAGCCGCCCGGCACGCCGGTGCGCCTCGGGCAGCGCATCGGCACGCTCCGCTGAGAGGCGCTCCGGAGCCGTGCAGCGCGCCGCATTGCATGCGGCGCGGCGGAGCCACGCCCGCCGCATTCAGCGCCCGAGGATCACTGCGCTCGTCGGGACGCTGGTCGAGCTGGTGACCAGCACGTGCTCGACGCGCGCCACCTGGCAGGTCGAGGTGCCGCGCAGTTGGCGGACGGCTTCGATGACGTGGTTCATGCCCTGCACGTAGCCCTCCGACAGCGAGCCGCCGTGCGTGTTGATCGGCAGCCGTCCGTCCGGCCAGGCGAGCGCGCCGCTGGCGGCGAGGCGGCCGCCCTCGCCGGGCGCGCAGAAGCCGTACGCTTCGAGGGCGAAGAGCACGAACGGCGTGAACGAATCGTAGAACTGCGCGCAGTCGCTTGGGCGGCGTCGCGGGCGCGCTCGGCGCCGGTGACGACTACGGCCGCCGCGGCGTCGGTCTCGAGGCAGCAGTCGAGCCGGCGCAGCGGCTCGCCCACCGGCCGCCAAGCCTGGTGGTCCGCCAGCGTCATCGCCTCGCGCCGCAGCGCGCGCGGGTTGCGCGCCGGGCGCGCCCGGCAGGCGACGGCGATGGCACCGAGTTCGGCGCTGGTCGACCCGTACTCGAGCATGTGGCGCCGCATCAGCATCGCCACCTGGTCGACCGGCCGCGCCAGGCCGTAGGGCACGCCGAACTGGGCGTCACCGCCCACCGCCGCCGCCGTACGGTACCTGCGAGAACCAACGCAGGTTGGGGATGCCGAGGGCGCGCGCCAGGGCGTGCGCCTCGGTGTCCTCCATGGCGTTCTTGACCAGGCCGTCGACGTCGCGCGCCGTCAGTCCGGCATCGGTGAGCGCCGCGGCGACGACCCGCGCCGCCAGCGACAGCTCGCTGGCGGCGCGGTGCGCGGAGAATTCGCTCTGTTGCACGCCGACGATCGCGACGGGCAGCGAGCGAAACACCTCACCACGGAGGCACGGAGAAACGGAGACTCACAGAGAAGGCCATGAATTCCTCCTGTGTGACCCTCCGTGTCTCCGTGATGAAGAAAATCACTCGAGCCCGTACAGCTCGACGCAGTTGCGCGACAGCATGCGCTCGCGCTCCTCGACCGGCACGCCATGGAACTGCTCGTCGATCACCTTGCGCGAGTAGGGCCAGTCGGCGCCGTGGTGCGGGTAGTCGGTGGACCACATCATGTTCTTCACGCCGACCGAGTGGCGGTTGGCGACGCCGTAATGGTCGATCATGAACGTCGCCATCCAGTTGCGCTTGAAGTACTCGCTCGGCTGGTGCTGCAGCTTGCTCTTCGCCCAGCCGCGGTTGCGCCAGTAGCGATCGTCCATCTGCTCGAGGAAATACGGCACCCAGCCGGCGCCGCACTCGACGCCGACCATCTTCAGCTTCGGGAACTTGTCGAACAGGCCCCAGAAGATAGTCTCGCCGACGATCAGCGGCATGGTGGTCAGGCCGGCGGCGCTGAAGCCGGTGAGCGCGGCCTCGCCCTTGCGCGCGATGCTGCCGATCTGCTCGCGCTGCTGGCCCTTGTGGACCAGGCTGATGTGGACACTGACCGGCGTGCCCGACTTCTCGGCTTCGGCCCAGAAGGGATCGCAGTCGTCATCGAGAAACGGCTTGCCCGACGGCCAGCTGGAGATGACGACGCCGCGCAGGCCCATGGCGCGGGCGCGCTTCATCTCGGCCACCGATGCGTCGATGCCGAGATTGGGAATCTGGCCCTGGCCGACGAAGTGCGCCGGCGACTTGCCGACGAAGCCCTTGGCGAGCCAGTCGTTGTACGCCTGCACTCCGGCGCGGTGGAAATCCTGGTCGTCGGAGAGCATGAAGTGCCGCATCGTGCGCTGCGGCGGATAGATCACCTCGAGCTGCAGGCCGTCCTCCTGCATCTCCTTGACGCGCGCCGACGCCTCGAAGCAGCCCTGATTGATGGTCTCGTAGCGCGAGCCACCCCAGCGCAGATCGTCGTAGCTCTGGCCCTTGGTCTTCGTCACCAGGCCGATGGTCATCGGCTTGCCGCCGTCTTGGAAGTCCCAGGCGTCGCCGCCTTCGTCGTCCTTGGTCAACTGCGGCGCGCGCGTGCGGAACTCCGGCGCCAACCACTGCTCCCACAGGTCGGGAGGTTCGATGATATGGGAATCGGCCGACACGATCTCGTACTGCATCGCGGGGTCTCCTTTGGCTAACAGTCGTTAGCCAGCGCGTACCATTGCCGCCGATGCAGCGTCAAGCGGGGAGTCTTCGGGGTGAGTCTTCGGGGGCTCACGGTGGCGCGAAGGCTCGCGGCGGGACAGGCACCGGGGGCTGGCCGGGGGGGCGCCATTCGATGCGCAGGTGGAGGTGCCCGGGGACGTCGTGGACGGCGAGGGCGAAGGTGTGGGTGCCGGCCGGCAGCGGCGTGATCGGATCGACAGGGGCGCCGTCGATCCAGGCCATGGCGGTGCCGGTGCTGTCGACGTCGAGGCGGTAGCCGCCCGGCTCCGGCACGGTCAGGTGGCCGGAGAAGTGGACGCGGAATGGTTCCGTGAAGGTCGGCGGCAAGAAGACGTAGAGCGGGTAGGGTTCGCGGCGCGTCAGGTGGCGCGCGTCGAACTCGTAGTCGGCGCGCAGGCCGATCGGCGGGTCGTCGACCGGACGTTCGAGGGCGCTGCGCGGCACGGCGACGATGCCGGCGATCGGACGCGGCGGCTCCGGCCACGTCGCCAGCGGCCAGCGCGCGTCGAGCGCCCAGGAGCGCAGCGTCGGCTCGCGTTCCACCGCGAAGTCGGTTCCCGGATAGTACCAGCGAATGGCGTCGACGGCCGGCAGCGCCGCCTCGCCCATCAGGTAGACCGCGCCGCGCGCCGGCAGGTCGCGCGGCGGCAGGACGTCGGCGAGGCTGGCGACGCTGCGCAGGTCGAGGTTCCAGGCGCGCGCCAGGAAGCGCAGCGACTCGTGCTGGGCGTCGAAGTTGTCGGTCAGCAGGTACCCCGTCCAGCCGTCACCGCGTTGCCGCAGCGCGCGCGCCATCGTCACCAGGCGTTCGCCCTGGAACCAGTGGAAGACGGGATGCGTGTACAGCCGGTAGAAGTAGAGATGCGCGTCGAGCAGCGGTACGGCGGCGGCGAGCAGCACCGCCATCGGTCGCGCCAGCCGCGGCGCCGGCAGCACCAGCAGCCGCGCCAGCGGCAGCCCGGCCCAGATGCACACCACCGGCAGAGCGAGCAGCGCGCGGTAGAGGCGCGGCGCGCCGCCGGAGAGTAGGCCCGGCGCCAGGCCGATGGCGAACCAGGCGAGCAACAGCAGATGGCGCGGCTGGCGCCAGCGGCGCAGGCTCTCCACGAGTCCATGCACGCAGAGCGCGGCGACGATGAGGTTGCAGGCCGGATCGAAGCCGAGTCCGAACCAGTGGTACTCCGGCCCCTGCTGGTAGTGGAACATCGCCAGCGTGCGCCACGCGGCGTCCCAGAAAGGCGCCGACGAGCGCTGCTCGGTCATGACGACCCAAATCGCCGTCGCCGCGACGCGTCCGGTCAGGGCGCCGGGATCGCGCACGTAGCCGACGACGGCGGGAATGAGGGCGACGAGGAAGAGGGCCAGCAGCGCGAGCAACGGGGCCGTGGTCCGGGAGCGCGGGCGGCCCGCCCGCTCTGACTGGTCGGCGCCGCCCGGCGGCGCAATCAATTCGGAGCGGGCGGGCCGCCCGCGCTCCCAGCGGGCTGCCACGATGCTGGCGGCGATGAAGGCGACCGCCACCAGCGGGGCGATGCGGGCGGAGTGATAGGTGTAGACGCAGGCGGCCAACGGCAGGCCGGCGGCGCTGACGAGCCAGCGGTGGCGGCCGGTCCAGCCCTGCACCAGCAGGCACAGGCCAGCGAGCAGGCAGAACTGGCCGGCGACGATCTGGATGAGCTGCTTGCTGTGCGAGATCTCGGCCGGCGCGGTGGCGTAGATCAGCGCCGCCAGCAGGGCGGGGCGGGCGCCGAACAACGGCGCGACGATGCCGTAGAGCAGCGGCGCGCCGGCGATGCCGAGCAGGATGCCGGGCAGGCGCAGGGTCCACAGGTCGGCGCCGAAGAGCCGGAAGGCGGCGGCGATGGGGTAGATCGTCAACGCGTGAAAGTTGCTGTGCGAGTGGGAGACGATCTGGAAGGGCGAGCGGATGGCGCCGTCGAGGATCTCGAACGCGAGCAGACCGTTGAGCGCGTCATCGCCCCACAGCCCGGGCGGATCGAGGCGCCAGAGCCGGAAGCCTGCCGCCAGGGCGGTGACGGCGAGCACTCCGAGGCGGCGCCTGCGCGGCGAGCGCTCGACGCCGTGCGCGCCGTCCCAGATCGACGCCGGCCAGCGCCACAGGGCGACGCTGGCTGCCAGCAGCGCCAGGCCGGCCAGCCAGCGCGCGTCGGCGAGCAGCCAACAGCCGGCGAGCCCGGCCAGCGCGGCAAGGATGAGAGCGAGGGCGCCCACAAGCGGGCATGTGCCGTGAACGTCGGCGAGGATTCAACTGCCGCGTGTCGCCCGCACCGGTGCGCCTTAGCCGAGCGCCCCCGCCTCGCGTAGGGCGGCGATCTGTTCCCAGTCGTAGCCGAGCTCGAGCAGTACGGTCTCGGTGTGCTGGCCGTGCTCCGGCGCCATCGCCGGCGGCGCCGCCGGGGTACCGGCGAACTCGGCCGGGCTGGCGACCATGTCGGCGCGGCCCTCGGCGACCTCCACCGAGGTGAAGACGCCGCCGGCGCGCGCCTGCGGGTCGTCGAGCATCTCGCCGATGGTCTGCACCGGCGCCCACCACATACCGGCGCGGTCGAAGGCGGCCATCCAGTGCGCCAGCGGCTGGCCGGCGAAGATCGCGTCGAGCGTCGCGACGCAGGCCTCGGCGTGTTCGCGGCGCACGCGGATCTCGGCGAAGCGCGGATCGTCGCGCAGCTCCGGCCGCTCGATGGCGCGTACCAGGTCGGGCCAGTGGCGGTCGGCCTGCAGGCCGAGCAGCCAGAACCATCTGCCGTCGGCGGCCTGGTAGCAGTTCACCAAGGGATTGGGGATGTGATGGCGGTCGTAGGGCGACTCGACGCGGCCGAGGCGCAGGCGCGTGTTGACGTCCCAGCCGAGCACGTAGACGCCGGTGCGCAGCAGTGAGGTGCAGACGAACTGGCCGACGCCGGTGCGCTGGCGCGCCACCAGCGCCGCGCACACCGCGCTCACCGCCGCGATCGCCGTGGTGTGGTCACCCATGCCGCCGCGCTGTTGCGGCGGCGGGCTGCCCTTCGGCGTCAGCGACATCGCCACGCCGGCGCGCGCCCAGAAGGCGCCGACGTCGTAGGCCGGGCGATCGCGGTCGGGACCGTCGGCGCCGTAGCCGGTGAGGGCGCAGTACACCAGGCGCTGGTTGAGCGCGTGCACGGTGGGGAAGTCGAGTCCGAGTTTCGCCAGCGCCGGCAGGCGCAGGTTGGTGACCAGCACGTCGGCGTCGGCGAGCAGGCGGTGCGCCGCGGCGCGGCCCTCGGCATGTTGCAGGTTGAGCACCAGGCTGCGCTTGCCGCGGTTGTCGAGCTCGAAGGGCGGGTTGATCGGCACATCGACGCCGGCCGCGGTGAGGAACAGGCCGCGCATCGGATCGCCGTCCGGCGGCTCCAGCTTGACCACGTCGGCGCCCCAATCGGCCATGATCCCCGCCGCCGCCGGCCCGGCCACCCAGAAGCCCAGCTCGACGACCCGTATCCCTTCGAGTGGCCCCGCCATGTCGTCTCCTTCTGACGCTTCACGCCGAGGCATGGAGACTCGGAGGGTCGGCATCCTCTCCGTGCCTCCGTGCCTCCGTGTGAAGATCTCAGATCTTCTCCCAACTGTTCGGCGGCAGCAGGCTGGCGCAGTGGCCCGGTTGGATCAACCCGGCGAGCAGCTCGGCGCTGTCGATCAGGCGCGGACCGGGGCGGTTGAGGTAGGCGTTGCCGTCGACGGCATAGGCGCGGCCGTTGCGCACCGCCGGCAGCGCCTGCCATTCGGGCCGCGCGGTCAGCGTCGGCAGCTCGCGGCGCGTCTGCGGCAGGGCGAAGCCGCACGGCATGACGATGACGACGTCCGGCGCCGCCGCCGCCAGCGCCTCCCAGCCGATTGCCGGGCTGTGCGCCCCGGCGGCGACCAGCTCGTAGGCGCCGCCGCCCAGCGCCACCAGCTCGGGGATCCAATTGCCGGCGACCATCAGCGGCTCGAGCCACTCGATGCAGGCGACGCGCGGCCGGCTGCGCGCGTGCGCGACCTTACGGCGGATCCTGTCGAGGCGCGCCCGGCTCGCCTCCACCAGCGCCACGCCGGCTGCCGGCACGCCGGCGGCGTCGGCGACGCGCAGGAAGTCCTCGAGCACGTCGTCAAGCCGGTCGGGCTTCAACGACACGATCGCCGCCGGCGTCGCCAGCAGCGCCTGCGCCGCCGCCTGCACCTCGCGGAACGACACCGCGCACACCTCGCACTGCTCCTGGGTGACGATCAGGTCCGGCGCCGCCGCGCGCAGCGCCGCCTCGCGGATGCGGTAGACGCTCAGCCCGTCGGCGACCAGCCGTCGCACCTGCGCGTCGATCGCCGCCGAGGTGCCACGCGGATCGAGCTTCGGCTCGGTCAGGACCGGGCGCCCGACGATCGCGGCGGGAAAGTCGCACTCGTGCGAGACGCCGACCAGGCGGTCGGCGAGCCCCAGCGCGCAGACGATCTCGGTCGCGCTCGGCAGCAGGGACGCAATGCGTTTCACCATGAAAGACACTTACACGGAGACACGGAGGTACGGAGGGAACCTGCCAGCACCGAACCCTCCGTGTCTCCGTGTCTCCGTGTGATTCGTCCTGCTGCCTGTGGCCCGGGCTGTCAACCCGACGGCGGCTCCGGTATGGCCGGGGTCGCATGCCGTCCGTCTATATCGAAACCCACGGCTGTCAGATGAACGTCGCCGACAGCGAGCTGATGCGCGGCCATCTCGCCCGCGCCGGCTACACGGCGGCGGGTGATCCCGCCGACGCCGACGTCATCCTGCTCAACACGTGCGCCATCCGCGAGCACGCCGAGGAGCGCATCTTCAGTCGCCTCAGCGCTCTGACGCACTTCAAGACGCGCCGCCCGCACGTGCAGATCGGCCTCGCCGGCTGCATGGCGCAGCACGTGCGCGAGCGGCTGCTCGAGCGGCTCGATTTCGTCGTCGGGCCGGATGCCTACCGGCGCCTGCCGGAGCTGCTCGGCGGCGACCCGTTCGTCGACGTCCGCCTCGACCGCGACGAAACCTACGCCGACCTGGCGCCGCAGCGCGGCGCCGGCGTCCGCGCCTGGGTCACCGTCATGCGCGGTTGCGACAAATTCTGCACCTTCTGCATCGTCCCGTACGTGCGCGGCCGCGAACGCAGCCTACCGGCCGCGGCGGTCCTGGCGCAGGTGCGCGAGGCGGTGGCGCAGGGCTTTCGCGAGATCGTCTTCCTCGGCCAGACGGTGAACGCTTACCGCGACGGCGACACCGACTTCGGCGCCCTGCTGCGCGCCACCGCCGCCATCGCGGGGGTGACCCGCATTCGCTTCACCTCGCCGCATCCGAGCGACATGACCGACTCGCTGATCGACGCCCTGGCGACCTGCGCCGCCGTCGCGCCGCACCTGCACCTGCCGCTGCAGTCGGGCTCGACGCCGGTGCTCGAGCGCATGGCGCGCGGCTACTCGGCGGAGGACTTCGTGCGCCTGGTCGAGCGCCTGCGCGCCGCCATGCCCGAGCTGGCCCTCAGCACCGACGTGATCGTCGGCTTCCCGGGCGAAGGCGAGGCCGATTTCGCGGCGACGCTGGAGCTGCTGCGCGTTCTGCGCTTCGACAGCGCCTTCATGTTCAAGTACTCGCGGCGCGACTTCACGCGCGCCGCGAAGTGGGACGAGACGGTGTCGGAGGCCGAGAAGGGCCGCCGGCTGGAGGCGGTGATGGCGCTGCAGGCGCAGGTGGGGGGAGAGATCAACGCCGCCTGGATCGGGCGCGACGTCGAGGTGCTGGTCGAGGGCCCGGCGCGCCGGCCGGAGGGGTGGCTGGCCGGCAAGACGCCGCAGTTCAAGACGGCGGTGTTCCGCGCCGCCGCCCAGCCGGGCGACCTGGTCACGGTGCGCGTCGCCGACGCCACCACGCACACGCTGATCGGCGCCTGAGAGCGGCCGCCGCGGTCGCGCGCGCGGCTCTGGGCAAGCCCCAATCGGGGTGCTAGCTCGACTGCCGATGGACTATTTCAACCCCGAGCAGAAGGCCTTCCAGCGCACCATTCACGACTTCTTCACCAGCGAGGTGAACCCGCACATCGACGAGTGGGAGAAGGCGCGCATCTTCCCCGCCCACCAGGTGTTCAAGCGCGCCGGCGAGCTCGGCATGCTGGGCATCGGCTACGACGCCAAATACGGCGGCAGCGGTCTCGATTACTGGTGGACCGCCGCCTACTGCGAGGCGATGGCGGCCGCCTGCCACTGCAACGGCATTCCGATGGCGATGATGGTGCAGACCGACATGTGCACCCCGGCGCTGCACGACTTCGGCAGCGAGGAGCTGAAGGAGCGCTTTCTGCGCCCGTCGATCAGCGGCGAGATGGTCGGCGCCATCGGCGTCACCGAACCCGGCGCCGGCTCGGACGTGTTCGCGCTGCGCACGCAGGCCAAGCGCGACGGCGACTACTACGTCGTCAACGGCCGCAAGATCTTCATCACCAACGGCACGCAGGCGGACTACGTCACGCTGCTCACCAAGACCGACCCCGACGCCGGTCATCACGGCTTCACGCTGCTGGTGGTGCCCACCGACACCCCCGGATTCTCCGTCGCGCAGAAGCTCGAGAAGGTCGGCAACCATTGCTCCGACACCGCCGAGCTGGTGTTCGAGGACATGCGCGTGCCGGTCGCCAACCGCATCGGCGACGAGGGCATGGGCTTCATCTATCAGATGCAGCAGTTCCAGAAGGAGCGCATGGTGGCGGCGCTCGGCGCCGTCGCCGGCGCCCAGGCGATGCTCGACCGCACGGTGCAGTACACCAAGGACCGCCACGTCTTCGGCAAGCCGCTGTCGCTCAAGCAGCACGTGCAGTTCACCCTCGCCGAGCTGCAGACGCAGATCGAGATGCTGCGCCAGCTCAACTACCACTGCGTGCGCATGTACGTCGCCGGCGAGGAGTGCACGCGCGAGACGTCGATGGCCAAGCTCGCCGCCGGCCGTCTGGTGCGCGAGGTGGCGGACTGGTGCGTGCAGTTCCACGGCGGCTACGGCTACATGGACGAGTACCTGGTCTCGCGCTACTGGCGCGACGCCCGCCTGCTCAGCATCGGCGGCGGCGCCGACGAGGTGATGATGCAGATCATCGCCAAGCTGGAAGGGTACGGTAACGTGTGAGCCTCGAGCCGCCGCCGCCGAAGATCCCGGTCTTCCATCCCGAGCTGGTCGCCGGGCGGACGGCGCTGGTCACCGGCGCCGCCACCGGACTCGGGCGCGCCATCGCCCAGCAACTGGCGGAGGCCGGCGCCGACCTGGTCCTGGCGGCACGCAACCTCGAGCGGCTCGAGGCGGCGGCGGCGGAGATCCGCGCCACCACCGGCCGGCGCGTCGAGGCGGCGATGGTCAACATCCGCGATCGCGCCAGCGTCGAGGCGCTCGCCGCCCTGGTGGGCGAGCGGCACGGGCAGGTGGACATGCTGGTCAACAACGCCGGCGGCCAGTTCGCGCAGCGGGCGCGCGACTTTTCGCCGAAGGGGTGGAACGCGGTCATCGAGACCAACCTGACCGGCACCTGGAACATGACCCAGGTGTTCGGCACCCAGATGCTCGACGGCCGCGGCGGCAGCATCACCAACATCATCGCCGTCATCGGGCGCGGCTTCCCCGGCATCGCCCACACCGCGGCCGCGCGCGCCGGCGTGCTCGAGCTCAGCAAGACGCTGGCGATCGAGTGGGGGCCGAAGGTGCGGGTGAACTGCGTCGCGCCCGGCCCGATCCAAACGGAGGCCTTCAAGCTCACCTACGATCCGCAGATCGAGACCCTGTGCGAGGGCATCCCGATCGCGCGCTTCGGCGGACCCGACGAGATCGCCTACGCGGCGGTCTTTCTTGCCTCGCCGGCGGCGAGCTGGATCACCGGCGAGGTGCTCTACGTCGCCGGCGGCCAACAGATTGCCGGCCGCAACCAGGCGCTGTTCGACAGCGCCTTCTGAGACGGCGTCAGCCGCGCGCGGCCGGCGCGGTCCCGGTGAGGCCGGCGAGGAAATCAACCAGCATGCGGTTGAAGCCCTCCGCATCCTCCAGGAACAGGCCGTGTCCGCGGCCGGGCACGATGGCGAGCCCGGCGCCGGCGATGCCGCGTTGCAGTTTCACCGAGCCGCCGGCGCCGAGAAAGTCCTTCTCGCCGACGATCACCTGCGTCGGGCAGCGGATCTCGCCCAGGCGCGGCGTCAGCGGCGCCGCGTTGAGGCTGGCCATGGCGCGCGCCACCGGCGCGAAGGTGGCGGCGTCGGTCGGCGCCTGCCGCGCCTGCTCGGCGCTGACGCCGAGACGGCGTCGCACCGGGTCCATGCCGCGCGTCTCGGCGAGGTCCGCCAGCTCGGTGTAGAACTGCCGGGCCTTCTCGTTGCACTCGCTCGCCGTGCCGACCAGGACCAGGCCCGCCAGGCGCTGCGGGTGGTCGAGGGCGAAGCGCATCGCCACGACGCCGCCGGCCGAGTGGCCGACGACGACGGCGCGGGCGACCCCGGCCGCGTCGAGCACCGCGGCGAGGTCGGCGGCGAGGTCGGCGATGCCGCACGCCTCGGGGCGTGGCGCGGAGCGACCGTGGCCGCGCAGATCCCAGGTCAGGACGCGGTGGCGCGGCGCCAGCGCCGCTACCTGCGCCGCCCAGGTGTGGCCGCTGGCGGCGAGGCCATGCGTGAAGACGACGGTGGGCGCGCCGGCGCCGCTGCAGGTGAAGTGCAAGTGCATACTGTGCTCGCTTCTCTGGAGCGCGGCGCCCTCCAGGCTACCCTGCCGCGATGTCCACCTCGACGAAGTCACCCGCCGCGGCATCCCAGCGGAACGCCTTGGCGTCCCGGACCTCGCCGTCGATCACCGAGAAGACGAGCTGCGCCGCGTCCGGATAGCTCGGTTCGTCCCACAGCGTCGCCTGCCGCTTGTCCTCGGCGCTGAAGTAGGCGGCGTGCTGCGGGTGCGAGTGATAGATGGCGCGGATGGTCAGGGCGCCGCGGTCGTGGCCGACGAGCACCGGCACCGCCTCGTCGCCCATCGTGTAGGCGGTGGCGGCGGTGCGCGGAAAGCACACCGGGTCCTCGGCGTGGCGGCGGTCCTGGATGTTGGTCACGCGCACCGCCTCGAGGCGGCCGTCGCGTTCGACGACGAAGCCGCAGGCCTCGTCGGGAAAGCTCGCGCACGCGTGCGTGCGCAGGGCGTCGAGGATCGCGGCGGGAAAGCGAGCGGTCATGCGTGCGGGGGGCGTTCGGCGAGGTGGACGAGCCGCGTCAGCGCGGCGGCGGTGGGGGTGGAGATACCGTGCCGCTCGCCACGACGCCAGACCTCGCCGGTGATGGCGTCGATCTCGGTGCGGCGGCCGCGTTCGAGGTCCTGCAGCATCGACGAGCGGTGGTCGAAGGTGGCCGGGACGAGGCGGCCGTAGAACTCGTCTTGGTAGGCGGCCGCGCGCGCCCAGGGCAGCGCGACGCCCTCGGCGGCGGCGACGGCGAGCGCCTCGCCGATCACCGCGTTCATCACGGCGCGACTCTCGGGGCGCTCCGCGAGCGCGCCGTAGTGGACACCGAGTAGGGCGCCAAGCGGGTTGAGCGCGGCGCTGTACAACACCTTCGCCCACAGCAGCGCGGGCAGGCGGTCGGTGGCGACGCTCGGCACGCCGGCGCCATCGAGCGCCGCCGCCAGCGCCGCGGCGGCGCGATCGCGGGCCGGGAAGGCGCCGGGCGCCAACGAGCCGATGGCGGTTGGGTCGGCGAACACGGTGACCACCGCGGCGCCCGGCGCCGGCACGGTGGCGCCGAAGATGACGCGCGCGCCGAGGGCGCGGGCGGGGCCGACGACGGCCTCGATCGCCTCGACGTTGCCGAGGCCGTTCTGCAGCGAGACCATCACCCCGTCGGCGGCGAGTCGCGGCGCGACGGCGCGCGCCACGGCGGTGGTGTCGGGCGCCTTGACCGTCAGCAGGATGACGTCGAAGGCGCCGCGCAGCGCATCGGCGTCGGCGGCGAGCGTGAAGCCGCGCACGCGGTGCGCGCCCCACAGGCCGTCGAGCGCCAGGCCGTCGCGCTCGATCGCCGCCAGGTGCGCGGCACGGCCGAGCAGCGTTACCGCGACGCCGGCCCGGCGTAGGAAGCCGCCGCACACCGAGCCAAGTGCGCCGGTGCCGGCGACGAGGACGCGCACGCGCCGGGCTCAGCCGCGCTTGCGCGGACGGGCGAGCGGTGGGTGCAACGGCGCGGAGCAGAACACGGACATGAGCGGCGACCTCCTTGGCGACATCCTTGGCGAGGCCGCAGCATGTGGCGGCGGTGACGGCTCGTGTCAAGATTCGGCGGCCGCCCGGATGCCCCAGATGTCTTGCCCGGAGCGCCCGGTCTGCACGACCGGAGTCGACGACGATCGACGTGCTGGGCACCCGCGCACCAGCCGGCCGCGCTGGCGACGCCGGCGCGGCCCGACTATGCACCGGCTCATGCCGCCCATCGACGTCGCCGTGGTGCTCGCCGCCGGGCGCGGCTCGCGCATGGGCGCGCTCACCGACTCGACCCCCAAGCCCCTGTTGTCCGTCGCCGGGCAGCCGATCGTCGCTCGGGTGCTGCGCGGGCTGGCGCGCGCCGGGGTGCGGCGCGCCGTGGTGGTGACCGGCTACCGCGGCGAGCAGGTCGAGGCGGTACTCGGCGACGGCGCCGGGCTCGGCGTGGCGCTCACCTACCGCCGCCAGGCGCAGCCCGATGGCACGGCGCGGGCGCTGCTGTTGGCCGAGGACGCGGTCGGAGCGGCGCCGTTCGTGCTGAGCTGGGGCGACATCCTGGTGCCGGCGGCGTTCTACACGCAGTTCGCGGACGCCTTTGCGCGCCGGCCGTGCGTGGCGCAACTGGCGGTGAATCCGGTCGACGATCCCTGGCGCGGCGCGGCGGTATACGTCGACGACGATTGGAATGTCCTGCGCGTCGAGGAGAAACCGCCGCGCGGTACCTCGACGACGACCTGGAACAACGCCGGCATCATGGCGTTCACGGCGCCGGTGTTCGCGTATGCGCGCCGCCTGGCGCCGTCGCCGCGCGGCGAGTACGAGCTGCCGCAGGCGGTGACGCAGATGGTTCGCGACGGCTGCGCCGTGCGCGCGGTGCCGGTGCGCGGCGGTTGGTCCGACGTCGGCACGCCGGCGGACCTGGCGGCGGCGCAGACGCTGTTCGGCGGCGAGGACCCGGCGTGAGCGCGGAACGCGGTGCCGCGTTGGCGGAACGCTTCGCGGCACGGTTCGGCCGCCGCGCCGAGGTGCTGGCGCGCGCTCCGGGCCGCGTCAACCTGATCGGCGAGCATACCGATTACAACGGCCTGCCGGTGCTGCCGCTGGCCATCGACCGCGCCGTGTGGGTGGCGGGCGCGGCGCGCGACGACCGCCGTGTGCGCGTGGCGAGCGACGCGCCCCGCTTCGCGCCGCGCACCTACCACTTCGCCACGCCGCTGCCGCCCTTTCCCGCCGGCGACTGGGGCAACTATCACAAGGCCGCCGCGCAGGGGCTGCTGGCGGCGCCCGGCGGCGAGACGCTGCGCGGCGGCGACTTTCTCGTCGACGGCGACGTGCCGGCCGGCGCCGGTCTGTCGTCCTCCTCGGCGCTGGTGGTCGGCAGCCTGCTGGCCCTGCTGGCGGTGAACGAGCGGGCGATGCCGGCCGCCGTGCTGGCCGAGCTGGCGGCGACCGCGGAGCGGTACGTCGGGACGCACAGCGGCGGCATGGATCAGGCGGTGTGCCTGCTGGCGCGCGCCGGACACGCCCTGCGCATCGACTTCCAGCCGCTGCGGACGCGCGCCGTCCCACTCCCCGCCGGCGCCGCCATCGTCGTCTGCGACAGCCTGGTCGCGGCGGAGAAATCCGGCGCCGCGCGCGACGCCTACAATCAGCGCGTCGCCGAGTGCGGCCGCGCCTGCCGCGCGCTCGAGGTGCTGCTGCGCGACGCCCTGTCGGGTCCATTGGAGAATCTCGGGGCGCTGCAGCGCCTCTTCGCGCCGCGGCCGCTGCACGAGTTCGCGGCCCTGCTCGAGGCGGCGCACGCCGATCCGGTGGCCGTGCGCCGCGCCCGCCACGTCTGCCGCGAGGCCGAGCGCGTCGACGCCGCCGAAGCGGCGCTGCAGCGCGGCGATCTGCCGGCGCTCGGCGCGCTGATGGACGCCTCGCACCGCAGCTGCCGCGACGACTACGACATCAGTGCGCCGGCGCTCGAGGCGCTCGTCGCCGCCGCCAAGGATGCCGGCGCCCTCGGCGCCCGCCTCACCGGCGCCGGCTTCGGCGGCTGCACCGTCAATCTGGTCTCCGCCGCCGAGGTCGATGCCTTCCTCGAGCGAATCGAGCGCGGCTTCTACGCTGGGCGCCCCGTCGCCGGTGACCGCGCGCACGCCTTCGCGGTCGTCGCCAGCGCCGGCGCCACGGTTGCGCGGCTCTGAATCTGATGTTTCACACGGAGGCAGGGAAAGTCCCTGGTCCCGCCACATGAGTTCTGACGAACTGCGCCAGCGCCTCGAACGTTTCATCGCCCGCCATGCCGGCGCCGCCGCGGTGCGGGTCGAGGCCCTGCACCGGTTGCCGGGCGGCGCCTCACGCGAGATCTGGTCGCTCGACGCGCTGGTCGACGGCACGCGCCTGGCGTTGGTGCTGCGCCGCGACCCCGGCAGTACCACCATGCACACGGCGCGAGGCGAGGAGTTTCGCGTCCAGCAGGCCGCGCACGCCGCGGGCGTGCCGGTGCCGATGCCCTACTGGCTGGCCGAGGACGACGCCGAACTCGGCGCGCCGTCGTATCTGATGGCGCGCGTCGAGGGCGAGACCCTCGCCCGTCGCCTGCTGCGCGACGAGGCGTTCGCGCCGGCGCGCGCCGCCATCACCGGGCAGCTCGCCGCCATTCTGGCGCGCGTCCACGCCATCGATGTCGCCGAGCTCGCCTTTCTCGCCGCGCCGCCGGCCGGCGAATCGCCGGCACTGGCCGAGCTCGACCGCTACGAGCAGATCTACCGCGGCATCGCCCCCGATCCGCACCCGGTGTTCGAGCTGGCGCTGCGCTGGCTGCGCGCCCGCCTGCCCGACGGCGCCCGCACCGCGCTGGTGCACGGTGACTACCGCATCGGCAACGTCATCTTCGGGAGGGAAGGTGTGCGCGCGGTCCTCGACTGGGAGCTTGCCCACGTCGGCGATCCGGCCGAGGACCTCGGCTGGCTGTGCGTGCGCGCCTGGCGCTTCGGCAGCGACCACCTGCCGGTCGGCGGCATCGGCACGCGCGAGGCCCTCTTCGCCGCCTACGCGGAGGCGGGTGGCATCGCCGTCGATCCCGCCCGCGTGCGCTTCTGGGAGGTCTTCGGCAACCTCAAGTGGGCGATCATCTGCATCGCCCAGGCGAAGACGCACCTCGACGGCCTGGTGCGCAGCGTCGAACTCGCCAGCCTCGGTCGCCGCACCGCCGAAACCGAGCTCGAGCTGCTGGCGCTGATCGACTGACCGGTGAAGGCGGCCGCATGCGCTCGTTGCTCGGTGTGCTGCCCCTGCGCGCTCCCAGGTCGGCGATGAAGGACGCATCGACTGCTGCCTGTCCGCTGCGGCTGTGGCTGCGGCTGCTGCTCGGCATACTGCCGCTGCCCAGCGTGTGGGCGCTTGCCAATCCGCTCTTCGCCTCCCCGGACGAGCCGGCGCACATGGTGCGCGCGCAGGGGGCGATCAGGGGGGACTTCCAGAACCCGTATCGCACCGACGGTCTGCCGGTTGACGCAGTCAGGTGTCTTGCGCATCGGCCGGAGGCGACCGCGGACTGCCTGGATCTCACATGGGGCGCCGGTGCCGTCGAGCAGCGGTCGACCGCGGACACCTACCCACCGCTCTTCCACCTCGTGGCGGGCGTTCCGTCGCTGCTCGTCCGCGGCCTCGCCGGTGCCTATGTGATGCGTCTGTGGCTCGCCCTGGTGTGCAGTGCGGTGCTGGCCTGGGCGGCTGTGCTGCTGTGGACGCGACGGCCGGGCCGGTGGTCTCTGGCCGCGCTGTGCGTGGCGATGACGCCGATGGTCGTATTCGCCGTGGCGACCGTGAACCCCTCTGGCCTCGCCGCGGCGTTCGCGGCGCTCGTCTGGAGCGCGGGCATCAATGTCACGAGGCCCGAGGCCGGCACGCTGATCGGCGCCAGCAAGATCACGTTGCTGGTCGCCCTGATCCTCTATCCGCTGCTGCGGCGCGACGCGCTCGCCTGGGAGGTCGCGCTGCTGCTCATCCTCGCGTCCACCCTGACCGGGCCCCGGTTCCACGCGCTCAGACGCGACCCGCTGGTGATCGCCGGAGTCGCCCTCACCGCGATCAGCATGATCTGGGTCTGGTCATCGTGGTCGTCCGCGGCCACCGCATCGTTCGTCTCGAACCGGGCGAAGCACGGCGGCGGATCGTGGAGCGCCGGACTGGGCGCCGTGTCCGGCTACATGCTGCAGATGATCGGCATGTTCGGTTGGGCGGATACGCCGCTGCCAGCGGCGGCGTTTCTGGGGCTGCTGTTGACGATCGCCGTCGTCATTGTCGCCGGCATCGCCGCCGGTAGCCGACCGGAAGCCCGCGCGACGGCGATCGCCCTCGTGGCTCTCGTGGCCACGCCGGTGCTGGTCGGGGCGATTCGCTACCCGTATCTCCAGGGGCGGTACCTGTTCCCGGTGTTCATCGGGACCGTGTTCATGGCCGGCCAGGCCCTGGCTGGCGGTGGCCTGTCGGACCGGTTCTCACGCCAGTTGTTTCGCGGTGTGATCGCCTCGCTGTCGGTCATCCAGTTCCTTGCATTCGCCCAGAACCTGCGGCGCTACGCGGTCGGCTCCAGCGCCAGTTGGTGGTTCGTTGGACTGGCGCCCTGGCAGCCGCCGATGATGTCGAACATGGTCGCCCTGCTCCTCGCCGCGGCGGCGATTCTCACGTCAGTCGCCGTCGGTCGCGGGATTCTCGGTGCCGAACCGGGGGCGAGATCGGCTACCCGAAGCGGCCCGGCTTGACGAAGCGCATCTCCGAGCCGGCGGGGAGATCGCCGATGACCAGCCGCCCGTCGCCGCGCGGGGCCAGTACGGCCGCCCCGTGCTGGAGCAGCGCGTCCGGATGTGGCGCGACCAGGGTCACGCCATGCGCCGGCGCACTTCCTCCATTGCGGATGCGCAGCGTGTCCGGGCTCTCGTGCACGGGCAGCGTCGCCAGCAGCCGAAAGCAATCGAGAATCCGACCGGCGGGGGCACGCCAGGGGTTCAACGAGGCGATGAAGGCCCGCCGCTCGTGGGTCGTCGATCGCATCTGCCGAGTCTGCGGATCGAGCCAGCCCCAATCGAGGTGCGTGGATGCGGTCGCCAGCCCGGCACGGCGCGTCAGATCCTCCGTGTTCTCTTGCGAGTATCAGGCGAGGAAGCCGTCGCCGCCCGCCTCGCGCGCATGGCCGCTGCGCACGAAGGTATTCCTGATGCCGAACACCTCGGCCGCCGTCGCGTCGAAGGGCGACCCGGTGCACTCCAGGACTGCGTGGGCTGGAGGTCTCGCTCGGCGTGTGCAGGCCGATCTCGTGGCCCCGGGCGGCCAGGTCGAGATAGAACGCGCCTTCCTCCGGATCCTCGATCAGTACGGCCACGGGGGTCCTTCCCATCGCAGGTCGCTACATCTGAACGCTGATGTGCGCGGTGGCTTCGAGGTGGCGACGGCGCTGGCGCGGATCGCGGCTGTGGTCGTTCTTCTGACGCGACCCTTCCCCGAGAAGCAGAGGTTCCATGGGGGACGGGCTCTCCCCACGGTCGGGAGTCGCTGCGACGTCCGCTTCCATGGCCGGATGCCGTGTCATCCGATCAGGGCGCCCGCTCCGCCCGGGCGCGAATGGCCGCGGCGATCTCGGCGCTCATGGTCGCCAGGGCGCGGCTGTGGGCGGCGGCGCGAGCGTCGAAACTGAGGTCGGGGGCGTTCTCGCGCACGATCGAATGACCGGCCTGGGTCTTGTCGTCGGCGACCGAGCGCACCACCCAGATGGCATCGAGCAGCACCGCTTGGCCGAGGATCGACTCGAAGCGCTGCACGGCGATGGTCACCCGATAGGCGGGGTTGAAGTTGGCGAGCGGCGCGACGGCGACCTCCGGCGTGCCGAGCAGCACCGCCAGGTCGCCGGCGTCGGCGATGGCGACGCTGTCGCTGAGCGGCGCGGCCCAGCGGTTGTACTCGTCGAACTCGACCCGATTGGGCGCCACCTGGACGACGATCTGCGGCCGGTCGACCGCCGGCGGGACGGTGACCGGTCCGACGACGACGGCCCGGCGCAGCGGCGCGGCGCCGTCCCCCGCGGCGGTGGAGTCGAGGGTGTAGAAGCGCGCCGACGCGGTGGTCGTGCATGCCGACGCCAGCATGGCGACCCCGGCGAGTGCGAGTCGGTGGGCGAGTCGGACGGTCATCACCTCTCCTCCTCGGCGTCGCCGGGCTTGCCGCGCAGCAGCGATTCGGGATGGCGCTCGAGGTAGTCGGCGAGGACGCGCAACCCGGGTGCCGCGCGACTGACCTCCTGCAGGGTATTGCCGAGTTCCGCGCCGAGCACGGAGTCCGGCTGGACCATCTTGTCGGCGTTGCCGACGAACGCGTCGGCGTTGTCGACCAGTCTGTCGGCTTTGTCGAGCGTGCCCCGAGCGGTCACCAGGGTGCGATCCAACTCGACGATCGCCTTGCGCAGATCGTCGCCGATGTTCTTGAACGGGCTCTCCCCGAGCTTCTTCATCAGGGCGGTGGCGCTGGCCTCGATCGCCTGCAGGTCGCCGGGCATGGTCGGCAGTTGCGGTGGTGTCTGCGCCCAGTCGCTGCGCGCCGGCGGAGCGTCGGGGAAGAAATCGAAGGCGACGAACATCGCTCCGGTGAGCAGGTCGCCGCTCTGCAGTTGCGCCCGCACCCCGTGCCCGACGAGACTGTCGAGGGCCTCGATGCGCAGGGCGTCGAAGTCCGCCCCGGGCGCCAGATCCTTCACCTGCATGCCGAGCCGTCGGGCGTCCAGGCGGATGGTCACCGGCGCGGAGAAGGCGAACGTCTTGGCGTCGATCTGGGCGTTGATCGCCACCACCACTACAGGTGGGAGAGGTCGCCGCATACGCGCTCGACGACGACGGCCAGTCGCTCACCCTCAAGGTGTTCTTCAACGCCCCGCCCCCCGAGGTCGTGGTGGTCAACACCGGCAGCAGGTTGGCGGGGATGTAACAGACCGCCGCGGCGAGGAGGAAGGCCCAGGTGCGCTGCAGGCTGCCGGACTTGCGCAAGGCGAGTTCCTCGCCGCAGCGCGGGCAGCGTCCGCGCTCCGCCCCGGCGGCGGGGCGCGAGGGGAGCCAACAGACAGGACCTCACGCGGGTCGAAGCTGGCCTGGATCCCGGCGAGGAGAAAGACCAGCCCGCCGAGCGCGAACAGGGCGACGCCCGGGGTGACCGTCGCGTAGTCCGCGATCTTGATGAGCGCGACCAGCACGCCGATGATCATCACCTCGATCATGCTCCAGGTGGCGGCGCTGGGGTGATGGCGGAGTAGCGCGGCCACCCAGCGCCGCGGCCGCGGCCGTCGCGCGCCGAGGACGATCGCCAGCATCAGCCCGATCTGCAGGCCGGGGGCGACGACGGCGGTGAACAGCACCAGCGCCGCCACCGCCTCGCGCCCATCGTGCCAGAGCTGCTGCGCGCCGCCGATCACCGTCGTCGAGGCCTGGTGCCCGACGGCGGTGAGGCTGAGCATCGGCACGCTGTTGGCGACGACGAAGAGCACCGCGGCGGCGCGGGTCAGGGCCAGGGTGCGTTCGAGCGAATCGACACGACGGCGCCACGGCTCGCGGTCGCAGCGCGGGCAGCGCGCCGAGCCGCCGGGGGCGAGCTCAGGCAGGCGTTGCAGCAGGTCGCAGTCCGGGCCAGGCGATCAGACGGGGATCGCCGAGGGGCGCGTTGTAGGGCTCGTCCCGTTCCATCGGCGCAGATAGACATACGGGGCCGCGCCGGCCAAGTACGGAAACTTCTCGGCAACTTGGCGGAAATCCAGCGGTGGTCGAAGGGAGGGATCCATGGGAGCAGCGGCTGCAGACAAGGGATCACAGGTGGGTCGGCATCACTTCCGCTTTCACGCCCGGCACGCGCATCTGTCATCGGCGTTCGGCGACACGTGGTTCGGGGCGCGCGCCGAGGCCTTCGCGCGCTTCTTCGGGACGCCGCGGTTCCTGATCGGGCAGACGGTCCTCGTCGCCGTGTGGATCGGCCTCAACGTCGCCGGCGTCACCCACTTCGACCTCTACCCGTTCATCCTCCTCAATCTCGCCTTCAGCCTGCAGGCGGCGTATGCGGCGCCGCTGATCCTGCTGGCGCAGACGCGCCAGGCCGATCGCGACAAGGTGCACGCCGACGCTGACGCCCGCCACCGCGAGCAGCTCGCCGAGGCCAGCGTCGAGCGCGACGAGGTCGGCCGCGTGCAATCGGCGCAGATCCTCGCCCTGCTCGAGCAGAACACGCAGCTGACGGAGGCGACGCAGGCGCTCAGTCAACGCATCGAGGAGCTGTCGCGCGCCATCCACCGCCGCCTCGTCGATGGCGGGCCGCCGTCGCCGGCCGCCTGAGCGAGCGTCGGGGGCGACGGCCTGCATCAGTCGGCCGAGGTCACCACCTTCGGCTCGGCAGGGCCTCGCCGACGACCCCGACGCCGCGCAGCGCCTCGATCGCCTGGCGATCCGCCGCGGGCAGCGGCAGCACCGGCTGCTCCAGCGTCGGCTGGGCGACGGCCCGTGCGGCCAGCCGGGCGCAGACAGAAACTCCCACGCACGCCAGGCTGCGGCGTGGGAGCATTGGAATATCCTCAGCCAACGGTTCGCCGCCGGCCATCACGCGAAGGCGAAGATCTTCTTCCAGTCGTTCTTCATGCTGATCACGGTCCAGCCCTGCTTGCCGGCCTCGTCGTCGAGCGCCTGGGGGAAGGTGCCGATCGCGGTGTCGGGCAGGCCGCGCGCCGGGCCGTAGGCGTACTCGCGCTGCGCGTCGTCGTGCAGCACCAGCATCACCAGCCGCGCCCCCGAGCCGGGGCCGGTGTATTCCAGCATCTGCCGGTCGCCGCTCGAGTTGCCGAACGCCGCGTACGGTCGCCGACCGATCATCAGGTGAATGCCCTCGGGCTTGCCGGCCTTGTCGTCGTTGAGCAGCAGCTTCGGTTCCTTGGTGAGGATCGGCCGGCCGCTCTTGGCGTAGCCGTACGTCGTCCCGCCGACGCTGCCGACCACCTGCTCGGGCGGGATGCCATAGACGCGCTCGGAGTACACGCGGACGAAGTCCTGACCGCCGCCGGTGACGATGTAGGTCTTGTAGCCGTTGGCGCGCAGGTACTGCATCACCTCGAGCATCGGCTGGTAGACGAGGTCGGTGTAGCGGCGCTGCCAGCGCGGATGCGTGGCGGTGGTGATCCACTTCTCCACCTCGGCCTGGAACTCGTCGACGGTGATGCCGCTGAGCGTCGCCGCGAGGATCTTCTCGAGATGGTGCATCGTCAACTTCGCCATCGCTTCGCGGTCGCCGGAGAGCACGGTCTTGAAGGGCTCGACGGTCTTCAGCTCCGGTCTGGTCTTCGCCAGCACCGCAACCCGATCGAGGCAGTAGACCACCTGGGCGTACATTGGGTGCGAGACCCACGTCGTGCCGTCCTGATCGAAGGCGGCGATCCGCTCCGGCTGCGGGACGAACTTCGGACTGTCCTGGGTCGTGGTCGCCTGCACGAAGTCGACGATCGCCTGCTTGGCCGGGCCGTCGTTCCAGGATGGGAGCGGATCGGCCTGCGCGGCCACCGCAAGCGTGCCGCCCAGGCAAGCGAGCGCCGCGACGATACACATGCGGCGCCATGGCTCCAGCGTGATTGGGTTCGTCGCGACAGCAACTTTCTGGGCAACACTGATGAGGGGGGTGCGCACGATACTCGCCTCCTGGACTGAGGCGGGGGCGCCCCGCGGCGCCTCGCTTGGTCATCACGTCGTCAACACTCTGTACCCCGGCCGCCTCGCTGTCCGGAAGGCGGGCGGAAGGTTCCTGGAATGTCGTGCCGCGACCGGCCGAACCGGCCGTTTTTTCTGCTCTGGCGTAACAGCACCGGGTTTGCCACATTGTCCCTTCAGCAAAGGGGGGTCTTTATGCGGAACCACAGAATGGCTGCGCTCGCCGCGGTCGCGTTCATCGTCATCGCCAGCGCGGCGCCCGCGCTCACCGCCGACGAGCTCAAGTGCCAGAACACGGCCGCCAAGGCCGGGCGCGTGTACCTGAAAAAGGTCTACAAGGCGCTGGAGAAATGCGAGGACTCGATCAATCAGGGGAAGCTCGCCACCAACACCGACTGCGCGCTGGAAGCGAAGACCGCTGCCAAGCTGAGCAAGGCCGAGGACGGCCTGCGCGGCAAGGTGAGCGGGGCCTGCACCGACCCGCTCGTCGCCGCCCTCGACTGGGGCGGCCAGTGCTTCGGCGTGGCGACGGCGACGACGCTCGGCGACTGCCTGGTCGACCAGCACCGCGCCGCGGCGGATCGCCTGATCGTCACCGCCTACGATGACGACACGCGCGTCTGCGCCGGCGGGGCCAACATCGGGCTGACGTGCACCACCAACGCCAACTGCCCGACCAGCACCTGCATCCTCGGCCGCACGCCGGGTGTGTGCGCCGGCGGTGCCAACGACACGCTGGCCTGCATCGAGACCGCCGACTGCCCGATGGGCGCCTGCGTGCTATCCGACGCGGCCCAGGATTGCACCAAGACCCTCGGCAAGGTGATCGGCAAGTTCGCCAGCAAGCGCCAGAGCATCCTGCAGAAGTGCAAGAAGAGCGTCGGCAAGGGCAGCCTGCCGGCGAGCACCGACTGCATCGCCGACGGCCAGGCGAAGCTCGACGGCGAACTCGCCAAGACGCTGGCGGCGATCGCGGCGTCGTGTCCCGACGCCGTCGCCACGACGCTGAAACTCGGCGCGGCCTGCGACCAGCAGACCCTCGATTCCGACGGCGTCGCTGCCTGCGGCACCTGCAGCGTCGCGCGCGCCACCGACGACCTCATCCTCGCCCAGCACGGCAGCCACAGCCGCGGCGCCAGCGCCTCGGCGGCGCAGATCGCCAACGTCGCCGACTGCGTCGGCGGCCCGCTCAGCCGCTGCCGCGTCAACGACTACCTGCTCGCCAACGACCGCATCCGCGTCGTCGTGCAGAACGTGCAGCGCAACCTCTTCGGCATCGGCCAGTTCGGCGGCCAGATCATCGACGGCGACCTGGTGCGCGTCGGGCTCGACCCCGACCGCGACAACTTCGAGGAGTGGGCGATCTCGCTGAACATCGAGAGCACCGCGCACTACACGGCGCTGACCGTGCTCAACGACGGCAGCAACGGCGGCCCGGCCATCCTGCGCGCCACCGGCGTCGACGACCTGCTGGACTTCATCAACCCGAGCTCGGTGGTCGCCGGCTTCGGCTTCCCGCTGCCGCCGTCGGCCAACGACAACGACATCCCGGTCACCATCACCACCGACTACATCCTCGACCCGGGCGCCAACTACGTGCGCGTCGAGACCACCGTGCAGAACACTGGCGGCGCCCTGCTGCCGATCTTCTTCGGCGAATACATCGGCGGCTCCGGCCAGATCGAGCTCTTCCAGCCCGGGTATGGCTTCGGCGAGCCGCTGGTCGCCGGCTCGTGTCCGAAGTCGAAGCCCAACCGCTGCAACTTCACCGCCTACAGCGGCGAGGACGACGCCGACGGCGTCTCCTACGGCTTCATTCACGAGATCCCCGGCTCGAGTACCTTCACCACCTCGGGCGTGCACGTGCCGCAGCTCGGCGTCGAGGTGCTGTTCGCGCTCATCGGCGCGGCGACACCGCCGTTCACCCTGCAGGCGAACGGCAACCCGGGAGATGCGCTGACCTTCACCAGGTACTTCGTCGTCGGCGACGGCTCGGTGTCGTCGATTGCTGACGCCCGCAACGAGATCGACTGCGTCCCAACCGGAACCCTGTCCGGTGTCGTCACCGCCGGTGCCAGCCCTGCGGCCGGCGCCGATCTGACCGTGCTCGGCAACCTCGCCGACGGGCCCGGGCTCGCCGCGATGACGCGTAACGTCGTCACGCACGTCCGCGCCGCCGCCGACGGCAGCTACTCGCTGACGCTGCCGCCGGGCAGCTACAATGTCGTCGCCAATCTCGACGGATCGCCCTACGAAGGCGGCGGCAGCAGCCCGGTGCAGCACCCGATCGTCGTCACCGCCTTCGACACGCTGACGCAAAATATCGCCCTGCCGGCCACCGGCGCGTTGCAGGTGACGGTGGACGACGAGAACAACGCCGCCAGCCCGGCCAAGGTGACGGTGGTCGGCTTCGACCCCAGCCCGGACCCCGCCAACACGCAGAGCATTTTCGGGCTGGTCAACAACCGCACCGGCGTCTTCGGCGACCGTGGCGAGGACGGCCAGCCCTACGGGCTGACCACCACGTTCAACGTCGGCCCGAGCGGCAGCTCGCCGATCGTGCCGCTCGAGCCAGGGTCGTACCAGGTGACCGTGTCGCGCGGCCCGGAGTACTCGATCGACTCGACGCCGGTCACCGTCGTCGCCAACATGACGCAGAACGTGACGGCGAAGGTCGAGCGCGTTATCGACAGCAGCGGTTTCGTGTCGAGCGACTTCCACGTCCACTCGATCAACAGTCCGGACGCCGAGGTCAGCCATAGCGAGCGCGTGCTCACCATGCTCGGTGAGGGCGTCGACTTCTTCGCCAGCACCGACCACGACATCCGCGTCGACTTCCAGCCGGCGATCAACGCCCTCGGCGCCGCCGGGTTGGTCGGTACCGCGCCCGGACAGGAGACCACCACCTTCGACTACGGCCACTTCAATGCCTGGCCGCTGGTCATCGACCCGGCGCAGGTCAACGGCGGCGCCGTCGATCACGGCGGCGCCGCGCCGGCGGGCCTCGACTACCCGTCGGCGGGCAACTTCAACGAGACCCCCGAGGACGTCATCGCGCTGGCCCACGCCGGCGCGCCGGGCGCCGAGAACACGGTGCAGGTCAACCACGTGCACAGCTTCTTCGGCGCCCAAGGTGGATCGGGACTTGCCATCGACACCGGCCTGACGCCGCCGCAGTCCGCCGTTTCCGGCGCCGCGCGCCGCCTCAACCCGGCGGTGACCAATTACTTCACCGACGACATGGACGCGCTCGAGATCTGGATCGGCGACGATCGCGGTCAGATCTTCGGCAACTTCCTCGGCGAGAACGCCGGTGCCTGGTTCAACCTGCTCAACCAGGGCATCGTCAAGACCGGCATCGCCGACTCCGACACGCACAGCCGCTGGACGACGCAGGCCGGCATCCCGCGCTCGATGGTCGCCTCGCCGACCGACAACCCCGGTGGGCTGAGCGCCATCGCCGACACCCTGTCGGTCAACGTCAACGACGGCCGCGTCGTCGGCACCAACGGCCCGATGGTGCGTGTGCAGGCGTTCGCGGCGTCGACGGCGCAAACCGGCTCGCTCGCGCTCGGCAACCCGACGACCATCGCCACCACCGACGGGGCGGTGGACATCACCGTCGACATCCAGAGCCCGACCTGGGTCGAGTTCGACAAGGTCGAGTACTACATCAACAGCGCCACGACGCAGGTGACGGTGCCGAACGTGCAGACCGGCGCCGGCACCGTCAACGTGAAGAAGTACACCATCGAGCCCGACTTCGAGCAGGAGGCGGGGGTCGATTTCACCGTCATGACGGTGCCCGTGCCGGGCACGTCTTCGAGTCGCTTCGAGGCGACGACGACGCTCAGCCTGACCGGCCTCACCGACGACATCTGGGTCGTGGTGATGGTCAAGGGCACCGACGGCACCTCGCGGCCGCTCTTCCCGGCGCAGCCGAACAGCATCAAGCAGAGCACCAACACGACGCTCGCCCAGCTCACCGACGGCAACCTCGGCGAGGACGGCATGCCGGCCCTGGCCTTCACCAACCCGCTGTTCATCGACGTCGACGGAGGCGGCTGGACGCCGCCGGGAGTGCAGATCGACCCCTGATGCCGTCGCCGCTCGAATCCCTCACCGTTCCATGATGTTCCCTTCCAGAGGGCGCCGCGCATGCGGCGCCCGTTCTGGCGGGTGCCGCCCTCCAGGGCGGCTTCGCTGGGTGGCCGTGGCGTTGCTGCTGCTCTGTGCCGGGGTCGCCGCGGCGACGCCCGGGCTGCGGTTGCGCAATCTGCTCGGCGCCGCCCGCCTGGTGGTGGCCGCGGAGGTCACGACGGTGACCGAGTACGACGACGGCCGCGTCGCCGTGCTCGAACTGGCGCCGAGCGCGGTCCTGAAGGGCGCCGGCCGCGACGGCGCCGCGCCGGCCCGCGTCGCCGTCGTCGAGATGCGTGAAGGCCCGACCCGCGCCGCCATTGCGCGCGGCAGCCGCGGGGTCGCATTCCTGCAGCCGGCGCCGCGCACCAGTTACCTCGGTCGCCTCCTGCCGCCGGGCAGCTACTATCAGCTGGTGCCGCAGTACGGCGCCTTTCTCGCCGCCGACTCCGCCGCGGAGATGCAGCGCCAGACCGCCGTGCTGACCCGCCTGGTCGAGTCGACGCGCGGCGCCGGCCTCGCCGCGCCGGCGGCGCGGGCCCTCACCTTCGAGCTGCTGGCGGCGCGCAACCCGGTGCTGGTCGAAGACGGCGCCGGCGGCCTCGACGATCTGCGCGGCGCGGCGTCGCTCAGTGACGCCGAACTCACCATCGTCAACGACGCGCTGCGCCGCACCGACCTGCCGCTGCGCGTGCGCGTGGCGCTGATCGATGCCGTCGCCGCCGCCGGCCTCACCGGCGCGGTGCCGGTGCTGCAGACGCTGGTCTCGCCGGCGGAGGTGATGGCCGCGGCCTGGAAGGCGCTCGACGCGCTCGGGGCGCCGCCGAGCGAACGCAGCCTCGGCGAGCGCCTGGCCGACCGCGACGCGGCGACGCGCAGCGCCGCGGCGCGCGAGCTGTTGCGCCGCGACGGCGTCGACGCCATCTCGCGTGTCGCCCCGCTGGCCCTGCAGGACGGCGATCCCGCCGTCCGCCAGGCCGTCATCGAGGCGCTCGGCGGGCTGGCGCGGGCCGAGGCCCTGCCGCCGCTCGAGCGCGCCTTTGGCGAGAACGGCGGCGAGGTGCAGCAGACCGCCGCGCGGGCGATTCTCGCCGTCGGCGGGCAGCCCGCCGCCGACACCTTCGGGCGCCTCGCCTTCAGCGGCCCGATCGAGGCGCAGCGCTACGCCGTCGTGCTGCTGGCGACGATGCCTGGGCTGGAGAAGGACGTCGTCATCGCGCGCATCCGCGCGACGCACACCGACCACCAGATCCAGGAGATGTTCGATCACGGGTGGCAGGGGCACCATCACTGATGCGCGCGCCATGGGTCGCGCGCCGGCGGCGAGCGCGGCAGGGTGAGGGGATGCTGGTCAGCGCGTGCATGGCGAGCGGCCGGGCGCCGGGACTGGCGCTGGCCCTGCTGCTCGCCGCGGCGCCCGCCGGCGGCCACGATGCGGCGCCGACGGTGCTGCGCGAGTTGGTGCGCCTGCAGGGCTACCGCGCCCCGGCGCCGGCCGGGGTCGCCGTGCAGCGCGAACTCACCGTCGTCGTGCTCGGTCAGCCGCTGCGCTTCGCCGCCCAGGAATGGCGCCGCTTCGGCCTTTCCGAGGAGGCCGCGGCGCCCGAGGTCGAGCCCACCGCGGTGACGCTGCAGGGCGAGCGGACGCTGCTGCGCCGCGTCGCCACGGCGCGCGACGGGCAGCAGGTGACCATTCTCGCCGAGCGCCGCAGCGGCCGCGCCGACCTGTTCGTGCTCGCCGTCGACCGCTGCCCGCACGAATGATACCTGCGCGGCCATGACGTCGCGTCGCCGCACCGCTCTCGTCGCTGGCGTCGCCCTGCTCGGGCTCGGCGCGGCGGCCTGGCATTGGCAGAGCCACCTCATCGGCCTCGGCGCGCGCTGGTATCTCAGCCGCATCGCCGCCGGCGAGGAAGCGAGCGGGTCGCTCAGCGAGCGACGCGCGGCGGTGGCGCGTGTCCATCGCAGCCTGCTGGTGGCGCCGCCCGACGACGCGCAGGTGCCGGAGCTCTTCGACCTGCTCACCGTCGTCTCGGCGCGCGTCGCCACCGGCGAGATCGACCTGCCCTGGGCAGCGTACGTCTACACCGGCTTTTGGCGCGAGCTGACGCTCGACCGTCGCGCCGGCAGAGCGCGCCGCACGCGACCCGAGGTGGAAGCCAAGGTCGAGGAGTACGTGCAGTTCTACGCCTTGCAGAAGCGGCCCGACGTGCCGGGGGTACGCCTCGGCGATCTCGACGGCGAGGGGAGTGACTCGATCACCCTCGAGGAGATCGAGGAAGCGGCGAAGCAGGGCAAGGATCTATCGACACAGTGAGTTCCTGGAGGGCGCCGCCCTCCAGGCGGTGCTCGGCGCGTCAGTCGTGCTGGGCGAGACGGGCGAGCGACGCGCGCTGCGGGGAATCGGGCGCTCGCTCGAGGTACTGGCGCGCCGCCTGCGCGGCCCGCAGGGGCGCCCCGTTGCGGGCATAGAGCCGCGCCAGGTGGAGGTAGGGGGCGGCGACGAGTGGCTGCACCCGTGTCGCCTCCAGGTACAGGCGCTCGGCGGCGGCGGTGTTGTCGCGCGCCTCGTAGACCTCTCCGAGCATCATGTGCGCCGTCGCCGACCAGCGATTGCGCTCGACGACGCGTTGCCAGGCGGTGACGTCGTCGCGCCAGACGCCGACCGAGTGCATCGTCACGGCGCCGAGGAGGGCGGCATACAGCACGCCGAGGGCAGGGATCGCGACGCGCCATGGCGGCCGGGTGGGCAGAATGTCGGCCAGGTGGCGCAGCCCCACCGCGACGGCGACAGCGAAGCCGGCCATCGACAGATAGACGTAGCGGTCGGGTCGCAGCTGGGCGAGGGGCAGCAGGTTCGACTGCGGCAGCAGCATCAGCACGAACCAGCCGGCGCAGAAAAAGGCCCACGGGTACTGCCGGCGGCGCAGCATGACGAGGCCGGCGAGCAGCCCCAGCGCGGCGAGCGCGGCGACGTTGAGCAACTCGAACTGAGTGCCGGCGCGGTAATAGTAGATCGGCGACAAGGCGATCGGCAGGAGGATGGCGACGCCGCCGTCCATGGTCGCGCGCGCGACGATCAGCAGGTGCCCCAGCCAGGTGCCGCTGTGCGGCGGGAAGATCGCGCCGACCGCCTGCGAGGCAGCCGTCGCCGCCCAGGCGAAGGCCGCCGCGATGGCGAAGAACGGCGCCTTCTCGACCAGCCGCATGCGCCCGCCGACGAAGACGGCGTCGTAGAGCAGCAGCACCAGCGGCAGGGTGACGGCCGTCGGCTTGGCGGCCGCGGCGGCGACGAAGGCCAGCAGCGACAGCGCGTAGGCCGGCCAGCGGCGCCGCTGGCACCAGTGCTGGTAGGCGATCAGCGCCAGCAGCACGAACAGGCCGGAGAGCAGGGTCTTGCGCTGGATGACCAGCGACACGGCTTCGAGCTGAATCGGGTGCAGGGCGAAGATCAGGGCCGCCACCGTCGCCACCCAGCGCGCGCCGACCAGCGGCCGGATGAACCACCACAGGGCGACGGCGGTCGCCGCGTGCAGCAGGACGTTGACCAGGTGGTAGGGCGCCGGATCGACACCCGACAGCGGGTACTGCAGGGCGAAGGTCAGCATCGTCAGCGGCACGTAGTTGGCGTGTCGGAAGGACGTCATGAGCGCCCAGAGCGAGGCCGGATCGAGCTGCCGCACGTGTGGATCGTCGAGCAGGAGCTGGTCGTCGAAGGCGGCGACGAGAAAGCCGTTGTCCAGGGTCGGCAGGAACACCAGCAGCGCCGCCGCGGCCACCAGGGCCAGCGCCGCCGCGCTGTGCAGGCCGTTCGCCGCGGCGCTGGCTGAGATCGCTGCGCGCATGTCGGGGCGGAATTGTGGCACACGGTCGCCGTCTGTCCACTGCGATCGCGGCATCCGTCGTTGCCGCGAGCCCCGAATCGGCAGGGAGCCCCGAGGGCGCCGCCCCGCAGACAGAGTATCAGGCGAGGGGGAGGTCCTGCGGATCCGGTCGCACCGCCTCCTCGAAGGTGATCGGCGCGTGCGCGACGAACGGCGTCAGGCGGATCGGGCAGGGGGCGACGTCGCAGCCGGTGCAGAACTGGCGGTGGCAGGGGTCGACGTGGAAGACGATCTCGCCGTCGAGATCGAGGCTGCGCACGACGCGACGTTCGAAGGCGTTGCCGAAGTCGTGCCCCTCGCCGACGCTCCAGAACTCGGGGACCACCAGGTGCGCGTCGACGTGCGTGTAGCGGCCGGCGCGGATGGCGCGCAGGAAGTGCACGTGCACGACGCCCGGCAGCATGCTGGCGTTGACCGCCGCGACGACCTTGCGCAGCAGGGCCGGATCCTGCTCGTCGAGCAACCCGCCGGCAGCATGGCGCACCAGGCCGAGGCCGGTCCAGATCAGGTTGAGGCCGACCAGGATGGCGACCGCCGGGTCGATCCACACCTGGCCGGTGAACTGCACCAGGCCGAGGCCGACGGCGGCGGCCATGCTGGTCCAGAAGTCAGCCAGCACGTGCGTCGCGTCGGCAACCAGCGTCAGCGAATGGTGCGTGCGCCCGACGCGCAGCAGGTAGAAGCCGAGCGCCGCATTGGCCAGCCCGGCGCCGACGGTGATCATCAGGCCGAAGCTGATCTGCCGCACCTCGTGGCCGAAGAGCAGCGCCTCGCCCGCCTCCTTGATGATCAGGATCGCGGCGAAGGCGATCAGCCCCCCCTCGAAGGCGGCGCTGAAGTACTCGATCTTGCCATGGCCGTACGGGTGATTGCGGTCGGCCGGCCAGCCGGCGACGATCAGGCCGCCGATCGCGAACATCGCCGCGACGACGTTGACGATGCTCTCGAGCGCATCCGAGAGGATCGCCGTCGAGCCGGTCAGTTGGTAGGCGAGGTACTTGAGGCCGAGCAGCAGCGTCCCGACCACCAGCGACAGCACGCCGGCGCGCAGGCGGACGCCGTTTGGTGCGTCGCCCGCGCCGGCGCCGGGCGACGCCCGACGCTCGCGCGTCATCCAGGGATCGGTCGTCGGAGCGGCCTTCGCAGACATTGGACGCATACTGCCGTGTCGGCGCGGCGGGCGGAAGCGGCCGTTCGTTCCCGCGCAACGGCCGCTCGCCGGGGAAGGTTTGACAGGGCACACCCCCGCCGATACGGGTTGGCAGTCTCACCGAAACGTCTTGTGACCGCCGACCGAATGCATCGCGACCGCTGCGCCTGGCCGCACGGCCGACACTGACGGGCTGGCGCGACATCCACTCCGAAGGAGGACCGTACCCGTGGAGGGTTTGAGCATCCTGGAAATGATCCATCAGGGGGCGCTGGCCACCTATCCCCTGATCGTCTTCTCCGTCGTCACCGTCAGCATCATCTTCGAGCGCCTGTGGGCGCTGCGCAACGTCGTCACCGACACCCTGAAGCTCTCCGGCGGCCTGACGCCGAGTCTGGAAAAGGGGCAGGTGAGCGAGGCGCTGCAGACGGCGCGCGCGCAGGTGGCGACGCCGGCCGGGCGCATCTTCACCGACGTGCTGTCGCGCCACGCCACCGACTCGCTCGAGTACCTCGCCGCTCTCACCGAGGAAAAGCGCTTCGAGGAGATCGAGGCCCTGAAGGGGCCGCTGTGGGTGCTCGGCACCGTCGGCGCCAGCGCGCCGTTCATCGGCCTGTTCGGCACCGTCGTCGGCATCATCAAGGCCTTCCACAACATGGCGGTGATGGGCAGCGGTGGTTTCACGGTGGTCGCCGCCGGCATTTCCGAGGCGCTGATCGCCACCGGCCTCGGCCTCGCCGTGGCGATCATCGCGGTCATTTTCTACAACTACTTCCAGACTCGCGTCGAACGCATCGAGGCGGCGCTGACCATCGCCTCGCACCGCGTCCTCGACGCCATCCACATCGGCCGCCAGGCGCATGGCGCTCGGTAGCCTGCAGAAGCGCGGCCGGTCTCCGATCATGTCGGAGATCAACATCACGCCGCTGACCGACATCTTCCTGGTGCTGCTGATCATCTTCATGGTCAGCAGCGCGGCAATGATCGAGTCGGGCGCCAAGATCAGCCTGCCCGAGGTCGACAGCACCTCCTCGCAGCCGCGCGAGATCACCGTCAGCGTCACCTCGGCGGACGAGATCTACGTCAACAACCAGCCGGCGACGATGGATCAGATCGAGGAGCTGCTGCGCGGCCTGGTGGCCGCCAACCCGGACGTGCCGGTGGTCCTCGAGGGCGACCGCGAGGTGCTGTTCGGCGAGGCGGTGAAGATCCTCTCGCTGGCGCAGAAGGCGGGCGCCTCGCAGGTGGCGATCGCGGCGCAGCGCAGCAAGGCCGCGAACTGAGCGGGAGCATGTCCGAGCAGCCTGACGACGGCGGCGCGCAGCCGGACCCGTCGCGCTTCGATCCCTGGGCCGGCAATCATTTCGGCGGCACGCGTTTTTTCGCCGTCTCGACGGCCATCCACGTCCTGCTGTTGGTGCTCGTCGCCGGCATCTCCTTCACCGTCATGCGCACGGTCGAGAAGATCAACGTCAAGATCGTCGAGCCGGAGGTCGGCGTCGACGGGGCGCCGTCGCTGGAGGACTATGCCGGCCTGCTCGAAGTGACGAAGGCGCCGCGCAAGGACGCGCAGCGGCCGGCCGGCCCGGTGGTGCGCAACGTCAAGGCGCCGCGCGTGCCGACGCTCGGCGGCGTCGGGCCGAAGCTCGGCCGCGGTCCGGCGGTGGACCTCAATCCCGCCGCGGTGGCGCTCGGCGGCGGCGGCGTCGGCGGGCTCGGCGGTACCTTCGGCGAGTACATCGGCGGCCTGCGCAAGGTCGGCCTCGATCTGGTGCTGGTCATCGACACCACCGAGAGCATGCAGTTCGTCATCGACGAGGTGAAGCAACACTCGGCGGCGCTGGTGGCGAGCATCCAGCGCATGGTGCCGACCAGCCGCGTCGGCATCGTCGCCTATCGCGACCAGGGCGACGAGTACGTCGTCAAGTGGTCCGACCTGAGTTTCAAGACCGACAAGCTGCAGAGCTTCATCCAGAACCTCACCGCCTCGGGCGGCGGCGACTGGGAGGAAGGGGTTCTCGAGGGCCTCGACGCCGCCATCTCCGAGCTGACGTGGCGCAAGAAGTCGAAGAAGATCATCGTCCTCATCGGCGGCTCGCCGCCGCACCCGGAGGACCTCGAGCCGCTGGCGGCGCTGATTCGCGCGTTTCGTGACGATGGCGGCTCGCTCTCCGCCATCGACGTCACCGACCACCTGCATCTCGAGTTCCAGAAGGCGATGTGGCGCTCGCTGCACGGCAACAAGCCGTTCGAGCCACCGAGCAAGCCCGAGTTCTACCGGCAGGTCACCGCCGTGTACGGCGATCTGGCCAAGGACGGCGGCGGCGAGATGGTGCAGTTGAGCGACGACAAGAAGCTCATCCGCGATGTGCTGGTGCTCACCTTCGGGTCGCGCTGGAAAGTCGAGATGGCCAAGCACATGAAGGAGCTGTCGTAAACCGATGCGCTGGCGCGGGGCGGTGGCGGTGTGGGCGGTGGGGCTGCTCGCGGCGGCAGCGGTGCAGGCGCTCTCGGCCGGCGAGATCCGCGCCCGCGCCAAGGCGATCGGCGGCGCCAGCGGCGACGCGGCGGTCGAGCGGCAGCGCGTCGGCGAGCTCGGCGACCTGGTGCTGGCGTTCATCGAGCTGAGCGACGACGCCGCGCGGGCCGGTGGCGAGGGCGGCCGGCGCGACGAGTTGCGCGGCGCCTTCGAGGCCATCGACGCGCCGCTGGAGTCGATCTACCAGTCGCGCGCCACGCAGCTCGACGCGCTGACGCGTGGCGTCATGGACCAGGACGGCGACCTCGAGGCGCTCTACGAGTCGGCCCAGTTCCGCGACTCGCAGGGCGTCGCCGCCGCCTCGCTCTACTACCGCAATTGGCTGCGCTACTACGGCGCCCGTCTCTACGACGGCGCGCGCCGCAAGGAACTGCTGGCGGCGGCCGAGAAGGGTTTCTCCGAACTCGCCACCGCCGACCAGACGCGCGACCTGCTGACCGAGAGTCTGCTCGGCCGCGGCCTGTGCCATCTCGAACTCGGCGACACCGACGCGGCCCTGGAGGACTTCAAGCTGGTCATCGCCGACGCGTCGGTCTCCCCCGAACGCCAGGCCAAGGCGCGTCTGGCGATGCTCGACGCCTACGGTCGCGCCGGCCGCACCCAGGACGCGCTGCGCTTCTCCGAGGAGATACTGCGCGGTGGCGGTGTGCCGGCCGGCGACGTGACGCTGGTGCGCTTCGTGCGCTTGCAGACCCTCTTTGACGCCGCCGACAAGGCCAAGGGTCCCGACGGTGAGCGCTACCGGCGCGAAGCCGCGGCGCTGATGGACACCCTGCGCGGCGCCGGCAAGGGCTGGGCGGATCGCGTCGACGCGCTGATGGTGGCGCGCGTCGACGACCCGCGCGCCTGGGCCGGCAAGGCGCAGACGCCGCGCGTGCAGTGGGAGCTGGCGCGCCTGATGCTGACGAAGAACGACTACGACGGCGCCGTGCCCCTGCTGCAGACCCTGGTCGTGTCCAGCGATCCCGACGCCAAGGCGCTCAAGCCCGAAGCCGAGTATTGGCTCGGCGTGGCGCGCTTCAAGGCCAACGATCCGGCCGCCGCTGCCGCCGCCTTCGACGCCGCGCTGGCGACGCCGGGCGAGTGGGCCGGTGAGGCACGGTACCTGCGCTTCAAGGCCCTCGAGACCCTCATGGCGCAGCCGGCGGTCAGTGTGACACCGGCGGCGCCGGGCGCGGTGGATCCGGCCCTGCAGGAGCGCTACCGCGTTGCGCTGGTCGAGTTCCTCGACAAGAGCCCGACTCACCCGTCCGCCTACGAAGCGCGTTATCGGCTCGGCGAGTACGAGCAGTCGGGCGGGCAGTTCGAGATCGCCATTGCCACCTATGCGCAGGTACAGGGCGATGCCGCGACGGTGCTGCGGGCGCGCTTCGGCACGCTGCAATCGCGCTTCGAGTTGCTCAAGGGCGACGTCGATCCGGCCGCACGGGCGGCGCGGCTGGCGGCCATCGGCGCCGACCTCGACGCCGTCGAGGCACAGAGCCAGGCGCTGCCGGCGAAATCCGGCGACGTCGCCCTGCAGGAGCTGCAGGCGCGCACGACGCTGCTGCGCGCCGTCTACCTGTCGCTGCGCGGCGAAGGCGGCGACGCCCAGGTCGCGGCGCTACTGGCCGACTTCGCGCAGCGCTTTCCGCAGCAGACCGCGCTGCTGCCGCAGGCCGTGCGCCTGCGCCTCGGCGCCCTGCTGGCACTCGACCGCTTCAACGACGCGCAGCAGGCGGTGACACAGTACGGCGCGGCGCTGCAGGCGGAGCAGCGCGTCGAGCAACTCGATGGCCTGGCCACCGGCTTCGCGCGGGCGGCGGCGCGCCGCAAGGCCGCCGGCGACGCCGCCGGCGCCGCCGCGGCGGCGAAGACCGCCCTCGCGTTGTACGGGTTGGTCGGCGAGCGCGGCGGCGGCAAGCAGCAGCTGGCGATGGCGCACCTGCAGGAGAACAGCGGCGATCTCGACGGCGCCGCACAGATGTTCGCGGCCGCCCTCGCCGCCGCCCCGGACAATCTCGTCGCCCTGCGCGGCCTGGCGCGCATCGAGGAGGCGCAGGGCAAGCGCTCCGCGGCGCAGGCGCGCTGGGCGACCTACACCTCCCGCTCACGCCCCGGCGATTCCGGCTGGTTCCAGGGCGAGTACCAGCAGGCCCGTCTCGAGTTGGCCGGCGGCAAGAAGGCCGACTCCTGCCAACGCCTCACCAAGCTCCGCCCCGCCATGCCCGGCCTGAGCGACGCCGACCTGCGCCGCGACCTCACCGCGCTGTACGCACGGGCCTGCGACTGAGGGCAACGAGGCAAGGCGTGGAGGGATGGGACCCCATGCCGCAGTGCCCTACTTCCGACGGTCCCCTCTCCCGCAGGGAGAGGGTTAGGGTGAGGGGATGATCACCCCGACACCTGCAGCACCACCCCGACCTCGCGCGACCGCGCGCCGCGCACCACCGTCAAGCGCACCGTCTCGCCCACCTCGCGTTGCTCGAGTAGCAGCAGCAGGTCGGCGCCGGAGGCGACCGGCTGGGCATCGAGCGCCGTGATCACGTCGCCGAGCACGAGGCCGCCGCGCTGATCGCGTCGCGTCGGCTGCAGGCCGGCGCGCGCCGCCCCGCCGCCGTCGGCGACCTCGAGGATCAGCGCGCCGCGCACGCCGAGTTGGCGCGCCACCTGGTCGGTGGCGAGGCGCACGCCGAGGGTCGGGCGCATGACCCGGCCGTGCTGGATCAGATCCGGCACCACCCATTGCACCGTGTCGACCGGAATGGCGAAGCCGATGCCGGCGTAGGCCCCGGACGGGCTGACGATCGCCGTGTTGACGCCGATCAGCCGGCCGCTGCTGTCGAGCAGCGGCCCGCCGGAGTTGCCCGGGTTGATCGCCGCATCGGTCTGGATGACGTCGCGGATGGGCACCCCCGCGGCCGATGCGATCTCGCGTCCGAGCGCGCTGACGACGCCGGTGGTCAGGGTATGGTCGAGGCCGAACGGGTTGCCGATGGCGAAGACGTCCTGGCCGACCTGCAACTCGTTGGCGGTGCCGATTGGAATCGCCTGCAGCCGCTCGGCCGGCGCCTCGATGCGCAGCACGGCGAGGTCCTTCTCCGGCGCCGCGCCGACCAGCTTCGCATCCCACGTCGACTGGTCGGACAGCGTCACCCGCGCCGCGTCGGCGCCCTGGATGACGTGGAAGTTCGTCACCACGTGCCCCTGGGTGTCCCAGACAAAGCCCGAGCCATTGCCGCGCGGGATCTGCGTGACATCGAAGCGGAAGGCGTCGCGGCGCAGCGACAGCGAGGTGATGAACACCACCGACGGCGCGGCGCGGTGGAAAAGCTCGACGGTCGCCTGCTCGAGCTCGTTCAACGCCCCGGCGGCCGCCGGCCGTTGCCCGCTGCGCGTGGCGACGCCGGCGCCGGGCCGCAGCAGGCTCCAACCCACTCCGCCCATGAATCCGACCAGCAACAGCAGGATGGCCCCGGCACGCGCACGCAGCATTCGTCTCAGTAAGCCCGACGGCCCGGTCGGATGAAAGCCGGCAAGGGCTCGGGCAGTACAGGCGATCGTATCGCGCCTCGTACGCCCGCCTGGTCGAACCCGCCGAGGCCTGCGGTGTGCCGCCGCGCTGGTCCAGGGTCCAGCCGCGGCGGCGTCTGCCACGCATGCGAAACCGGTCTGCTGTCCGGGGCCGTCCGCCATCAACGTGCAGCGCTCGGCGTGTCGGTGCAGGATCACGCCCTGGTCTGCTGTTCGCAACTCGCGGACGACGCCGTCGACCTCCGAGTCTGCCAGGCGCACTGAACCATCGAGCCCGAAGGCGATCAAGTGTGACATCCGGTAAACAGGTCCACTATTTCGTCCGCACGGGGTGGTGCCGGCCGCATGATCGAAGCGTTCGAGCCATATGGATACCGCGAGGCCGCATGGGCTCGCGGGCTGGCCGCGCCCGCGACCGTGTGCGAGCCGGAGGAGAGGTACGGACCGCTGCGCAAGCCGCGGCTGCTCGACCAGGTCCGCGAGGCGATCCGCACGCGTCACTACAGCCAGCGCACGGAAGAAGCGTATGTGGGCTGGATCAAGCGGTTCATTCTCTTTCACGGCAAGCGCCACCCGACGGAAATGGGCAAGCCGGAGATCGAGCAGTTCCTGACGGCGCTGGCGGTCCAGCGCCGCGTCGCCGCCTCGACCCAGAACCAGGCCCTGGCGGGCATTCTCTTCCTCTACAAGGAGGTCCTCGGCACGGACAAGGAGGTCCTCGGCACGGACCCGGGCCGGATGGAAGACATCGTTCGCGCCAAGCGCGGACAGCGGTTGCCGGTGGTCCTCACCCGTGCCGAGGTCGACGCTCTCCTCGGGGCCCTCGACGGCGTCGCGTGGATCATGGCCATGCTCCTCTACGGTTCGGGGCTGCGGCTGATGGAGTGCTTGCGCCTGCGAGTCAAAGACATCGAGTTTTCGAGGCATGAGATCCTCGTTCGCGAGGGCAAGGGCAACAAGGATCGCGTCACCATGCTGCCGGGGGCCGTCGAGGAACACCTCCGAACCCACCTCGATCGCGTCCGCGCCGTTCACCAACGAGACATCAAGGCGGGATGCGGTCGCGTCCAGCTACCGGACGCCCTGGCGCGGAAGTATCCCGGCGCTGATCGCCAGTGGAGCTGGCAGTGGGCCTTCCCGCCGGCGCGGATCTGCAGCGACCCGCGCTTCGGCTCACCGCAGCGGTTTCATCTCCACGAATCGGTGCTCCAACGCGCCGTGCACGATGCCGCACGCAAGGTCGGGATTGCCAAGCCGGTCGGTCCGCAGACGCTGCGCCACTGTTTCGCGACTCATCTCCTTGAGGCCGGCTACGACATCCGCACGGTTCAGGCGCTGATGGGTCGTCGCGATGTGAAGACGGCGATGATCTACACGCACGTTCTGAACCGAGGTGGGCTCGGCGTCCAGAGTCCGGCCGACCGACTGCTCGCGCGCGGCTCCGGCGTGATAGGCCGCGCGGGCGAGCGGCATAGCAACTCCGGCGGCGAGCCAGCCATTGTGAGCTAAGTACCGGATCTGTCAGGAGAGAGTTACCAATGAGACCGCCACGCCGAGCGACGTTAGGCTGTGGAGACGCGCGGCTTGTGCAGCCTCCCTCCGCCGTCGTCGCAGATCCAGCCCGTGCGCCCGCAACGCCACGCCGCGTAGCAGCCCGGTCGGCGACCCGCGGTCCCAGCCTAAGCAGCGGATCTATGGAGGGATTCAGATCGCACGATGGACCAGGCCGTGCGACGCTATGCCGCACGGTTGGTGGTCTTCGGAAGGTCAACTATTGTTGGGCAGGCAGGACGAACATGGAACCGACATTCAGCCACGCCGAGGTGTTTCCGCTCATCGCACAGGTGATCGTACGGGCGCCAGCGGACGACTCCGGGTTCGTTGACCACGAGTCGATAGTATCCGCGGTGCTCTCGGACGCGGATGGAAGCTCGATTATCAGGCGCGCGAGTACCGCATCCTCGTTGCCAGATCATCGTCACGTCGCATCGAACATGGTCGCTTGGTTCTCGCAACAGATCACGGTCGAGCGCTCTCGGTGGGCGGAGTTCTTTGACCGTGAGCGCCGGGGCGGGGCATGGGCGTATCGCCCAAAAACAGCGGTTCTCCCTCCCATCGCCGCCGATGCCGAGCTGTCCGCCGTGGAGGGCGACCCTCGGATGTTCTTCCACCTGCGCCGCGAGCGCGATCCTGCAATTGCGCAGGCGAAGCGCGAGGCGGCGCAGGCCGCCGATGGGCGCTTGCAATGCGAAGCCTGTGGCTTTGCGACGCAGGTCACCTTCCCTGGCCTGGGTGGCGAGGTTTGCGAAATCCATCATCGGCTCCCGCTGGCGTCCGCTTCCGAGGCCGTCGACACCCACTTGGAGGATCTTGCCGTGCTATGCGCCAACTGTTACCGGGCCATCCATCGAACCAACCCGCTAATGAGTGTCGAGGACTTTCGGGACCACTACTGTATGACCACCGGGCCCGAAGGCGCGGGCGAACAAGGCGATGCAGCGGACGGCCTTCGGCCGCCGCTGATCGCCAACACGTTAGACGCCAGGCCCATATGAATCACGGTGACTACGTATCGTCGCAACGGAGAAAGGCCGCCGCCACAGCTGGGAAAGTCCTCGCAAGCGAGTTGGACATTATCGAGGGTTCGCGCCTGTTGTCGTCCCTGCGCTCAGAGGTCGACGTTCCTGATGGCGATCCAGATTTTGAAACGTTTGTGTCTATTGACTCCGAGACAGATAGTTTGCCAGTCGGAGAGGTACGGGGCTCTTGGTCACAATCGGCCCTCGATTCGCTAGAGCCACAGTTGGGCAAAGCACGGAGTTGGGCTGTTGCAATTGCCGAGGAGGCCCTGCGCAATGTTGTCTCGCGTTTGAGCGTCTAACCAATCGCTCCACCGGTCGCCCGACGCGCCTGTCACGCGGCTTGCAAGCGCAACCCCCGCGCACGCTCAAAGCGGCAGCCGGATACTTCGGCAACGCGGAGGCCGTCGAGCCGGAGGGCTGGGTCGAGGCCGACGGCGTCGGAAAGCTGGACGAGCGCATGTTCGTCTGCCGCGCCGTCGGGCACTCGATGGAACCCTCGATCCGCGATGGCGACTACGTCGTGTTCCGCGCCAAGCCGGCTCGCGGCAAGGCAAGGTCGTGCTGGTGCAGTACCGGGGTCCGGAGACCCCGACACCGGGGGCTCCTTCACCGTGAAGCGATACTCCTCGGAGAAGGCGACATCCGACGACGGGGGCTGGCGACACACGCGCATCGTGCTGTCACCGACGAACCCGGCATACCAGCCAATCGTGCTCGCGGCCGATGATGCGGAGCACGTCGAGGTCATCGCAGAGATGGTGACGGTGCTTCGAGGTGCAGGATGATCACCGAACGTCGTGGCGCGCCAGCTAACAACAGCATGCAGCAGCCGGCGCTTCGCGCCGCTGCTGATGCCGAGCGTTCGGCTTGTCTTGACGTTTGAGCTACATGCGACGTTAATCGGAGGGCACGATGAGCGAGGTCGAGCAGATTGAGCGGCAGATTCAGAGCCTCGACGACGAGGCGTTCGCGCGACTCCGCCAATGGTTCATCGAATACGATCACGCCCGGTGGGATCGGCAGATTGAGGCCGACGCGGCAGCGGGAAAACTGGAGTTTCTTGGCGATGAGGCTCTGGCCGAGCATCGTGCCGGAAAAACCCGCCCTCTGTGACGCATTCTGCCAGCAGTCGCTTCTGGAAACGCTATGCCGCGTTGCCAGAAGACTTTCGCGCGCTGGCTGACAAGAGCTACCAGCTTCTCGAGACCGATCCGCGCCATCCTTCGTTGCACTTCAAGAAGCTCGGAAAGGTCTGTTCGGCACGCGTCGGCCTGCACCATCGTGCGCTCGCGATCGAAGTCGAAGGTGGCATGCTGTGGGTCTGGATCGGTACGCATGCAGAATACGATCGGCTCACATAGGCCGAACAAGCCGCTACAGCCGACGCGGCGAACTGCGCCGCGCGGCTGAGCGCCGGCGTTCGGCATAAAGAGGTCACATGGCTCAGCTTCTGATTGTCATCGCTGCATCTATCTTCCTACTCATGGGGGCAGGACATGGCGCGCTCACCTTGAGAGACCTAAAGCACCCAAAGGCTTTCACGCCGCGAGACCCCGCGTTACGTCAGGCAATGCAGCAGTCGAGCATTTCTTTGCACCCAAGTATCAACCTCTGGAGAGCGTGGCAGGGCTTTAATCTGACTCATAGCTTGGGCCTAGTCCTCTTCGGTGGCGCCTTCTTGCATGTCGGCATCTTTGAGCCAAATGCCTTCGCGTCATCGCTACTTGTTCAGGCCGTCGCTGTGCTGGTATCCGCAATCTATTTGGTTCTGTCGCTAAAGTTCTTTTTCTTCACGCCGGTGATCGGTTCAACCATCGGTTTGGTTTCCTTCCTTGTTGCGGCTGGCTTGGCATATGCCTCACAAGGCGCTCCAGCCGACCGTCTCGCCCCCGCTTCGCTGCGGCTACACGGCGGCTGAGCGCCGGCGTTAGCCCGCCGCATCGAGCGCCGCTGACACCCGCGATGGGTGGTGCATCTCCTCGACGCCTATGACCAGAAGTGGGCCAATGACAGGAATGGAGCACCCCCGATAGTGGACCAGGCAACGCACAACAAGATCGTCTCCTTCATCTGGGGCATCGCCGACGACGTCCTGCGCGACCTGTTCAAGCGCGGCAAGTACCCCGACGTCATCCTGCCGATGTGCGTCATCCGGCGCATGGACGCGGTCCTCGAGCCGACCAAGGCGCAGGTGCTCGCCACCAAGAAGATGCTCGACGACGACCACTTCACCGAGCAGCGCGCCGCGCTGTGCGATGCGGCCGGCCAGGCGTTCTACAACACCTCGAAGTTCACCCTGCGCGACCTCAAGTCGCGCGGCAGCCAGCAGCAGTTGCTGGCCGACTTCGAGGACTACCTGAACGGCTTCTCGCCCAACGTCCAGGACATCCTCGAGAACTTCAAGTTCCGCAACCAGCTCACCACGCTCTCCAAGGCCGACGCCATCGGCACGCTGATCGGCAAGTTCCTCGATCCCACCATCGACCTGTCGCCCGCAGGGATCGACAACCACGCCATGGGCACGGTCTTCGAAGAACTGGTCCGCAAGTTCAACGAGGAGAACAACGAGGAGGCGGGCGAGCACTGGACGCCGCGCGACGCCGTTCGCCTGATGGCGAACCTCGTCTTCCTGCCCATCGAGGCGGTGATCAAGTCGGGCACCTACCTGCTCTACGACTGCGCCTGCGGAACGGGCGGCATGCTCACCGTCGCCGAGGAGACGCTGACGACGATCGCCGCCAAGCGCCAGCAACAGGTCACGTGCCTGCTCTACGGCCAGGAGATCAACCCCGAGACCTACGCGGTCTGCAAGGCGGACATGCTGCTGAAGGGCGAGGGCGAGAGCGCCGACCACATCGTCGGCGGCGCGGAGTGGTCCACGCTTGCGCACGATGCCTTCCCCGCGCAGGAGTTCGACTTCATGCTCGCCAACCCGCCCTACGGGAAGA
>Ga0105044_10000220_pt1 | contig 67176 bp, 46 predicted proteins | sample MAT01_FD_78092 | JGI IMG/M metagenome (GOLD analysis project Ga0105044, IMG submission 78092) | Freshwater microbial communities from Lake Fryxell liftoff mats and glacier meltwater in Antarctica - MAT-01 | ecosystem: Environmental > Aquatic > Freshwater > Ice > Liftoff microbial mat | place...
CGAATCCAATTGATCCCCGCAAGCGTGACGGTGGCGACAATGGCCCCGGAGATCGCCCAGGCGGCTTTGCGGGCCCTCGGTTCATACTGGCGCAGGGCCACGCCTGTCTTGTAGGCGATGAGCGGCACGACGACGGCGATGCCCATGGCCATCAGCAAGGTAAGAATGAGGGTTTCTCGATACACCCCGAACGCGATGGTGTTGAAGGCGGCCTCCCCGGCCGACAACATGCCCATCAGCAACCAGTGGGCGCGGGGACCCAGGTACACGCGCTCCTGACGCCGGCCTGTTTTTTCAACGAGGCGTTCGAACTCCGGACGGTCGTTGCGGCGCAGGTGATCGTCTGCGGCTGTCAGCGCGGCCTTCAGCCGCTCAGCCACCTTGGCGTAGCCGACCTGCAGCGATCGTACGGAAAGGTTCACGGCACTCTGTATCCGCTGTTCCATGGCGCTGAGGGCTGTGGCGTGCGGCGCGGGAAGATTGCGGCGGCGGTCCAGGCGGGCGTTCCACCAGATCAGGCAGCGGCCGATTCGACGTGGGGTCATGTGAAGGTTCCTCTCAAACAGGGACGATTCGCGGACCGATATCTGTCAGGCCGCAATGTTGAGAGCCGGGAGGACCCCGGCCCTCAGTGCCTTCTCATTCGCACGCCGGGCGCGCATCACCTGCCTTTGCCTTGCGTTGTAGACGGCTCGATCGCCATTCCAGCGCTTGAGGTACTTCGGGTAGGCCGTGGGATCGGTGGTCGAAACGTGAATGTAAAGGCGGCCCTCGAGCCAGCGGAGTTCGCGCTTCTTCAGCGTCCAGTACTCCCGGCTGTGCGCGTCGCAGCAGAACCTGCTGCAACGTGCCGGAACGGGCTCTTCACAGCCAGTCAGGGCACACCCGCCGTTCGGTCGATCGAGTGATGTGGGAGGATTGTTTGACGCGGTCATGGCATTCTCCTTTCGCGCACGCCAAATGCGTGTGCGTCTTCTTCCGTGAAGACCCTGCTGCCAACCCGAAGATCAGCTGAGGGTGAGAACGCCAGAAAGCTGGACGTCTAACGAACGTGGTCAGTATGCACAGACAACGCCGTGCCGGTCAAGTCAGTTTGCCGATAACTGTCAGTTTGCCGATAACCCGGACATCTCAGCGCCGGCAATCTGGAATCTGGCAACCATCGATAAACGATTCCCAGTTGGTTGCCGATTCCAGATTGCCGGTTTGCCGATAGGCGATTACCGATTCGAGATTGCCGATTATCGATTAATCGGGTCTCGCCAGCGACACGCGTCGAGACCCAATAAATAGTCCATCCCGTAGTCGCCGATCGGCGCGCCCGGGGGGGGCGTGGGGATGGCGGCTGGACGCAGTTCCGTGTACGGGCGATCCAGGAAGCGCTTGATGTCGTCGGCCAGCAACTGGCGATGAGCACGTTCGGTTCCGACGGTGGTCACGGCCATCATTGACGGACGCGTGGGGAGTGCCCGGAGCGCCTGCGTAGCGATGGCACGCACCTGTGTGTTGGGCGCGCCTTCAGCCAGCTCCATCAACTGGCTCATGACCACGCGCTCCATGGCTCGACTGATTTCTGACTCGTAGCCATTGGCCGGCCGCGCGTCAAAAACTGTGGCCGTCAGCCTGGCGATGACTTCGTCGAGGCCGGGCAGTGACCCGTCCACCGCCTTCTGCGCCACCATGCGCGCAGCACGCGCGGGCGTCAGCAGGCTCGCGACGACAATTTCGGTGGCGGCCGCGGCGGGCGCCACCGGGTCGAAGGCGCCTCCGGTGGTGCGCGGGAACGACTCGCGCGTCAGACCGAAGCCCGGCGGCCGCGGCGGAATGCCCTGGACCACGGCAGACGGCAGCACGAGATCGCCGAGCCGCAACGCGCCCATCAGCGCGTCGAGCGCGGCCTTCTGTTTGGCGGCCGGCACCCACTTCATCGGCACGCGGCCGTCGCCGCGAATGGCGTAGATGTACTCCTGGCCGCCCATCGCCGTCACTGCGGACTCGACCGCGTACCGATGGTGCAAGTACAGCGGCACCAGCGCCTCTTCGATCTGCGCCATCGGACGGCCGACCTGGATCGCACGTTCACCGAACCCTTCCATCGCCGCGCGGCGCAGTGCGAGAAGGCGCGTCAACTCAGCGGCGACATCGGTGCCGTTGTTCCACTGATCGACGTTGGGATTCACATCGGAGTCCTGGTTCGACATGTAACGCAAGTCCTGATCCCAGGCGTCGTTGAGGATCTTCGCGAGCGCCGCCTTCTCATCCGTGCCGGCCGCGAACTGCGTGTAGCCGTACTGGATGGACACCTTGTCCCACGGACCGATCTCCGCCTCGTAGGCCTTGGACAAATCCATGGTGCCGTCCGGACGCAGCGTGATCAGGGGGTGCGGATAGTCGAGCACCGAGATTCGGCCCTTGGAACTGTTGTAGTAGTTGTGACCGAGCCCGAGGGTATGTCCCACCTCGTGGGCCGAGAGCTGCCGGAGGCGGGCGAGCGCGGTCTGCTCGAGGACCGCGGGTTTTTCATTGCCGGTCACGTACGGCGACAGCAGGCTTTCGAAGATCAGGTAGTCCTGCCGCCAGCGGAGGGACCCAAGGATGACGTGGCCCTTGATGATTTCGCCGGTGCGAGGATCGCTGATCGACCCTCCGGTGCTCCAACCACGCGTGGACCGGTGCACCCATGTGATCGTGTTGTAGCGCACATCCATGGGACTGGCGCCTTCGGGCATGACCAGCACCTGGAACGCATTGCGGAATCCGGCGGCCTCGAACGCCTGATTCCACCACCGCGCGCCCTCGAGCAGCGCCGACAACACCGGCTCGGGCGTGCCGCGATCCACGTAGTAGATGATCGGCTTGACCGGCTCGCTGATCGCGGCCGTGGGATCCTTCTTCTGGAGACGATGGCGATTGACATAGCGGGTCCGCATGTCGGTGCCGATGGGCGCCGAGTAGTCGACGTAACTGACGCCTCCGAATGCCGACCTGGGATCTGACAGGCGCGGCGTGTAATTGTTGTCTGGCAGTTCGATGAACGAGGTGTGCTGGCGAATCGTCACGGCTGCGGCATTAGGCGCCACATCCGACACACGCCCGCCCTGCAACCCCGCCGCACCAGCACCGCCGCCGCGGCCACCGCCACCGCCACCGGCGGCATCCGTCACGAACGTCGCCGTCAGGTCGATTTCAGTGTTCTTGGGAAACCCCTGGGTCTCTGCCAGATTGATCGCGCTGCGAGTGCGCTCAAAGCGGTACCCGGCGCCCAGACGTCCGGCGACGTTGTGGCTGTCGCGCATCAGAAAGTCCGACGCGTCCACCAACACACGACCGCCGTTCTCGGCCGCCACGGTGAACCCCCAGTGGATCGACTTGGCGAAGGCATCTTCAACCGCCTTCCGTTCGGCAAGATTCGCCGAGATGGCTCGATAGTCGTAGTTGGGTTCCACCATCAGCACGCGCGGACCCACGCGCTGGAAACTGACGAGCGCCGTGCCCGCAAGGAGCGCGCGATCCAGGCCGATGTCGTTCGACCCCAGGCCGGCCGATAACCCCTTGGACCACAGCACTTCCTTGCCGAGCTCCGGAATCTCAAGGAATAGCGAGCCAGTGCCTTCTTCCCAGTACATCGGGAAAAACCCATCAATCTTCTGCATGCCCGCAGTCCGATCGGCAATCGAGCGGACGCTCGCTGCCCCCTGTGCCCCGCCGCGTCCGCCGGCGCCCGCCTGGCCACCGCCCGGCCCGGCACCCGCCTGACCGGACAAACCAGCCGGAACGGCCATCGAAAGCATCAGCACGCAGCCCGCCACGATCGAAACTCGTCGCATATTGGTCTCCCCCCAAACTCGGCCAGATTGTACTCCGAGCGAGGAGGGGACGAATGAGGCAATGGGGCAATGACCTCTGGCGCTTGGGCAATGGCCTCCTGGCGCTTGAACCTGGGCCCCGTTCTTGTCGTCTGACAGCCCATGACGACCCTGCTGCAGGACTTTCGCCTCGGTCTGCGCCTGTTTCAACGCCAACCAGGATTCGCCCTTGTGGCGGTCCTCGTCCTGGGTCTCGGCATCGCCGCCAACACCACGATTTTCAGCCTGGTCAACGCCCTCGTGCTCAAGCCGCGGCTGGGCGCCGGAGAGGAACTGGTGGCGGTGCACTCGAAGAACCGCACCGAGCCCGACAGCTTTCGCGCCTTTTCGTACGACAACTTCTCGGACTTGCGCTCCCGCAAAGAGATCTTTGCCTCGCTGACGGCGCATCAGCCCGCGCTGGTCGGCATCTCAGAGGGCGACTCTACCCGGCGCGCATTCATCGACATCACCTCGGCCGACCTGTTCGACACCTTCGACCTGCCCCTTCTGATGGGCCGGACCTTCACGCGCGAGGAGGAACGCCCGCGGGCCGATATTCAGGTGACCATCATCAGCCACCTCGCGTGGGAACGCATGGGCAAGCCGGCAGACGCCATCGGGCGCACCCTCAAGGTCAACCAGCGCGATTTCACCATCGTCGGCATCGCCCCCGAAGGCTTCGGCGGCACGATCGCCATGGTTGCGCCGGAGTTGTGGGTGCCTACGGGTGTCTATGAATCGCTCATCAACGACTTTGCCAACAATCGGGCCACGAGCAGCCTCGCCGACCGTCGGCACCACACGCTGATCCTGTTCGGCCGGCTGCGCGACGGTGTGACGCTCGACACTGCCGCGCCGCTTCTGTCGGCAGCCGGCGCCTGGATGGAGTCGGCGTACCCGGACGAGAATAAAGATCAGGAGCTGGTGGCCGGCGAATTATCGCGCTTTTCGGTCAGCACGAGTCCGAATGACGACTCCGCGATCAGCATCCTCGCCGTCAGCCTCCTGGCCATGTCGGGCATCGTCTTGCTCGTGGCCTCACTGAATCTCGCGAATATGCAACTGACGCGCGCCGGAGCGCGCCGAAAGGAGTTCGCGATCCGCCTCGCGATCGGCGGCAGCCGGTTCCGACTGGTGCGCCTGCTCCTCACGGAAGGGCTGGTCCTCGCGTTCGCTGGAGGCGCGGTGGCCATCTTCGCGTCGTGGGCAGCGATGCGCGCGCTGCTCAGCGGCATGAACGGACTGTTGCCGGTGCTCGTCAGCATCGACCCGTCGCCCGACTGGAGGATCTTTGTCGCCACGCTGGCCTTCGCCGTGGCGGCGACGTTGCTGTCGAGCCTGGGACCCGCGCTCGCGTCAGCGCGCACGTCCGTGTTGCCGGAACTGAAGGAACATGCGGGCGAACTGAAAGTCAGCCGGAGGCGGTTCGCCACCCGCAACCTGCTGGTCATGGGCCAGTTGGCCCTGAGCCTGACGTTGCTCACCACGGCAGGGGCGTTTATCCGGGCCGCGCTCGTGGCCGCAGATGTCGATCCAGGGTTTTCGTTCGACCGGGGCATTCTGGTCAACCTCGATTCCAGCCTGGCCAACTACGACCGGGCTCGCGCGACGACGCTGTATGGTCAGGTGCTCGATCGGCTGCGGCAGGTGCCGGGCATCACGAGCGTGGGCTTCGGCACCCAGATGCCGTTTGGCGACATCCAGGAAGCCGGGAGGGTGCAGAAGGCGGGCCCCGTGATCAGCCCGGCCGACCCGAATTACGCGACCATGACGGCCTCGGCCGTGACCATGGGCATCTCGCCCGACTACTTCCAGGCGATCGGCCTGTCACTGGTGGGAGGCCGTGCCTTCACGGACGCCGAGTGGCAGACACCCGGACGCGCGCCGGTGGGCATCATCGATCAGGCACTCGCCACTCAACTCTTCGGCCTGGAAGATCCGATCGGCCGTCTGGTCCAGACCAGGCCACGCGACGATGGATCGGTGGAAGTGATCGAGGTGGTCGGCCTCGCGCCGGCCATCCGGCACCAGATGGAAGACGATGAGGCGGGGCCGCATCTGTATCGCCCCTACACCCAACACTTCCGATTTGGGGTGTACCTGCACGCGCGGACCACAAACGCCGACGGCGAAGCGGCCATGCTGCCTGCGCTTCGCGCCTTGCTGCGCGACATCGACCCGAACCTGCCGGTGGTCACGCTTGAGACCGGTCCGGTGTTCCGTGAGCGGAACGCGATGTTGTGGATCATTCGCACGGGCGCGACGTTGTTTGGCGTGTTTGGCGCCGTCGCGTTGTTCATGGCCGCGCTGGGCATCTACGGTGTGAAGGCGTACCTGGTCTCGCGGCGCACTCGAGAGTTCGGCATTCGCCTGGCTCTGGGCGCGACATCACGGGACGTCGTATCGCTCGTGATGCGTGACGGCCTGTCGCTCACAGCGGCAGGCCTCGTCCTGGGCCTGGGCCTGTCGGCTCTGGTCGTCCGCGCGATTGGCGGGTTCGTCTATGGCGGCGGGGGCTTCGATCTGCCCATCGTGGGCGTCGCGTTTGTGGCGCTCGGCCTGTCGGCGATTGCGGCCACCTGGCTGCCCGCCCGCCGTGCGACCCGGATTGCGCCCTCGCTGGCCTTGCGGTCGGAATAAGAACAACGACGGACGATAATCCTCGGGTGACTCCTACGCCCGGCCCAGACCTGCCTTCGCTCGAGGCGACACTGCGCGCGCGGTTGCAGTCGCCCCTGCCAGGCGCCGCCGCACAACGCCGGTTCTGCCCGCAGCCCATCAGGACGGCCTGGGACCCGGCGGCGCAGCCGCCGGACGCGCGCCGGGCGGCCGCGCTCCTGCTCTTGTACCCGGGCGACGAGGGTCCGTCCATCGTCCTGACGCAACGGCACGCCGACCTGCCCCACCACGGCGGCCAGATCAGCCTGCCCGGCGGCGGAGTGCACGGTGTCGAAACACCGGCCGAGGGCGCCCTGCGCGAAGCCCACGAGGAAATCGGTCTCGACGCCGCGGGTGTCCGTGTCCTCGGCTCTCTGTCGACCCTCTGGGTGATCGTCAGCCGGTTCGTCGTGCATCCCATCATCGCGGTCGCCGACGCCCGCCCGGCGTTTGCGGCGTCCCCACGCGAAGTAGCGGCGGTGATCGAGGCGCCGCTGGCCGCCCTGCGGGATCCCGCCGGGCTGAAATGGGATCGCCGCCTGCGGCCGCAACCCGGCGGCCAGCAGGCCCTCCCTATCTGGGTGCCGTATTTTGACGTCGGCGGGCATCAGGTCTGGGGCGCCACGGCGATGATCCTCGGGGAATTTGGCGCGTTGCTGGATCCGGCGTTTGGCCCGGGGCCGGCGCCCGAACCACACGGATTACGCTATTCTAGGTAATCATTACGGAGTTCAGGGTAATGGCAGACAACCCATTTGTGTACGGCGAAATCGTGACCGCGGCGGCGTTTGCGGACCGGGAGGTTGAGCGCGACCGGCTGAGCCGGGATCTGCTCGCCGGCCAGAAGGTGTTCCTGATCTCGCCACGCCGTTATGGCAAATCGTCGCTGGTGCGCCACGTCCTGCGCGGCCTGGCGAAACAGGGGGTCCTGACCGTAGAAGTTACCGTAGCCAGTTCCAGTTCGTACGTCGGCTTCCTTGAGGCCTATGCCCGGGCGCTGCTGCTGGCCGACACCCCGGCCGGCCGCCTGCGGCAGTGGACGACGGACCTGCTGCGAGCGGTGCGGCCCGAAGTCCGCTTCGAGGCCACCGCCACGGGCACGTCACGGTTCGCCATTGCGTTCCCATCGGCGCAGAGCGACCGCGACATCACGCGGCTGGCCAACGAAGTGTTCACGCTGCCCGCCCGCATCGCAGCCGCCCGCAAGCGCCGACTGGCGGTGGCCCTCGACGAGTTTCAGGCGATTGGCTCCTTCAACGGCGGCCGTGTCGAACATGCGCTCCGCGCGGCCGTGCAGGACCAGCGCCAGGTGGGGTACGTCTTTGCCGGGTCCGAGCCCTCGCTGATGGAGCGGATGCTGACCTCGAAGCGCCCCTTCTACAAAGCCGGCCCCGTGATGCGCCTGGAGAAGATTCACCCCGACGACTTTGCCGGGTTTCTCGAGGGCCGGTTTGCGGGTAGCGGCATTCGCCCCGAAGCCGGCCTCGGCGCCGCCATCGTGGACCTGGCCGGCAACGTGCCGTATGACGTGCAGCGGCTCGCACATGAACTGTGGGACGACATGCGCGCCGCCGGCCGGAAGACCGCCACACTCGACGACCTTCACGCCACACTCTCGCGGCTGCTGCACGAACACGGCCCCCTGTTTGAAGACGCCTGGCAGCGGCTCACGCTCGCGCAGCGGGCCACCCTGCGCGCGCTTGTGCTTGAGCAGGGCCGCGAAGTGCTGTCGGCTGACGTCAGGGCACGGCACCGGCTGGCGGGCGCGTCGAGCGTCCAGTCGTCGCTCGCGGGCCTGGTCCGGGCCGATCTTGTCACCAAGGACGGGCCGCGCTACACGATGGTGGATTCGCTGCTGCGCGAGTGGGTGGCGAGGCACACATACTGAAGAATGGGCAGTCGGGAATCGGGTAAAGTGCTGTTCGAAGGTGAGACACATGACCACTCGACACGTTCGGCTCCTTTCTCTGTGCGCGGGCGCGCTGGCGCTGTCTGCGGCCACGTTCACTCCGCTGTTCGCCCGACAGACGCCGTCGGCGGTGTCGGACCAGGCGATGTTCCAGGGTCTGAAGTACCGATCGATCGGGCCGTCACGCGGCGGCCGGGTCACGGCAGTGACTGGGGTCTTGTCGCAGCCGACGACGTTCTACATGGGCGTGGCCAGCGGTGGGGTGTTCCGAACCACCAATAACGGCCAGAGTTGGGAACCGATCACCGACGGTCAGGTCCCGGTCGGATCGATTGGCGCCATTGCCGTGGCCGACTCCGACCCGAACATCATCTACGTGGGCACCGGATCGGACGGCGCGCGCAGTAACGTGTCGACCGGGCGAGGCGTCTACAAGTCCACCGATGGCGGCAAGACGTGGGCGTTTGCAGGGCTCTACAACGCCGGCCAGATCGGGTCGGTCCGCATCCATCCGACCAACCCCAATACCGTCTGGATCTCGGCGACGGGTGACGTGTTCAAGCCCAACAGCGAACGGGGCATCTTCAAGACACGTGACGGCGGCACGACGTGGAAGAAGGTCCTGTATCTATCAGACGAAGTGGGCGCTGCCGACGTGGAGATCCAGCCCGGCAACCCGAACGTTGTCTACGCGTGGATGGCGCGGCTCGAACGCAAGCCGTGGACGATCATCAGCGGCGGCAAGGTCGGCGGTTTTTACAAGAGCAGCGACGCCGGTGAGACGTTCACCAAGATCGCGACAGGCCTTCCCCAGGAGTTGATCGGCAAAGGCAACCTCGCGGTGACCGCCGCCAACCCCAACCGTATCTATGCGCTGATCGAGGCACTGCCGGGGGGCGGCTTCTACCGCTCAGACGACAGCGGACAGACGTGGGCCAACACGGGCGCCCCAGCCAACATCCAGACCTCGATGACGCAGCGGCCGTTTTACTACACGACGCTTGGTGCAGATCCGACCAACGCCGACGTGGTGTATGGAGGCGCCGAAGGGTTCTTCAAGTCCACCGACGCCGGCAAGACGTTTCAGTCGATGCGCACGCCCCACGGCGACAACCACGACATCTGGGTGAACCCGACGAACGGCCAGATCATGGTGCAGGCGAACGACGGGGGCGCGAATGTGTCCACCGACGGCGGCCGGACGTGGTCGACGCAGGCCAACCAGCCGACAGGCGAATTCTACGGCGCGGCCGTGGACAACGAATTCCCGTACCGGGTCTATGGCGCGCAGCAGGACAACAGCACCGTCATCCTTGACAGCGATCGCGACGTATACGACACGAATCTGGTGGGCGGACCGGGGTGCGAAACCGGGCCCATCATGCCTCACCCGAGCAAGCCCGACATCATTTACGGCTCCTGCAAAGGGCAGTACGCCGTGATGAGCCGCAGGACAGGCCAGACCAGGAACTACTGGATCGGCGGTCAGTCGCTCTACGGCAATGACGGCGGCGACCTGATTTTCCGCTTTCAGCGCGTGTCGCCGATGGCGCTCTCGCCCCACGACCCGCTGGTGCTCTATTACGGGTCGCAGCATGTGCACCGCACCCTCGATTTGGGTGTGACCTGGGAGAAGATCTCGCCGGACCTGACCGCGTTCCCGCCCTGCTGCCAGGGCGGCAGCGGCGAGCCGATTACGCGCGACGTGACCGGCGAAGAGTTCTACAGCACGCTCTACGCGATCACCGAGTCGCCCCTCGAAGCGGGTGTCATCTGGACGGGTTCCAACGACGGCCCGTTCCACGTGACGCGCGACAACGGCAAGACCTGGAAAGACGTCACACCGAAGGATCTGCCGACCGGCGGACGCGTGGCCTGGATTGATGCTTCTCAACATCGACGGGGCTCGGCGTACTTCGCCGTCTATCGGTACCTGCTCGGCGACTATCAGCCGTACATTTACCGCACCGACGACTACGGCACCACGTGGAAGCGCCTCACTGACGGCAAGAACGGCATTCCGGCCGACTGGCCAACACGCGTCGTCCGTGAAGATCGCACCCGTGAGGGCCTGCTCTACGCCGGCACCGAATTCGGCATGTTCATCTCGTTTGACAACGGCGCCAGCTGGAAGTCATTTCAGCTCAACATGCCGAATGTCCCGATCAATGAAATCACGCTCCACAAGGGCGACATGGTCATTGCGACACAGGGTCGAGGGTTCTGGATTTTCGACAATCTCAGCCCGTTGCAGCAGATGGCGCCGGCGGCCGCGCCGGTGACCGCACCATCTGCGCCGAAGCTGTTCAAGCCGCGCGACGGCTTCCGCACGCGCAGCAGCCCGGAGACGCTGGGACCGACCGTGGACTACTTCCTGCCGGCCGCGCCTGATGGGCACGTGACGATCGAGATCCTCGATGCGAAGGGCCAGGTGGTGAACAGCTACAGCAGCGCTGCCGCGGCTGGTGGCGGCGCCGGACGAGGAGGCCGCGGCGGGCGGGGCGCCGGTGCGCCGGCGGCTCAGGCCGATCCTGATGCACCGATGATGGCGGGCCGCACGGCACCCGTCAACGCGCAGCCCGTCGGACGCGTGACCCGCACCGCCGGTTTCAACCGGTTCGTCTGGGACGTTCGCCACCAGAACGGATTGACGATGGCGCCGGCGCAGTACCAGGTGCGAATGAAGGTGGGCGACGCCACACTCACCGAGAACCTCACGGTGCTGATCGATCCGCGCGTGGCGGCCGATGGCGTCACCGCCGCCGACCTGCAGGAGCAGTTCGACCACGGCGTGAAAATGGCCGCGCTCGTGGCCAGCGTCACCCAGACGGTGGCGCGCGTGCGCGCCGCGCAGACGCAACTGGGCAGCGGGGCCACCGCCGACCCGGTGAAGCTGAAGCAGGTCACGGCACTAGCCGACAAACTCAATACCCAGCCGATCCGTTATGGCCGACCCGGGCTTCAGGCGCACGTGCAATACGTCTCGCGCCTGGGCATGGGTGTGGATCAGAAGGTGGGCCGAGATGCCATCGAGCGGTACGGAGTGCTCAAGGCTGAACTCGACAAGATCATCGAAGCACTCAACGGGATAGTGAAGTAGGGTCCGTCGGTCCGCGGACCGTCAGAGCAACTCCCTCCCATGCCGTTTGAGCCACGCCTCGGATTCGCGCCACGTGGCGCACACGGCAGCCACTTCCCTCCAGAACTTGCGCGAGTGGTTGGGCTGCTTCAGATGCATGAGTTCATGCAGGATCACGTAGTCTGAAACATCGGGTGGCATCTGGACCAGGCGCCAGTTGAGGGCGATCGCGCCTCTCGATGAACAACTGCCCCACCGCGATCGCTGATTGCGGATGGTCACCCGGCTCACTGTGAGTCCGTGGACCTGCGCCATGTCCAGGCAACGGGCGGGGAGGTCGGTGTTGGCGACGGTTCGCAGCGCGGATTCGAACGCATCGCGCGGCTGGCCGGCGCCCCTGGGCCGAGGCATGACCTCTGAGCCAATCGTGATGGTGGTCTCGGCCAACACCACAGGTACGTGCTGACCTCGAAACCACACCAAGCCGCCTTCCGACCACGCGCCGCTACGCAAGAGCCGCCGGGCACGTTCCCGGGCGATCCACGCGCCCTGCCCTGTCGCAAATGCCACACCGCCCGCCACCGACGCCCCGCGCGGCACGGTGATTCGCAACGCGCCCTCTGGCGTCATGCGAAGCACATAACGCCGTGCGCGCCGATGCCGGGCGATGGTCACCGGGTAGGAATGGGGCCCCACTTCAATACAGGCCGGGGCTCTTTCAACCCCGGTCACCCGGCGTTTGGGGCTCAGCCACGGCAGCACCAACTGCATCCGGGGAGAGTACCACCTGGTCATGTAAGCAAGTAACCACTTGCTTACCAGCCTGATTCCGGATAACGTCAGGGCCATGGTCGCCGTTGACGTCCACGAAGCCCTCCTGAAAGCCACGCTGAAGCTGTTTGCCGAAATGGGCAGCCGCGGTGCCACCACCCGCCGAATCGCCCAGGAAGCCGGCGTCAACGAAGTGACCCTGTTCCGTCATTTCCCCACCAAGGAAGCCCTTATTCACGCCGCGCTCCATGCCTTCGTCGAACAGACCCAATACCTGCGACTCCCAGCGGTGCCCGTGGACCCGGCCACCGAACTCGGCCAATGGGCGCGCGACCATCACAAACATCTCTACAAACTTCGCGCCCTGATTCGCACCTCCATGGGGGAGTTTGAGGAACACCCGGAACAGTGCAAACAGGCCATGTGCGTGTCGATCACGATCAACAACGAGCTGACCGGCTACCTGGCCGACGCCCGCACCCGGGGGCTCCTGACGGCCGACTTCGACCCTCGCGCCGCCGCCGCCATGCTGATGGGCACTCTGTTTGCCGACGCCATGGGCCGCGACCCGATGCCGGAGCGTTACCCCTATTCAATGAAGGACGGCATCGATCGGTATCTCGCCCTCTTCCTCCGCGCCATTGGTGCGCCTCCGGTGACTGTGTAATGCGTACTGTTTTTTCGTTCGCCGTATTCGTCCTGTTCGCCTCGTCTGCAGCCGCGCAATCATCGCTGGTGCTGTCGCTTGAAGACGCACTGCGCCGCGCCGAGGCGCAGAGCGAGTCCCTGGTCATCGCCGGCGCCGGTGAATCCCGCGCCCGTGCCGGCCTCGGGCGCGTCAACAGTCAGCGTTATCCACAAGTCACCTTCGCTGGCGCCTACGATCGCACCCTGGCGTCCGAGTTCAGCGGCATCTTCGACAACAGCAACAGCAGCGGCGACGATGGCACGGACTTCAGCGAGTTGCCGTTCGGCCAGGCCAACACGTACCGCTTCACGTTCTCTCTGTCGCAATCGCTGTATTCGGGCGGACGCATCTCGGCCCAGCGACAGCAAGCCGCTGCGGGCATTCGCACGGCCGAACTGGGCACATCATCGGCACGCGCGCTGATGCAGCTGGATGTCACGCGCGCGTACTACGACGCCGCGCTCAGCGACCGGCTGGCCGCCATCGCCCAGTCGGGCTACGAACAGGCCGACGCCACGTATCTGCAGACCCGCCAGGCGCACGAAGCGGGCCGCCAGGCCGAATTTGAAGTGCTGCGTGCGCTCGTGCAACGCGACAACCAGCGCCCGTCGGTGATTCGCGCGCGCGCCAATCGCGACGCTGCCTATCTGCGGCTTCGCCAGTTGCTGGAGCTGCCGGCCGATACCAACCTGCGCCTGGACGTGGATCTGGAAGCGGCTGAACTGGCGGCGCCTGCGCCATTTGCGGGCGCTCTCGATGAAGTAACGGCTTCGGCCGACGCCGCCTTCCGCACGACACTCGAACAGGCCGAACTCACGGTGCGCGTCCGCGAACTCGGCATCAAGATCGTTGAATCCGCCAAGAAGCCGGCCGTCAATTTCGTCTCGAACTTCGGCCTCACCAACTATCCCAACAACGTGCTTCCCGACCTGAGCAAGATCCGGAACAACTGGACCCTTGGCGCGCAGGTCACGATGCCGGTGTTCATGGGCTTTCTGGCGCAGGCTGAGACACGTGCGGCTGGCGCGGATCTGACCGAGGCCGAGGCCCGCCTGAAACAGGCCCGTGAAGCCGCGAACCTGCAACGCGACACGGCCCTGCGCGATCTGGAAGCCGCCCTGGCGGCGTGGGAAGCCACTGCGGGCACCATTACCCAGGCCGCACGCGCGTTCGAAATCGCGGAACTGCGGTTTCGGGAGGGCGTCTCCACCCAGCTCGAACTTTCGGACTCGCGCCTCGCGCTGCAATCAGCGCAGGCCAATCGCGCCCAGGCCGCACGCGATCTCCAATTGTCGCGGGCGCGCGTCGCCCTGTTGCCACACCTCCCGGTAGGAAACGAATGATGCGTCACTCACGAATCGTACTGACGGCAGCCCTGACTGCCATCGCCGCCACCCTTGCCGCCTGCGGCGGCGCGTCACCCGAAGCCACGGCGGGCGCGGAAGCCACGCCCGCCGTGGTCCAGTTGGCGCCAGAGCAGGTCGCGACCGCGTCGGTTGCCGACATCACGTCCGGCCCATTCGTCTCGGGCCAGTTGACGCCCGCGCGCGAGTCCACGGTCCGCGCCCAGATTGGCGGGCCGCTCGTCTCTCTGACCGTCGATCGCGGCCAGGCCGTGAGAGCCAATGCGGTCATCGGCCGCATCGCCGCGCGCGATCTGGATGACGCGATGGCATCCGCGCAGGTGGGGGTGAAGTCGGCCGAGAACTCGCTGACCGTGGCGAAAAGCGAATCGGCGCGCACCGAGTCGCTCGTCAAGGGCGGCGCGCTTGCGCCCCGCGACCTCGAACAGGCGCGCAACATGGTCTCGAGTGCCGAAGCGCAACTTGCCGCCGCCAGGGCGCGCGAAAAGGCCGTGTGGCAGCAACTCGACGACACCATCGTCAGGGCGCCCATCAGCGGAGTCGTCTCCGAGCGGCCTGCCAGCGCCGGCGACATTGTTTCGGAGGGCACGCCGATTGTCACGATCATCGACCCGTCGAGCCTGCGTCTTGAGGCGGCCGTCACATCGGACCAGGTGTCGCTCGTGCGTCCTGGCGCCAAGGTGCGGTTCCGGATTCGCGGCCTGGCGAATGAAGTGGTGACGGGCACCATCGATCGCCTGAGCCCCACGGCGGATCCCATCACGCGCCAGGTGACAATTTTTGTCACGCTGCCCAATACCGGGGGCCGGCTCATTTCCGGACTCTTCGCCGAAGGGCGTGTGGATGCAGAGACCAGGCGCGGTGTCATCGTGCCGATCGGCGCGGTGGATGAAACCGGTCCCACCGCCACGGTCACGCGCATTCGCGACGGCAAGGCGGAGCGCGTCACGGTCACCCTTGGCATCAGGCAGTCGGAGGCGGAACTGATCGAAGTGCGGAGCGGCGTGGCTGAAGGCGACGTCCTGATCCTTGGCGCCGCGAAGACGCTTGCACCAGGCACTCCCGTCCGCGTGGTGGGTTAGCTCATGGTCATCTCAGATTTCGCCATCCGGCGGCCGGTCATCACGGTCGTCTCCATGCTGGCTCTCGTCGTCTTCGGCGTCGTGGCGCTCACGCAGCTGCACACCGATGAGTTCCCCGAGGTCCAGCCGCCGATCGTCGTCATTGCCGTGCCCTACCCCGGCGCGTCCCCCGACAACGTTGAGCGGGAAATCGTCGAGCCGATTGAAGAATCCCTTGCGGGCATCAGCGGCGTCAAAGAGATTCAGTCGTCCTCGCTCGACAGCTTCGCGACGCTGACGATCCAGTTCACCTACGAGAAGGACCTGCAGGAAGCGGTGCAGGAGATTCGCGACGAGATCAACGAGATCCGGAATGACCTTCCTCCCGAGATGGAAGAGCCGGTGCTCACCAAGATCAGCCTGACGGACTTTCCTGTCGTGTCGCTGGCGCTTGCGTCAGACACGCTCGCGATTCCGGAGCTGACGCTGCTGGCCGACCCCGGCATTACCCGTCGCCTGCGCGCCTTGCCTGGAGTCGGATCGGTGGACGTCTCGGGCGCGAACACGCGCGAGATGTCGGTGGAGATCCGCCCCGAGGCGCTGCAGATGGCAGGCGTCAGCGTGGCCGAGATCGTGGCGGCGGTCCGCCTCCAGAATCTGGCGGCGCCTGTAGGCCGCCTGCAGGGCACGAGCGACGAGCGGACGATTCGGCTCAGGGGCCGCGTGGAGACCGCGGAGGACTTTGAACGTGTGACGGTCGCGCAACGCAACGGTCGCGTGATTCGGCTCGGAGACGTGGCCACGATTCGGGTGGGCGTCGAGGAGCCGAGAACAACGGCGGTGTATTCGGGGCAGGAGGCTGTCGGCATCGACATCAAGAAGTCGCGCGGGTTCAGCACCACGGCTGTGGCGGATGCCATTCGCGTTGAGGCCGAACGCATCAAAGCCTCGCTGCCGGAGGGCGTGGTGCTCCACATCGTGCGCGACGCCGGCACTCGGGTTGAGAATTCGGTGGCCAACGTGCGGTCCGCGCTGATCGAAGGCGCGTTGCTGACCGTGCTGGTGGTGTTCCTCTTTCTGAACTCCTGGCGCTCCACGGTCATTACGGGCCTGGCGCTGCCCGTGTCGGTCCTTGCGTCCTTTATTGCGGTGATGGCGTTCGGCTTCACACTCAACACCATGTCGCTGCTCGGACTCTCCCTGGCGATCGGCATCCTGATCGATGACGCGATCGTGGTGCGCGAGAACATCGTTCGCCACATCGAGATGGGCAAGAGCCACTATGACGCTTCGCGGGAAGGCACGTCGGAGATCGGGCTCGCGGTCACTGCCACCACGCTGTCGATCATCGTCGTCTTCGTCCCGATCGCGTTCATGGGTGGAGAGGCGGAGCAGTGGTTTGCGCCGTTTGCCCTGACGATTGCGTGTTCGGTGATGGTGTCGCTGTTTGTGTCGTTCTCGCTCGACCCGATGCTGTCGGCGTACTGGCCCGATCCTCACATTCCGACGGCCCAGCGATGGTTCATCTCGCGATGGCTGGCGGCGTTCAACGAATGGTTCGATCGTCAGGCCGACCGGTACAAGACGGTGATTGGCTGGGCGTTGCGTCACCGCATCTCCATGGTGGCCCTGGCCACGGGCTCGTTCATGTTTGCGCTTGCGATGCCGGCGCTGGGCTACCTCGGCGGCGGCTTCTTTCCGGTGCAGGACGTGTCTGAGTTCATCGTGCAGATCGAGACGCCACCTGGGTCGAGCCTGGCGTACACAAAGCGGAAGGCCGAGGAAGCGGCCGCACGGGCGCGTGCAAAGACGGGCGAGGTGCTGTATACCTACACCACGATTGGCAGCCAGACCGGGGCCGTGGATGAAGGCACCATCTACGTGCGCCTCACTCCGAAGGCCACGCGCGTACGCCACCAGGACGAGATCGCCGGAGATCTTCGGAGCGAATACGCCCAGTTGGGTGGGGTTGTCGCATCGATTTCGAGCGGGCGCCTCGACAACCAGAAGCAGATTCAGGTGCAGGTGCGGGGCGCGGACTCGCGGGAACTCACGCGCATCGCCGACGAAGTCATTGCACAGGTGCGGCAGGTGCCCGGAGCGGTGGACATCGGATTCTCCACGCGTGGCCAGAAGCCGGAGATGGACGTGCGCGTGGACCGGGCCCTGGCGGGGTCGCTCGGCATCAGCGTGGCCGACGTGGCGCAGGCGCTCAGACCGGCGTTCGCCGGGGTGGACGCCGGCGACTGGGTGGACCCGACCGGCAAGACACGCGACGTGACGGTGCGCCTGGCGCCAGACGCGCGGCAGCGCGCAAGTGATCTTGCGACGTTGCCCATCATGGTCCGGGACGCGCAGGGTCGCCAGGGGGCGATTCCATTGAGCCAGGTGGCGACGATCACGGCGGCGCTCGGACCGGCCCGGATCGATCACCTCGACCGCGACCATGTCATTGCGATTCAGGCCAACACGCAGGGGCGGCCGCTCACCGAGATCATCACAGACATCCAGACACGCATGGACGCCATCACGTTGCCGGCAGGCTACGCCATTACGCAGGGGGGCGAGACCGAGGATCAGGCGGAAGTGTTCTCGCGCATCATCATCGCGCTGGGCGTGGCGGTCGTGCTGATGTACCTCGTGCTTGTGGTGCAGTTCGGATCGTTCCTCGATCCGCTGGCGATCATGCTGTCGCTGCCGCTCTCGCTCATCGGCGTGGTGCTGATGCTCATGCTGACGGGCGACACGCTTAACATCATGAGCCTCATCGGCGTCATCCTGCTCATGGGCATCGTCGCCAAAAACGCGATCCTGCTCATTGACTTCGCGAAGATGGCGGAAGCCACCGGCATGCCTCGTCAACAGGCGATTGTCGAAGCCGGCCGGCAGCGCCTGCGCCCGATTCTGATGACCACGTTTGCGTTGATTGCGGGGATGGTGCCCGTGGCGCTGGGCATCGGTGAAGGCGCCGACTTCCGCGCGCCATTGGGACGCGCCGTGATCGGAGGGGTCATTACGTCCACCGTGTTGACGCTCCTCGTGATCCCGACGTTCTACGACGTGCTGTCGAGCATGCGAACCAGGGTGGGCCGGCTCGTGCGCCGGCACCCGTAAGACTGATACAGTCTCGTCCCTATGGGATGGACACACACAGCGCGGCACTGGCAGGCCGCGACCACGGCGTTCTTGCTCACCCTTGTGGCACTGCCTGCCGCCGCACAGTCATCCGCGTCCGCGCCACGCTGGCACGTCGAAGGCACCGCGGGACTGTCGCTGTTCACGTTGCCGACCGGGGGCACATCCAGTCTGCCTCCAGCCGGCGCGCCACTGACCACATCGGGGCCCATCAATCAGAGCCGTCGCGTGTCCACGTGGTTCCTGGGCGACGGCGCCAGCCTGCTCAACGGCGTGAATGCCCAGTTCGGCGTGGCGGCCCGCATCGCGCCGATCGACACCGCCCTGGCCACGCTGGGCCTTACCGGCAACAACGCATCCGCGTTCGGCCTTCGCCTCAGGCGCGTGGTCAGCGATCGCCTGGCACTGGAATTCAGCGCCGACCTGATGCCGGGATCGCGCGAAGTGTCACCTGAACTGACGCAAGCGGTGGAAGCCGCACGATCCAGTTTTGTGACGGCCTTCACAGGCCTGCTCGCGACCGGGCCATTTTCCAACACGTCGGTCGCCGCAACTTCGTCCGTGGCCGATCCCTCCAGCCGGGACCTGGCGACCACGGTGGCCGCACAGTGGACCATCGGGGCTCACGCGCTGTCGCCCTACGTCACGCTCGGCGCAGGCCTGGTGCACAGCGTCGGCGAGTTGCCGTCGCTGACGCTCACCGGCACGTATCGCTTCAATATTCTCGGCAGCGTGCCCATCAGCGAAACAGACACGCTGCACCTGCGATACGAGCAGGGGAGCGCACTCGTCGGTGTGGTTGGCGCCGGCGTACGACGCACGATCAACGACCGGCTCGGATTCTCGCTCGACGGCCGCCTGCTGCTGGGCCAGCAAACCCTCGCGCTCAGGCTCGATTCAGAACCCTCGGTCGCCGCCGGCACGCCGGAGGGCTTCATCGAGTCGTTCACCACACCGGCGATCCAGTTCAGCAACAGTCGCAACACCGGCCGCGAATCGAGCCTCAGCGGCGAGCCGCTTCTGGGCTTCAAGGCGTTCTCCACCAGCGGCCTTCAGACGCGCTACATCATCACCGCGGGACTGTTCGTCAGGTTCTGAAGTCGCGTCGCCCGTCGTACGTAGCGCGGCCTGGGTCTCAAGGCCGCGACCGCCTCGCGTCAGCGCAGACTGAGCGTAAAAATGCCCATGCCGTGCGTGGCCGCGACCAGTACGCCCTGGGTCGGCGAGATTTCAAGATCCACGATCACGACCTCGGGAAAGCCGCGGCCGGCCAGCACCCATCGCGACGACCCGGACTTGAGCACCAGGGGGCCGAAGTCGGTACCCGCATACAGATCCCCCCGCACATCGTCGTACGCGAGGGTGTTGACCGGCAGGTCTCCAAGATCAAAGTCCGATGACGTGAACGTCGCGCCGCCGGTGGCCGGGTCATACACCACGCGGAACACGTGCCCAGGCGTGGTTGGCGTAATCGCGTTGAACCCGGTGTATGAGACAAACGCAACATTGGGGTTCGCGCGATCCACGACGATACGCGTCACGAAACGAGTGGGAAGCGAGGGCGTGTCGATGCGGTTGAAAGTGACATTGGCGGCGGGACCGTCGGCGTTTCTCGAGACAAACAATCGGCCGAAGTTGGTCGCCGCCCACAACGTCCCGGCATCGCCGGGCGTCCGCTCAGCAGCCACGATGATGCCGCCCACCCGGTCGGTGCCGTAGAAGTCAGACGTCAGATCGCCGGGCTTGCGTGACGTGGAGCTTGGTGTGCTCTGCGAGGCAAACGGGTAGACCACGCCCAGGGGCCGCCAATCCCCGCAGGTGGCGCCCGCCACAGCGCCGCTCGGAAACCTGCAGTTCGCTTCAAGAAACGCCTGGCCGCCGCCATTGGTTTGCGTGCGCCAGACGTGCTGGAACGCCGTGAACTGCGTGTCAGGATTGACCTGGTCGAACGTGATGAACTGCCGGCCTGTGGACGCCGTGATGGTGGCCCGTTCACCCGACGCCGTAATCGGGTCGTCGGTTCTCACCCATTGATTCTGATCAGCGTTCCGGAAATTCGTGAAGTAGCGGTTGCTTTGAAAGCTGGCGAATCCGACTTCGGATCGCGTCGGATGAAAGCCTGATGCCGACGTGCCGTCGCCAAACGCAAAGAACGGTTTCCACACCCGGGCTTCGCCGATGCCGTCCTGCCAGATCGTGCCGTTGTCCTGAAGGCCCCCAATCAGCCGTTTCAGCGGATCCTTCGGGTCGATCGACACGTTGTAGAACTGCATCGTCTGCAACCCTCGGTTCATGAAGATCAGCCGATTGGGCGCTCGCGACAGCACCGTGGCGCATTGCGGGGCCGTGGGAAACAGCGACGGGCAGCGGCTGCTGATGTCGACAAACAACCCGTCGGTGCGCATCACGCCGCCGTCGGATCCGACAAACGCGATGTCGGGATCTTCCGGATGAAACACCACCGACCGCACGTCCACGTGGCTGCTCACGCGCGGATTCTGCGCATCGCGACCGTGCGCCGAAAAACTCACGCCCGCGTTGGTCGATCGAATGGTGGCTTCACCAAACGTCGGGAGCTGTACGCCTCCCAGAACCACCGTGTCAGGCTGCCCTTCGGGGACGGCCACCACAAGGTCGTAGAAGCACTGCGATGAACAGATGCTTCGGCTCGTGGACCCCGGCTGCGACGTGTTGGACGATGAAAGACCGACCCACGCCGACGTATTGGAGGCACCACTCACCAGCGCCGACGCCGGCACCTCGGCATTGTCGAGGCGATACAGTCCCTGCGGCGCCGTCGCCTGGGTCCCGTTGTAGGCATAGATGCGCGTGCGCCCGTCCTTGACCGTCAGATCGAACATCGCGAGGTCCTGGAACTGCTGGAGACTGACGATGGCGTAGACCTGCTTGAAGGAGGCGTCGCCGGCTTCCAGCGAGGGGGCCGACCGGTAGATGCCGTTGTTCCAGGCTGACGCGTACACAATCTTCGCGTTACGCGGATCGAGCTTCGCATGCCGCACGCCGGTCAGCGTATCGCCAACCCCAACGCCAAGGTTTGGATTCACCGGCAGAATCGGTGCCAGGGGCGGCACCCAGACCAGAGACCAGGTGGTGCCGCCGTTATCAGTCTTGTAGAGCCCCGTCCGCGGTTGCAGTGAGCCCGTGATCTGGCTCTGGCCACCGCGCACGGCCGTCATGCCGTACATCGCCGTGGCGGTCGCGACGTACATGGTCTGCGAGTTGCCGGGCTCGATCACCACCGTGCTGATGCCGCGAGTGGCAGTGAAGTCGATCGGCGACGGGGAAAGCACCGGGTCAATCACCATCGTGTTGATACGCACCCAGCGATCGCCGCCGTCGGTGGAACGATAGAGGCCGGTCCCCGCAGCCGAGTTGTTGGGCTGATTCGTCTCGCCGGTGCCCACGAAGATCGTGTTGGCCGAGCGATCGTTCGGGTCGAGCGCCAGGGCGCCGATGCTGTTCGTACCAAGGTCGCGCCCGATCCACCGCCACCCAGGGTCTGAGGTATTGAGCGCATCGTCTGTCCGCCAGACGCCACCGCCGGCCGTGCCCACCCAGAGCCGGCAAGGCCCGTTGCGCGTGCAGAGCGGTGAGATGGCCAGCGTCGAGACACGGCCCGAGACGCTGTTGGCCAGCCCGGAGGTCGCGGTCTGCAGGACGGTTTCGGGTCCGAGACTCGACCAGACGGGGCCGAGTGGGTCGGGGGCGGATCGATACGCCAGGCCGCGGAAGGCCCAGAAGCGTTGCGCCTGCGCCGCGCGGACCTCGGCACTGCCCACCACGCCGGGATACGCCTGCTCGTGCAGCACGAGATCGTAGTAGCCAAGCGGAGAGTATTCGGCTTGCGTTCTCGCCGGTTCCTGCGCCGTGCCCAGACTGCCGGCCAGGGTGATCACCAGAAGTGTCGCGAGTATGCGCATGAGGGGATTGTAGTGAAAATTGAACCCCGTCTGTAACTACAACGTAGTATCAGGCCGTGAGCACGTATCTGGGTGAGTTTGAACAGTTGGTCCTGTTGGCGATTCTGCGGCTGGGCGAGGGGGCGTCGGGCTCGGCCATCCGCGAGGCGGTGCAGGACGGCAGCCAGCGCACCGTCTGGATCGGCGCCATCTACACCACGCTGCAGCGGATGGCCGACAAGGGACTGGTGACCTCGACGGTTGCCGAACCCGCGTCTCCTGGCGAACGGCGGCGAAAGATCTTTTCACTGCAGCCCACCGGTCAGGCCGCGATCAGCCAGGCGTACGGCACGTGGGCCCGCATGACGCGTGGGCTCAAGCCCAAGCTGGAGTCGATGTGACGCCCCAGCCTTCCCCCCTGCTCCGCTGGCTCGCCACCCGATTGCTCCCCACGGCGGGCCGTGACTGGATGGCGGCCGATCTGGACGAAGACTTCAGTCGGCGTGCTCGGTGGCGCCGCACGATGTATCTGGCGCAGGCCCTTCACGTACGTGTGAAAAGACCCGAACCGCGAGGCCCCATGTTTTTCACTCTTCTGCAAGACGCGCGTTATGCGGTGCGCACTCTTCGGCAACAACCTGGTTTCACACTGGTGGCGACGCTGTCGCTTGCGATCGGCATCGGCCTGAACACGGCACTCTTCGCGGTTGTTGACAACCTGCTGCTTCGCCCGCTGCCGTTCGATCGGCCGGAAACACTCGTGTCGGTGTACACGAGCGACGAACGCGGCAGCCACTTCGGCTCAACGTCGTATCTTGATCTCCAGGATCTGTCGGTGCCGAATTCACCTTTCGAGCATCTGATTGGGCACGCGATGATGTTCGCCGCGGTCGGGATCAACGGCGAGAATCGTTTGGCCTTTGGCGAGGTGGTCACCGCGAACTACTTCTCGGCGCTTGGCGTACGACCCGTGGCCGGCCGCGCCTTCTCGCCTGACGATGACAAGGGCGAAGGCGGGCATGCGATCACCGTGATCAGCGAGCGGCTGTGGCGCCAGAGCTTCGGAAGTCGCACCGACGTGATCGGGTCCACGCTCTTCATCAAGAACAAACCGTACACGGTGATTGGCGTGGCGGCGAAAGCCTTCAACGGCATGATGCCAGGAGTCTCGGCGGAGCTCTGGATTCCGCTGAGTATGGTGAACGACGTGGAGCCGGCTGGCCAAATCGACGTCGTGCCTTCCGCGACCGGCACGACGCGACTACAGCAGCGTGGCAACCGGTGGATGTTCGTCAAAGCGCGGTTGCGTGAGGGCGTGAGCGCCGAACAGGCGCAGGCCGCAGCGGCCCCCATCATGGCCGGCCTCGCTCGCGCGTACCCTGTGAGCAATCGCGAACGTCATCTCACCGTGGTCCAGGCTGGCAACGTGCGCTTTCATCCCGATGTGGACAAGAACCTGCGCCCCGTCAGTGCCCTCCTCATGGGCGCGGTGGGTCTCGTACTGCTCATCGCGTGCGCCAACCTGGCGAACATGCTGCTGGCGCGTGGCGTTTCACGCACACGGGAGATGGCGCTCCGGTCCGCGCTCGGCGCTGGACGCGCCCGCCTGGTCAGGCAACTGGTGGTGGAGAGTCTGTTGCTCTCCACCGCTGGTGGCGGACTCGGCCTGGTGCTCGCTATCTGGACCACGTCGCTTCTGGCCGCAGCCACCCTGCCCATCGAACTTCCAATCTCGTTTGATCTCAAGATCGATTGGCGCCTTGCCGCGTTTGCGGCGGCGGTGTCGGTCGTCACAGGGCTGGCGTTCGGCGTGTTGCCCGCCCTTCGAGCCTCGAAGCCGAACCTGGTGTCAGGCCTCAAGGACGCGGCTCCGCAGCCATCGTCGGGCCGGCGGTTCGGATTGCGACAGGGCCTGGTGGTGCTGCAAGTGGCCGTGTCGGTGGTGCTCATCGTGAGCGGTTTCCTGCTCGCCAGAAGTGTGCGGGCGGCCTTCGATATGAGTCCGGGATTCAAGACCGGCGGTCTGGCGGCGGCCACCGTCAGCATGGATCTGCTTGGCTACACCGACGGTCAGGCCACGCAGTTCTTCGAACGCGCGATGGCCGGCGCAGCGCGTCTCCCCGGCGTGGAGTCGGTGGCGTTCAGCGAGCGGTTGCCCTTTTCCCCCAATCAGCACCACACGGCAATTGTGGTGGATGGCCGACCTGAACTGACACCGGCGAACGGCGCATCGGTGGACACGACCCGGGTATCAGCGGGCTATTTTGCGACGCTCGGCGTGCCTCTGGTGCAGGGACGAACGTTCGATAACCGCGACACACCCGAGACCATCAGGGCCGCCGTTGTGACGGAAGCACTGGCCACACGGTTCTTTCCGAATGGCAACGCCCTCGGCGGCCGCCTGCGTCTGCGCGACCAGACGGGGCCGATGGTTGAGATTGTCGGGATTGTCCGCGACTACGCGATCGGCACCGTTGGCGAGGCGCCGAAGCCGATTATTCATTTCGCCACATCACAACGCGTCTCGACTGCGGGCAGTATCCTGGTGCGCACGTCCGGCGATGGTCCCGCATTGGTGACAGCCGTGGAACGCGACCTTCGTGCCGCAGAGCCCCGGCTTGTGTTTCTCGAACTCGGCACGCTCGATCGGATGATGGCCACGTACTTGCTGCCGATCCGTCTCGGTGCCTCTCTCTTTGGCGGATTGTCCGGACTCGCGATGATGCTGGCGGGGATCGGGCTGTACGGCGTGATTGCGTTCAACGTGGCCAGACGGACGCGGGAGATTGGCATCCGCATGGCGCTCGGCTCCACGCGCGGGCAGGTCCTGCGGGAGGTGCTGCACGAAGCGTTGGGCCTGGTCGTCGTCGGGACGCTGGTTGGTGTCTCCCTGGCCGCCCTCGTTGCGCAGGCCCTGTCGGGAGTCCTGCTGGGCGTCACGCCGTTTGATCCGGTCAGCTATCTGGCCGCGGCGGTCCTGCTCCTGGCCACCGCGACGCTCGCCAGCGTGATTCCCGCGCGGCGCGCCGCGTCGGTCGATCCCCTGATCGCGCTGCGGTCAACGTAAACGCGGGGCGACACTCGGGCTTGAGACCCAGCCCGAGCTACGTGCCAGCCCGAGCTTCGTACCAGTCCGAGATCATTCCGTACGTAGCTCGGCCTGGGTTTCAAGGCCGAGGCCTACACACAAACGAAACACGCCCTACCCGATGCTGACCGCCATCATGGTGGCGTCGTCGAATGGCTCGCGTGTGCCGCGGAAGGCCGTGACCGACTGCTCGACCTGCTGCAGCACGCGGTCGGGCGTCACAGGGCCCTGGGTGGCGATCGACACGAGCAGCGACTCGAGCCGACCGTTACCAAACATCTCGTCGGCTTCGTTCTCGGTTTCAACGCAACCGTCGGTATAAAAAAACAGCAAGTCGCCGGACGCCAGTCGAACTTCGCGCTGATCGTACCCCCGCCCTGCGAGCAGTCCGATTGGAATGCCGGTGGCCGCCATGCGCTCGATCGGTTGATTGGGACGCAGCACGAACTGCGGGTTGTGGCCCGCGTTGACGTACAGAAGCCGGCGAGTGGCAGGATCGAAGACGCCAAGGAACAGCGTGACGTAGAGCCGGGTGGTGGCGGTGGTCGCCAGGTCGCGATCGATGGCCACAGCGATGTCTGCCAGGCTCTGACCCAGAGCGAGGCGCGTGCGCAGCGACGCCTGGATGTTGGCCATCAGAAGCGCCGCTCCCACACCTTTGCCGGAGACGTCGCCGACAATCAGCGCCACCTGGCCGTTCTCAAGCGCGAAGTAGTTGAAGAAGTCGCCGCCGACCTCTCGCGCCGGGATGGACACGCCTTGCACCTGTGTCAGCCCGAACAGCATCGGCTCGCGCGGCAACATATCGTTCTGAATCTGGCGGCCCAGTTCCAATTCGCGATGCAGGCGTTCCTGTTCGATTGCCGACTGCTGGTGCAATTCCACGTCGGCGGCCATCTTGTTGAAAGCCGCCGCCAAATCACCGATCTCGTCCTTCGAGCGCACAGGCACACGAGCGCGGTAGTCGCCGTGGGCGATCCGGTCCACGCCTTCGGTCAGCGCTGTCAGATTACGCGTGAGCCGGCCTGACAGGGGCACCACTATGACGATGGCGAGGCTGATGAGCAGCAGACCCAGACCGGCGTTGCGCCCGGCCGTCCGTCGCAAGGCGCCCAGAGAATCGCCGACCGGCCGCGCGATGCCAAACCGCAGGCCGGATCCGCTCGGATCGGTTTGCGTAAACACCACCCAATCGGGCAGCACTGTTTTGCCCAGTGGACCAGCAGGGCTCGCGACGGCGCCCAGGCCTTCGACCGTCTTCCGATCCGCATCCGTCGCGGTGTAGACGCGGCCATCGGCGCCCACAGCAAACGCCACCTCACCGCGCTCGCGACGCGTGGGCGAGAACACGGTCGCCAACACGTTCTCAAGATCGATGGTGGCATTCACCTGGCTGACCACTTTGCCACCCTGGCTCAGCGTGACGTCCAGTCGGTTGCCGACGAGCTTGGATGCGCGCGTGACCGGCGCCGGCGCGGGCAGCTTGGGGGGGGGCGGTGCAGACACGGCGGATGCGGCTGGCCGAGGCGCAGCAGGCGCGGGCTTCAGCTTCGCCTCGTCGGCCTTCTGCTGCAGTTGATCAGCGCTGAGCCTGATGCCTTCTGCAATGCCCTGCATGCGCTGACTGATGTCCCGGCCGAGTTGCTGGCGCTGGTCCGACGTCAGCTTCTCGAATCCGCCTTCAGGCACGTACTTGTTGAACATCTCGCGCGTGATCGCGCCCATGTCGATGATGATGCGTTCGGCGGGCACGGCCGGAGGCACGGGCGCGACAGGAGCAACCTGGGGAGGCGTGGCCACAACCACTGCTGTTCCTGCCGGTGGCACCGATATCGGTGGCGGCAGTCGCGCAGGGTCGCCCTCTGGTCGCGGGGGCCGCGTCCGCTGCCCGGTCGCGGGTGTCCCGTCCGGGTTGATGCGGCCCGCCGAAGACCCTCCGCGGTCCGAGTCGCCTCGCCCGCCAGCAGGGGGCCTTCCGATACTCCTGGCGCCGCGCAGTTCGACAGACTTGAGCAGCATGGCGGCCGCGCCGAGCGCCTCAGCCGCCTGTGTCTCGTTGGTGGCCACATCGACAATCGTCAACGGCACAGGCGCCGCCGGCACTGGTGCAGAAACCGCCTGCGCGGCGTTCGGCCGCGAAGCCTGCGCTGGGACCGGCTGCATGTCCATCAGCTGCTCGACCCTTGTGGTCAGCTCACCAGTCACCAGCTGCATGCGCTGGGTCATCTCGCCGGACAACGCATCGGCTTCACTGGTGGCCAGGTCCCGTAGTGCACGGACCTGGCTGGTGTACGAGTAGAACGTCACTGCACCCAGGGGCACGACCGACAGGACGAGGAACGCAACGATGAGTCGAGCGCGAAGTCTCATAGTGAAAAAGTGGCGACCACCGGGGCATGGTCACTGGTTCCGAACTCGCGCATGGATACACAGCGGCTGGCAGCCTGCGAGACTGTCGGCGTCGCCAGAATGTAGTCGATGCGCCACCCGATGTTCCGCTGACGCAGTCCGCGCCACGGGGCCCACCAGGTAAACAGTTGGTCGTTGTCGGGATCGAGCGCGCGGCCCACATCCGCCAGACCGCCCGCAAGCACGCCCGAGAGCAGCGCCCGTTCTTCGGGACGAGTGCCGATCTGGTTCAGCTTGCGTTCTTTTGGATGCACGTCCCGCTCCTCGAGGGCGATATTCAGGTCCCCACAGAGGACTAGCGCCGTACCCGGGGTGACTGTTTCAGCCAGCCAGCCACGCAACGCCTGGACGAAGCGCATCTTGGCCTCGAAATCCTTCCCGCCATTGGGCACATATACCGAGACGAAGCGCAGCTCGCGAGGGTTGGCGACCCGCGCTTCGACAATCCGATGTTCGAAATCGAAGGCCGGATGACTGAATTGCGGCGGCTCTGGCGCGAAGGTGCGGCGAATCAGCAGCGCCACGCCTGAGTAACCCCCACCCCCATGCCAGTACGTCCAGTACTCGCCGGGCGACACCATCAGCTCGGGCACCTGCTCCGGAGTCGCCTTGATCTCCTGCAGACACACCACATCGGGTTGCTCGGCCGTCAGCAGGTCCTGCAATTGCGCCTGCCGCGCGCGAATGCCGTTGACGTTCCAGGTGGCAACCTTCACCTCGGAAGGTCCTTCACATTCTTCAGCCCGTGCACCAACCGCGAGACGCCCTCTTGGGCGGTGGCCTCGTCGAGCGCACCGTACGACACGCGAATGCGGCAACCGTCCGACGCGCCAAACGCCGACCCGGGAATCACCGCAACCCGATGCTGCCGAATGAGCCGTTCGGCGAGTGCCCGTGAATCGAGCGTCGTGTGCACGTTGACGAAGTAATAAAACGCGCCGAGCGCCGCCGGCACATCACAGGGAACGCCCGGCGCCGACAACGCATCCGCCATCATTGTCCTCATACGGTCGAGCTGTTTGACATGCCCCGCGCAGTACGATCGGCCAACCCGTAGCGCCGCGGCTGCGGCATGTTGGGACACCAGCGGCGGACACACAAGCAACGTGTCCTGAATCTTGTTCACTGCGTCCCACAACGATTCGGGAATCACCATGTAGCCCATGCGCCAGCTCGCCATGCCATAGGCCTTGGAAAACGAGTAGAGCGAGATCGTGTGTCCGGCCGCGCCGTTGATGGACCCCGGCGAGAAGTGCGACACCCCCTGATACGTGAAGTACTCGTACACCTCGTCTGAGATGTGAAACAGGCCGCGAGCCCTGCACAGCTCATTGACGGCACGCAGCGCGCCCCTCGGATATACGGCACCTGTCGGGTTATTGGGTGACACGGTGACAATGGCGCGGGTGCGCGCGGTGATTGCGGCTTCGATGGCCGAGAGATCCAGCTGACACGCCTCATCGGTTGGCACCGGCACCACAACCGCGCCGGCCATCTCAATGGCCATCTCGTGGTTGAAGTAATACGGCACCAGCAAAATCACTTCGTCGCCGGGATCCGTCACAGCGAGGATAGCGTTCATGAACGCCTGATTGCCGCCGGCCGTCACTACAACCCGGCTCGCGCCCTTGACCTCGATGCCATTGTCGCGGCGAAGTTTGTCTTCGACGAGCGCAACCAGAGTAGCCTCGCCCTCAACGGCGCCGTATCGATGGTCACCTGGGTGGACCGGAAACGCATGCGCCGCATTGACCGCTTCGTCGGGTGGCCCGTACGACACCACGCCCTGTCCGAGCGACACCGTTCCCGGCGTCTCGTCAATCCAGCGGCTGACGATGGGGATGATGGGCGACTGTACGGCGGCCAGACGCCGTGATTGCCACAACGCCTCGTGTGTCATTGAGCGGGCGCCTGCCCCACGACGGCGACCCACTTGCCGTCGCGGCTCACGGTGAGGCGTGTAATGTTGGTGACACCCTGCCGGCTCAGGTCCGCAATCTCGGTCCAGTCGCTGGCGTCGGGACGCCACGCAAACAGTTTCGACTTCTGCCCCATGACGATGGCGCCGCCGGGTGTCCAGGCAAGGTCTTCGCTGCCCTCAAGCGTGGGCGTCAGTGCCGTGACCACACGCGTGACGGGATCGAGTTCCTTGATCTGCCAGGGAGCGCCCTGCGGCTTATGTACGAAGCTCACTGTGCCCCGGCCGGGACGAATGAGGAGCGACCGGCCGATGCTGCTTTCGATCACCTCGGAGGTGCCACTCCGCATGTCGAGCAACTGCAATGTGGCAGGCTGACGCTGCGCGCCCAGGATGAACGTGGCCAACTGAGTGGGCGACACCCACACGTGGTAACCGATCAGGCCCTGATGCGTCCACGCAAGCCCGGCGTCCTCACCCTCCAGCGTGTAGCGCCACAACCGCTGCGCCGATCCGCGCACGGTGGTAAACGTCCGCCCGTCGCGCGTCAACGTGGGTGAATTCTCGTTGTCGGCCGTGGCCGTCACCTGCACGATCTTCTTCGCAGCGATGTCATATCGATAGACGTCCGTCTGCGCACCATCACGGTTGGAGGAAAACAGGATGCCGCTCGAGTCGGCCAGGAACTGGGGCTGATTGTCGTAGCCCGGATTGTTCGTGATGTTCACGGCCCTGCCGAGGGTCACCTTCGCGCCAACCTCGGTAAACGGCGCCAGATAGATCTCCGTTGCCGGCGCCTGCGCCACCAGCGCACTTGCGGCCGCCATCGTCAGTCCTGCCACCGCACCGTATCGACGCATCATCAGTCCGTCCTCCACGCATAGAGTGCCACAGCCGCAGCGACGGCAACGTTCAGAGAATCTGCCGTCGACGCCATGGGAATGCCCGCTTCGATGTCGGCATGCGCCCGGGCATCCGGCGTCAGGCCCTGCCCTTCGGAGCCCAAGAGCAACACGACGGGCCGGTCACCCATTGCGGCCCTGGCCTCGGACAGGACGCCTCGCCCATCTGGCGTCAGCGCTACGACCACCCGCCCCTGCGCCTTGAGCCGTCGCAGGGCATCCGGCCACTCCAGGGCGGTTGCCAGCGGCAGCGTGAACACCGATCCCATCGACGTACGAACGGCCTTCCGATAGAACGGATCGGCGCATTCGGGACCGAGAAGCAATCCCGCCCCGCCGAGCCCGGCCGTCGTCCGGATGATGCTGCCGACGTTGTCGGGGTCGCGCACACGTTCGAGCGCCACGATCGGACCGTCCGTTGCGACCGGGACTTCGGCCGACATGACCGGGCGCTCACCCAGGGCGACACATCCCTGGTGCAGACGAAAGCCGGTGATCGCATCGAGCTCCGCCTGCGTGCGCACGAGCACCGCTGGCCGTCGCGCGGGTTCAACGGCGCCGATCGCGTCCGCCATCGCCGCCTGCGCGGTCGGCGTCACCATCAGCGCGACCGTGCGGAAGAGCGACGACTGAATCAGCCGCGTTGCAACGTGGCGGCCCTCGGCCACAAACAGGTCGTTCGCGCGCAGCCAGGCGTGATCGCGGATGTGCTCAAACGCCGCTTCAGACAGCGGACCGGTCACGCACGCGTGACCTGACGATGGCTGCGGTGTGCGTCGAGCACGGACAGGCCGAGCGGCTTGCTCAGATAGACTTTCGCATCGAGGACGTCTGGCGCCACTTCGAGTTTGATGACATTGAACTGGAGCATGTCGAGCGTCGCCCGCATATCGAAGTAGCGGTTCTTTGTTTTCACCACCGCCTCTTCGAAGCCGCGGCTGACCGCCCACACTTCCTGCTCTTCAGTCAGCGCGCGAAAGTGCCCCTGACCGCGCCAGTCACGTCGCGTCGCGCCCAGCCAGGTGTAGAGAATGCGCCGGCCAGCGAAGATCACCGACCCTCTGAGGCGCTCCACCAGATCCGCCAGGACGGGATCGGTCTCGTGCTCGCGCAGTTCGTGCGACACCTTGTAGGACACCGGCACCACGGTGCCCGGGTCATCGGGCAGCGGCGCCTCAGCCATGAGGATCTGACATTCGCGATCCTCCAGGCGATTGATGATTTCAGTCGCGCTCTTCCGCTTCGGGAACTCGTTGAAGAACTCTTCGATGTACGCGATCTCAAGCGCGCCTTGCTGAAGCGGGTACTCGCGAAGGTAGTAGTGCACGGCGAGTCAATTATAGCTGCCACGCCGGATCACAGGAGACACGGAGGCGCCTGTCACGCTGTCGGGCGTCGTCATCGCTTCAATACCTCAGCGGCTGCTTTCTGCAGGATGCGGGCGCGGGCTGGGGGCAACCAGTCGGTGGGCCAGCCTGGTCTTGCAGAGAGGGTCACTGGGTCGCGGCCGGTCAGCGCACCGGCAATCACCAGCGCGGTCAGATAGGAGGCCTGCGGCGTCGGATGAAACCCATCGTCGCCATAAAGAGCGATGCTTGCATCGCGGCGCCACGCCTCATGAGATCAGCGCCGGGGCACCAGAACCACGTCCACAAAAAGCGGGTGCCGGTCGCGAACGATGACATTGCCCGGTCGGGCCGCGATCTCGAGGTGCGTGCCCTCCCTGGAACTGATGTTTACCAGCGCGTCCTCTGCTCCCACGGACCTGAACATCGTCGCGAACATTGGCGCGTTCGTGGAGTCAACCGAGAATGCGCGGCCGTCCTGCAGCAACCTGAGAAAGATGCCGGCGCTATCACTCCACGCATCCGCGTCCAACTGGAAGTGCGGCCTGACGATCGCGTTCCTGTCGAACACCTCCCGAAGGACCTGGTACGTGGCAGGTATTCGGGCGGTGTCACTTCGCCTTCGTTCGGACGACGTAAATTCCTGCAGGTGGCTCACGCCGCGTTCGGCAACACCCATGAGCGCCATCGCGCAGGAGACAACGGCGACGCGTCCGCGCAACGCCGTTGGCCAGGCGCGATCGACCAGGGCGCTGGCAAGAATACCGAGATTGAGTGCGCCCAGCGCCACCAGCCACAACAGTTCGTGGTCGAGGAAATCGCCGCGGACGCGGGTGAGGGCCCAGAGGCCGACCACCGACGCGAGGGAGGCGCATCCCGCGAGGCCTGCTTCGAAGCGACGACGTTGCAGACAGGCCCGCCATGAGACCAACGCCAGCAGGGCCACCTGCCCCACCGCCAAAGAGCCCACCCACCACGAAGGCTGCAGAACAAAGTGCCCGCCCCACGGCAGTGCCAGGTCCCCGCGCAGGATACCGGCCAGCCCATAGCCCCAATTGGCGAACGAGTCCGCCAGCGAGTGGGATGCGCCGCCGTTGACGACGAAAAACCGCCAGAGTGCCGCAATATTTCCGCCGGCGTTCGAAATGGCGTCGATGAGCGTCGGGAGCCACAGCAGGAGCCCTACGCCGGCCGAAGCGGCGATGACTGGAGTGGCATGTTCTCTTCTTTGCGCCAACACTGCGATGATGGCCGCAGTCGAGAGCACGCCGACCAACGGCACATAGCTGACGTGGGTCTGAGCGATGAAGCTGCCGAGCAGAATCAGCAGGGGCAGCAGGCGATGGCGACCGCTGACGACCGCGCCGCACACGATGATAAACGCCAGGGCAACGAACACGGGCACGTGGGCCGTCCAGGGGCTTGCCAGCAGACGCGGCACGCGCCAGGCAATCACCAGGCAGGCCGCCGACGCGAACAACAGATACGGCCCGCGGTCCTCCCGGGCCATCACCCACAACAGCGTCAGCAGCGCGGCCAGATTAATGGCGACGGCGGTAGCGAAGAGCGACGTGGCCTGATGACCGCCGGCTGCATACAGCGGGGCCAGCACATAGAAGTACATTGGTCCGGGATGGTTCCATCCGAACCGCGAGTACGGCCCAGCGAGCAGTTGGCCTCGCGCGGCGACCTCGGTATACAGCTCGGTGACGGCCAGATCTGAGTTGGTGACGATCGGTGCAGTCAGGCGGGCCTGGGCCACGACCGCAATCGCGGCGAGCGCGACTGCGGCCAGCACAACAATGACCGCTCGTCGCGACACTTACTCGCTCCGCAATGACGCGACGAGCGGCAGCCGGCGCACGGCGCGGGTCGCCAGCAGCGACGCGAGTACGCCGGCCACGGCCACGGCCGCCAGCCAGATCATCGAGAGCGCCGGTGGGCGCCCGCCTCGGGCCATCAGCACTGGCGCGATCGACAGCAACGCGGCGGCGACGCCCACACCGAGACCGATCGTGACCAGCGCGAGCGTCTCGGACACCACGAGCACCGAGAGCTCACGGACGCGATAACCTGCCGCGGCCAGAAGTGCGAGTTCGCGACGACGCTCGAACACATTGCGCAAAGTGACGGCTGCGAGACCAATCGTCCCGAGAATGAGCCCAAGCCCCCCGAGCGTCTGGAACGTGGAGAGGTAGGTGTTCTCCACACGGTGGTACGCCTCGAGTTTGCGCAGTGATGACTGCGCATCGGCGCCGTACGGCTCCAACCGCTCCTCAAGCGTGGCAGCGACGTCGTCCAACGCGCCAGCCCGATCCGCGGCCACGTCCACCAGCAACACCCTGTAGCCGGCAATTTCGGGGAACAGCCGCGTGAACGCCGCCTCGCCAATCATGATCTCGCCCTGCAGCACGCTGTCGGCGAGTGTGCCGACGATGCGAAGGCGAATGGGACGGGAAGTTTCGGCGTCGATCAACACTTCGTCGCCCACGGCGGCGTGCAGGACGTACTGAAGGGACGTCGCGTCGACGATGGCAGGAACCGCGCCATCGGGTTGTGGCAGCCGCAGAAGGATCCAGGGGTTGGCCCGTTCCTGGTCGGTCGCAGCGAGACTGGCAGCAAAACTAAACCGACCTTGGTCGATCAGGCGGTCTGACACGCCGAGCACACGAGGCTGTTTCGGCTGATACAAGTTCAGACAACTCGCGTCATCTCCGGGGCGCAAGCGCGCGGCGATGAGCGACACGCCTGACAGGGCTGTGTCGTTGGCGTCGAACATCAGGCCAAGTGCCTCACGGCCGGCCGGGTCAACGGGGTCGTTGACCAGAGGCAACACCGACTCGGCGATGAGGGCGAAGCCTCCGGTGCCGCCGGAGCGATCGGCGGCGGTGCTGGTGTCCTTGCGGAATGCGTCGACGGACACGAGCAGGAACGCCGCGGCGGCGACGAGGGCGGTGGAAGTGAGACTGCGGCCCGGTCTCCAGGCGGCGTTCTGCCAGCCGAGGCGTGCAAGGGCCATTGAGCCGGAACCGTGGAGCACCGCCGCGGTGCGGCGGCGCAGCCGCCCGGACAGGGCCGCGAGTCCGCTCACAAGCACGAGTGCGCCGGCGCCGAAGAAACCGGCGGCGGCGGGGACCACGCCTGCGGCCGTGGCGGCGGTGAGTGCAAGCGCGGCGACCACAGTCGCCAGCGACCAGACGTAGCCGCGCGACCGTCGGCCCATCACGGCTGGGTCGGCGCTGCCCGCCAGCAGCTCACGCGGCGAACGACGGCTCAGGCCGCGGACGGTCCACGCGATGCAGGCGACTGAGGCGACCACGCCGCCGGCCGCGCCGATGGCCAGCGTGAGGGGATCGATGTGCAGGGTCAGCGCAGTGGTGCCGACCGCTCCCACCCACCAGGTGCGCAGGCCGTACATCATCAGCTCTGCCCAGGCTATCGCGAGACCAACGCCTGCCACTGCGCCAGCGATGGCCACGAGCGCGCCTTCGGTAATGAAGACACGCGCGATCGTACGAAGCGAGAATCCGGTGGCCCGCAACACGCCAATCTCGCGCAGACGCTGTTCGACGCCGAGTCGGAAGAACAACGCGGTCAACAGCAGCGCCGAGACCACGAGGAAAAAGCTGAAATAGGAGAAGTACGCGCCGAAGTCGGTGGCGCCAGCGGAGGCTGCAATGTTCTGCGCGCGCACATCGACCACGCCTATGCCGCCGCCGGCGCTGCCGACCGCGCGCGCCACGGCGACCGCCACCGACTGCCCCATGTCGGCGGCCCGTCCATCCTCTCCGGCCGGCATTCTCAGCGAGCTGACCTTTCCGTAGCGCGTGCCCCACAGTCGTTGGGCTGTGTCGAGCGGGACAAACGCCTTTGCGGTGGTCTTGTAGCGATCCCAGTAGTCCTCATCCACCGGACGGACCTGCGTGAGATCAATCGGGAATGGCGGATCCCAGTCGGCCACGCTTTCGCTGTCGGTGATGCCGGGGTACGCCGGCGACAGCCGGCGGTCGGCCGCAATCCCGGAGATGGGGACGATCCCTGCCACTCGAAACGTCGCACGATCTGTATCCAGGCGTCCCTCGTCGGCCCAGCGGTAGTACTCCATCTCGAGCGAATCGCCGACCTTCGCCGACAAATCGCGCGCGGTCCATTCGCTGAGCACGATCGGCGGTGCCCCTCCAGGAGTCGTGCCACTGAGCAACCCTCCCAGGTGCGCATCGCCGCCGGCGGCCAGGCCCAGTCCCGCCACCAGCGAATACGGCGTCGTCTTTCCGGCGATCGTCATGCGATTCGCGAGCCAGCTGAGTACCGGAGTCACGAACTCCGGACGTGCGCCTGACGCCTCGATTACCGCAGCGACCTGCGCGTCGCTCATCAGGCCGCTGGCAGTTTCGACCTGGAGAACTGGGGAACTGGCGGAACTGACGGAAGTGACGGTCAGACCCAGGTCGGCGGCTTCGATCACCTCGTCGAGGGCAGAAACAACCGACGCCGCATCGATCGGCTGGCCTGGCGCCCTCGACACAATGAGCGCGTTCACGCGTCCGGGCTGCTCGAGGTCGCGTTGAATGCGCGCAAGGTCAACGAACATCGCGCGCACCGGACCCTGGCTGGGCGACAGGGAGAACTCCCCCATCGACTCGGCCGGCAGCACACCCTGAACCCGCAACCGCATCGCACGACCGACGTCATCCTTCTTGCCGTGCAGCGAATCGAGCGGGATGTCGGTGGGCCGCGCGACGCGCAGCACGACCGCGTCAGATTCTGTGGCGCCCAATTCGCCGGCAAGATCCGGACTCAGCAACACGTTTGCGCCAGTGGGCGCGGTGGCGGTGACCCCATGGAGTTCGAAGAATCTGGCGTCGACACCGTACACGCTGACGTTGCCTGCGCGCCTGCTGGAGGACTGATGCGTCACGACGCCTTCGAGTGCGAATAACGGCGCCACGTCCGCCACGCCTGCCGCCAGTTGGGGCTGCGTTCGAAGCCGATCGCCCAGCGTGTCTATAAATGGGTGTTCTGACGAGACGACCAGGTCGGCCTTGCCAAGCCGCGCCGTGACCAGTCCCGCCAGGCTCGCCCGGACGGACGCGCCAACGAGAAGCGAGCCCGCGAGCACGGCCACAGCGGCCGCCACGCCTGCCGCCACCGCCACATGGGTGCGCCGGTAGTGCGACAGGCTTGTGAGCGCCAGCCTGAACACGGTCATACAGGCGCCAGTACGCGATCGTTGAGTTCGTAGCGGCGCTTGAACCTGGCCGCGAGGGCAGGGCTGTGTGTGACCACGAGCAGGATGATCGGACGGTCTTGCTGCAGGGAGACGAGCAACTCGGCCACCGCGTCCGCCGACGCCCGATCCAGGTTGCCGGTGGGCTCATCACAGAGCAACACAGACGGTTGAAGGATGAGGGCGCGGGCCACGGCGACTCGCTGCCGTTCACCACCCGACAGTTCGCCTGGGCGATGGTCGACACGAGCGGACAGCCCCACCGCGTCGAGCAAGCCGCGGGCGCGCGTCAGCCGATCGGCCGCCGTCTCCGCGTTGCGGCTGACCAGGGTCGGCGCCAGCACGTTGTCGAGCGCAGAGAGTTGGGGCAACAGCAGGTGATCTTGAAATACGAAGCCGATGTGCTGATTGCGAAACGCGGATTGATCCGCGTCGTTCAGCTCGTAGGGGTTCCGGCCATCGAGCGTCACGGTTCCCGCCGAAGGCCGCTCAAGCGCGCCCAGCATGTAGAGCAACGTGCTCTTGCCGCAGCCCGATGGCCCCATGATGGCCACCGAATCGCCCCGCGCGACTTCAAGCGACATGTCCTCGAGGATCGGTACAGGTCCGCGGGCCGTGTCGTAGTGCTTCGACAGGTGGGAGGCCATCAACATCAGCGGGTCACCTTTGCATAGACCAGCTCGGCCGACGCCGCCATCTGGTCCACGGTGTAATGGGCACGAACGCCAGCCGCTGCCGCCTGGCCGAGCGCGGCCGCCTTCGGCCGGTCGGTCAGCAACCGGAACAACGCGTCTGCCAACGCATCCGGCGCTTCGGGTTGCACCAGGACCCCGCCACCGGTCCGTTCGATGATCTCCGGAAAGGCGCCGTGCCGCGGCTGGATGACCGGCAATCCGTTCGCCATCGCTTCAAGCAGGAACAACCCTTTGGGATCGGCGTAGGTGGTCGGCACGGAAAACACATCGAAGGAGCGCAACAGCGCGATTTTGCCTTCGCGGTCCGGCGCACCCGCGTAGGTGAAGTGGCCGTCCAGTCCCCAGTCGCGCATGCGCCGTTGGCAGCCAACCAGGTACTCGCGGTGTTCGTCGAGCAGGTACCCTCCCGCCACTAATCGTGTCTCGGGCACATCGGGCCGATGGCGCAGGCGATGGTAGGCGTCGCACAGGATGTGCAGGCCCTTCTCGGGCGCGATGCGCGCAAAGAACCCGATGGTGTAGGGCGGCGCGGTGCGAGCGGTGATGGCCTCGTGTCCCTCGACGTTGATGCCGATCGGCACCACGCTGATGCGCTCAGGCGGAATGCCGAAGTACTCGACCATGAATGTCGCGTAGTACTCGCTCACGGCGATGAAGTGATCGACGTGCGGCACCGCCCGCCGAATCAGTTCGCGGGCCTGTGCTTTCCACGGCTCGTGGAGTTGATCGAGAAACAGGTCTTCACCTTGAAGCGTGCAGACGATGGGGCAGCCGAGCGCGTCCTTGATCGGTTTCGCGAGACCAATCAGCAACGCGAACGGCAGATTCACCACGTCAAACTCTGATTCGTGCTTGAGGAAGCGGATCATTTTGTCTACCTCCTTGCGCTGATAGCCGTCGGCACCCTTGAGCATGGACACTGTCATTTCGCCGAGGAAGGTCGGGTCGATCGTGATCTGCGTCTTCGACGCGAGCTTGAGAACGGTCGAGGAATCCCAGAGCCGGTCCAGCAACGCCGGCGTGTGTCGGAACAGCGGGACGTTCTGCTCCAGATAGACGCTGATGCCACCGAAGAACACCCGGTCCTGGCTGACGTTGGGCTCGTCTGTGGTGGTCGGCGTGTAGAGCGGCATCAACACCACGTCATGCCCACGCGCCATCAACGCCGCCGCCAGCGCGTTGTCGCGCAGGCAGGACCCGCAATACATCTCAGCGGCGCCGGCAGTGATGACGAGCAGTTTCATGCCAATTGAAAGGCGCGTCGCGCGTAGAGGTGGTCAAACAGGTTGCCCTCGTGCGGCTGGTCCCAGGCGATGCGGTTGGTGCGCAGGGGGCCGAGATTCAACCGGCCGACCAGGGCAGACTGAATGAAGCGCGTGATGAGCGCCTGGTCGTTGGTCAGGGCTGTGGCAGCCAGCGTCGGTCCGGCGCATTCGGGCATCGTCTCCATCTGCTCCGGGGTCACGTCCACCACCGAGACAAACGGGAACAGGAACTCGCGGTTGGCGAGCGGATGATCAGAAGAAGAACAGTGGATGGCCGTGGGGAGCAGAAACGTGGCGCCATGCGCCGTGACGAGGCGCGGGCCCTTGCGCAGGCGCATGGTGACATCTTCGGCGCCGGGCTCCAGGAGCCCCGCGTCAATTTGCTGTGAGATGCGCTGGGCCACGCGGGCGTCCACAAAGGGCGAGATCTCGGCATCGGGGTCGTCGGCCGCGCGCGGTGCGATCGCCACGAGCCTGGCGGCCAGCGCGTCGGCCAATTCGCGCCCGTGCGCGGGTGTCCAGACGCCAGACGCGTTGACACAAGAGCGGCCGCCATTCTCGGCCACTGATCCGGCGAGGAGATCGAGGTACTCACGCCAGTTGCCGGCCAGGTCCGCGCCAAAGATCACCTTGCTGTAGCCAGGTCCGTGGAGTTCGACACGCGGGTCGCCCGCCACCGAACCCACCGCAGCGACGTCACCGAAGAACATGCTGCGGCCGGTCTGCCGCACGATCTCGCCGGCGCCGGCATGGTCGCTGGGGAAGTAGTTGAAGGCGTCGCCGGGCACACCGGCCTTCATCAGCGCCTGGATCAATCGGAACGGGGTCCACGGCTCCGTGCCGCCCGGGCGCAGCACGAGCGGCGTCTTCATCGCGATCGCGGGAATCCACAGGCCGTGCACGCCGGGCGAGTTGCTCGGAAGCACCACACCCAGCGATTTGGTGTTGGGATAAAAACTGAACGCCTGGCCATGCACCTCGCCGAAGCCATGGTCGAGGATGCCGAGGTCGAGTCCGCGCGTCAGGCCTCGAAGGATTTCCGGCAGGTTCTCCATCACCGACACAATGCGCTGCATGTTGCGGCGGACCATCACATGCGGCATGCCGGTGGTGGCCGAAAGCTGGAACACGTAGTCGTCTGGAGCCTGAGTGGTGTCGCCCACGGGCAGCGTGTCGTGCAGGAAATGCTGAGCGGCCTGACGTGTCATCTCAATCAGCCGCGAAACCGGATACTGCGCCAGAGAGGCGCGCATGGCGTCCTGCGCCAGCAAATCACGGCGGATGAGGCCGACATTGGCCTGGCTGATTTCGGCCACTGGTTCCCGGGTGGCGTGGTGGGCTATTCGCGCAACATCAATGCTGCGATAGCTCTGGCCGCGGCGAATGAGGGGAATGTGCACCATGAAGGAATTCTACGATGGTAGGCTGTCGGGATGCAGCCTCAGACCAAGGATGCGCTGGACGCGCATGTCCGTGAAATCGTGCACTGGCACTTTAGTCCGGAGACGGGCACTCCCTTCTGGCTCGACTTCGCCTCGAAACTCGACTGGGACCCTCGCAGGGAGGTCCGTACGTACGAAGACCTGGATCGATTCGGCTTCTTTGAGGACGAATGGCTGCGCGGGGGGCCCGTCCGCCGGTGGGTGCCCAAAGGCTACGCCAATCGGCCGATTTATACCTTTGAGACGGGCGGCTCCACGGGCGTTCCGAAATCGCGCGTGACCATCGACGACTTCCGCATCGACTACGAGATCTTCAGCGACACGCTGCCCGACGAATTTTTCCCGAAGGGCAGCGACTGGCTGATGGTTGGGCCATCAGGCCCCAGGCGCCTGCGCCTGGCTGTCGAGCACCTCGCCCAGCATCGCGGCGGCATTTCGTTCTGCGTGGACCTGGATCCGCGCTGGGTGATCAAGCTGGTCAAGTCGCGGCAGATGGATCAGGTCGAGGCGTACAAACGCCACGTCATCGATCAGGCGCTCACGCTGCTCAAGGCGCACGACAACATCCGGTGCATGTTCATCACGCCGAAACTGCTCGAGGCGCTGGCGGAGAAGATCTCACTCAAGAAGGCGGGCATCACGGGCATCTTCTGCGGCGGCACCGAAATGACCCCCCAGTTTCACCGCTGGGTCCGCGAGGAAGTGCTCGAAGGCGTTTTCTTCGCGCCCACCTACGGCAACACCCTGATGAGCCTGGCCACGCACAAGCCCTTCGACATCAAGGACAACTACGCGATCATCTATTATCCGCCGATTCCGCGCGCAGTGCTCGAAGTGGTTGATCCGGAACATCCGACAAAGCTCGTGCCCTACGGCCACACTGGGCGCGTACGATTGACGACGCTGACGAAGGAGTGTTTTATCCCGCGGTTCCTCGAGCGGGACGAGGCCGAACGCGAGCCGCCCTGCGACGCCTATCCCTGGGACGGCGTCCGCAACGTCCGGCCCTTCTCGAAACTGCAGACGTCGGTCACCGAGGGCGTCTACTGACCTGGCGCCTCCATTGAGGATTGAGGATGGAGGATTGAGGATCTACATGGCGGATTGCTGATTGAGGCTTGTGGGATTGGATGGTTGATTTGCTGGATTGAAGGGGGTGCGGCAATAGGGCTCAATCGCACAATCCCTCAATCCCAAGATGACTCAATCGTTCAATTCCTCAATCTCTCAATCCTCAACCCTCAATCGTACCGCGCGCCCAAGCGTCTCGATATCCGCGCGGTCGTTATATGCCTGTGCGGAAATGCGAACCCAGACGCGACCCACGCGCGCATGCACCTGCACTTCGATGTTGTGCTCGAACAACAAACGATCACGCAGGCGCACAGCGTCGGCCTTGGTCGTGCCGATGGACTCTGGCGTCATGACGCTGACCATGCACCCAACGGCCGACTCATCGATCTCGAGCGGCGTCCCCCACTCCTCGGTCAGGTACTGTGCGCTGCGCCAGGCCAGATTGTGGTTGTGCGTGCGGAGCGCGTCGTAGCCGAGTTCCTCAAGGAACCGGATGCCGTCTGGCGCGCAGAGCCAGGGGGAAGGATCCCTGGTGCCCACCCAGTCAAACTCCTGTGTGAAACCCTGGTCGAGTCCCCACGACACTACCGGCGGGTGCAAAGAGCACTGACGCTCGGGCGCCACCACCATGAACGCGCTGCTGCGCGGCGCCATGGCCCACTTGTGAAGATTAGCCACGTAGTAGTCGGCGCCAATCGCAGACACATCAAGCGGCAGCGCACCAGGCACATGCGCGCCGTCCACCAGCACCGTCGCCCCCTTCGCCTTGCAGGCGCGCACCATGTCTTCGATCGGAAACACGATCGCACTCTCGGCCGCGACGTGGTCCACGATCACCAGCCTGGTCCTCGGCGTGACCGCCGCGGCAATGCGCTCAACCGCAAGTGCCGGGTCAAACGCCGGGTACGGCATCTCGACCACGCGCACCGTCGCCCCACTCATCCGGGCGATGTAGTTCACGGCCGTCAGCAGGCCGCCGTAGATGTGGTCCGTGATCACCAGTTCGTCACCCGGCGCAAGCGGCGTGGACCGCAGCACGGCGTTCACGCCCGTAGACGTGTTGTCCACGAACACCAGATCGTCGGCGCGGGCGCCCACAAACGCGGCCACATCCGCCGCGGCCTGGCGCATCAACGTGGGGCCGTCCGTCGCCGACCCGGTGAACGTCCACAGGTCGCGCAGCATGAATTTCGCGGGATGACGCTCAATGCGGGCCCGCAGCGCCTGCTGCGCCTCGGCCACCCGGACAGGCACGACGCCCACGGTGCCGTGATTGAGGTACGTGGCGGCGGGATCAAGCGGCCACAGAGACAGCGCCGAACGGCCAAACGTCATGACAGAAGTCTATACTTGGCATTCATGCAGGTCAGCATCTTCAACGACGTCATCGGCCCGGTCATGCGCGGCTCGTCTTCCTCACATTGCGCGGCGGCGCTGCGCATCGGACGACTGGCGCGCGATGTGATGAACGGCAACATCAGCCGCGTGTTGTTCGAAATGGACCGCCTCGGGGCGCTGCCCACCACTCACGACAGCCAGGGCTCCGACATGGGCCTATGCGGTGGCCTCCTCGGCATGGGTGCGGCAGACGATGGCGTGCCGACGTCGGTGGACGCACTCCGCGCGGCAGGGATGACATTGGATGTGGCGGTGGTCGAGTCCGGCGACCCGCATCCCAATACCTACCGCCTGACACTCGACAATACCAACGGCGAACATCACACGCTCATCGCCATCTCCACCGGCGGCGGGATGATGGAGATCCTCAACATCGACGGCTTCGACGTGTCAATTGGCGGCGACTACTTCGAAACGCTGATCTTCGTTGATGGTGGAGGGGATGGCCTGGGTGAGGATGTGGCCACGCTCGTGCAGTCGCTCATGCCGTTAGACGACGTGCGGGTGATTCATTCGGGAGCGCGGCAACTGGTGCAGGTGCGGGCGCAAGAGTGCGCGGACGCCGCGGTTGAGGCCGAACTCCGTCGCCTGGCGCCGGGCCTGACGCTGCATCGCCTGCGCCCCGTGCTTCCGGTCGGATCGCGATCGGGCCTCACTGTGCCGTTCTCCACGGCCGCCGAACTCGTCGCGCACGACAAGGCATTCCAGCAGCGCTCAGGGCAGGGCCCGCGTCGCCTGTGGGAATGGGCAGTGGAGTACGAGATGGCGCGCGGCGACCTGACAAAGGACCAGGTGCTCGCGAAGATGCTTGAGATTGTCCGGCTGCTTCGCGCATCGATTGCGCAGGGTATCGCCGGCACCACCTACGACGATCGGCTCCTTGGCCACCAGTCTGGCGGGTTCAAGCGCGAACTCGACGCTGGCCGGCTGCTCAACACCGGCGCGCTCGGACAAGCGGTCCTCTATGTCACCGCCCTCATGGAAGTGAAAAGCTCCATGGGTGTCATCGTCGCCGCCCCGACCGCGGGAGCGTGTGCGGCGCTTCCCGGTGCGTGTATCGCGTTTGCGGAGGAGCTTGGCAAGTCTGAAGAGGACATGGCGCGCGCGATGCTTGCGGCTGGCGCGGTCGGGCTCTTCATCGCAAGCCAGTGGACGTTTGCTGCTGAAGTGGGCGGCTGCCAGGCCGAGGGCGGGTCGGCGGCTGCCATGGCCGCTGCGGCGCTCGTGACGCTGGCGGATGGAACACTGGACCAGGCCCTGGGCGCTGCGTCGATGGCGCTGCAGAGCATGCTGGGGCTTATTTGCGATCCCGTCGCGGGTCGCGTGGAAGCACCCTGCCTGGGCAAGAACGTGATTGCTGCGAGCAATGCGGCCTCATGCGCGAACATGGCGCTGGCGGGATACGACCCACTGATTCCCTTTGATGAGGTCGTGGATGCGGCACGTCGAGTGGCCGGACAGATGCCGCGCGAACTTCGCTGCACGTCGCTCGGCGGGCTCGCAACCACACCCACGGCACTGAAACTTGCGGCCGCGCTCGCGACCAAGCGGGGCTGCTCCACTGGCTGCGCGTGTTGAAGATGGAGGGTTGAGACGATGGAACTTACTCGATGGACCGTTGCGGGATTTGCGATCGCCTCGGCCGGATGGCTCGCCCAGGCTCCTGCCGCGGGCGAGCAGGATGCCTACACACGAATTGAGCTGCGGTCGCCCGATACCGGCACCTTCACATTCACGCATGACGTAGCGGTGACGACGGTTGGTGCGAAGGAGTACACGCTGCCGCTGTGGCCGCGGACGCAGGCGTTGGCCTTCAAGGTGACGGACCTCATGTCAGGCACGCCCATGGCCGATGTCAGAGTCGTCAAGGGCATGCCGAGCGGCGGAGTCAGCGGGTCGGGCGCGGCGGCGTTGAGCGTGATGCTCGCGCGACCCGTGCCGAAGGACGGACAAGGCCGGCTACGCTTCGAGTTGGACGCAGGCAACACCGAGATGTTCAGGCGCGCCGGTCAGTCGGCCACGTTCACACTGCCCCTTCGAGCCCCGCGCGGCACCATCGTGCTCCCCGCCGGCTACGCACTGCTCTCGAGCGATGTCCCTGCGCAGATCCTCTCTGAAGCTGACGGCCGCATCGCGGTGAGTTACATGCATCAGATCCCGGGCAGCGCCACGCTGACGCTGACGATGAGGGCGGGGGGACCGACGGGAGCCGTCGCCGCGCCGAAGGCGTTGACCAACGCCCGAAGCTGGGAGCCGGCGGGCCAGAAGCCGACCGAACGCGCGCGCCTGACCGAGCGAGCCACGCAGGATCGCGACATCGTGTACTTCCTGCAGGCGCCGACGACGAATGCGTTCAGCCTGTACCACGACTACACAGAAACGCGCCCCGGCGTGGACAAGTACGTGAATGTGGTGCGCACGGGCTCGCGTGTGTCGAACCCGTCGGCGTACATCCTGGACACCGGCGAGGTGTTGCGGCACGAGACGCTGAGAGGCGACGCGATCACAGCCGCCACGATCGACGCCGGCACGGTGACGCCCGACACCGAGGTGGTGGTGATCTATTTCACGCCAGTGAAGGCGGGCCAGTCCATTCGCCTTCGCATCACGGAAACGTACACGCACCCCGAGAGTTACCGGCTCGACGGAACGGACCTCGTGTTCGAGCGCAACCTCGGCCGTACGCGCAACTCCGTGGTGCTCCCTGCGGGCTGGTATCTCACCGCATCATCCATTCCGGCTGTGGTCCGTCAGACGCCCGACGGACTCACCCGGCTCGACTTCGTCAACGGCCGACCGGAAGGGATTGATGTGTACGTGAAAGGCAGAGCGCGTTAGTGCTGCGCTCCAATTGAGGATTGAGCGATTGAGGATTGGGATGGGACGGATTGCTGATTTCTGATCTTGGATGGGATTGGCGGACTGCCTCTATTGAATTGCATTCTCACGCATGAATCCCCGGCGCTTCATGGCCCGTGCGCTCGACGTACTCGACGTACGACCCGGGGAACAGGTGGGGCTCGTTGCCGCTTAGTTCCAGCACGCGCGTGCTCAGTCCGCGCAGGAACGATCGATCGTGCGACACGAAGATCATCGTGCCTTCGAAATTCCTGAGCGCCTTGATGAGCATGTCCTTGGTCGCAAGGTCGAGGTGATTGGTGGGCTCGTCGAGCACGAGCAGGTTCGGCGGATACATGAGCATGCGGGCCAACACGAGCCGGGAGCGTTCGCCGCCTGAGAGCGACCGGATCTTTTTCTCGACTTCATCGCCCGAGAACTGGAAGGCGCCGAGCAGCCCGCGCAAGGCGCCGACGGTCTCGCCAGGAAAATCGTTCTGCGCCTGCTCCCAGATCGTCAGATCCGGGTTGAGCAGTTGCAGCGCCTGCTGCGCGAAGTAACCCATCTGTACGCTGGCCCCAATGCGAACCTGACCGGAGTCGGGCTCCAAGGCGCCGGCGACGATTCGCAGCAGCGTGGTCTTGCCCGCACCATTGGCGCCCATCACCGCCCACCGCTCGCCGCGCTGAATGGTCATCGTCAATCCGTCGTACACCACGGTGGCGCCGTAGGCCTTGTGCAGGTCCTCGACCATCACGACCTTGTCGCCTGACCGGGGCGGTTGGCGGAAGTCGAAGTCCACGAGTTTCCGCTTTTTCGGCAACTCAAGTTTCTCGATCTTGTCCAGAGCCTTCACGCGGCTCTGCACCTGTGCGGCCTTCGCGGCGTGCGCGGCAAATCGATCGATGAAGCGCTGCTCCTTCGCCAGCATCGCCTGCTGTCGCGCGTACGCCGCCTCGCGGTTCGCGTCGCGGACCGCGCGTTCACGCTCGTAGAAGTCGTAGTTGCCGGCGTACACCGTGATCTCGCCGTCATCAATCTCGGCCACCCGCGACACGATGCGATTCATGAACTCGCGGTCATGCGAGGTCATGAAGAGCGCGCCAGGCATGGACTTCAGGAAGCTCTCGAGCCAGATGATGGACTCGATATCGAGGTGGTTCGTCGGCTCGTCCATCAGCAGAACGTCGGGGCGGCCGAGCAGCACCCGGGCCATGGCCACGCGCATCTTCCATCCGCCCGAAAGCGCGCCCACATCACCGTCGATCCGGCTGTCGCTGAACCCAAGGCCATGCAGCACCTCGCGGGCCTGACTCTCCAGGCCGTAGCCGCCGAGGTGGTCGTACTCTTCCTGCACCTCGCCGAATCGCTCGAGGATGCGGTCCATGTCGTGTGCCCGGGCCGGGTCGCCCATGGCCACCTGGAGGGCCTCGAGTTCATGGTGGAGGTCGCCCAGGCGCCCGCTGCCGGCGATGGCCTCATCGAGCACCGAGCGGCCTTCCATTTCCTCCACGTCCTGCCGAAAATAGCCGACGGTGAGCTTCCGGGGCACGGTGACTTCGCCCTCTTCCGGGCTCTCCTCCCCGACGATCATCCGAAAAAGAGTGGTCTTGCCTGACCCGTTTGGCCCAACCAGGCCCACTTTGTCACCGGGATTGAGCTGGAAGTTGGCCTCGACGAACAGGAGTTGCCGCCCGTACTGCTTGGAAATGTTGGAAAACGAAATCACGGACCGATCAAACCACAGTTCCCCAGTTCCTCAGTTCCCCAGCTCTTTTTGCTTTGTCCCCCGTACCCTGTTACGCTGTGGGTTCCGCTGAAGGTTGGCCTCCGAGCTATGCCCGCGTTGGAAGTCCTGGTATCAGAACCCCCACGTGATCGCACTACGCAAGTGGAACGGGAGTCCGTTCCGGCTGTTCTTCCGCGAGCAACTGATCGGGCATTCAGCCTGATGAGGCGCCCGGCCCGCAGGGGTCGTCTTGGCGCAGGAGTCGATCATGGGTCGTAAACTGTACGTCGGTAATCTCCCTTACACCACCACCGAAGACGAGCTTCGTGACTTGTTCAGCGCGGCTGGTGCCGTTGACACCGTGAATGTTGTCCGTGACAACGCCACGGGCCGTGCGCGCGGGTTCGCGTTCGTCGAAATGGCGACTGATGCGGATGCGCAGAAAGCCATTGAGCAGTTCAACGAGCAGCCGATGGGTGGCCGCAACCTCGCGGTCAACGAAGCGCGTCCGAAGCCCCAGTTCGGTGGCGGCGGCGGGGGCGGCTACGGCGGTGGCGCCGGTGGCGGCGGCGGCAATCGTCGTCGCGAACCGCGCTGGTAGCACCACGCGGCATATTGTTCTGGACCCGGTCGCCATGGGCGACCGGGTCATTCGTTTTTCAGGCTCGACCCAGCAGGCGGTTTCCGGAGGTCCTCAGTGAAGGTGTACTCAAAAGGCGCGCGAGTGTCTCAGCCGAACTACGGACCGGGCACCGTCACTGATGCCGACACGCATCACACGGTCATCGATTTCGACAATCACGGTCTCAAGCGCTTCGTGACGACGATGGTGGCCTTGGCCCCGTCGAGCGAACCCGCGCCGGAAAAAGCCAAAGCCACCCGCCGCAAGAAGGCCGTCAAGGCCACCAAGACCGCCGACGCCTAGCGTCGAACCAGTCCAGATTCGTTCGGAATCGGTCACAGCCAAACCGGGGAGGAAGACGCGCGTCTAATCCCCATCAATGACAATCCGATTTAGACTCCTGGCACTGCTCTGCCTCCTCTGCAGCGCCGTTGTTGTGCCAGCGCGCGCGCAAGAAACCACGCCTGTGGCCGCACAACCGCAGTTGCTGCGAGTCTTCGTGGACTGCTACGAATGCGACACCGAGTATCTCCGGCAGAACGTCCAGTTCGTTGATTACGTGCGTGACAGGACGGTGGCCGACCTCCACCTGCTCGTGACCACCCAGGGCACCGGAGGAGGCGGAACCGCATGGACGGCGAAGTTCATCGGCCTCGGGCGTTTCGACAAGGTTGATCGGACGCTCACGTTCACAACGCCGCAGACGGCCACAAGCGACGAACGCCGCAGGGAATTCACCCGCATCTTCAAGCTGGGTGTTGCATCCTATGCGCTGGATTCCTCAGCCGGTTCGCAACTCGATGTCCAGTGGCTCAAGCCGGCCTCGGCGAAGACCGCCTTGCCCGTAAAGGATCCGTGGAACTACTGGGTCTTCCGCACGAACCTTGGCGGCAATCGCGATGGCGAGGAATCGGCAAACTTCAGCTCGTACCGGGCGAGTTTCTCCGCCAACCGGACCACTGAGGCCTGGAAGATCAGCCTCTCGACGAACGGCAACTACAACAAGAGCGTCTTTGACCTCGGAGAAGCCGATGGCGGCACGATCGAGAGCACGTCAGAAAGCTGGAGTGTCGACTCACTCGTGGTCAGGAGCCTGGGCTCGAAGTGGTCCATCGGTGGCAGGGCCTCCGTCTCTCACTCGAGTTTCTCAAACAGCGACAGGGTCTTCACCGTGGCACCCGGCCTGGAGCTCAGTGTCTTTCCGTACAGCGAGTCCTCCCGACGCAGCCTGACCACGCTCTACACCATCGGCGCGAGTCGTTACGACTACAAGGACATCACGATTTTCGACAAGCGCTCGGAGACCGTGCCCAACCACTCGCTGAACACCCAGCTTGGCCTGCGTCAGCCCTGGGGATCGATGAACGCCGGCGTCAACCTGACCCAGCACCTCAACAAGCCCGCGCGTCACCGCATCTCGACCTATGCCAGTGCCGACGTCCGCCTGTTCAAAGGCTTCTCGTTCAACCTCTACGGGGGCTACGATCGCATCCGCGACCAGATCTCGCTGCGCAAGGGCGCCGCGACACCGGAGGAGGTGTTGCTGCGTCGGCGGCAGCTCGCCACCGGACACAGCTACAACCTCGGTTTCGGTATCAGCTACAGCTTCGGCTCCATCTTCAACAGCGTCGTCAATCCTCGTTTCGGCGGCGAGGGCGGCCACTTCATCTTCTTCTAGCGCGGTCGGCGTGCCGGTGTTTCCGGCTTTCCGGCTACACTCGGTGTCCAATCAGAACGGGAGGCCCTGATGCGTCTGATGACTGGCGTTGTCACCTGTGGCACGACCCTGGCCTGTCTGGCCGGGGCAGCCACGCGTGTGGGGAGTCAGCAGCGCGACGCACCACCTCAACCGACTTCAAGACAGGTCGCTGTCGGCACATCGTCGGTTGTGGGACGAGTTGTGGACGCTCAGAGCGGCCAACCGGTGGCGCTCGCCAGGCTGAATCTGTCCGGCATGACGTCGTTCGGCATTTCGCTGAGCGCGCAGCCTCCGGCAGTCGGCACCGCAACAGGGCCAGGGCGATCGGGGGGCGTCTCGGTCGGCATGTCGGTCACCTTGCCGTCCGGCGTTTCAACAACGGTCTCATCGACCGGTGGTCAGTTGACACATGCCAGCCGTGCGGGCATCACGGACGCACAGGGCAACTTTGCGTTTCGCAACCTTCCGGCCGGCAAGTACCAGCTCACGATGTCGCATCGGTCCTACCTGAGCGGCGCCGCTGGTCAGCGCAAGCCGGCGGGCCCAGGCCGACCGTTTGAAGTGGTTGACGGGCAGAAGGTGGAAGTGAACGTCACAATGGTGCGAGGCGGTGTCGTCACTGGCGCCGTCTATGACGACAGCGGAGTACCACTCGCGGGCTCGCGCGTGCAAGTGTGGCGCATGGTGCCGTCCGCGAATGGCCCGCGCCTGCAGGCGCAGAACGGCGCGACCACCGATGACCGTGGCGTGTATCGTGTGCACGGTCTTCAGCCAGGCACCTATGCGGTTTCAGCGCAGCCGCAGGCCATCTTCGAAAACGACATGGCGATCGAGGAGGCCGCCCAGATCGATCGCGCCGTCGCCACGGGTGCAGTCCAACAAGGTGCGGCCGGACAGCCCGCGACCGTGCGCATTCCGGTCCCGGCCCAGCGGACGGTCACGCAGCCACCCGGATTCCTGCCGACCTATGCGCCTGGTGCCATAAGCGCGGAGGCCGGCGCCCGCGTGACGGTCGTCGGTGGTGATGAGCATGCGGGCATCGACATACAGGTCCGCCCGTTGCGGGCCTCGACGATCACGGGAGTGGTCACGAACCTGCCTACGGTACCGGGAGCACCGGCTCGGGTGCAGGTGATGTCGTACAGCGAACCCTTCACCGGATCCACGAATGGCGCGTCTGTCAATCCTGACGGGCGCTTCACCATTACGAATCTTCAGCCGGGCACCTACACGATCGTCGCGAGTCTCATGCCTTCACCCAACGCGCCGTCAGTCGTTGCCGCGGGCGGAAGCGCTTCGCAGCCGCGGTTGCACGCGCGAACCACTGTGACCGTGACAGACGACTTGTCAGTGCCAGTCACGCTGGACCTCCGGCCTGGCCGCAGTGTCTCGGGCCAGATCACGCTCGACATGGCTCGCCCGCCGACATCATCGACTGTAACGGTTCGAATGGCGACTGCTCCCGGCGAAGCCCAGTCGATTGGCGGCCTCCCGGCGGCACAGGTTGATGCGTCGGGCCGATTCACGATCCCCGATGTGCCGCCAGGTCGCTACGTCTTCTCGGCGTCGTTGCCGGTACGCTCCGCACGCCTCGGAAGCGTCGAGCTACTCGATAGCTACCTCGATGTCTCGGGCAACGAAGACATTCAGGGCATCCAGGTGCTCGTCTCTGACAAGTCCTCAACGTTGTCAGGCCTGATCACGCCAGGTGGCGACTACGATGCATCGGAGTACACCATCATCGTGGCCAGCAGTGACCCCGACCACTGGCGGCCTGGATCCCGGCGCGTGGTGACGACCCGCGCCAATCTTGCCGGCCGGTATACGGCGACTCTGCCCCCAGGCAGCTACGTCGTTGGCCTGGTCACGGATTTCGAGGGAGGCATGCAGAACGACGCGGAGTTCCTCAAGGCGCTGGTCGCATCAGGCGTGCCGGTCACCATCGGCGAGGGGGAGAAGGCCACCCGCGACCTGCGCGCGCGCGTGAAGTGACGTAGGCCCCCTGGCCCCCTGGACCCCTAAAACCCTCCGCCGCCGCCCGCGGTCGTCGCCTTCTTCTTCTCGTCCTCGCGCGCCTTCAGCCGGCCGTCGAGGTTTTCCTGCATCTTGAGCCGCGGCACGCCGTCTTTCCACCAGTCGGGCGCGGGCGCACCCTTAAGGTAGTGGTCGAAGAACTCCTTCATGCGCACCGTGTAGTCCTGCTGATTGGCCGGACGAGCCAGGCCATGGTTCTCACCGGGGTACTCAAGCATGACGACGGGTTTGTCGAGCCGGCGCAGGGTGTTGTAGTACTCCACGCCCTGCGTGAAGTCCACGGCGCCGTCCTGATCGTTGTGCAGGATGACCAGCGGCGTCTTTACTTTCGCGGCGTGGTAGACCGGCGAGTTGCGCGTGTACGCCTCCCAGTTCGCCCAGGGCCCGGTGGTGAAACGGCCCTGGCTGCTCTCGAAGATGGAGCCGTTGGTGCCACCGCTGTTTTTGTAGATGATGCTGTACATGCTGATCATGTTGGTCAGCGGCGCTCCGGCGATGGCCGCAGCGAAGACATCAGACTGCGTGATCGTAAACGCCGTCTGGTAACCACCCCACGAGTGGCCGTGCAGGCCCACGCGCTTCGGGTCCACCACACCAGTCGCGACTGCCGCCTTCACGGCCGCCGGCAGTGTCCAAGCGGCGGACATGCCGGGGTCGTTGATGTAGTACTTGATGTCGGGCTGCAGCACGGCATACCCATTGCTCGTGTAGGACTGACGGCTGAAGCCGTTCGCCGTGGGCCGGCCGTACTGATTGTGGCCCTGCGTCAGGCGCTCATAGATGTACACGATCGTCGGGTACGCCTTGCCCTTTTCGTAGTTGGCCGGCAGGTACAACGACGCCTGCAGCCGCTCGCCCTTGTCGTTCTTGAATTCGATGAGCTGGGCGCCGGCCGACCAGGCCAGCGATTCCGCCTCAGGCGCCATGTCCACGATCTTGCGGCCCGCAGCCAGCGTCGCATCGGTCACAAACACCTGTGGTGCCTGCGTGGGCGACTCCTTGCGATACAGCCATGTGTCGCCCTTCTCCGCCTTCTGCAGGCCGGTGATCGAGGCATCTTCCCACAGCAGCATCTTGAGGCCGGTCTTGCCCGGCTCGAGAATGCCGTAGCCGGCGCGTTTCGTCCACTCACCCATCACCGAGAAGTACTGCGGCTTGGAAAGATCGATCCCGCGCTCGTTCTGATAAATCCCGGGCACGCGACCCTGGTACCGGATCGAATCTTTTTTGCCGTTCATCGTCAGGTTCACCGCCGCTTCACCAACAGCGACCGGCACCTTCCAGATGTCCCATCGATCCGAGATCAGCACGTATTGGTTGTCGGACGTCCAGCCCAGCGCCTGCGTCGGCGGGTCAACGACGTTGTGGTCGTCTTCCACGTTCACGAACGACGTCGGCACTTTTTCGGTGACGTTGCGGGCCGCGCCAGTCGCCACGTCGAACACGTGGAAGTGTTTGTTCTCGTAGTAGAGATACTTGGTCGTGTCCGGCGACGCGGTATTGGTCCACCGCAGGTTCTTCTTCACCACGGTCTTCCGGCCGGTCTTTGTATCGATCGCGTACACGTCACGGAAGCTTTGGCCGTTGAGGTTGGCCATCAGTTCGTAGGCCGCATCGCTCGTGCCGATCGCCCACTGGCCGCGTCCGGTAATCTGAATATCGGGCACCTCATCGTCGGCAATGCGAATCATCTTGTTTTCGCCCGGCCGATACATGGTCACGTAGTTGAAGCTGCGGTCCTGATTCTCCTGGACGCGCTGCGCCGACTGCAGGCGCGGGTCTTTGTAGTGCCACACCACCAGGTTGGGCCTGGCGTCGGGGTCCGGGGCGGCGGCCGGGCCTGCGCCGCGCGCACCCGGCTCGGCGGCATCAGCGCCCTCGGCAGGCGCTGCGTTGCCGCGGCCCTCCGGACGCGGCACCTTGGTGAGCTCGGCAATACCGAAGATCAGGGCGTCGCGGTTCTCGGTCCACGTCGGTGCACGGTTGCCGCTGATCGACATCTCCACCGGGAACGTCTTGTCCTGCTTCGGGTCGTAGACAACTTTTTTAGGGGCGCCGCTGCCGAAACCGGTGAAGCCCATCACGGAGAACAGCCGCTCGCGATACGCGCGGTCGTCGGTGCCTTTGAGCATGGAAACGGCGTCGCCTTCCTGCGTCCAGGCCATGCGCTCGTAAAACGCCTTGTCGGTCTCGAGCGAGGTAATGGTGCCGGCCGACATGTCACGAATCTGCAGGCCGTTGCCCGCCTGATCGGCGGCGTCGATGTTCAGCGCCAGGAACTTGCCGGACTTGTTGAAGCCAAATTCGAAGACGTTGCCGACGTTCAGTTCGGTGCCGGTCTTGAGTTCGCGAAGGATCATGTCCGTGCCGCGCGGCCGCGTGTCGCGCGGGGCGTCTGCGGCCGGCGCAGGACCGGCGCCACGGCCTGCGGGCGCTGCACCTGCACCAGCGGCGGCGTCGGGACCGTAGCGATGCATCGCAATCGAGCCGCCCATCTCGCCGTTGAACGCGAAACGGCGCACCTTCGGCACGCTCACTTTCTCGCCATTCGACAGATTCACGATAAGGGCCGACGTCTGCACGGGCCGACGAGCCCGGCGGGCCGCCTCGGCCTCCTGTCTGGTCAGCGACGTTGACATCGCAAACCACAGGGAGTCGTCGGAGAACGACATCGGGCCGGCGCCTTCCCCAGCCGGGAACTTCCATTCCTGGGCGCCCGAGACACTGCGCACGATCACTTCGCTATTGCCCTCGAGCGGCGCCACACGATAGGCGAACCACTTGCCGTCGGGCGAAAGGCTGGCGGTGGTCATGGCCCGGAACGACAGAATGTCGTCGAGCGACATGGAACGTTTGCTGCTGTTCTGCGCCGAGATAGGCACGAGCACGGCAGCGACAAACACCAGGGGAAGAGCGAGGACGACGCGGCGGCGCATCCGTTTCATGACAGGACCTCCAAAAAGACGCTCAAAGACGGGGAACCGGTGGAATGGTAACAGTACCCGGGCCCTTAGGCGACCCGTGGGCGCACGAGTGTTCGGAGCCGGCGCAGAATCCAGCGCACGACGAAGACCAGCGAGATAATGATGACCAGCACCATCGAGGCCGCCACATAGGGATACTGCGTCGCGAACCACACCAGGAGCAGGGCCGCGCCATCTTCGGCCACGCTCAGCGCGATGTTCGATGCCGGCTCCGGCGACGCGCTCACGGCCGCCCGCATGGCGGTCTTTCCTGAATGCGCCAGCAGCGCGAGCGCGGCGCCGGCCGCGCCGGCCGCCAGTTGCCAGCCAGGATCGAGAGCCGGCAGCGCGCCGTACGCGAGCAGTCCCGCCACCGGCACGCGCACAAAGGTCTGAAGGACGTTCCAGACGAGATCGACCAGCGGCACCTTGTCGGCAACGAACTCAATCGCGAACAGCACGAGGCAGGCGCCAATCACCCACCCGCTTTGGATCAGACCGAGGTCCCCTGGCAGCACAACGAGCCCGGCGCGCGCCACAAGGCCGAGCGCAGCCACAGTGCCGTAAACGTTCAGGCCCGCCGCAAAACACACAGCCACGAGGAAAGCCGCGACGTGTTCCTGGGACGAAAGCACAACCACATGGTACAAGCGGCGGACCAGATCCGGAACCGTCAGAACTGGCCGCCCACCTCTGCCGTCTCAAGGGGGGATGACAAGACATCTGCTCGTGTGTGTGCTGCTCGTCGCGGCGCTCAGTTCGGCCCTGTCGGCGCGCGACTGGCCGGCGTTTCGTGGCGGGAACCTCGCCGGCGTGGGCGCCGGCTCGCCGCCGACGACATGGAACGTAGCGTCGGGCGCTGCCATCACCTGGCGCACCGCCCTCCCGGGCATGGGACACTCGGGTCCAATCATCTCGGGGTCACGGGTCTTCGTCACCACGGCCGTGCCCGCCCAAGGTGGCGCCACGAGCCTCACCCTGGGCGACTCCAGCCGCGCGGGCATCGACTCGGCCCGTGACGCGGACCGCTACGAGTGGCGCCTGATCGCGCTCGACCGCGCCAGTGGGAAGGTGCTCTGGTCGTCGGTCGCACATGCCGGCGCCCCAAGGGTCAAGCGTCACGTGAAGGCGAGCCACGCGTCGGCGACACCGGCGACAAATGGTGACGCCGTGGTTGCGCTCATGGGCTCCGAAGGATTGTTTTGCTTCAACGCCGCGGATGGCGCGTTGCGGTGGAAACAGGACGTGGGTCTGATGGACGTGGGCCTCGTAGGCGAGCCTGTCTACCAGTGGGGCCCCGCCAGTTCACCTGTCATCGCCGGCAATCTCGTGCTGGTGCAGAACGACCAGCACAACGGCTCGGCCCTGTCAGCCTACGGCATGGCCACCGGCAAGCCCGTGTGGACGTCTGCGCGCGAGGACATGCCGTCCTGGGCCACACCGCTCGTGGCGTCCGTGGGTGGCCGTGCGATCGTCATCACGAACTCGCCGACGCGCATACGTGCACACGATCTGCAGACCGGACGCGAACTCTGGCACCTGAACGACGGCACACAGGTCAAGGTGCCCTCACCGGTGCTCTCGGGCTCCCATGTGATTGTGACCGGTGGCTACGCGCCAGGCTCACGGCCGACATGGGCCATTCCCCTTGCGGCCAGCGTGGATGCGCAGGGCGCGGTCTCGCCGAGCGGCCTGGCCTGGACGATCGACCGTGGCTCCCCCTACACCTCGACGCCCCTCGTCTACGACGGACTGCTCTACATGGTCACTGACGCGGGCATTCTCTCAACACACGACGTGACAACGGGGGCGCGGGTGTATCAGCAGCGCCTGGCCGCTGGCGCCGGCATCAGCGCGTCACCAGTGGCCGCCGATGGCCGTGTCTACTTTGCCAGCGAAGACGGCGACGTCTTCGTCGTCAAGGCCGGCCGCGCGTTTGAATTGCTGGCCACCAACAACATGGGTGACGTGACCATGGCCACGCCCGCCTTAGACGGCAACACCTTGTTCGTGAGGACAACGAAGGATCTCTTCGCCATCGGACGGTAGGGCCACCCTCCTCAACGTAGCGCGGCCTGGGTCTCAAGGCCGCGGACACCCGCGCGCTTGAGACCCAGCGCGCGCTACGAAATACGCGCCTCTGGGGGTAAGGGGGTTACTGTCGTTCGACCTTCAGATAGATGGGCCCCACACCGAGCGTGGCGACCAGCGCATACGTGCCCCATCCTGCCCGATTGGTCACAAGAAAGCGCGCGTGTTCGCCGGGCTTCAAGTCGAGCGGGATGTTCTTCCACACAAGTGTGTTGTGCAGCCGCATGCGGTGCTCTCCTGCGGCGACGTCCTTTGTCGCGCTCTGGCCGTTGAGCAACACGGCGAACGGTTCACCATCCAGCGTCACAAAAATCTGGCGGATACCAACATCGTGCGGCGACTGACGAGCGATGGTGACGGTCGCGGTCACCTCACCATCCGCGCTGCGTTCACCGCGTCGCCCATCTCGAGCCGATCCACAACATCCATGCCCCGCACGACACGGCCCAACGTGGTGAAGTCACCCTCATTGTGCGGCTGTGGCGTGCTGCCAAGGGTGTAACCGGCCCTGCCGGTATCGAGGCCCGACGACGCCCAGGCGAGATTGCCGCGGGTGAGACCCAACCGGCTGACCTCGTCGCGCAGGCGATTAGCCCCGCGAATGGTGGCCTGCTGTGCCACGAAGTTCGGCACCACCCGGCTGAACACCGTGCCGACGATGGCGCCAGACTCGGTGAGACGGACAAATTCCTCCATGCCCAACGGAGATTCGCCTGGATAGAGTTCCAACTCGATCTCGCCCTTGGGCGTCGTCCACACGGCGCGCGGTGCCGCCGCGCCATTGTAGGCAGGCACGATCCAGCGATCGACGATGGCGCGATAGTCGGCGTCGGTGCGTGTGGGCGAAGGGGCCGGCGTCGTGCCTGTGCCAGGCCCCGCCTGTCTGCCGCCACCCGCCGGGGGCGCGGGAATGAGCAAGTCCTTCATCGTCGGGTCCATGGCCAGCTGGTCGAGGAACTGTTGGCCGATGGGTCCCATACGCCGCAGCGCCTGCGTGACCGTGGTGCGGATCGCCAGACTTGGGTCACGCAGCAACGTGGCCGCGGCATCAAGCGCCAGCGGAGGCGCGAGTTGCGTCAACGGAGTGAAGGCGGTCAGACGAAGCGCGGCGGGCTTGGACGCCGCAGTCGCCGCGGCGAGGCGGGGCGCCACTTGCCCGACGCGGCCCTTGTGCCGGCCAAGAAGTTCTGCCGCCGAGACTGACAGCCACGTATCCGGGTCGTCCAGTGCGGCCAGCAACACGCCAAACGACTCCTCATCGTCGTACCCGTCGAGGGCGCGGAGCGCTTCAGTGCGCACGCGGCGATCGGCGTCCTTGGTACCTGCTCGAAGGCGTGCGGACGTCGCCGCGCGATCGACGCCTTCACCGGCGGCGGGCGGTGCCGTTCCGGGGGGAGGCGTCGAGGCGGGCGCGGGCGGCAGGGCCAGACCACGCATCGCCCAGAACCTGACATCTGGCGACGGATCCTCACTGAGTTTCAGGAGGTGCGGCACGGCCGCAGGATTGCGCGGGCGGAACAATGCCCAGGCAACGCGCCAGCGGACTTCGACGTTGGGTGATGCCGCCCAGCGGACGATCGGCGCGAGGTCTTCGCGGGTGGTATAGCGGCCCATCGACAGCAGCGCTTCGCCAACGACGCCTTCGGTGGCCGCGCCACGCCCCGCGTTCGTCAGGTACTGGGCCAGGGCCTTCCAGGCTTCCGGGGTCCGAATCTTTCCGAGCGCACGTGCCGCCTCAAACGCCACTGATGGTGTCGGGTTGGCCAGCAGCGTCTGGGCCAGCCACGGAATGCCGGCAGGGTCCTTCAGCTGCCCGGTGGCAAACGCCACCGTTGCCACAATCTCCGTGCGGTCGTTACGGCGCAAGGGCACGAGCAATGCGCCGCCGCGGGGGTCGGCAATTCGCCCGACGGCCACAACGGCCCGGCGTTTGACCTCGGGGTGCTTCGACTGCAGCAGTCGCGTCAGAGCGGCTTCGTCGAACTGTCTCGTGTCTTCGAGTGTCACGAGTTGGGCGATATCCACGATGTCCGTCTCGGACAGCGGTGGACGTTGTGTCGCGGTCGGGGCCGTCACACCAGCCTGGGCGGCCAGCCCAGCCACGCCACACAAGCCAAGAACAACCAGCGGCAGCGCGAGCAGGAATCGGGTCATGTCACATCACTTCTTATTGAGGAACGGTACGCCGTCGGTCATCCACTTGGGCGCGGGCGCGCCCTTGAGGTAGTGGTCGAAGAACTCGAAGTACCGGATGGTCAAGTCCTTGCGATTGGCCATGCCGCGCAAGCCGTGTCCTTCGCCAGGATAGGCCAGCATGACGGCGCGTTTGCCGTTGTAGCGCAGGGCGTTGTAGAAGTTCATGCCTTCGGTAAATGAAACGGTCGGGTCGGCGGTGCCGTGCATGATGAGGAACGGCGAAGGCGCGTCCTTGGCATGTGTCAGCGCCGACTCGAAACGGTAGAGTTCGGGATCGTCCCACGGCGAGACGCCCCATCGGCCCTGGCCGTAGATGTAGTAGTCGTTGCCGTTGGCGCCACTGCCACCATTCACCTGGTACGTCCATCCCCAGCTCTGGCTGAAGTCCGACGTGAGGTCTGTCACACCGGCGCCCATGCCGACGGCTGCGAACATCTTCGAACGCGTCCCGATGAACGCCGCGCCTTCGCCGCCGTAGCTGTGGCCGTGCACGCCGATACGCTTCGGATCGGCGTATCCCATCTCGATGACTTTTTTCACGGCGGCTTCCACGCACTCAAGCATGTCGCTGTGCGACGAGCCCGTCCTGAAGTGGATGTCGGGCAACATCGTGATGTAGCCACGGCTCAGCGCCTCGATCGGCATCGCGCCCATGCCGGTGAGATACGACGGCGCGCTGTAGCGATGCATGTTCTGCGAATTTTTCTCGTAGAAGGTCACGAGCATCGGTCGTTTCTCGCCTGCCTTGTAGTCGTCGGGCAGCGCGAGGATGCCCTGCAGCCTGACGCCGTCCCTGTTCTTGTAGTCGAACAGCACGCGGCGTCCCCACTGGTAGTCGGCCTGCTGGGGATTCACATCGGTGATCTTCTTCGACTCCTTGAAATTGGGGCCGGACACGCGCAGGTCAGGAAACTCGGTAAACGTCTGGCGGGTGAACAGAAACGTGTCAGCCTTGTTGGCCTTGGTGGGGTTGCTGAACGCCGCGTCCTCAAACACCACTTCCTTGAGTGAGCCATCGGCCGCACGTTCATAGAACCCGGCTTTCTTCGTGTATTCGCCGTAGGCCGATAGCGTCAGCGGCTTGGCGAGGTCGATCGTGCCGCGCGGACCCGCGCCGCCCGCCCGGCCGCCACCTTCCGGGGCCGTGGCCGGTTGTCCGCCAGGAGGGTCGAGCGGTTCGGTGCGCACGTAGCGGAACCGCACTTCTCCCTTGCTGCCGACGCCGCTCGTGAGGTTCTTCGGCGCGCCGCCATCGAGCGGGAACTGCCACAGGTCATACCGATTTTGCATGATGACCGACTTGCCGTCGCTCGAGTACCCGGCCAGCCCATACGACGGCTTCGGGCCGGGGTGGTCGAACTCCATGTCAACGAAACTCACGGCGCTTGAACCTCCCAGTGTGCGCGTGGTCGCGGCATCCAGGTCGTACTCCTGAAACTTGTTGTCTTTCCAATAGAGGAAATGGCGGCCATCGGGAGAAATGCCGAACACGTGCGCGCCGATCAGCTGATTCTTGAGGATCAATGTACGCTCACCGGTGGTTGTGTTCACCCGGTAGATGTCGGCGGCCGGCCGATTGTAGTCGTGGACGTAGCCGCGCGTATCGCGCCCCACGGCCCAACGGCCATCCTGCGCCACTTCCAGCTCGCGCATCGTGTGGTCGGTCAGCCTGACAACCTTGGCGGCCGACACGTCGAAGGCCGTCCGGAAGGTGAAGTTCCGATCCGCCTCGGCGCGAATCATCTGCTGCGACTGGATGCGCTCGTCTGTGCTGTTCCACACGTCAACGTTGGCGAGTTCGTCGGTGCTTTTTCTGGTGGCGGAGTCGGGCGCCACCACCTGCTCCTTGATGCCGAAAAACACCCGCTTGTTGTCGTCGCTCCATGCCAGAGCCGCGCGATCGCTGACGACCCAGTCTTGCGGGAAGCCCGTCTCTTTTGCGGGATCCAGAATCACGGGTACCGCGGCGGCGTCGCCCAGGGCTGTTTGGACGGCCGGGTAGGCCACTAGGATATTGCTGCGCTCGCGCATCTTGTCCACATCGGCGCCCTTGAGCACCGCCAGCGCCGTGCCATCGTCGCTCCACGTCAGCCGGTTGTAAGACTTTGCATCGTTGTCGAGCGAGGTGATGCGCCCGTTCTTTGTGTCGAAGACGAAGAGACCGTTGCCGTCCTTGACGGCGGCGTCCACGGTGTACGCCAGGAGATCGCCCGGGCGATTAAAGGCGATGTCACCCACGCTGCCCAGAAGCTGATCGCGCCCGGTCGTCAGGTTATGAAGGATGACGTCAACGCCTCGGGGCCCCGCCGGTGTGGCGGCCGCTCCGGCCGGAGCGGCAGGCGCGGCGGCCTCAGCGCCCGCTGCGCCGCGGCCTCCGGCCGGCGTCGGTGGACGCCGTCGCAGGATCAAATGGCTGGAGTTGGCGGCAAAGGTAAATGACTGGATCTCCTGCCACGACTTGATCGCACCCGTTGCGAGATTTCTCAACTCGACGCGACGCGGCGGCGCGGGTGGCGCGGTCGTCCCCCGCGCCGCCTGGGGCGCTGGTTCTGTCGCGTCGGGGACCGGTGCTGGTGCGCCGCCTGCGGCGGCCCCACCTCGCCCACCGCGTCCGCCGCGGCCACCGGTCGGGTCAACTTGATAGGCAATCCACCGCGAGTCGGCCGAAAACGTGCCCCCGGCGCCGTTGGCCACTTCCACGTCCTGGCTCGTCGCGAGGTTCAGCAGGTGCAGTACGGGTTTCGTCTCGGTTGGCGCCGTGTTGGTCAGGGCCACTCCGTAGGTCACCCATCTGCCGTCGCCGGAAATTTCCTGGCCGCTGATCGCGCGCCAGCGGGTGTAGTCCTCAACACCCAGCGGCTTCTTGGCAGGCGCCTGGGCTCCAACCCACGCGTAGGCTGAGACAAACGAAAGAACGAGGATCAAGGCGGTACGTCTGGCGGACTGAGTCACGGGCGTCTCCTGTTGCGCCAGATTATAGACGGCCGACCGTCTGTCGGGGTCCTGGGGTCCTGGGGTCCTGGGGTCCCGGGGTCGCTCCTCACTTCCCCACTTTCCTCCTTCGCTCCTCCGGAGCTACGGCGGGACAAGCCCCAGTTCCCCAACTTTCCCAGGCCTCCTTGCGTCCAAGCCACTCAGGTAGATATCGAACGCCAATCGGATGACGTGCTGCAAATCGAGCACGGTTCGCTGTATCCGGCCCTGCACCGCATCGAAGACAAGAAGTGGATTGCGTCGTTCTGGGGCACCTCCGAGAACAACCGGCGTGCTCGCTACTACCGCCTGACTCCGGCAGGACGACGGCAGTTGGCGCATCAGACGTCGCGGTGGGAGGCGCTCGTGGGCGCCGTCAACCGCGTCCGTCGCCCGGCGCCGGCCGGGCCCAGGTCCGGCGAATGAGCTGGCTGCGGTACCTCCGCCGGAGCCTATTGGACCGGGAACGCCGTCGGGAACTCGACTCGTACGTGGACATCGAGACCGACGACAACATCGCGCGTGGCATGTCGCCAGCCGGGGCCCGATCGGCCGCGCTCCGAAAACTTGGCAACCGCACGCTCCTACTGGAAGAGGTCTACACCATGAACACACTCGGCTGGCTCGATACGACTTGGCGCGATTTGCGGTACGGCGCGCGGGTCCTCTGGCGGCAACCCGCATTCACCACCGTTGCCATCCTGTCGCTCACACTTGGTGTGGGCGCCAACACGGCGATCTTTCAGCTCATCGACACCGTTCGCCTGCGCACGTTGCCGGTGGACGTGCCTCACGAACTGGTCCGCATCAGCATCGATGCCGGAGATGGCGGTCGCACCGGACGATTCACGTCGCGGTATTCAGAGCTGACGAACACGTTGTACGAACACATCCGCGACCGTCAGCAGAGTTTCTCGAGCGTGGCCGCCTGGGGACCGACCGTCTTCGACCTTGCGACGACGGGGGAGTCGCGCCCGGCGCAGGGGTTCTGGGTGAGCGGTACGTTCTTCCCGACACTCGGGATCCAGGCGGCCGTCGGCCGGCTGATCGGACCCGACGAAGATCGACCGGGGTGCCCAACGCCCGCGGCCGTCATCAGTCATGCGTTCTGGTCGCGCGAATACCACCAACGGGCGGACATCGTCGGTCAGTCGATCCGGCTCGGCGGCCACGCGATGGTGATCGCCGGAGTCACGCCCGAGCGATTTTTTGGCGTGGAAGTCGGTCGCCAGTTCGACGTGGCACTGCCGTTGTGCGCCGAACGGCAACTCAATGGCGATGCACGCACGGCGCTTGGCTCGGCGGACTGGTCAACACGCGGAACCCACTCATGCTGGACCTGGCGTACAACTAGCGGGTGCTGGGATTCACCAGCGGCCTGGCCGTCCTGACGTGTCTGTTGTTTGGTCTGGTCCCCGCCGTGCGCGCCACCCGAACTGCGCCGGTCACCGCGATGCGCGCCAGCGGACGCGGAATGACTGAGGGTCGTGGCGCCTTCACCCTTCGCCGCGGCCTGGTAATCGGTCAGCTCGCGGTCTCACTGGTCTTGCTCGTGGGCGCCTTGCGGTTCGTGCGGACATTCCAGAATCTGGCCGCGGTTGATCTGGGCTTCCCCACGACCGGTGTGGTCGCTGCCGAGTTTGACTTCCGGCGAGCCAACGTCGCGTCCGACGCTCTGGCTGCGTTTCAACGGGCGCTGATCGACCGCGTCGGCGCCGTGCCAGGTGTGACCGGCGTCAGTCCTGTGGCGATCGTGCCCATGAGTGGCGGCGGATAGAACCAGACTCTGGTGGGTGACGGCAAGAGGCAAGAGGGATATCCGAACATCAACCAGGTGGGCGGAAACTTCTTCTCGCTGCTCGACATCCCGCTGGTCGCCGGGCGAACGTTCACGGATCACGATACGGTCGGGTCCCCACGGGTCGCGGTGGTGAATCAGGCCTTCGTGCAACGGTATCTCGCCGACCGCGATCCGATTGGCCGGACCTTCACGTTCGAGGTGGGCGCGGACGAACCTGTTGTTTCGATGCAAGTCGTTGGTGTCGTCGCGAGTACCGGCTACAACGACATCCGGCGGGAGCACGGTCCGATCATCTTCCTGGCCTACTCGCAGGAGCCAGACCCGGGGGCGTCTCTGAGAACCCTGGTGCGGCTCGCGCAACCCGGCGCGCCATTTGCCAGGGCAGCCGTCGATGCGGCGGCGGCGGTGAACGTAAACATTCTGGTGCGTGTCACGAGCCTCGACACGCGAATCGCCGATTCGCTGGGACGTGAGCGTCTCATGGCGATGCTGTCCGGCTTCTTCGGCGGACTCGCCCTGCTGCTGGCGGCCGTGGGTCTCTACGGCGTGATGTCGTACATGGTGCAACAGCGCCGGCAGGAGATCGGCATCCGCATGGCGCTCGGTGCGGGACGGGGCCGGGTGCTACGCATGATCCTGCGCGAGTCGGCAGTGCTGGTGACCATCGGCGTGGTCGCAGGAGCAGGGCTCGCCGTGTTCTCAAGCCGCTACGCGGAATCCCTGCTGTTTGGCCTGACCGCCACGGACCCGTTCACGATCGCGCTGTCGGTGATTGGCCTGGCCGTGATCGGTGCGTGCGCCAGCGCCATCCCGGCGTGGCGCGCCGCGCGCGTCGAGCCGACAACGGCGCTGCGGGAGTCATAGGCGCACACGAGATGTGAAGGCGCCTGAAAGGACCACTGCCGCCCAGCGGTGGCAGTTCCTTCAGGCCCTTCATGCCTCGTGTGCAGCAACTCAAGCATCACCTGGCGAAGCATCCCTGCCCGTACTACGGTAGACTCGGCGCGCGGGGAGGCCGCTATGAAAACGAATACATCGCTCGTCGGCACATTCGCACTCGCGATCACACTCTCGGCCACGTCGGGAGTACGTCCCGAGGCACAAGCGCCGGACCTTGGCGTCTCTGCCAAAGATGGTGTTGTGGTGTCCTCGTCGGATCTTGCGTCAGACATTGGCGCCGCGGTTCTCGGGCGCGGCGGCACCGCCGTTGATGCCGCAGTCGCCACGGCCTTTGCGATGGCCGTCACCTACCCAACGGCCGGCAACATCGGCGGTGGCGGCTTCATGATCGTTCGAACGGCCGATGGCTCGGCCACCACCTTTGACTATCGCGAACGGGCGCCCGGCAAGTCGACGCCGACGATGTACCTGGATGCGAAAGGGGAGATTGTCCGCAACCTCACGGCGGCAGGGTACCTGGCGCCAGGCGTGCCAGGCACCGTGCGCGGCATGGCGCTTGCGCATTCGCGTTTCGGCAAGTTGCCGTGGAAAGACGTCGTGATGCCCGCGGCTGACCTTGCGCGCGATGGCTTCGCCCTGTCGGCGTCACTGGCCGGCGGACTCAATCGCGAAGTGGCCGGCTCGATGAAAGCGTTCAAGGGTTCAGTGGCCGCGTACGCCAAACCCGACGGCACGCCATGGAAAGCGGGCGACCGGATCGTGCTCGGCGAACTTGCGAAGACGCTCACCTCCATCGCCGTTGATGGCCCCGACGCCTTCTACAAGGGCTGGATTGCTGACCTCATCGACAAGGACATGGCCGCCAACGGCGGCCTGATTTCCAAAGCCGATCTTGCTGCGTACGAAGCCAAAGAACGGCCCGCCGTGCGAGGCACGTTCCTCGGTTTCGACATCATCTCGATGCCCCCACCAAGTTCAGGCGGCGTGGCGCTCATCGAAATGCTGAACATGCTTGAAACACTGGAGATCCAGAAACTGCCCAGGCTCTCCGTCGAGGCGATTCATTTGACGACCGAGGCTCGCCGCAGGGCGTTTCTCGACCGTGCGCGCTTTCTGGGAGACCCCGACTTCGTCAGCGTGCCGGTGACGACGCTGATCTCCAAGCCACATGCCCGCGAGCAGATCACTTCCATCAGCCGAACGAAAGCCTCGTCGTCAGCCGAGCTCGGGAAGGACATTGTCACGATGCCCGCCGCTGAACCGGACGAAACGACCCACTTCTCGGTGGTGGACCGCAGCGGCATGGCGGTGTCGAACACGTACACGCTCGAGGGTGGATACGGATCGCACCTGGTGGTGCCGGGCACGGGCTTCATCCTCAACAACGAGATGGGCGACTTCAACAAGAAGCCCGGCACAACGAATCTGACTGGCGACATTGGCACGCCGGCCAACATCATCGCGCCAGGCAAACGGATGCTGAGTTCGATGACGCCCGTCATCGTGGCGCGCTCTGGCAAGCTGGTGCTGGTCACCGGGTCGCCCGGCGGGCGGACGATCATCAACACGTCGCTCGACGTTGTCCTTGGCGTCACCGCGTGGGGTCTCACCGGTGTCGAGGCGGTCGCCGCGCCACGGATGCACCACCAGTGGCTTCCCGACCGCCTGTCGATTGAAGCCAACGGTGTATCACCCGCCACACTCGAGGCGTTGATTGCACTCGGGCATGACGCGCGAATGGCCGGCGTCCAGGGATCGGCTCAGACGATCTGGGTGCATCCCAATACCGGCGTGTATTACGGCGTCGCCGACAAGCGCTCGCCAGACGCGAAGGCGAGCCGGCGCGAATAGGCAGATGTTCACTTCGGCGGCCCGGCCAGCCGGAGCCGGTTGCCATCAGGGTCGGTGAACCCCGCGAGTTTGACCTTGCCTGGAATCAGCAGCGTTGCGCCCTGAAACACCACGCCGGCTGCTTCGAGCGTACGCCGGCCAGCGTCGACGTTGGCGACCGGCGGCCCCCTGGGACGCATGCTCGGGGCCGTGCTCCTGGACCATCCGAACGGCTCGTTCTCGTACCTCTGCTGAATACTTGCTCGGTCTTGCCATATGCGAATCCTCTCAGGGAATTCGCCC
>Ga0105044_10000221_pt1 | contig 67104 bp, 57 predicted proteins | sample MAT01_FD_78092 | JGI IMG/M metagenome (GOLD analysis project Ga0105044, IMG submission 78092) | Freshwater microbial communities from Lake Fryxell liftoff mats and glacier meltwater in Antarctica - MAT-01 | ecosystem: Environmental > Aquatic > Freshwater > Ice > Liftoff microbial mat | place...
ATTCCAATTTTGTTAGAAAACTAACACAAATTTGCAGTTCGAAAGGCGCGTAAAAAAAATGCCCTAAAAAGTATTGAGTTAAGGTACTCACAATTGAGCATGCTTGCGCTGCCCATTGTGTGATATAATTAGCAATACTACCATCAATATTATTGAAACTATTGAGGCATTCAATGTGCCTAGGTTCATTCCTCCTTTGGAAATTGGCTTAGTTAAAAAATCGCCAAAAGTAGCACCGAAAGGTCTCGTAAACACAAATGCAATCCAAAATAAAACAACATGGTTGATGCGGGTTGTATAATGCAATAAAACAACAATTAGAATTATAGTTCCAGTTACAAGTGCCCCATAAAGATAACTCAATCCAACATTGTCGCTCAAATAATCGCCGAAGGCAGTACCTAAACTATTCGAAAATAACACTGCCACCCAAAAGTAAATTTCCTTTTTTCGTTCTGTAATTGGGGAAACAGCTAATGAACCATATTTACGATACCATAAAAACAAAGTGCTACACAAACCTGCAAATAGCAGCAAACTGCCCAAAGCATAGCCAAGATGAAGTGTCCTGTCTAAATAATCAGATATTTCGGTGCCTAATGTAGTTGTTGCTATAATAACCAGCCAGTAAAAGGTCGGTATGTAATATTTTGCAGCGAGCTGAACAAACAACACAATTAAAAAAAATGTTAACGTTATTGCAATGCCAATCGTGTAACCAAGGTTTAGCGTCATAGACAGATAATCGCCTAAAGTTTCACCTAGTGTTGTAGCGATAATTTTCATTACCCAGAAAAGTAGCGTGATTTGCGCAACTTTAGTTAAGGAGGTTGTTTGCATAAATAGTTAATCTAATAGATGTAAAGCAAGAGTTACGGAGCTAATTGTTTGCTAATAAACAACAAATTTAGAAATAAAACAAAAAAAACACAAAATTTCTACAAAGTGATATTTACCAATTTGTTAAAAAAATCATTTACTTACTTAATTAGCTTAAACAATGTTGCAAATCGAAAAATGATTAAACACATTTATCATTTTCAACATTTCGCTTACAACTTAATTTAATACCACTATTGGTCAAGCACATTCGGCTTAAATAAATATTAATACTTTAAGCCTATATGCATTGTAATTCGGCAACTTTAATTGAATAAGGTAATTATTTATAAATTTAATTTTATTACTGAAGGTTTTTGTATCAAACTGATTAACTAGAGGGAAAAATGAAAGGCACATCAAATTATATTCACTAATAAATTTAACGTATTGAAACACCTCAAAGCGTCTTATACAAAATTTCTAATAATAATTCAAATAAAGTATTTTTACAATTCAGTTTGTTTAGAATCCATCCATAGTTTCCAAAAGATAAAAACCAGGTACCACTTATCTTCCACCCATTATTGTTCACTTATCCAAAATGAGCATCTAGTGAGCTGTTTTAATCATTTTAGGTGACAGTTGCAAACACACACCGACAGGGTTTTCTTAATTATTGTTAAAATTTAATTTAACAGTTTCTACAGTTTTACGCTGCAACACTTGTAATTCGGGCTATTCAAAAATTGTTCATGAAATGGCCAAATTAATTTTCTTTAATTATTTGAACCATAGGAAAGCAGTTTAGTTATACATGAAATATTTTCAAACTAAACAAACAAATTATGAAAAAATTACTCCTTACTTCAAGCATCGCAATTATGACGGTGCTCGGTTTTTCTCAAACTGCCCGTGTGCAGGTAATTCACAATTCAGCAGACCCTGCTGCTAAATTTGTGGACGTTTATCTTGACGGTGGATTGTTATTGAATGATTTCAAATTCCGCACTGCAACACCTTATATTGATGCACCTGCGGGCACACCTATTACCATTAGTATTGCTCCTTCAACGAGTGTTACTGTTGATGATGCCATTGCAAATTTTACATACACTTTAACTGAAGGTGATAAATATGTAATTGTTGCTAACGGTGTTTTAGATCCAGGTGCATTTGCAGTAAACCCTGATGGTGTAAGCACTGCATTTAATTTATTTGTACGCAACGAAATGCGTGAATCAGCTTTAGATCCAAACAATATCGATTTTGTATTCTTCCACGGAGCAACTGACGCTCCAACAGTAGATGCAATTGCTCGTGACGTTGCTACAGTTGTAGATAATGCTTCTTATACTGCATTTACAGACTACGTAAGCGTACCTGCAGGCAAATATTATATAGATGTAACGCCAGGTGACTTACCTTCATTAATTGTTGCTTCTGCTCGTGCATTTTTGGAAGGTGCTGGTGGAGCTGCTCCAGTAATTTTTGCAAGTGGATTTTTTGATGTAGCAACAAATCCTGGTGGAAAAGCATTTAAATTATTTTATGCTTTACCTGACGGAACAGTAAAGCAATTGCCATTTATTACCACAGCGAAATTACAGGTAATTCACAATGCGGCTGATCCCGCTGCTGCAGTTGTAGATATTTATGTTGATGGTGCTTTAGCAATCGACAATTTTGAATTCCGCACAGCAACACCTTATATCGATGTTCCAGGAAATGTAGTAGTAAATATTGCTGTTGCCCCTCCTACTAGCGAATCTGTTGATGATGCAATTGCTACAATTGCTGCTACATTCAAAGCAGGTTACGGTTATGTTGCAATGGCAACTGGTGTTTTAAATCCAGATTTATTTAACCCTAATCCTGATGGTGCTTCTATTGCATTCAACTTATTAGTTAAAGAAAATGTTGAATTCATTTCAGATAGAGCAAATGGCTTAGAGTTTTTTGGTGTGCATGGTTGCACAGATGCACCAACAGTTGATATTATTGCCCGTGATGTTGCTACATTATTAGACAATGTAAGCTATGGCGCAGTTTCTGCATATCAAACAGTACCTGCTAACACTACTTACATTTTAGACGTTGCTTTAGGTGATGCACCCGAAGTAGTTGTTGCTTCATATGAAGCTGCACTAGAAACAGTTGCAGGACAAAGCGCAGTTGTATTTGCAAGCGGATTTTTATCGCCAGAATTAAATCCTGAAGGTAGCCTCGGCTTCGGATTGTATTATACATTAGCGGATGGTACAACAGGTGCGTTCCCAGTTTATGTTATGCGTGAAGGTGTTGAAAATACTATTGCAAGTAATATATACCCTAACCCTGCTAATAATAATGTAAACGTAACTATTCCAACTGAGTTTAATGGTACAATTCAAATTGCAGATTTAAATGGTAAAGTAATAAACCAATTAAATGTTAATAGCAATTTTGGTGAAACCTTTACAATCAACATTGCAGATTTGGCATCAGGAATTTATACGCTTACTATTGCTTCCGAAAATGTTTCAACTGTAACAAAATTGGTTAAAGAGTAATACGTTAGTTAATTATCAATGATTGTTTTAATTAAAAACCGGCTTCGGCCGGTTTTTAATTTTTATTAAGTTAGATAAATAAAAATAGTTTTTGAAATTCAATCAAACATGCAATATAAATTACAATAATTGCAAGAATTAAAAGGCCGTCAATATCACTTCGGAGTGCTTGTTATTTGAATTTATATCAAACCAGTCAGCCCAAAAAAACACCTATACTATATTCAATTATTAGTAATTTATTCCACTAAACACACACTTACATTAGTTTTTTAAACTAACTTCATTAAAAATTAATAAAAAGTAATTACTACAGAATTTCCATATTCCCAATCTTCAATTATACTGATGCCAAACGACTCCCATCCACCCTCATTTTCGCCACCCTTTAAATTAAAATAAGTGGTATTGGTTACCGTGTCATCAAACTCCACATTAGTTTTAGTATCCATTTCCCAGAATTCCATGTCTATACAAGATTGCACCTTTCCCACATAATCTGCATAAATGCTACGCGCTACTTCAACTTCCTCACCAAGATAAAGTACTTCGCTATATTCGCTAATCAAGTTGATACTCCCACCGAGATCACCTAATAATGAGTTATATGTGATCTTTCCTAAATACGTATTATCAGCTACAGGTAAAAAATTCCAATAACACAACCAATTGTTTACAATATAGGTTAATCTACCGCAAAATTCATCGCTTTCAGGATAGTGCATTTGTGCGGCATCCAATTTCCTACTGCCAAAACCAAAAGCACCTTCCGCTCCAACAGTAGTTGATGTGTAAATAATATAAAAACTTGTATCCTTATCTGCAGTAAAAGTTAACGTGCTTGCTGTGGTATTATCGCTATTTTCTATATCCACACCAGGCACCCAATTGGTAAGCGAATTATCTAACATATACATTTGTGGAACAAAAGTTACCGAGGTCATAAATAAAAATATTCCCTCTCCAGCCTTTAATTCTACAATTAGGTTTTTGTAATACCTTAAATCTGTGAGCTGCTGGTCACCCGATATCAATTCAGCAGTTTGTTCAGTTGAGTATGCACCCATTGGCACTTTAGTTTGTGCATTAGCTGATAAATAGAAAACCGTAAAAAATGTAACAAATAAAAGTGAGGCCGTTTGAAATTTCATATCAGTGATTTATTCCTCAAAGATACTCATTATCGCATTTTCAAGTAATACCTTCATTACCTTTGCAACAAGCATTATATGGCAAAATCAAACACACATCAAAAGCGAATTCACAAGTCGGAACATGCTGTTTCAGCGCCGGAATCCGATTACCTCTATGTTGCTGAGTCACGTATTCAACAGGCTGGGAAAGGATTATTTACAGCTGTAACACTTTTTAAAGATGAAATAATTGCAGTATTTATTGGCGAGGTAATCAGCACTGCAATATTCGAAACACGCAGCAAAAAAGGTGAACACAGTTATTTTATGAACTTGCCAAACGGGAAAACACTCGATTGTGGAAAAACCGATTGCTTTGCAAAATACGCAAACGATGTTGTTGGTACAGCATACAAAACAAATGCCTTTATTGGCATGGATGAGTATGGCAACGTATGTTTAATTGCAGCAAAAAAAATAAATCCTAGTTCCGAAATTTATTGCAGTTATGGTAAAGCTTATTGGGAATTACGTGACCCTTCCCTATATAAATAAAATAGTTTTTTATTATCTCCGATTTGTATTTCTTCGGCCATTATTTCTATTTCCTGAACGGTGACCATGAGCAGATTCACGTCGCTTTTTTGGTTCATATTCCGGAACAGGTCCCAATGATTCAGGAACAGGTAATCTCGTAATTTCACTTTCAATTAACTCCTCAATACTTAACAATTTGCGTTGATCCATCGGATTCACAAATGTAATAGCTTCACCTTTAGTATCCGCTCTGGCAGTGCGGCCTACACGATGGATGTAATCTTCTGCATCGCCAGGTACATCATAATTAATTACCATACCAATATTATCAATATCTATTCCGCGCGATAAAATATCAGTAGCAACTAATATTTGTAATTCTCGGTTACTAAAACTACGCAACACTGCTTTGCGTTGTATTTGTTCTAAATCGGAGTGAATTGCAGCGACATTATAATTTAATCGCTTCAACTCAATTTCCAATTGTTTTACTTTTTCTTTTGTGGATGAAAATATGAGTATGCTTTTAATTTCCCGATTATTTAAAATATCTCGCAAAATTGGCATCTTTTGGTTATCATGTAAAATATAAACGCCTTGCTTAACACCTTCTGCCGGCTTCGATAATGCAATATTAATCTGCTCAGGGTCTTTCAATATCTTTTTCGCAATGGAACGAATTTTATGCGGCATGGTTGCTGAAAATAATAACGACTGTCGCTGCTCTGGTAAATAGGAAATTATTCTGCTGATGTCATCGCTAAAACCCATGTCTAACATTCTGTCTGCTTCATCTAATATTAAATGTTGCAACGTGTCAAATTTCAAATAGCCTTGTGAAATATGCGACAACAAGCGGCCTGGAGTGCCTACTATAATATCAACTCCTTCTCTAAATGACCGTTTCTCTTGCTCATACATCGTACCATCGTTACCGCCATAAACTGCAATTGAACTTAAGTTGGTAAAATAGGTAAAGGCACGAACAGCTTCGTCAATTTGCACGGCTAATTCTCTCGTAGGCACAATAATCAAAGTATTGATTGACCCGTGTCCTCGCTTTATAATTTTATTGATAACTGGCAGCAAATAAGCAGCCGTTTTACCCGTGCCAGTTTGTGCACAAGCTATAATGTCCTTATTGCGTGAAATTATAGGTATTGCTTGTTCTTGTATTGGTGTGGGCGACTTAAAACCCATTGAAGACATGCCATCTAGAAGCTCTTGCTCAAATTCAAATGCTGAAAAATCCATCTAATAATTTATACTTTATAAATACAAATTTACGCTAATTAAAACAAATTCCCTCAACATTACAAATTTACATACCTTTAGCGCTTAAATAAACCAAACAATGAAAAAACAATGCCCTACCCTATTTGTCGGATTTATCTTGCTATGCATGCTATTAAATCCATTAACCGGCTTCACGCAAGCCATCACCGAAAACCGAATTGAATTCGAACAAGGTGAAGATTATGAAAGTTATACGCTAACCCCTTTTGGTAAATACGGATTATTATTATATGCCAAAGAAGAAAAAGGTAATACATGGAAGCTCGAGCGCTATAACACAGATTTAAAACCAGAACAAAAACAAAATTTTGAGGTGCCAAGAGGTTACTACTCCAGAGCACGTTATACCTCTGATGAAGACCTCAGCATGTTTTACAGCAACAAGAGCGGAAAATACATATTCTACAATTTTTCAGGCGAAGAATTAAACCTAGAAAAACATATTGGGCAATTGCCGAAAAAAACCATTGTAAAGTCAATGATTGCAGAAGGCAACCTTGCCTATATTGCATGCAGCAATAAAAAAGGTCCGGTATTAATCCAGTTAAATATTAAAACTGGCAAAACTACTTTGTTACCAATTAACATCTCCCCTTATACACCAAAATATTTAAGTATTGAACGTGTTCAGGTATTAAAAGAAGATAAAACAGTTATGGTTTATATTAATGCAATGAATAAAAAAGACCATAATTTATATGTAATGCAATTTAATGAAGTAGGTAAAGAAATATCCAAATTTAATTTATCTAAATCTACAGAAAAAAAATTGTCGTCCGTTTCAGCAAGTGCATTGGGTAATAATGAATATATTTTTACAGGCACTTACTCTTCAAAAAATGCAGCATATTCAGAAGGAATGTATATGTGTAAAACGACAAAAGCTGATATTGACTTCATGAAGTTCTACAGCTTTACCGATTTCAACGAATTCTTTTCCTATTTACCCGAACGTAAACAAGAAAAAATTGAAAAGAAAAAAGAACGCTATGATGAAAAAAATAAAGAACTTACCTTCAACTACCTAATTGCTGAACATCCAATTAAAAAAATTGGCGACAATTATATACTTATAGGTGAAGCATACTATCCAACCTATCGCCAGGAAGCGCGCACTACCACAGTTAATGGCCAAACTACAACTTCCTATGTAAGTGTGTTTGACGGATACCAATATACCCATGCCACGGTTGCTGGTTTCGACGGAGAAGGCAATAAATTATGGGATCACACATTCGAATTATGGCCAAGTTACAAGCCATTTTTTGTGAAACGATTTATATCATCATCAACCGAAAACGATCAAATAAGTTTATTGTTTGCAAGCGGTAATAATATCAATTCACTTGGTATTTCTCCTGAAGGTGAAGTATTAAAAAAAGAATCTCATAGCTTTATTGTTTCATCAGATGACCAGAAAGTGAAATCATCTTTTTCAAATATAGAATTCTGGTACGATAACAACTTCATTGCATTTGGTTACCAAACCATTAAGGATAGCAAAGAATCTTTCGGGAACAAGAAACGAAGGGTATTCTTTATTAATAAAGTTACTTATCAATAACTTAAGAGCAGACATACATTTCTAAACGTTTAACGAATTTAGAATTATAAAATGTTATAAAAAATACCATCAGTGCATATACTGATGGTATTTTTTTGACCTGATAATTAATAGTAAATGAGTATTAACCTTTAGCAATAAATTAAATGCAATTAATCGATTGCTTGTATTAGGCTGAGCGTTTCAACGTTGCAAGTCTTCAATAATGTAGCAGCCAAAAAAAACCGGCAACAACACTGTTACCGGCTCAAATAATGCTTAAAACAATTTACAAGTGACCAAATACTAAAATGGTATGTAGGTTATCATCTCCCACATAATCAACCTTTAATTTCGTATCGGTAATTTCCATAATTTTTAAACGCATAGCAGTAGATTCGCTTAATATAATTGTCATCCAAACACCAGTGTTATTTATCGACCATGTTCCTGCAAACCCAACTCCGTTAATAATCATATCAATCGAATTATCGGTTCCAATATTTAATTTATCGTTCACATTTAAAACTGGTGCTAAAATTTCTGCACCATCAATCACTACAGAAGTAATAGTCCAATTGTGGCATAATTGCGTATTAATGTCAACTGCACCTTGGGCCTTAACAGCATTAGCGCTAATAATTGAAATAAATAACACCGAAACAAGAAGCGCGTATTTTTTCATAAATTGAATTTTAATTTTGTATTAACTATATTTAAATATATCCCTTAAAAAGGCAATGGAATACTACATATAATACCATCGACAAGGTAAAAATAAACAAATTTCACGAAATTAGTGGCACAATGTTTGGCACATCAGTGCGTTTAGCAACCAATTTATTCGCTTATGCGTTCATACTTACTCACCCTTTTTTCATTGATTTTCTTCGGCTCAATACAAGCGCAAAGCCTTATTACTGCTGAAATATTTCATGGAAATGATGCTCAGATAACAACTTCTGTTACCAACGATTCTGAGAACAATATCATCTGCGCTACTGGATTTTGGGACGATTTAGATGCTGACCCCGGACCGGCAACCTTAAATTTTAATGCCGTTGCCTCTCAAGACGTCGCCATTACTAAACTCGACCCTACAGGAAATTTAATATGGTCGAATCACCTGGCTGGAACTGGCTTTGAAACACCAGCAGTTATTAAAACTGATGCAAATGACAATATTTTTATTTTTGGATACTTTAACGGCACATTAGATATGAACCCTGGACCAGGTGTTACAAACTTGGTTGCCGCAGGAAGCGATGACATTTATTGTGGTAAATACGACCCCAGCGGTAATTTAATTTGGGCCGTAAGAACAGGAGGCACAGGCACAGAACAAAGCTATGGTTTTGATATTGATGCTGATGGTAAAGCGATAGTGCATGGTTATTTTCAAAACACTGTTGACTTCGATCCAGGACTAGGAACTTCAAACTTAACAGCCGCACCTGCAGGTTCCAATTTTTTACTGAAATTAAATATAGATGGCACATTTAATAATGTTTTGCAAATGGCATCTTGCTACACGAATCATATTGATATTGATGCAAGCAATAATATTTATTTTACAGGATTATTTTGGGAGACTGTCGATTTTAATCCCGGACCAGCAGTTAATAATTTAACTGCAGCAGGATTTTCGGCTGATGCTTTTGTATTAAAATTAAATAGCGCTAATACTTTTCAATGGGCTGTTAAAATTTCCGGCAATAGCAGTGAACAAGGAACTTCAATTGTTTATGATGAAATATCTTCGAGTGTAATTGTTGGTGGCTTTTTTGAAGGTACTATAGATATTAATCCTGGAGTTGCCGTTCAAAATATTGTTTCACTTGGATATGTAGATGCATTTTTAGCAAAACTAAATGGTGCTGATGGAACATTAACTTGGGGTAAAGGCGTTGGCGGGCTAGATTATCAAAATATTCAATCGGTAGCTGTAAACAATGCAGGAAATATATGGATTACTGGTTCATTTAACAGCACAGTTGATTTCGATCCTGGCGTAGGTATACAAAATTTAACTGCTGCAGGCGGAACAGATATTTTCAAATTAAATTGGAGTACCGACGGCGCTTATATTAATGCAGAACGCATGGGTAACACTAATAGTGATTACGGTTATTGTATTAAAGTTGATAATGAAGGTGCTATACTAATTTCAGGATTGTTTGAAGGCATTGTTGATTTTGACCCTGGTGTTGGTACATTTAATTTAAATTCCACTTTTACTGGATGGGATGGATATGTTGCAAAATATTGCACTGTTTACACAATAAATAATAATGTAAGTATTTGCGCTGGCGAAAGTTATTTTGCCGATGGTGCTAATCAAACAATAGCTGGCGATTATTATGATTATTTTACACCAGTTGAGGGATGCGACAGTATTGTAATAACACACCTATTTGTAAATAATCCAATCGTAAATTTAGGAGCAGATGTTGGCATTTGCAATGGAACTAGCTTAACATTAAATGCCGGAAACCCAGGTTCCACGTATATTTGGAGCACAGGCGCTACAACCCAAACAATTAATGTAACAACCGCAGGTGCTTATTCTGTAAGTATAACCGATGCTGCTGGATGCACTGCCGCTGACGGAATTAATATAACAGTAAATCCATCGCCAAATGTTAATCTTGGTACTGATATTAATGCTTGTGTTGACGAAACTATAATATTAAATGCTGGAAATCCAGGTTCAACTTATTTATGGTCCAACGGCGCAACAACACAAACTATTACAGCTAATTTAACTGGCACTTATTCCGTAACGGTAACTAATGGTTTTGGTTGTATAGATGTTGACATAATTAATGTTGTTATTCATGCAATACCAGTTGTTAATATCGGCAATACTATTAATTTCTGCACAGGAGAAACTATAACATTAGATGCTAGCAATATTGGTTCAACTTATTTATGGAATACGGGAGCAACTACACAAACAATTTCAACTAGTATTGCTGGAACGTATTCTGTTGTTGTTACAAATGCATTTGGTTGCGACGCAAACGATAATGCCACTTTAATTGAAAACGCAGCGCCAATTGTAAATTTAGGTGCAGATATTATTGCTTGCGCAGATGAAATAATTACATTAAATGCAGCAAATACTGGCGCTACTTATTTATGGAATACTGGTGCAACCACACAAACAATTACCATAACTGAAACTGGTATCTATAATGTTATAGTTACCAATGCATTTGGTTGCGATGATAATGATTTTATAACTGTTACTATTAACCCACTTCCAATAGTAAACTTGGGTACAACAATAGATTTCTGTGAAAACAGCAACATCACATTGGATGCTGAAAACGCAGGTTCAATATATTTATGGAATAATGGTGCAACCACACAAACCATTACAACTGCTATACCCGGCACCTATTCTGTAACTGTAACCGCTGCATTTGGTTGCGATGTTTATGATGAAGTAATATTAAATGAATTGCCTTCACCGGAAATAAATTTAGGCATAGATACCGGCTTTTGCGAAGGTAGTACTTTCAATATTGATGCAACAACTCCAGATGTTACCTATTTGTGGAACACTGGAGCAACTTCATCATCTATTACTATTGCTGATGCAGGAGAATATACCGTAACTATAACCAATATATTTGGTTGCGCAGCATTAGATACTATTCAAATTGCAAGTTATATATTGCCAATTATTATGATAGGTGATGATGATGCATTTTGCACAGGTGAAGAAGTATTACTCGATGCAACAAATCCTGATTGCACTTATTTATGGAATACAGGGGCAACTACACCAACCTTATACATTACTGAAAGCGGCACCTACAATGTGACTGTAACAAACATTTTTGGATGCACTGCTTATGATGCAATTAATATCACAATTAACCCGCTCCCAGTTGCAGATTTAGGTCCTGATACAACAATTTGTGAGGGCAGTTCAATAGTAATTGATGCCACTACACCATTTTGTTCTTATTTATGGAATACAGGAGCAACCACGCCAACAATTATTGCAAACCTAGCTGGCTTATATACAGTAAACATCACTAATTCGTTTGGTTGCTCTATTATAGATTCCATTAATTTAAACATATTACCTGCACCATTAGTGTTGTTAGAATTACCATTTACAGAAATATGCAGCAATGCAGAGCCAATAGCACTCACAGGCGGCTCTCCTACAGCTGGATATTATTCTGGCACAGGTGTTACCGATGGTATTTTTAATCCTGCAATCGCAGGCCTTGGCACACACCAAATTATTTATACCTATACTGATGTAAATGGGTGCGCTGGAACTGAAGTGCAAAATATAACAGTAACGGTTTGTCAAGGCATTGAAGACAATCATATTTCAAATATTATTATTTATCCGAATCCAACAATAAACGATATCACCATTCAAAATAATAGTAGCATCATTTTACAAAATGTTAGCATTATAAATTTGGAGGGGAAAATTGTTTTGTCAAAATATGTAAATCTGCTGCCTGATGCCTCAACCAATTTATCTACTGAACATTTACCAAGTGGAACGTATATTATTAAATTAGCTGAAAATTATTTCACACCACTAATAATTGCTAAATAATAGATTAATTTCCATTTAGTAATATAAAAAAACGAAAGCGTGTAATCTATAGACTGCGCGCTTTCGCTAAAAGTAATATCAAAAATTAACCAAGAATAAGCAATGGAAGTTGTAACAATTCGAAGTTTGTAATACAATCAGATGTTGCAAGCCAACAACATGCTCTTTTCAAATTGTTTGCTATTTAAGTTAAACCCAACTAAATCAATAGTTTAATTGATTTGTTAACGTGTATTGATTAATTTGGAATTAATTGGATACCAAATCGTGTTTGCGTACAAAAAGTGCCTCAATTTTTGATTGCTCAATTGCCTTAGTGCAGAAGAACCAATCGACACAATTCACACCCTCTTCTTTTCCTTCAACGCGCTCCTTAGCAATACCGCATGAGCCTGCTGGTGGAACAATTACGTCTTCACCTGGCACCCAATCTGCAGGCGTTGCAACATTAAATGCATCAGCCACTTGCAGTGCAGTTAATACACGAATGAGTTCTTTAAAATTTCGCCCAGTTGACAAAGGGTAATAAATAATTGCTCTTATCTTGGTTGATGGGTCGATAAAAAAAACTGCCCTTACAGCCTTAGTATTACTTTCATTCGGTTGAATCATACCAAATTTATTGGCAACTTCCATCCTTATATCATCAATTAGTGGAAAATTAACTGCTACATTTTTCATGTTGCGAAATTCAATTTTCTCTTTGATGGTGCGCAACCATGCGATGTGACTGTACAAGCTGTCGACAGATAACCCAATGAGTTGACAATTTTGCGCAGCAAATTCAGGTTCCATTTTCGCAAAGGTCATAAATTCGGTGGTGCAAACTGGTGTAAAATCGGCAGGATGACTAAACAGTAAAACCCATTTACCTTTAAAATCTTCAGGGAAATTAATTTTCCCTTGTGTAGTTTCTGCTTCAAAAGCAGGAGCCATATCACCAATGCGCGGCATAGCATACAACGGCTTATTGTTGTCAATAGTATTTTCCATAAATTAAGTTTAAGTATTTATAGCAAAGTTCCTTCGTTTGAAGTGAGTTAAAAGTGACAAATGTGTGATAATACAATGACTTTTATCATGTTGCATTTACGATGGTTAATGTGGATATTGATATGCAAATTAAATACTTCATGACCCGTATAATTATTTTTATACATTTGTACTTAAACAGATGGTAACCTATTCCACTTTAATTAAGCAATTTGCATCAATGGGCGAAAAAACCGGGTGGACATATATTGAGGTGACCGAAAAGCTTGCACAGCAATTAAATCCTGGTGTTAAATCATCATTTAGGGTTAAGGGCAAATTAGACGACTTAGCGATTAAGCAAGTTGCATTAATTCCAGTGGGAGATGGTAATTACATAATTCCTTTAAACGCAAATATGCGCAAATTGCTCGGGAAACGGCGAGGGAATACCTTATCAGTTGTTATTACGGTTGACAAATCTGCGTTCAAATTCAATCCCGATTTCCTTGCTTGTTTAACAGACGAGCCAAACGCATTTGCGCACTTCAATTCGCTCACTGGTTCACATCAAAAATATTTTTCGAAATGGATTGATGGTGCAAAAACTATTGAAACAAAAACGAAACGTATCCTAATGGCAATAAATGCATTATCACTTAAACAAGGATATCCAGAAATGATAAGAGCAAACAAAAAAGGTAAGGATGAGTAAATTGGATTTATTTATTTATAAAGCAGACATCGCTGCCAATCATCCTCAAAATATTTTCTAACCTTTTCTAATTCTTCGGATGGAATGAGTGGCTTTTTAGAAAGCAAACGCGATGGCACTAACAATGCAGCATATAAAATGATATAACAAAGTAGCATTCTTGATCTTCTTCTAATCCATGTAAAAATTCTTGGCCCAGCATAAACAGGATTTTTAGTGAAGATATATTTGCTTACTTTCAACATCACTTTTAATTGCTTTTCTTCGTATGAAGTATGATGAGGCTCGAGCGATATAGTTGATTTATCATAAGTGCTGCCGCAATACTGAGCAATTTTATCTATAAAAGCGAAAGTGTCTTTTTTTAAATCATCGTAAAATAAAACTAAAGGCTTTGTTGTAAAATACTGTTCTAAAATTTCAATTTTCGGATAAAACATTGCATCAGCCACTTTCCAATATCCAGTATTTTTTTCAACATCAAAATATTCGGTAAAAGTGTAGGGATATCCATTTTTCAAAAATCTACGGTATTGAGAAGCAATCCATTGATCATTTCTGCGCAAAACAATTATTGCATGAGTATCAGGATAAATTGCTGCGAACTTTTTTACTTCCCGTTCAAGCTGTTGGTCCATTTCACGTGATAAAAATACTTTTTGCGTTGGTAGACCTGCCAAAATTTGTTTCCAACGCCTAAATCGGCCAGGATGCACGTAGGTGATGCCTTCCAACCTATTAAAAACCTTGTTTTGAAGGTAAGTGCTAGCTGTTTTTCCTAAGCCAACATGGAAATAAATTTGGTGTACCTGTTGCTCCTGCATAAAATCAGCTGTGAAATTCTACAAATTACTAGAGGGAACCAAATTTGGATGCAGAAATCGCCACGTCAGAACTCTGTAAAATTGGATGTCATGACAGTCATTTTACATTATTCTAGTTATCTTCGCCACACGATTATGAAAAGCCTTATTCTATCGATTTTACTCGTTGCTGGTATAATTTCTACTAGCAGTGCTCAAACTGGAACCATTCGCGGATTCGTTTATGATACTGAAAACGGCGAGCCAGTGCCGTTTGTGAATGTTATTGTGTCGAATACCGACAATATTGGAGCACCTTCCGACATCAACGGATTTTTTTCTATTCCCAGCGTGCCAGTTGGAGAACAAAAACTGGTAATGACTTATATTGGTTACGATACCTTATTTCAAAATGTATTAGTTGAAGCTGGCAAAATTGCAAATGTGAAGTTTAACATGGTGCAATCAGGTATTTCGCTCGACATTGTTACGGTGTCGTCGAAAACAACTTCAAAATTAGAGGAAGTTCAAATCTCTACAACCACCATTACACCATTGCAAATAAAACGCTTACCATCCGTTGGCGGCGAACCTGATTTAGCGCAATATTTACAAGTTTTGCCAGGTGTAATTTTCACCGGCGACCAAGGTGGTCAGTTATATATTCGTGGTGGCAGTCCCATTCAAAATAAAGTACTGCTCGACGGAATGGTAATTTACAATCCGTTCCATTCTATCGGTTTATTTAGCGTATTTGAAACTGATATTATAAGAAGTGTAGATGTATTTACTGGCGGATTTAATGCAGAATACGGCGATAGAATTTCAGCAGTAGTTGATATTACAACTAAAGATGGCAATAAAAATCATACCCAAGGTGAAGTGTCTGCAAGTCCATTTCTTACCAGATTTTTAATTGAAGGTCCAATTAAAAAATCAACCGCAAATTCATCTAGTTTAACTTACATTTTAACAGCTAAACATTCTTATTTAGATAAATCGTCAAAAATTATTTACCCATATGTTAATAATCAGGAAGGTATTTTAGGCAATAACGGTATCCCCTATTCATTTACAGATTTGTATGGTAAAATATCTATGAATTCTGAATCTGGTAATAAAATAAATTTATTCGGATTCAATTATCGCGACAGCGTAAATTATTCATCTATAACCAGTTTCAGTTGGAGAGCTAAAGGCGCTGGTAGCAATTTTGTGATTGTACCTTCCGAGGCAAACATGTTGATTGAGGGTGTATTTGCATATTCCAATTATGCAATGACGCAAAATGAAGCAGATGAAAAACCGCGCAAAAGTTTTGTGAGTGGATTTAACGGTGGTATCGACTTTACTTACTACCGCCCTCACGGAGATGTTCAATACGGTGTTGAGGTAATTGGATTTCAAACCGATTATGAATTTTTTAATCGCCTTGGTATTAAGTACGAACAACAACAATATACAACTGAGTTAGGTACGTATGTGAAATTCAGAAGATCGTTTAATAAAAAATTAGTTATTGAGCCAAGTTTACGACTTCAATATTATGCATCGCTGAGTGAATTTTCGCCTGAGCCGCGTATTGGTATGAAATATAATATTACTGACCGTATCCGAATAAAATTTGCAGGTGGTTTATATAGCCAGAATTTAATCTCTACAAAAAGTGATCGCGATGTTGTGAATTTATTTACTGGATTTCTTTCAGGACCTGACGACGATTTATATACCTTCGATGGAGAAGATGCCAAATCGAAACTGCAACGTTCAACGCATGCTATAGGAGGAATTGAATTCGACCCTACCGATTATATGGAATTAAACGTTGAACCATATATAAAGTATTTTAATCAACTGATTGAAATTAACAGAAATAAAGTTAGCACTACCGACCCTGACTTTGCAACCGAAACTGGTCAGGCATATGGTATCGATTTTTCGTTGAAGTATGAGCGTAAAGCATGGTATTTATGGATGGCATACTCGCTAGGATTTATTGAAAGAAATGATGGCGAACAGATATATCCACCACACTACGATCGCAGGCATAACATGAATGTTGTTGCCACTTATTCAATTGCAAGAAAATGGGAGTTCAGTGCACGTTGGAATTTAGGTTCGGGCTTTCCATTTACACAAACTGCTGGCTTTTATGAAAGCGTAGACTTTCTTGAGGGCATCAGCACCGATTATACCACAAGCAATGGTTCACTAGGAATTATTTACGATGAAGAATTAAATGGTGGGCGACTACCATTTTATCACCGGTTGGATATAGCGGTAAAACGCACGATAGTCTTTGTAAATAAAAATAAAATAGAAGTGAATGCAGGTATTACAAACGTATACAATCGCGAAAACATATTCTATTTTGACCGCGTAAGATATGAACGCATTAATCAATTGCCAATTTTACCTTCATTGGCAGTGAGTTATGCGTTTTAATTATACGGATATTTAAAAAAATAATTCAACAAAAAAGTTCGCATTTAAAATTTCGAACTTTTTTTGTCCCAGAAGCGGAAGTCGCAACTCCCTTAAGCAATTCCAAATTTGACGTGTTGAGTAAAATTGTTATTTACAATGCTTAATTACAGTTTTTCCTTTCAATTGCAGTAGGCAGGCCCGCATACCTTGCGGCACAAGCCTCTTAAACGTGCGTGTCTACCAATTCCACCATTCCTGTAGAGGAGTCGAGAGTAACAAAATTAATTAAGTGCAATAAAATCAGGGCTGAGCTACTTCATTTTTATTTTCTGGAATGCGGAAATAAAATGTGCTTCCTTTACCTTCCTTACTTTCTGCCCAAAGCGTTCCATTATGTCGTTTTACAATGCGTTCAACAATTGCAAGTCCAACGCCTGATCCTTCAAATTGCTCATCGCTGTGCAGGCGCTTTAAAGCTTTAAACAATTTTTCTTTGAGCTCTATATTAAATCCTACACCATTGTCGCGAATCCCAATTGTCGTATAATTTTCTGCATAGTAGCCAAATAAATCTAACACCGGCTTTTTACGTGTTTTAGTAAATTTAATGCCATTGCTGATAAGATTAATAAAAACGCGTTTTAACATCTGATAATCGCCATAAATAGCAGGCATTATACCAACAACTAATTTCAAGCTACCAAACTCATCTCTTTCCTTAAATTCTGATATAACCTCTTCAATTAACGCATTGGTATCGATTGCAACGTATACCTGATCACTTCTTCCTATTTTAGAAAATATTAGTAAATTATCAATCAGCGAACTCATTTTTGTTATACTTCTCCTGATTTGACGTATATTTTCTATTCCATCCTTATCTAATAACTGACTATAGTTTTTATCGAGAAAATAGGCGAAAATATCTATAGAACGCAACGGCGTACGCAAGTCATGGGAAACTGAATAATTAAAAGTTTCCAATTCCTTATTTGCAGCTTCTAACATGGCAGTTCGTTCAATAACTTTCAGTTCGAGACTGTCGTTTAATAAACTTAGTTGATATTCTTTTTTCTTTATTTCAGTAATATCCATCGACACTGAGAGCAATTCTGAAAATCCACCTTGTTCATCAAATAATGGAATTTTTATTGACTTTAACCAAACAGGGTTATTCCCCTTTGCAGTAAAATAAGCTTGTTCTTCAATAACGACCTGCTTTCGATTGTAAAATACTTCATTATCTTTCTCAGCAATCTTGTCAAGTATTAGCGAAAAACTTTCCTTTTGCAGTATATCATAATTTAAAATTTGTTCTCGTTTTACACTTAAAAAGTCAAGCATTGTGTTATTTACTGTTACAAATTCTTTATTCGAATTGCGTACATAAATCAAGTTCGGGCTGGCGTTAATTAATTCCTGCGAAAATTTTCTTTGTTGAATTAATTTCTGCTGATATGCCTTAATCGTGGTAATATCTTGATGAATACCAGATGCTCTTAATGGTTTACCGGCAGCATCCCATTCGCTTATTTTACCTTTGTCTAAAATCCATCTCCATTCGCCATTGCTTGCCAACATCCGTAGCGTTGCTTCATAAAATGGTGTTGCGCCAGATAAATGCAATTGAAAGGCAGCTTTAGCGGATTCCTTATCATCGGGATGAATAAATTTTTCCCAAAATTCTTGGTTTACCACTTTGCTTTCAAAATAATAGCCTAGCATTTCAGCCCAATTATCATTGTGCACCATTCTGTTTTCCTGAATGTAAAAGTCCCAAACACCTAAATCTGCACCCTTCAAAGCCAAATTTAATCGAGCTTCACTATCGCGCAGTGCTTGCTCTTGCAACTTGCGTGCTGTAATGTCGCGTGCAATTCCCTGTATAGTGCCATCATCAAAAACACGTGTGCTAATTTCGGCAATTCTTTCTTCTCCTTTTTTATTTACATAGGTGCGCTCACCAAAAAATCCGTCCAACCGCCTAAAAGTTTCAGCAAGATTAACATTACCAGCTTTTAATCGATTCGGTGTGAGGTCATCAATAGTCATATTGCGCAATTCGGCTTTAGAATATCCCGTAATTGTGCACATAGCATTATTTACTTCAATAAATTTATTATTACTGTCGATAATAATTATAGCATCTGTGGCCTGCTCAACTAATGAATGATACAAATTTTCTTGTTGCAGCAATTCCATCTGCGTAGCTTTTAACAAACTGCTTTTAAGCGCTAGGGATATAAAATCAGCAATTGACCTAGCAAACGATTGGTCCTCTAATGTCCATTTATGTTGTTCAAATTTATTTTCAATACAAATAATACCCCAAATAGCATCACCTTCAGTAATGGCAACGTCCAACATAGAAAACACTTCTTTAGGCTCAAGGTAAATGGCTTTGAACTCTGAAACTTTAGAATCATTTAAAGCGTCATCTAATATTAAAACGCGTTCGTTAATTAATGAATCGAAATATTTTGGGAACTGCGTGTATTTAAAGCTTTGTAATTCACTATATACATTTTTATGCCTATCGAAATTAACTATGCAAATTAATTCCTCATAGTTATTACTGAATTTCCACACATTAACATTACTCACATTGAGGGTTGTAGCAGTAATTTTTGAAATAACAGTAAGTGCCTTATTAAAATCACCTGAAATAATAGTTTCTTCTTTAGTCAGCGACACTAATACCTGCTGATGATGTTTTAATGTGTTTTGAATTTGCTTTATGGCAATATCTGCCATCTTTTTGGCATGGATATCTCGAATTATTCCGTTAATTCCTATTATTTCTTTTGCTTCATTTAAAATAGGCTTCAAACTTACTTCAACAAACAATGATTTACCATTGGCAGTATTCAACATCAAATCGTACTGAAAATCTTGCAATCCAAGCACCAACAATTTTCTAACTTTCTGATAAAACCCTTCCGTGTCATGCGGATGAATAAGGTAATTAAAACAGTTGTTACCTAATGTAGTGTCAATTTTAAATCCAGTGAGCTTTTCCCATGAATTATTCAGGAATATAAAATTCGCATCCGTATCTGTTTGAAAAACAACATCCGTTAAATTTTCTACGAGTGTATGATACTGCCTATTTCCCGATTCAAGCAACCGTTCTGCTTTCTTCCTGTCGCTAATATCAGTGAAAATAGTTTTGATGGCTACATTACCTTCATACTTGACAGGAAATGCAAACACTTCAACATCCAACGTTGTGCCATCCCATCTTATAAACTGTTCTTCAATTGATTCAGCTACAATTTGTTCATTAATTAATTTATTGATACGCGCTGTGATAGCAGATTTAAACGATGTTGAAATAAATGTCCAAATATCACGACCTTTTAAGGTGCTTTTCAGCGGCAAACCTACCAAAGCATCGGCCTGCTCATTTGCATAAACAATTATGCCATTTCGATGTATAACTACGCCTGTTTTTGTATGCTTTAAAAGCTGCAAATGATGCTGCCCCAATTCAACTAACGGTCTCAATTGCATAACCTTTGCAGTTACATCTATGCAAGAAATACTTAAGCCTTCCAAATGGTTAGAAAACTTGTCGATTTGTGACACGTGGAAATCATATATTTTACCAGTGTTTTGTTGAATAAACCCTTCTACAACAACTTTCCCGCTTAAACTAAGATTGGATTCCACTTTAAATAATTCATCTTTGAACCCTGGGAAAACAGATTCCATGTCGTTTGTCGGGAAAACACGGCTTGTTTCAGCAATCAACCCGCCGAATGCCTCGTTAAAGTGTAGAATGTTTAAATGCAGATCTGCAAGCGCAACAGGTAAAGGAATTAGCTCCAACCCCTGAAACAAAGATGAATAAATAGCCTGGTTTTTGAACTTTTGCATCTGCTATTCAAAATTCCACTTTATATGGTATAAAATAGTATGCAATTCCATACAATTGTGACATGGAATAAAGTGAGATTTTAGAATTCCTCTAGTACGATTGTAGTGAAGTTCATAGCAGGTTGCAAGCTATTTTCTAGTAATATATCAAAGAAGCCATCACCATACTTTAAATAAAACGGTATAAAATTATCATGCCTTTCTTGAAGTCCACCGCTAGGAAATAATTTCGATAATAAGGTTTTAATTTGATTTAGTTGCACTTCCATTTTCTGCTTTTCAGCTTTCAGCAATTTACTTTCCAATTTTGCAATTGCGTTGAGCACTGCTTGTTTTTCAGCTAATACAGATTTATCTAAAGCAGCATCAATTACCATTGCTTTTTTCATTAAATCGCCAAACAGCAATTCAACAGCGTTCTTTTCGGCAGTGATATCAGTTTCGCCATGACTATTTTGCTTAACGAAATTATTAATCAGTTGATTTTCATCATTGAATAAATCTTCAATAGAAAAGTGCAATTTTTGAATTTTTTTATTTGCAGCGCCGTCAATTAAAAGAAATGAATCTCTCAATAATAACATAGGAAATTGAACATTAAAATATTCGAATAGCGATTGTAATTGCAACCAATAAGCAATTTCGCCGCCGCCGCCAATATAAGCCAGCGAAGGCAACACACGTTGCTGAAACAATGGTCGCAAAATTACATTTGGGCTAAACTTTTCAGGCGACTGATTTACTTCATTTAATATTGCTTCTTTTGATAAAACGACATCAGTATTTAATATTTCAAAGTTATTAGTTTTAGTATTGAATACAATTCGTTCGCGACTATTTTGCCTGAGATAAAATAAATTAATGTTGCGTGGTTTCGCTTGTGCTTCGTATGGGAAATTTACTAATGTTTCCTTAACTAATTGTTCTGATGTTTGCTGAAATAATTCCTGTTCAATTATATCGGAACAAGCTGATTTTAAACGGGGGTTATCACCGTCAATTACTACCAACCCGTAGTGGCCAAATAAACCATGTAACAGTGCTCTGGTGGCTTGCGCCAGCGTTTCATGACCACGATAGGCATTTGTAAATAAAGAAGCTAATTTATCGGCATTTATGCCAGTTCCTAACAACTCCGTTACAGCTTCTAAAATTGGAATAATTGATGTAGTACTATTTTGACCACAAGCTCCACCTTGCGCATCGTCCCAAGTTAAAGATTTTCCAAAAACATTTAAATGATTAATTTCTGCAAAGTCGTGGTCTTCGCTTCCTAACCAAAATACCGGAACAAATGTATTGTAAGGATGTAATTCGCTTAACGATTCACAAAGCTTTATGGCGGATATAGTTTTATAAATTACATATAATGGACCAGTAAAAATATTTAACTGATGTGCTGTAACAATACAAAAAGTCTTACTACTTTCAAAAGCTTGAATATTATTATTCACCTTATCAATGGAAATGTGGTTAGCATATTGTTGCAATAATACTTCCGTCAACATTTTTCGGTCGATAGATTCCTTGCTTTTACCCTCTATTATTTTTCCGAATTGATTTAATTCGGGTTGCCAAGTATAGAATGGTTTCAGCGACTGCTCATTGGCTAAGTAATCAACAACTATGTTGCTGAATTTACCTGTTTTACTAAATGGTGTAGATGTTATTTGCATGTTGATACAGCACATGAATTCAATTATACAGGTTCGCCATAAAGGTCAAACTCTTCAGCTTTTGTTATTTTAATATTTGCAAAATCGCCAATACGCAGGTAATGTAACGACGCATCAATAAGCACTTCGTTATCAACTTCAGGAGAATCAAATTGTGTGCGACCTATAAAATTGCCACCTTCTTTGGTATCTATTAATACTTTAAATACTTGTCCAACTTTTTGTTGATTTTTTTCCCAAGAAATTTGTTGCTGCACTTCCATTACTCTGCCGGCACGCTCCGCTTTTAGTTCTTCACTAACGGTTTCATCCAACAAAAAACCACTTGTGCCTTCTTCGTGCGAATAAGTAAACACACCAAGTCGGTCAAAGCGCATAGCTTCAATAAACATAATCATTTCATCTATATCGGCTTCTGTTTCACCGGGAAAGCCTACCAACATTGTTGTACGCAAGCCAATTTCAGGAATTTCCTTTCTTATTGATTCAATTAATGCCGTTGTTTCTTCACGCGTAATTTGTCGGTTCATTGCCTTCAACATGTTATTACTGCCATGTTGCAAAGGCATATCTAAATATTTACAAACATGATCGCAATTTTTTATCGCGTCAATAATTTCCATTGGAAATTTTGAAGGATACGCATAATGTAAACGAATCCACTCAATGCCATCTACCTCATTTAATGCATAAAGTAATTCGGCAAGGGCACGTTTTTTATAAATGTCAAGTCCATAATAAGTTAATTCCTGCGCTATGAGCATAATTTCTTTAACACCAATTGATGCTAAATATCTTGCTTCTTTTAAAACATCTTCAATTGTTTTAGAAACGTGCGTTCCTCGCATTAATGGTATAGCGCAAAATGAACAGGTACGGTTACAACCTTCCGAAATTTTTAAATACGCATAATGTGAAGGTGTTGAGATGCTGCGTTCGCCAATTAATTCATGCTTATAATCTGCATTAAATTTTTTCAACATTTTTGGCAAATCGAGCGTGCCGAACCAAGCATCAACTTCGGGAATTTCCAATTGCAATTCGTCCATGTATCGGTGGCTGAGGCAGCCCGTAACGTAAAGTTTATCTATTTCACCATTCGCTTTTGCATCAGCATAATTTAAAATGGTATCGATAGATTCTTTTTTTGCATTATCTATAAACCCACAAGTATTTACAATTACAATGTTACAATCATCTTTTTCTCGTTCATGATGTGCATCAATTTCATTAGCACGTAATTGTGATAATAATACTTCGCTGTCGACAGTATTTTTACTGCAGCCAAGGGTCACAATATTAACTTTATCTTTTTTTAACGTTCTGGTTTTCAATTGCTGATTATATAAAATTAATTGAATAATGCATCAACAAATTCCTTTTTATTAAACACTTGTAATTGGTGCATTTTTTCACCAACACCGATGTATTTTACCGGAATTTTAAATTGGTCGGCAATACCAATAACAACGCCACCTTTAGCCGTGCCATCCAATTTAGTGAGTGCTAATGCAGAAACATCGGTAGCAGCGATAAATTGCTTTGCCTGTTCAAAAGCATTTTGCCCTGTTGATGCATCGAGCACTAGCAGCACATCGTGTGGCGCATCAGGATATACTTTTTGAATTACGCGTTTTATTTTCGACAGCTCATTCATCAAATTTACTTTATTGTGTAAACGACCTGCTGTATCTATTAACACGACATCAGCATCATAAGCTTTTGCAGCACTTACAGTATCAAAAGCTACTGCCGCTGGATCGGCACCCATTTGTTGTTTTATAATTGGTACATCAACGCGTTCAGACCAAATTACAAGTTGGTCGACAGCCGCTGCTCTAAATGTATCGGCAGCACCGAGTAATACTTTTTTACCTGACTGTTTAAATTGGTAGGCCAATTTTCCTATAGTGGTGGTTTTACCAACTCCGTTAACACCAACAACAAGCATGATATATGGCTTTACATTATTAGGGATGGAATATTCGGTATATTCAGGTGTATTATTTTCGGAAAGGAGGTTTACAATTTCTTCTTTTAGAATGGCATTAAGTTCATCTGACCCAAAATATTTATCTCGGGAAACACGCTTGCTTAATCGTTCAATAATTTTAAGGGTTGTATCAACGCCTACATCACTTGAAATTAAAATATTTTCTAGTTCATCCAAAAAGTCATCATCAACGGTGCTTTTTCCGGCGATTGCTTTTGTAATTCTCGAAAAAATACTTTGCTTGGTTTTTTCGAGCCCTTTATTCAGGTCTTCCTTTTGTTCTCGCTTAAATATGTCGAATAATCCCATTTTAATGCTTAGTTGTTTGGGTTGTGGTATTTGCTTGTCAAAGTTAGCTTATTGCATCCACAATGCTTTCACCGTAAGTCATTGTAATATAATACGCATAAAAAAAGCCTCTACGTGTATAGAAGCTTTTCGAATTATTTTTGGTTCAATCAAGCGTTACCTTTTAAGATATCTTGCACTTTATCTTTGTGAACAATACGCTCTTTAAAGATATATGCACCAGTTTTAGCAGATTTTTCAGTAACAATTACTTTTACCATTTCTTTACCTGCTCCGGCAACTTTCGCTTTACCACCACCCGATACACGGGCGTTTTTCGATATTTTTCCCATTTTTTATTGCTTAAGGGTTATTTAATTTCTTTGTGAACCGTAACTTTTTTCATGTTCGGATTATATTTCTTCATTTCTATTCTATCCGGAGTATTACGACGGCTTTTAGTCGTGATATATCGGCTGATTCCCGGAATATCAGTATTTTTCTGCTCGGTGCATTCCAAGATTACCTGGATCCGGTTGCCTTTACTTTTCTTTGCCATTGTGCTATAATTTAAATTTTAATCGTTAAACCAGCGCTACGTAATTCTTTAAGGTATGCCGTTAAACCCTTTTTGTTGATTGTTTTCAACGTAGTGGTTGCTACCTTCAAGGTTACCCAACGATCTTCCTCGGGAAGATAAAAACGTTTTACCTGCAAATTCGGGTAAAACTTGCGGCGTGTCTTACGATTAGAGTGAGAAACATTGTTTCCACTAATCGTTTTTTTGCCAGTTAAATCACAAACTCTTGCCATGTTCTTTAAAATGAGAGTGCAAATATCGGTAGTTTTCCTGAAAAAGCCAAAAAAATCAAGTATTTTGCTTAACAATAACTGTGTATAACCTAAAATAACTCACAACTGAAGCCGATTACAGCCTAAAACTGAGTAAAACCGCAATATTTAAGCTTTTTTGAGGTTTAACCTTTTTTATTAAAAAAATTAAGGTCTAAGCAAAAAATACTTTTTTTTAACGAGTCAACCCCACAAAATTAGTCTGAGTGATGATAAACTTCATAAAATAATGGGCTTTTTAGCCAAAAGCAAACTACAAATAAATAAAGGAGTTTCCCCGAAAAATTACTTTGAATCTATTACTTCGAAATTTTCTTGAACATTTGTGAGGCTATCTGTTGTGAATTTAATAATGAACTTGCCTGGTAATAAATAATACTTTTTATTATCGGCGAGCTTTACATTAGCCACCTCACGAAATCCATCAACAGGTAAGCTGTTCAGATATTCTTCATACGCAGCTTTGTATTTAGCATCGATAGTTAAATTGTAAGATAAATAATTTAAACCAGCTTCACTATAATCAGTAAATTCGTTAATGATAGTTCCATCAATTGCAGCAATGGTAATTGTAGTTAATCCTGCATTTTTTACATAATACGAAAAAACATGCACAGGTTCATTTGGTGCGTCAAAAGCACTGTATTTTTTACCTGCGTTTTCATCATATTTAATTTTTTCAGGTGAAAATACATGAATGTCTTTACTGTTGATGAAATCTAATTGCTGAATTTCATTTAAACCCGTTTTAAATAAGCTTCTACCATGTGTAGCAATTACCATATCGTTTTCGCGTTCTTGTATTACAATATCGTGCACCGCAACACGCGGTAATCCGCCATTAAATGCCATAAAGTTTTTACCGCCATTAATTGAAACATATAATCCATTGTCTGTACCAACATAAATAATGTTTGCATTCTTAACATCTTCTTTTACAACATTAATTGGTTCATGCGGTAAATCGTTGCCAATTTGCGACCAAGTTGCACCGTAATCGTTACTCACAAATAAATAGGGTAAAAAATTATCATATCGATATCCATTAAGAGATGCATAAACTGTTCCTTCATTAAATTTACTTGCAGTTACGCGACTCACCCACAAGCCATCAGGAATTGCATTGAATACTGGTGGTGGCGTTTTACTCTTAACAGGCGGCAATTCTTTTTTTATAAACACATTTATTTTATCCCACTCGTACCCGCCATCTTTGCTCACCCAAATATTACCATCGTCGGTACCGCAATACAATAATCCAAAACGCGTTGGTGATTCTGCAATGGTGCTAATGGTTCCGTATGGAACATCTCCTTTTACTTTACCATTAGTTAAATCGTTACTCAGCGTTTCCATTTTTTCACCTTTATTTAATGAACGGTGAAATTTATTGGAACCATAATATAAAATATCCTGATTGTGTTTGCTTAATAAAATTGGTGTTTGCCAATTATAACGCAAAGGTAATTCGCCAAACTTATGCGCTGGTCTAATGCCTAGCTCTTCGCGACCTGTAGCATTGTTTAACCTTGCATAGTACCCAAATTGATATCCAGTGTAAACGGTTTTATTGTCGCGCGTATCAACTTGCACCTGCATGCCATCTCCACCATACAAAGGTTTATAAGGATATTGTCCTGCTGAGTGCCAATAATTATTTTGCTCATAATCAGAAGGGCCAAACCAAACGCCATTATCTTGCAAACCTCCGTATACATTATATGGGGTAGCGTTATCTACGGCAACTGAATAAAATTGTCCAAGTGCCGGATTATTTGCTAAAAACCAATTGGCTCCATTATCGTATGTTATATTAACACCACCATCGTTTCCAACAATAATATGTTTATCGTTAGCGGGATTAATATATGCTGCGTGATGGTCGGGATGAACATTATCACCATCAATATTTTTAAAGGTTTTCCCTCCATCTTCACTCAACAATGCATTAAATGCAGCAACCAATATTTTATTATCATTTTTTGCGCTTACTTTAATTGTTGCGAAATAATAGCCATAAGTAAAAAAGGCGCCATCTAAATATCCTTCATGGGTTTTGTACCAGCTGGTTCCGCCATCATCGCTCCTGTAAACTTCGCAACCTTTAATTGGTAAATTAAACACATAACCGCCATCGTTTAAATAATCTGTTAATACTGATGGGGCATATTCGGCGCTGGCTACTTTTGCTTTTATGGATGCAGCAGTGTGTTCCGTCGGAAACTTATTATCAGTCAAAAATTTGGCGAGAGCTGCATCATCGAGTAATGCAAAATTGGCAGCTGTAATTATTTTCAGACTATCTAAATTAAAATCTGAGGTATCATTATCTCTATTTCTTTCTGCTGGGTTTTGCTCTTTTGCTGCCTGATTATCTACCACGGCATAAACAATATTATTATGCAATGGTGCAACTGTAATTCCAATTCTGCCAACACCACTTCCAGTTGGGAAACCAGATGCAGCAGTGCTCAACAATTGCCAGGTTTCACCTTGGTCGACAGATTTATAAATCGCAGAACCAAGTCCACCTTCAACAAAATTCCAAGCACGACGCTGACGATTCCAAGTAGTGGCATATAAGAAATCAGGCACATTAGGGTCCATTATTAAATCAATAGCTCCTGTATTTTCATCAATATATAAAGTTTTCTTCCAGGTTTTGCCGCCATCTATCGTTTTATAAACCCCACGTTCTTCATTTGCCGAATATAAATGACCTAAAACAGCTACGAAAACATTTTCGGGATTGCGCGGGTTTACTACAATTCTACCAATATGCTGCGACTCAGGCAATCCGCAATAAATCCAGGTTTTTCCCATGTCCTCCGATTTGTAAACGCCAATACCAGCATAACTTGAACGCGAGCTATTTACTTCTCCAGTTCCCACCCATATTATATTATTGGTCCAATCAACTGCTATGTCACCAATCGTTATAACATCTTCATTATCAAAAATTGGCCTAAACGACTGTCCGTTGTTATCTGTATACCAAAGTCCGCCACTGGCATAGGCTACATAGAATTTGGTTGGGTCCTTTGGATTTACATCTAAGTCTGTCACACGACCACTCATTATGGTAGGTCCAATATTAGTGAAATTAACATTTTTTACTAGCGATGATGACTCTAATTGCTTGCGCTTCTGTATCCCCTGAACCCTTTCATTTATGGGTTCGGCAACAATAGTTGTTGTGTCCGCAGGCTCTAATACGCCTTGACTGTATGCCATTGCGGCTAAAATTATACTCGTAAAAAGGAGGGCTATCTTTCTCATATTGAATGGATTCTGCAACGAAAATAAAAAAATTAGTGTGCGTTTTACCATCATTATAAGGAAGTCACATAAAATGAATGTTAAAACAACATTTTAGCTCAATTTTGCATGTCACAAAAATGCATTTTTTAACACTTTTTTTGACATATCATTACCAACTCATTCAAAACTAGGATTCTGCAGATATTTGGAATATTAATATCTTTAGGAAATGAACCCCACAGCCACAACTTTTATCAGGATAGCCTTTATCTCTAGCTTTTGGCGTGGATGACACTTTATACATTATGTTGCAACATTCTTGAATACATAGTTAGTGTTTTATAAATTGAGATTTATTGGTATTGATGGATATTTGCCAACAGCAGCAAAATTTTATTATATGCCATAGCAGACGAAAAAGTTATTCAATTTAATGCCAGAGAAAAATATGCATTAATCAACTATTCAAACGGAAAAACCGGAAAAAAAGAATCGTATAACGGAAGTGGATACTTATCGCAACAATCGCATATAATTATCCTAACATCTGCTATACGATCCGTTCAATTTTATGATGAAAAGGGCTCGACCAGAACAGTTATTAATTCGCCCGCTCTACAATAAAGAAGGGATTTAATAAATTTTCTTTGTTGTATTGCAAATCCATTTCTTGTCCATAAACTTTAACACGAGCGCCTGCTTCAAGTACTAATGCATGACCTGCAGCGGTATCCCATTCCATGGTTGGCCCCAAACGTGGATATACATCTGCTTTACCTTCAGCCACTAAACAAAATTTAAGTGAGCTGCCAGCCGGAACAAAATTTACGGTCGCAAATTTACCTTCCGTATCTTTTAAATAAGCATCAAATTCAGATGATTGGTGAGAACGGCTTCCAATTATGGCTATTTCATCTTGCTTCGGTTCATTAACAAATAATTTTGTTTCAACACCATGCTCATCAATTTTGTAAGCCCCTTTATTTTCAACTGCATAATACATTTGATTTTTTGCAGGAATGCCAACAACACCCAATACAGGTTTGCCATTACGAATTAATGCTATATTTACGGTAAACTCACCATTCTTCTTTATGAATTCTTTTGTGCCATCTAAAGGGTCTACCAACCAGAAATAATTCCAGTTTTTACGGTCATCATAAGCAATTAATTTATTTTCTTCACTAATAATTGGTATTTCAGGATACTGATTTTTGAGGGCAGTAACAATTATTTCGTTTCCAGCTTTATCTGCTTTCGTTAACGGAGAATTGTCGCTTTTATCAGTTACAGCAAAATCATCTGTATCATAAATATTCATAATTTCTTTACCTGCAGCTGCTGCAATTGCAATAATTTTCTTTACATCAATTTGATCTAACATTTCTTGTTGTTTTAAAAGTTGAATACATCTTTGTAATGCATTTTCCCAATTCGGGATACTAATATTTAAGGTTGATATCGTTTTTGAACAATCCATTACAGAATACTTGGGGCGCTTGGCAGGTGTAGGATACGCCGAAGTAGGTATTGGATTTACTTTACAATTTAATCCATATTGTTGCATAATAGCTTCAGCCAATCCATGCCACGACGTAACCCCGCTGTTCGAGAAATGATAAATGCCATAGTCGATAGTTGGCAATTTTGAAATAAATTCAAAAATCACCCAAGCTAAATCATATGCGTATGTCGGGCAACCTATTTGGTCGCTTACAACGCCAAGTTCAGCACGTTCTTTGCCTAATCGCAACATTGTTTTAACAAAGTTGGCACCGAAAAAACTATACACCCAACTCGTGCGAATTAATATCGTTTTTTTATTAAGCGACAAAGCTCTGTATTCACCTTCCGCTTTTGTTTGACCATAAACAGAAATTGGATTTACTGCCGCATCAATTGGAATTGGCGTAACAGCATTTCCATCAAAAACAAAATCGGTTGAAATATGAAAAAACACGACATCATTTTGCTGACACGCATTTGCTAAATATTCAACACCTGTAACATTTATTTTAAACGCCATGGTGCTGTCTGCCTCAGCCTTATCAACAGCTGTATATGCAGCACAATTTATACAAACATCAAATTTACCATTATTAAAAAAATGATTAACAGCATTGTTATCCGTTATATCAAGTTCTTCAACATCAACAAAAACATACGTATGTTCAGGATGTAGCTTTCCAATTACGCGCAACTCATTTCCGAGTTGACCCTTTGAACCTGTAACAAGTATTTTCATAAACCTTTAATTATAGGATAATTTTAAAAATTGAAATTATTTTTAGCATTTTCGATATTCGGTAAATTACTATCCTTCTCACTCACTAGAATAGCATCAACATCTACCATCCAATCGATATCTATTGCAGTATCATTATATTTTATACCAGCATCTGATTCTTTATGATAAAAATTATCGCATTTATAAAAAAACTCTGCTGTTTCGCTTAATACAACAAATCCATGCGCAAATCCTCTGGGGATGTACAATTGGTTTTTATTTTTCTCCGACAACACAATGCTAAAATGTTTGCCGAAGGTTGCAGAACCTGTTCGAATATCGACAGCAACATCTAATACTTCACCGCTTATAACACGCACTAATTTAGCTTGCGCATGTGGATTTAACTGATAGTGCAAACCCCTTAATACACCAAACGACGACTTACTTTGATTATCTTGAACGAAATTGGTATTAATCCCTTTTTCTGCAAAAATCTTTTCATTGAAAGATTCGAAAAAATAACCGCGTGCATCTTCGAATACGGTTGGTTCAAAAACAAACAATCCCTGAATTGGTGTATCTATAAATGGCATCTTGTAATTATTTATACTTTCTATATTTAGTTAAAGGAATTTATTCTTCAATTTATCTGCTATCAATAATTTTTGAACACTAACATCTTGCATAGCTGCTTGTATTGTTGGTAATTGACTTTGATGATGAATATCAGTGCCCAAAAAATGAATCATATCATGCGCTGCTAATTTTTTTGCAATTTTTTTTTGAATTTCTCCATAAACTCCTGCAAAAGATCTAATATTTACTTGCAACATCACATCAGCATCAATCAAATTTTGATACTCACCTAATTGTTGATGTTCAAACAAATAAGGATAACGTTCAACGTGAGCAAGCACAGGTTTATATCCTCTTAGATTTAATTCAAATATAGTTGATTCAAGCATTTTGCTTCGAGATACCATACTCATTTCTATGAGCACATAATTATCTCCAAATGTTAATAGCGGCTCTCCCATTCTAATGCGATGAGGGAACTCATCATCTATATAATATTCCGCGGCACTATGAACATTAATTTTCATTGTCGCATTCAATAATTCATTTAGTGAATTCCCCGCATCTTGAATTCCTGCGTTTGTATTTTCATACACATCTTTCATAATATGCGGGGTGGCAATAAATTTACTGAACCCCAACTTTTGCAATCCTTCAATCATTGCCAGTGAATCCGAAAATTGCCCAGCGCCATCATCAATTCCAGGTATTAGGTGCGAATGCATATCTGTCTGCAATGCAGAAAAATCGACAAACGCCTTATTATTAAACAGATTACTAAACAGCGAAAACAACATAATTATCCTGCTGTATATTGGTTTTCGTAATATTTTTTATACTCCCCGCTGGTTACATCGTTCAGCCACGTTTCATTTTCAAGGTACCAATCAACAGTTTTATTTAAGCCTTCTTCAAATTGCAAAGAGGGTTGCCATCCTAATTCCTTATTTAACTTTTCTGCATCAATGGCATAGCGCAAATCATGTCCAGCTCTGTCGGTTACGTAGGTAATTAAATTTGCTGAGGTGCCTTGTTCACGACCAAGTTTTTCGTCCATTATTTTGCAAAGCACATGTATTAAATCAATATTTTTCCATTCATTAAAACCACCAATATTATATGTTTCTCCTACTTTACCTTTATGCAATATGGTATCAATTGCTCTAGCATGGTCTTCAACCCAAAGCCAATCGCGCACGTTTTCACCCTTTCCATAAACGGGTATCGATTTGCTGTTTTTAATATTATTAATAGCCAGCGGAATCAATTTTTCAGGAAATTGAAATGAACCGTAATTATTGCTGCAGTTAGAAATAACAACAGGTAATTTATAGGTATCATGATAAGCTCTTACAAAATGATCGCTAGCGGCTTTGCTTGCCGAATAGGGACTATGTGGGTTATAAGCAGTTGATTCGGTAAAAAACCCTTCATCGCCAAGGCTGCCATACACTTCATCGGTAGATACATGATAAAATAATTTACCTGCATAATTGTCCTTCCAAATATTTCTGGCTGCATTTAATAAATTGCAAGTGCCAACTACGTTTGTCATTACAAATTCAATTGGATTTGCAATACTGCGGTCAACATGACTTTCTGCTGCGAGATGTATTACCATTTCAAACTGATAATCCTGAAATAATTGCAACATGCTTTCTGCGTTCACAATATCTGCGCGCACAAATTCATAGTTATCTGCTTGAGCGATATCACTTAAGTTTGCCAGATTGCCAGCATAAGTAAGTTTATCTAAATTAACTATATGGTATTCGGGATATTTTTTCACAAACAATCGAATAACATGCGAGCCAATAAATCCGGCTCCTCCGGTAATTAAAATATTTTTTTTCATAATTATAAACTCCAGTAGTTTAATTGTTTAATTTTTGTTCTAAAAACACCTTTAATATCAATAAATAAGCACTCTTTTGCGGCTATACTTAAAAAATAATTTTCATTCAATTGAATATATTCCTTATGCGGAACGGCAAGTATTATGGCGTCGTATTTTGTTCCATTTACTTTTGTTAATTTAAAACCATATTCGGCTTCAGCATCCGATGCATTTGCTTTTGGGTCTGTAACCTCTACATCTAATCCAAACGACTTCAATTCATTCACCAAATCGGCAACCTTTGAATTTCGGATATCGGTAACATTTTCTTTAAATGTTAAGCCCATGACCAAAATTTTAGAATCTGTTAAATTTTTACCTGCTGCAATTAGCTGTTGCATGCATCTTCTAGCGATGTAAAACGCCATATTATCGTTTATTTTTCTACCGCTTAATATCACATAAGGTTCGTAACCTAATTCGATAGATTTATAAGTTAAATAATATGGATCAACCCCAATGCAGTGTCCACCAACTAATCCTGGATAATATTTATGGAAGTTCCACTTTGTGCCAGCCGCCTCAATTACTTCATAAGTATTTACCTGCATGCGGTCCATAATTATTGAAAACTCGTTCATCAAAGCAATATTTAAATCACGCTGTGTGTTTTCCAAAATTTTAGCAGCTTCTGCTACTTTTATTGATGAGGCAGCATATACTCCTGGTTGCACCACATGCGCATAAACAGCGCCAATTACCTCTAATGCCTCGGTGTCGGAGCCAGAAACAATTTTAATTACATTACTCAATGTATAAGTAGTATCACCTGGATTTATGCGTTCAGGCGAATATCCCAATTTGAAATCTATATTTAATTTAAGTTTCGAAATTTGCTCAATTAAAGGCAAGCAAACTTCCTCTGTACATCCTGGAAAAACTGTAGATTCGTAAACAATGTAATCCCCCTTTTTAATAACACTTGCCACTAATTTTGTTGCTGCATTCAGAAACGACAAATCAGGCACTTTATGCTCATCCACCGGAGTTGGAACAGCAATAATGTGAAAACTGCAATCATTTAATTTTAATAAATCGTCGGTAAACAAAACACTTGTTCCTTCAAATGCAGATGCATCTACTTCGCCATCAGGGTCTACACGATTGTTAAGGCTGTTTATTCTTGCAGATTTAATATCATAACCAACAACATCAAAATGCTTTCCGAAAGCCAAAGCAATAGGTAAGCCGACGTAGCCTAAACCAACTACAGAAATTTTTGTGCTTTTATTTTGTAAACGTTGTATCATTTATCGCAAATGGTATGATATGCTGAATAAACTATTTCATAAATGATTTTATTGCATCCGCAATAAATTGAATTTGCTCATGGTCTAATTCGGTATGCATAGGCAACGATAATACTTCTGAGGCAATTGCTTCACTTGCAGGGAAATCGCCTGGGCTATAACCGTAGCTCTGATATGCATCGCTTAAATGCAAAGGAACCGGGTAATAAATCATAGCCGGGATGCCACTTGCTTGCAGGTACTCTTTTAATGCATCGCGAACACTTGCAACACGAATAGTATATTGATGGAAAACATGTGTTGCATTTGGAACACGAAATGGTATTTTAATGCCAGGTATTTCGCTTAAAAGTTCGTCATATTTTGCCGCAGCAGCTTGTCTTGCCATATTGTAATCATCTAATCTGCTCAATTTTGCATTTAAAATGGCAGCTTGCATACTGTCTAATCGTGAATTCACGCCAATGCTATCGTAATAATATTTTTTTGAAGAGCCGTGGTCACAAATTATTCTAATTTTTTGCGCTAATGTATCATCATTGGTAAATAAAGCGCCGCCATCGCCATAGCCACCTAAGTTTTTAGTTGGATAAAACGATGTGGTTCCTATGTGGCCAATTGTTCCTGATTTTTGTGTGTTACCATCACTAAAAGTGTAATCACAACCAATTGCTTGTGCATTATCTTCTATTACAGTAATATTATATTTTGCAGCGATGGCCATTATTTTTTCCATATCAGCACTTTGTCCAAATAGATGAACTGGAATAATTGCTTTAGTACGCGATGTAATTTTAGCTTCAATTGCATCAGCATTTATATTAAATGTATTTGGATCAACATCAACAAATACTGGTTTTAGCTTTAATAAGGCAACAACTTCAACTGTTGCAACAAACGTAAAAGGAATACTGATAACCTCATCGCCCTCATTCAGATTGAGTGCCATTAAAGCAATTTGAAGCGCATCAGTGCCATTTGCACATGGTATAACATGTTTGGCATTTAGATACTTGCCGAGGCTTATAGCAAAAGTTTTGGTAGCAGCACCATTAATAAATTGCGTTGTGTCAATTACATCTTGAATATTCGCATCAACTTCTGACTTAATTTGCTGATACTGCGAACTCAGGTCAACCATCTGTATTTTTCTCATTCCAATGTCAAATTTCAGGCTGCAAAGATACTTAAACCGCAGCGAAGGCGTTTACAAACCCATCATTCTTTGTAAATTTGCCCGCTTTGTTATGAGATACGCCATACTTATATTGCTTTTTGTTGTTGCTAGTAAACCACTGTTTGCTCAGGTAAACCTTAATGATAGCTGTGTTTCAGCGCATCTTATACAGGTAGACTTGGGTATTGGTCTACCTGCTGGAGATTTGGCTGATCGCTTTGGAGCACATGCCTTAGTGGGTGGCGGATATCAATATAAGTCGAATAAAAACTGGCTTTTGGGTGTTAGCGGTGGATTTATTTACGGCAGTGCCATTCGCGAAGACACTATTTTGAATATCTTAAAAAACGAAGCAGGTTATATTATTGGCACCGATGGACTGCAATATGATCCAATTTTGTGGGAAAGTGGGGTGAATTTCAAACTTGAAGTAGGAAAAATCACCAATTTATTAAGCATTAATCCTAATTCTGGCCTAGCTTTTACAGGAGGCATTGGTTTTTTACAACATAAAATTTGGATTTACATAGATGAAACAAATGTTCCACAGTTAGGCGGCGATTATAGAAAAGGCTACGACAGGTTAACAAATGGATTTATGCTGAATCAATATATTGGATACTACATGTTTAGCAATAAATATTTTGTAAACTTTCGCGGTGGAATTGAATTTCAACAAGCGTTTACCCAAAATCGCAGAACAACAAATTTCGATACTGGACTTCGCGATGACACACAACGGTTCGACATGCTTTTTAATTTAAAACTAAGTTGGAACCTCCCGATTTTTGAGGCGCCAAAAAGAAAATATTATACCTACTAATTATGAAATTACTTGCGATAGTTTTTGTGCTGGGCGTTGTTGGAATAATAATCGTTTTATTTTTCCAGGTAATTATTTATAATATAGTAACTACCATTTACCATTTTTTAATAAAAGTTGCGTCAATTGCAAATCCCAAAGCAGCTTTATGGGTTAAAGGGAGAAAGCAGTTATTTGAAAACTTACGTAATAATTATGCACCAAATGGTAAAAAAGTTGTTTGGTTTCACTGTGCTTCCTTAGGTGAATTTGAGCAAGGCAGAAGTGTAATTGAATCGTTAAAAATTGAAAATCCTGATATATACATTGTACTTACTTTTTATTCTCCATCCGGATATGAAGTACGAAAAGATTACGCAATGGCAAACTTAGTTAGCTACCTTCCGGCAGACAATGCTGCAAATGCTACAAAGTTTGTGGAGCTTATTAAACCAGATATTGCCGTTTTTATTAAATATGAATTTTGGTATCATTATTTAAATACTTTATCGAAAAAAAATATTCCGACAATTCTCGTTTCGGCCATTTTTAGGAAAAACCAATTGTTTTTCAAGTGGTATGGCAGATTACACAAGGCTATGTTGAAAAAATTTACACATATTTTTGTGCAAAATGAAACATCATTAGACTTGCTCAAAAAAATAAAAATTACACTGGCCGAAATTGCTTATGACACTCGATACGACCGTGTTTTTGCTATAGCACAAAACAATAAAACTTATCCCGAAATTGAAGCATTTACAAGTGGCTACAACGTTTTGATTGCAGGTAGTTCATGGCCAGCTGATGAAAAAATTATTGCAAAAGCTTTCTACAAATCGCTGGTGCATGTAGATTTCAAATTAATTATAGTTCCGCATCAGTTGGATGCAAGAAACCTTGCCAAAACGAAACGAAAATTCAAAAAGTTTTCATTGATATATTCAGAATTACATAAAGCTAGTGAAGCTGATATTGGCGCAAAACGCGTATTAATTCTTGATAAAATGGGAATGTTATCGGATATCTATAAATATGCAGATGTAAATTATATCGGCGGTGGATTTAACAAAGGCGTACACAATACACTTGAAGCTGCAGTTTATGGTAAACCAATTCTTATTGGCCCAAAATACAAGCAATTTGACGAAGCAGTTGGATTGGTAAATACAAACGCCGCGCTTGTTGTAAGAGACAGTGACGAATTATTGAATAGGATAAATTTGATGAATCAATTCCAATTTATTTATACAGGCGCTGGACTCGATGCACATGCATTTATTACCCAACGACTTGGTGGTGCTAAAATTGTAGTAAATTATTTAAATACAATAGTATAATCGAATCGGAAGACCGATACTTGAATGTGCATTTTTTTGATGCGATTTTTTCGCCTACTCGAATTTTGCACGCACTACTTCTTTTAATCTTTCTATAGCTGCTTCATCTTGCCATTGAAATTTATGTTTTAAATCACTACCAATAAAACGCTCAGCTTCTGTTAAATTTGGAATGACATTTAACGTCTTAATGCTTTGTTCATAAGCATCTTTATCGCCTTTAAAAAGTTTATTTATGAAAAATAATTTTTCATTTAAATCGATTACACTTTTTATATCCTTTCCTTTTACTGATGATATTTTATCTGCAAGTGTTTTTTTGTCGTTAAAAAGTTTATTGTTTAAACCAGTGCTGTATTCCTCATCTTCTACTTCCTCTTGAGCTATTAATTTCTTCTTTGTTTCAGGCTTTGCAATTGGTGGGTCCTTTTTTTCTACTACAGGCGACTCCACTTTAATTGGTGAAACTACTTCAGGATTAATTTTTTCAACGATTTTTTCAATTATGGGCTCTAATTTGGGCTCACCTATCGGAATTATTTTCTCTACTGTTTTTTGTTCATCTACCATTGGGCTTATATCCTGCTCAGCCAGTGGTTCTTCAGGTTTAATTACCTGCTGTATAATAGGCTTTGGCATTTCAGTTTGCACTTTTAACGCTTCAACTGACTGCACTTTATCATGCAATTGCTGGGTATATCGCTTTAGCAATTCCAACTCTAATTTATCAATTTGACCATCATTTTTTATCGAGCCAAACAATAAATTAAGCTTATCGAGCAGAATTTCAATCTCAGTTATTTTAGTATCCATTTTCTAATACGTAGTTTTGAGCACTTAGTTAACGTTATTCTGCTGTAAAAATATATAGTATATAGGTATGTTTATAGAACCACACTTAAAAGGTGACCGTCGGGGATGGATTGAAGTTATTTGTGGATCGATGTTTTCGGGTAAAACCGAAGAACTCATTCGCAGGTTGAAACGTGCGCGCATAGCTAATTTGAAGGTTGAAATCTTTAAACCAGCTGTAGATACGCGTTATGATGCCCGAAACATTGTTTCACACGACGATACCCAAATTCTTTCTACCCCAGTTGTAAGTTCGTTAAATATATTGTTGCTATCTGAAGGTGTTGATGTTGTTGGTATAGATGAAGCCCAATTCTTTGACCAAAACATTGTTGAAGTATGCGAAAAACTGGCTCAAAAGGGCATCAGAGTTATTGTTGCAGGCTTGGATATGGATTTTAGAGGAAAACCCTTTGGGCCAATGCCAGAGTTATTAGCTATTGCCGATTATATTACTAAGGTTCATGCAATTTGTATGCAGTGTGGAAATATCGCATCTTTCTCTTACCGCAAAATTGCAAACGAATCGCAAGTTTTACTTGGACAGAAAAATGAATACGAGCCCCGCTGCAGAATCTGCTTTCTTAAGGACAGTTAAACCAAAGCGAAAATTAGTTAACTTACAATTTAATGACCAAAACCAGTCACAATTACCTATATTTGTAACAAAATAAATAATTCAACTAAAGAACAGCTATGAAAAAAAATCTTTTACTTATTGTCTGTTTGATAATTGTTACAGCTTTGCATGCACAAGCTCCTCTTAATTATCAAAATGGCCCAGTATTAGGTGGCGATTTAATTCGCAATGCTAAGCAAACATCTAAGGCCGATGTTGCTAAAGCAACCTCTGCAACTGGCGACAGAGCCCTTACTTATTATTGGCTTAACTATTCCGATGCAGTAGATTATGCATTTAACGGATGGGCGCTTGAAAACCTTGCTGCTTTGCCGTTATGGCCAGATTCTACCAGCTATGTTGTTACAGGAACAGGTGAAGACTTTTACTGGTATGGACATGGCTACGTACATTTATTTGACCCTATTTCTGATTATGTTTCAGATTTTGTTGATGATAATTACACTGTTATTGGAGATGCATCAGACTGGTATAATGATGATCACGCATTTGAAATAGATTCAGTTCGCTTCTATTACTATTATGACAGGTTTAACACCGGTTACACAGACACTCTCAAAGTATATGTATTAGCGCCAAACTCAACATGCTATCAAGAAGGTTATTATCTTGATAATGATGCAAATGGCGATTTCGACGATGGAATTGATATCAGTCTATTTTTATCAAAATATAGCTATACAGGCAACAAACCTAGTGGTACTGTAACTGAATATACTATTTTATTAGGAGATGACGACACTGCTAGCTTTAATATTGCGACTAAAGCGATTGATTTAAATTTGGTAATAAACAAGAATTCGCCAGACCACTTTGTTGGTATTGCATTCCAGTTTGTTCCAGGTCAACCTTATAGCTCTGGTGATACGCTATTAGATTTTTCTGATCCTCCATTATTAGTTACTAATCCACTAAACCGTTTTTGGTTATTGTGTAATGAAGAAATTTTAGAAAGTGCTCCTGCTTCATGGGCTGAGTATTCTGAAAATCAAGACGGATTTGCAAGCACCGAAGTGCGTTATGACATTTCTGTTGGTGGATGGAATGGGTTTTACGTAAGCACATATGCTTATGTTGACGCCTTCGCATTCGAACATGGTTATGTAGATTGGTTAGTTGCACCTAAAGGGGTTAACTTTCTTGCTACTGCAATCTCTCCTTGTGTTAGTTTAACTAAAAACTTCAATGATTTAAGCAATTTTGCTGCCGATCCTGACGCTGCTACTTATTACTGGGAATTTGGTGATGGCGGTGTAAGTTTTGAACGCAATCCAACCTATACCTATACAATACCTGGCACTTATAATGTATGTCTATCTGTAGATTACGGCGGAGCAGCTTATGATTATTGTAAAAACGTATCGGTAGATTATTGCACAGGAATTGAAGAGATTGATAATTTAAGCGCAATGAGCATCTTCCCAAATCCGGCTGATGACGTTTTAAATATCAATTTAACCTTTGGTGTAGCTCAAGATGCTATTGTTTCAATAGTTAATATGGCTGGTCAAACTGTATATTCATCTAATACAGGTGTGGTTAGCAACTTTACTAATGCTATTGATATCAGCAACTTAGCTTCAGGTTTATATATGGCTAAGGTAACTAGCGGTAACCAAGCTACTATTCGCAATTTCGTTGTAGAATAAGATATTATAATAATTTATTAAACCTCTCTGTGGTAACGCAGGGAGGTTTTTTTATGGGTGCATGGTTCACTAAATTGTAATCATCCTTAAAATTTAATAGTTAATCCCAAATTAATCAATAGACATTAGTGAATCAACCAAACTATTGATATAGATGGGTATAACCTAATTAGTAACCAATTGGAACAACACATGTTATTAGGAGGAAACATTTAACCCAAATTAATCAATAGACATTAGTAAATCAACAAAACTATTGATTTAGTTGGGTTTAAACCGAATAGCAAACAATTTGAAAAGTGCATGCTATTGAAAGCAAACATCTGATTTTATTACATATTGTGAGGTATTACCCTTTCTATTGCTTATTTTGGGCTTAACCTGAATAGCAATCATTTTGAAAAGGGCATAATATTGACTGGAAACATTTGATTTTATGAGAAACTTTGGTATAATAGCAAAAAACAGTTGGTAAAAGTAGTAAAAACACCCCTCAAAGCCTTTGTGGCATTGCGTTGTTAAAAAGGAAAGTGAAAGTGCTTTCAATTTCCTTTTTTAGTGGTATGAAAAGTATAAAAAAAGACCCTTTTTCCGAAGAAAAAGGGTCTTAATATTTTGGAATTGAATGATTACATAATTATTAAGCGCTTGCTCGAAATGGTTCCATTAACCTCAAACACAACTAAATATGTGCCCGGAGTTATGTCTCGAACATCAAGATACATCGTATTTGATCCTGAAGGATAGGCATTAGTTCCATAGTTCTTGATTGTAGTTCCCAATAGGTTTACAATTGAAACTTGAACATTACCATTTTCGTTTAGTGTAATGCTTGCATTCGTATAAGTATCTGCAGGATTCGGAGCCAGAACGATACCAGCAATAATTTCTTCTTGAATAGGGCCAGAACTTACTGTAGTGAAGTCACAACCTGCCGCGGCAAGGTTTGTAGCTCTATAATATCCATTGCCATGTGTTCCGATATAAATTGCGTAGCATTCGGTATTGCGTATCCAATCTTCACGAATTTCGAAAACTGGAACATTACCAGGGCCAACACCACCTGCTACACTGCTGTTTTCTTGAGTCCAATCAGTACCTGAAGAAATTGAATAACTCCAAATGCCAAACTCAGTTGCAATTAACAATTTATCGTTATCTGTAACATGCATTAAGATATCATATACAGGGATATTTGGCAATACACCTGCATCAGAAATACATTGGAAAGTAGCAGCATCATCAGATAGCGCATTTGATGCATACCAAACGTTTTGATCTACACCAAAGCCACCGATTGAAATTGCTATTTCGTTAGGATTATTTCTATCGATACTCAATCCTGTAATTCTGCCAGGGAAAATATTAGCATATGTAAAAGTTGTTATGCCAGCATCTGCAGCGTTAAATATGCCTGCCGTTTCAGGATTTCCGTCAACATCTACATATTCATAATTAGCAGCCAACAAACCTGTTAAACGATATAATCGGCCAGATTCAGTTCCTACATAAACTACATCACCAGTTGCGTCATATTCTATTGAACTAACTACTCCTGATGTTGAAGGTAATATTTTAAACCATTCAGGCGCTTCAGTTGAGCTAAAAAGTGCAGATGGTGTTAGCCATAGGTTGTTTTTAACTGCGTGATATAATCTTGACTCTGATAGACCAGACTGTGTTAAGGTAATATCGCGACCTTCATAGCTCACAACATCTCCCGGCTCATAAAATATGCCGCTGCCTGTAGGATATTCAACAGAAGCCCCTGTTAAAACCTCCTTAAAAGTATCAAATAAAGGATAGTTTTCCCATAGTACAAATTGTGTAACAAATTCAGTTCCACCATCTGCAAGACCATCTTGACTACATGAAGGACCGCCATCGATATTACAATCGTAAATAGATGACATTGTTGCGCCTTCGTTTACTGAGCGGCGAAGCACTGCTCCGTTTCCGTTTGCGGTAACCGAGAAGAAAGTTGCAAATAAATATTCAGGACGAATTCTTGAAATTTCTGTCTTTCCGCCATCACCACCTAAAACTTCTACTGATTGCAATTCTGAGTTAAGGTCGAAGTTTACATATTGTGTTCCGTTATCTTGAGAACCACCCATTGCTTCACCTTCTATTCCTATTGCTATACCATGACTTTGGTATAAGTTTAATCCTTTATTTAATGTTCCAAAATCTGGGTATTGGTTGGAAGCATTTATTGTTCTTGAAACACCGCCATCAGTACCAAAATACATTATATCAAAATTAGTTGGGTGAAATACGATGAAGTGATGATCGGCATGGATATATTTTGAATACCAAGTCGGGAAAAATGCACTTGTCATAGAAGTCCAACTTGCTGAAGCACCATTCCATGTCCATGATTGCAACTGACCACCGATATAAATTCTTTGTGCATCATCTGGTTTAACAGTCAAACAAACGTTCCAAGTAATATTGGCACCTGTTCCTGGTGGATTGAAAAATTCGCTTGCCGTTTCTGTTATTTGAGTGAAATTCGCTCCTTTATCCACTGACTGATAAATACCTTGTAAGCCATAAGTTCCCGACTTAACAGAATAGATATATACATAATTATTGTCTGAAGGTGCAACAGCCAAAACACGACGAGTGCTTCCAACTGGGAGGCCTTCGCCAAGTTCATCCATTATTTCAGGATTTGCAGTTGTTGCTGAACGATAATATTTTCTTTGACTAGATGCAATGGCGTGTAAATATCCTTCATTGTCGAATTTTGCATCATCGGCAACGCCTGATAATGCGACACCTGCGCCTTCGCAGTTATCCCATGTTGTGCCACCGTCAGCAGAAATCTTTAGCCCTGTGCTTGTAGCAGCAACAATCATATCTGAATTGGCTGGATTACAGGTAACTCTGTTTACATAAGCCCAAGTTACACCTGAAGTGCTACCAATTTCACCTGGTGTTGGAATTGTTGCCGTAAGCTGCGCGAACACAGGCAATGCTTCGCCTGCAACTGCTGCTGCTTTAAACATACCATCTCCAACAAATCCATGTGTGTAACTTCCAAATGCACCTGCAAAATAATCGGCCCAATATTCACCAGTTCCGAAATATATATCACCATTTGCAGCTTGATCCATTGCGCAAATCAACAAAGAGCTGAATTCTGCGTTTTGAGGGTGAGGAAACCATTCCAAACCACCATTATTTGTATAAAATAAACCTCCACTTGCCCCGCCTGCATACATGCGGTCAGGGTTGGTTTTATCAATTAATATAACACGTGTGCGACCACCAACGTTTGATGGGCCGAGGTTATCCCACTGTAAATTTAATAAGCTTCCACCGCGTTCACCATTTGTATATTTTTGGTGATACTCACGCATTTGTTCGCGTGCAGCAAGAATATCAGCAGTTTCAACCTTTCCTGTTAGTGGATTAGCTTTCATACTGTTCATCCATGTGCGATAACCTTCTACTTTAGTTTGTTTCCGTTCTGTTCGTTCTTTCATGTATTGCAGTGTATCGCTTGTAAAACCGGCATCATCCTGTTTTCCAAAGCTGCTAACCAACAACACAGTTACGAGCACCAAACTGATAAATGAGAGACTGAAAATCGTAAAATTCCTTTTCATGCAATGCTATTTTCTGTAAAAGTAAAAAAAAAAAATAAGATTAATTAACACTAAATTATTTATGACTATCTAATTACATTTCAAACTGGTAAATTGTTTAAAAAACATGTCGCTCGGCATGGTAAGAAGACCTTACCAAAGGACCACTTTCAACATATTTAAACCCTTTATTCATCCCGATTTCGCGATAGTGGTCGAACATTTCAGGGGTTACAAATTCTTTTACTTCAAGGTGCATTTTTGTAGGCTGAAGGTATTGACCCAATGTTAAAATTTCGCATCCATTTTGGACTAAATCGTCCATAATTTCATAAACTTCTTCTTTTGTTTCACCCAAACCGAGCATAACGCCTGATTTTGTTCGTTTACCAAAGGCTCTAGTTCGGTTAATTTGTTCTAGACTTCGCTCGTATTTTGCCTGTGGCCTAACTAACCTATATAAACGTTTAACCGTTTCCATGTTATGCGATACCACTTGTTGACCTGGTGATATCATTGTTAGCAGTGCCTCCCAATTTGCTTTAACATCAGGAATAAGGGTTTCTATTGTAGTTTCGGGCGATAACGTTTTTATTGCAGCTACGGTCGCGTTCCAAACTGAAGCGCCGCGGTCAGCTAATTCATCTCTATTTACAGAGGTAATTACAGCATGCTTTACTTTCATGAGCTTAATTGCTTCGGCTACTCTGTTTGGTTCATCCAAATCTAATTCTGTTGGGCGACCAGTTGCAACGGCACAAAATGAGCAAGAACGGGTGCAAACATTTCCTAAAATCATAAAAGTGGCAGTTCCAGCACCCCAACATTCGCCCATGTTTGGACAATTTCCGCTTTCACAAATGGTGTGTAATTTAAAATCATCCACAATTTGCCTAACGTTCCGATAATTTTCACCGGTAGGTAATTTAACTTTTAACCAATTGGGTTTCTTTACCCTATCTTGAGGCGATGTTACCTGTAGTTCAATCATGCTTAACCTATATTTTTTACCACTTCTTTCCGAACTGCAAACTTAAATATAAATACACAAAATAGGGCTTGTTATTTTCCAGAATCATGATAGGAATATCTTTGAGATAAACCTCTACTCCGATTCCTGTTTCGAGCGATTTTACGAAGTCGTCGTATGTAGCCCAATCAAAATTAAATCCTGCCTTACCAAACAAACCAGGCACGACTGAAATTTCATTAAAGCCTTTTCCAAAGCCTGAAGCGCCGTATATTTTAGTAGCGTCTAAAAACAAGCTTGAAGTTTCGCTAGAATAGCTGATAGGCCTAGTTAAATCACCATTTTCCGGATCGTTGTTATACACTTCCAGATAATATGGTTTAACCATTCCTGCAGAAAATCCGCCAGCATAAGTAGCTGCTATTTGAAATCCGCTCTTTTCGGCTTTTTGACCAATCATCCGCTTTTCACCAATTGCTGCTTTCACATTAAAAAACGAATTTTGTTTGCCGTAAATAAAAGGTTTCGGCGGTGTAAATCCAATCGTAAATTCATTAACCCGTTTGGTTTCTTTAGGGTTATTTATAAATTCAATTTCAAAGTACATCAATCGCTTTTTATCCAAATTGATATCTTTAGTATAATCGCCGAAAATGCCCCAGCCAGCTGTAGTAACTTTTGCGCCCATACTCAGCTCATTTTCATAGCTTAAGCCACTGGGTTTGGAAGCATTGGATGCACTTTTATTAAAAATAATGGGATTAGATTTGCTTTGTGGGGTAACAATAGTATCCTGAGCAATCAAATTGACCGCTATAAACCAACTAAAAATGAAAACACCCACTTTCATCGGATAATATTACGAATTTTACAGGAAATTAGTTGCTCAAATAAAAAAATATTTGTCATGATTACATCAAAAGTTGTTTATGAAGGTGATTTGCGCACTACGGCAACCCATTTACATTCAGGTAATAGCATTATAACCGATGCTCCATTAGACAACCAAGGAAGAGCCGAGGCATTCTCGCCAACAGACCTTGTTGCAACGGCATTGGCAAGCTGTATGTTAACTATCATGGGCATTGCAGCCCGAACACATCAATTAAAAATTGAAGGCACAACGGTTGAAGTTACCAAGGTTATGGCATCAAATCCACGGAGAATATCAGAAATTCATTGTATGATGCGCATTCCTGCTTCGAACCTCGATGCTAAACAAAAGCAAATTCTTGAAATTGCTGCAAAAACTTGCCCGGTAATTCAAAGCTTGTCGTCCGACATGCTAAAGAACATTCAATTTGAATATGTATGAAAACAAAAGCCCGACCATTAATAAAAACGGTCAGGCTAAATAGTTTTGAATATTTTTTAAATTAGGTGGTTTGATTAATTGAAACCCCTGCTACCTCAGTAATTTTATTAGGACAGCCGTCTTTATGGCCACAAGAAGAAATTGAAACTGTTAACATCACAACTAATCCGGCTGCGATAAAAACTTTAGAAATTGAACGTGTTTTGAACATGCTGTTTGTTATTGCTTTTTTTAAATGAACAAGGTTAATGCGTGTATGGTTCATTTTGCTTGCTTACTAAATTAATAACGTAAAGATGCGAAATATATTTTAAGATAACAATCCACACTTCCACTATTTATAAACTGTTGGTTTTTTTTTACCTTAGGGGCATGCAAATACATTTGATTGCTATTGGTGGAGCAGTAATGCACAACCTTGCGCTGGCACTGCACGCTCAAGGATACAAGGTAACCGGTTCCGATGATGAAATATTTGAACCTTCATTGTCGCGATTGAGTAAGGAAGGACTACTTCCCGCTGTTCAAGGCTGGTTCCCAGAGAAAATTCATCATAAGCTCGATGCAGTCATTTTGGGTATGCACGCCAGGGCCGACAATCCTGAATTAATAAGAGCAAAAGAACTCCATATCAAGGTATATAGTTTCCCAGAATACGTATATGAACAATCGAAAAACAAAACACGTGTAGCCATTTGTGGCAGTCATGGAAAAACTACTATCACTTCTATGATTATGCATGTATTGCAAACCTGTAAATACAAATTCGATTATTTGGTTGGTGCGCAGTTGGATGGCTTTGATACAATGGTACAATTTAGTGATGCGCCAATTATGATTATTGAAGGGGATGAATATTTTGCTTCGCCTTTAGACAAGCGCCCAAAATTTTTATTTTATCATGCGCAAATTACATTAATTAGTGGAATTGCATGGGACCATTTCAATGTATTTCCAACTTTTGAATTGTATACCAATCAATTCAAACAATTGATGCAAGCTACAATGCCAAACGATACCCTAATTTTATTTGACGGCGATGAGCAAATAACACAACTTGAAAAAAATACCACAATTGCTGCAACTACTGTAAAATATGGCACTCCAGCCTATTATCTCAAAGAACATACATTTCATATTAAAACCGAGAACAACGATTTTGCTTTTGCGATTTTCGGTAAACACAATATGCAAAATATGGAAGGTGCAAGATGTGTTTGCAATGCACTTGGTATTAATAATGATGTATTTTATAAGGCAATGGAATCATTTAAAGGTGCCGCTAAAAGATTGGAAGTATTTAAGCAAACAGATGATCATATTATTTTCCGAGATTTTGCGCACGCACCATCAAAAGTGCAGGCAACAGTTGATGCAGTAAAAGAACAATATCCCGAAAAAAAATTAGTAGCTTGCCTTGAATTGCATACTTTCAGCAGTTTAAATAAATCGTTTATAGGTCATTATCGCAATACTATGCAAAATGCAGATATTCGAATTGTGTATTTTAATCCGCACACCCTTGAAATCAAAAAATTACCAGCTTTGAGTATTGATGAAGTGAAAGCCTATTTTAACGATAATGATTTGCAGGTAGTAAACCAATCGGCTGAACTGCTATTATTGCTTCAAACGCTAAATGTTGTTAATACTAATCTGTTATTAATGAGCTCTGGCAATTTTGATAACCTTGGTCTTACAATTTTAACATAATTTTGACCATATATGCTTAAACTAGATAGACCCCTTGCGTTTTTCGACCTTGAAACAACAGGTATAAACATTAGTACTGACCGTATTGTTGAACTCAGCATTTTAAAAGTTATGCCTGATGGGCAACAACACACCTTAACTATGCGTATTAATCCTGGCATTCCAATATCACCAGAATCGACTGCAATACATGGTATTTCAAATGAAGATGTTAAGGATGCGCCTATGTTTAAAGCCATTGCGGACCAATTAATTGAATTTTTACAAAATTGTGACTTGGCAGGCTATAATTCCAATAAGTTTGACGTGCCAATGCTCACAGAAGAATTTTTAAGGGTAGATAAAGGTTTTGATGAAAACAGACGTTTTATTGATGTTATGCGTATTTTCACGTTAATGGAAAAACGCACGCTAGAGGCTGCATATAAGTTTTTTTGCGATAAAGAACTGGTTGGTGCGCACGGTGCAGAAGCTGATGTAAAAGCTACTTACGAAGTTTTACTTGGGCAACTTGATAAGTATAAAGACCAATTGAAAAATGATGTTCAATTCTTGCATGAATTTTCAAAAGATGGCGATTTTGTAGATTTTGGAAGAAGAATGATTATGAAGGATGGTAAGGAATATTTTAATTTTGGAAAATACAATGGACAAAGCTGCGCCGACGTTTATAAGCGTGAACCACAATATTTTGATTGGATATTTAAAAGTGATTTCCCTTTACATACCAAATTGAAATTGAAAATGATTGCATTTAAAATTAAGAATCAAACAAATTAATTCCCATTGCCCGGCACCTTAATAGTAATACCCACTTACAACGAACAGGCAAATATAGCTGATATGATTTCAGCTGTGCTCCTGCAATCGCCGGCATATCATCTACTTATTATTGATGATAACTCCCCCGATGGCACTGCATTGGATGTAGAAAAATTACAAAGCGTTTTTCCAGATCGATTATTTTTAAATAAGCGCAGTGGCAAACTAGGTTTAGGCACTGCCTACATTACGGGATTTAAATGGGCACTTGCCAATAATTATGATTTTATAATTGAAATGGATGCCGACTTTTCGCACAAGCCAAGTGATTTACCTCGCTTGCTGCAAAGTTGTTTGAATGGTGCCGACTTAACTATCGGTTCTCGATATGTTCGGCATGGGAAAGTTGAAGATTGGCCAATTGGCAGAATATTATTATCGAAAGGAGCATCATTATATGTTCGATTAATTACTGGCATTCCTGTTAAAGATACTACTGCTGGATTTGTTTGTTATAAAAGCGAAGTATTAAATAAAATAGACCTAGATAAAATTAAATTTATTGGATACGCATTTCAAATTGAATTAAAATTTGCTGCGTGGAAATGTGGATTTAAATTAAAAGAAATTCCTATCGTATTTAAAGACCGTGAAAAAGGAATTTCTAAAATGAGTAAAGGTATTTTTAAAGAAGCTGTATTAGGTGTACTTAAAATGAAATGGTTAAGCTTTTCGCATGTTTATGCAAAACAAGAGTAATATGAACATTGTTAATCCTCAATCGAAACGAATTTCCAAAAAACGGCTGCATCAGAGCAAATCAGGCTTACTTCCTGGGACAGCAATTTACACAGGCGACAAACATCCTGAAAACATATCTATTAGTCGATTAGATTATAACGAAAGCAAATACGAAGAAAAAGCATTTACGCAAAAGGATGAAATTCCATTACCTATAGGACCAGATGAAATAAGTTGGATTAATGTAAATGGATTAAATGATGTTCCATTAATTGAAAAAATTAGCAATCATTTCAAATTACATAATTTGGTGATTGAAGATATTTTAAATGTGTATCAAATACCAAAAACTGATGAATACCCTGAATCAGATATTATATATGTTACGCTAAATGAATTTTATTTTGACGATAAGGATGTATTGCAACGTGACCAAATCAGTTTGGTATTAGGCACTAACTATGTGCTAAGCTTCCAAGAAGAAGAAGGCGATTATTTCGAAATTATCCGCGACCGCTTGCGCACAGCTAAAGGTAAAATCAGAAAAAAATGTTCCGACTATTTACTTTATGCTTTAATAGATGCCATAATAGATAGTTACTACGTAATATTAACGCATTATGGCACTGAACTTGATAAAATTGAGAATAATATATTTTTAGAAAAAAACAAAAATCACCTTTCAAAAATACATCTTATTAATAAAGATTTGATTTATTTGCGGCGATCTATTGCACCGTTAAACGAGGTGATATTTAGGCTTATGAAAGATGATATCATAATAATACAACCTGAAACCAAATTGTTTTTACGAGATATACAAGACCACGTAAATCAGGTGATTAGTCAGATAGATGTGGACCGTGAATATCTTTCGGATATGGTGCAAACTAATATGGCAAACATGAATAGCCATTTGAATGAAATTATAAAAGTTTTAACACTCATTTCTACCATATTTATACCACTTACCTTTGTTGTAGGGGTTTATGGTATGAACTTTGAAAATTTTCCGGAATTACACACCAAGTATGGATACTTCGTTGTTTGGGGTGCAATGATATTGATTACCATTATTCAATTTGTTATTTTTAAAAAGAAAAAATGGTTATAAAACCATAAATTAATATATATGAAAAAAATTATACTTACTCTTACAATTGTAGTTTCGACAGTAGTTTTTTCAAAGGCTCAAACTACTGCTGCACCAGGTAAAACATTTAATGTTTTTTTTGGGCTCAATTTTGACTTAGGCATACCAAACGGCGAGTTTAAAACCATTAACGATGAAATAGCTGTTGGAGGCGGTTTTAATTTATTTTTTCAACCTTCTTATAAAATTCCGGTTTTAATTGGTTTCGACCTTGCATTTTTAGGAAATGGACGCAAAACGCAAAGAGAAACCTTAGTAGCTGAAATTAAGGCCGGTGACGTAGTTATTGAAACGCTTTATTTCCCGCTCAGAGCAGAAACCTATAATTCAATAACTAAAGGGCATTTAAATTTACGCGTACAATCGCCAACTAAATTTTTTAAACCTTACATAGATGGTTTAGTAGGTTTTAACCATTTTGGAACTACTACATCTATTTACGACGAATCGGAGGAACTTTATTTTAGTGAAGATGATAATCCACTAATATCTAGCACTTCACAAAATTCGAGTTGGGCGTTCAGTTACGGTGGCGCAGTTGGTTTAATGGTAGAAATTAATGAAAACATGCTAATTGATGTGCGATTTGCCTACACATTGGGTGGTGAAGCAGAATACTATGTTGAAGATGATATTGAGCAATGGGAAATTGAATTTAATACCTCGCTAGCACCTGATGAAGAAATTGACCCTGATGATATATCTATAGCTGCTTTTCCAAAAGAGTCGAAAACAGATATGATATTGGGCACAGTTGGACTAACATTTAAATTTTAATTATATATGTAATTTATTGGAGAGGCTGTCGGTAACGATGGCCTTTTTTATTGAACGTTTATGACAATTTGGTTATACCGACCTTGGTGATTAATTCGTTACTTTTATCCTGCATGTTTACACATAAACATCCTTTTACAAGAAGATTACACCTTATATATGCATTAATTGTAATTGGCATTTTATGTATTGCCATAGTTATTCTTCAAACTATGAATTGGGGAAAGCCATTTTCGTCGGATGGCAATGAACATCAACCCGGAAAAACATTAGATTCAATTAATGGAATAGCTGTTTATTACAATGGTGCCACCGATAATTTCACTGGGCGCAATGTTACATTTGATGGATATAATTTAGGATTAAAATGGCAATGTGTTGAGTTTGTGAAGCGATATTATTACTTCCATTTGAGTCATAAAATGCCTGATGCCACTGGCAATGCCAAAGATTTTTTTGACCAATCTTTACCTGATGCAGCTTATAATGAACAACGAGCATTAGTGCAATATCGCAATGCCAGTTTAAAAAAACCGGAGGTTGATGATATCATTATTTTTGATGGGCATTTAGGCAATAAATATGGGCATATAGCCATTATTTCAGCAATAAGTAATGATAGCATCCAAATAATTCAGCAAAATGCGGGGCCTTATGAACCAACAAGAGAAACTTTAGCATTAAATTTTAACGATGGCAGATGGCGGGTAATGCATAAACATGTGCTCGGTTGGCTGAGAATAGAATAACAATAATGTAATAAAAAAACCGCAGGCACTCCTGACTGCGGTTCGAGAAGCATATTGCTTCGATCTATGAATATTTTTTGTTATAGCTTAAATACCAGTGTATTGATTACAAACTTTAGCAACGTCTTCCATTTTGAGGCGACAATTCATTTTTACAAAAACGTATGATTTATCTTTCTCATCTACCAAAATTACCATGCGTTTTATTTTGCCTCGTTTATTTTCTCTGATACTAATATTAACATGTTCATCTCCTGCAATTACGCTCAATAATTGTTCATAATCATGGTGCTCCATTCTATTGATTTTACGTGTCATTTTTTTATCGGTTTTATCTTTATAATATTCACCTTCACGTATGCAAATTGTTGTGTTGCCAAATTTACGTATTAAATCAACCGCAGCAGCGGCTTCATTATCTACATGATTTCCTGCAATTTCAGCCGCCATTTTCATGACGATTCCTGGAATCCACAGGCTCAAACGTGTTGAACTTTGCTCAGTTGATTCATTAATGTCGGTCAATGAATCAGGCGTTGTTGCTTGCGCTTTTGAACTATTAATTAAAAAAGCTGCTATTGCTGAATAGATGATTATTTTTTTCATAAAATTTATTTTAGCGTAAGTGGATGGACTTAGTATTATTATTTATTATCTTGAATTTTTTCCAATTCATCAAAACCTTCAATACCCATTTCGGAAAGCTTGCTTATTTTTTCGATATCAATTGTGCCCACTATGCTTACCATTACAAATTCACCATCTGCATCGCATACTAATAATAATTCGTCAATAACCTTATCGCTAGTTACTTTTCCGAATAATTTAAATCTTTCGGTTGCTGAGTTTACAGCCATTAATTCATCAAATTGAGTGGTAGTGACAGTTGAAACAAAATCATTATAATACTCGCCAGATTTTACGTTAGCTTCTGTATTTTCATAAACTAAAATTCTAACCCCTTTAATTCCATCAACAACAGATTGTAATTCAGGGTCAGTTCCAACAGCGGATGCTGCAAGAGCAAATAATTTTTCAGAAACAACTACGGATGTAAATCCTTCTTTACCTTCATATTTTTTAAAGAATGCATCAACTTGTACGTTTTGCGCAAATGTTAAAACGGCAGAAACCGAAAAGATTGTTAAGAGCAATAACTTTTTCATAATGTTTTATTTAATGGTTAATAATTTATTGTATTACCATTAGGCGAACAGCAGGATGAAAAGTTACACTTCAATAAAAATAAATTTGATGAGGATCCAATTTAGCCCAGTATAAGCAATAGCATTGATAACAGCTTACATTTTGTAATAAAATGAGCTATTTCAACCCACTTTAATGCTTATTTAAATTGTTTGCTATTGAGGTAAAACCCAACTAAATCAGCAGTTTGGTTGATTTGCTCATGTCTATTGATTAACCTTGGTAAGATCTGAACTATAATAATTAAGTGCCTGATAAACTTCGCACAAGCAGTCTTATTAGGGCTAATATGCAGTTTTGAAAATTAATTATCACCTATAACGCGGCGAATTTCTAAAAAGCGTTTGTTGTAGTATGCTTCGCTTTTTTCGTTACTTATGCGCACACCGCCAGATTCGGGGGAAGAAGTGTGAATGAAAGAAAAGCCTTTTTCTTCCTCGTATGCAAGCACAATTCCAACATGTCCAGGATTACCGGGGCCATTATCTGGTCCTGCAAAAAGTATAAGGTCGCCTGGTTTCGCTTCTACATAAGGAATTGGTATTCCGGCGTCAAATTGCTGCATTGAAGTACGTGGGAGTGTGATATTGAATGCTTTATAAACATAGCAGATAAATCCAGAGCAATCGAAACCCGAATCAGGAGAATTACCTGCCCAAACATAAGGTATTCCGATAAATGATTTAGCATATTGAATAATGCTATCTGCGGTAGCAGTATTTTGCAATTCAACACTATCTATTGTGTCGGTAGCTGCCCACCAAGGGTCGAGCTGCGCAAAAAGAACATGCGAGCTGGCAACCAGGGTTGAAACAAGCAATAGCTTATTGAGCAACTTCATTTTAAGGATGTTGTTTTTTATTTTTCACCCTATCCCGCTCCCACCATACTGGTGTTTGGTCATCGGGATCGAGGTTGTAGTTTACACATATTTCTTCACCAGGATAGATATCACGCACTGCGATAAACTCTAACACATTGAGGTCGAAATCAGGCGCGTATCGTGCATTAGGAGCATAATTGTGGTTGTATAACGAGCCAAAACCAAGAGCTAATGCACCTTTTCTGCCACTTTTTCCCCATTCAAAATAGTATTCATACAAAAAAGTATCGTTTAACGATAAACGGTCATTTTCGCTAAATACTATCATTGGAGCAATTTCAATTACAGCTCCGGCTAGAATCAATCTCGAAGTAAAAACGGCCCTTCCACGGTCGGGTGTTTTCGCAACAAACAGATAATCAGGCAAAAAAGGATTGAGTGAGCGAAATTCCGTTTCTTCTTGTTTTTTGTTTGATTTTGGCATTATCTCGCTTATTTTTTACCGATTATTGCGATTATTTCGGCTTGTACATCTGCATATAATTTGCGGAAATGCTCTTTTACTTCTGCGCGACCATTTACCTTTCCAACAGCGTTAATACGCGCCATTGCTACATCGTAGAGGTTAAAAAGTTCTTGCGTTTTTTCATCAAACCGACGGTCGTCAGTTCCTGTACTGATTAACAGTTGATCGATAGCGGCTCCGATTCCGGTAACGATGCGTTTTTTTGCACTACGTTTGCTCATTGATTAAATTTGGCGCAAAGGTAAGCATATATATATCTTTGCCCAAAAAATAGCCCAATTATGTTCGATTTGAAAAAAGCAATGGAGATGAAAAAGAAAATGGATGAAGTACAAGCTCGTCTAGATAATATTTCTGTTGATGGTGAATCTGGAGATGGAAAATACAAAGTTGAAGTAACGGTTACTGCAACAAAAAAAGTAAAAAGTATTCGTATTAGCGATGAATTAATGCAAAGTGGCGATAAACAACATCTTGAAGATTTATTATTAATTGCCATAGAACGCGCAATGGAGAAAGCACAAAATGTTGCAGAAGCAGAAGCTAGGTCCACTGCAATGGCTGGAGGCTTGAGCGGATTATTTGGAATGTAATAAAATAATTGGGTAGCTATTAATTGGCAACTAATTGTTTCTCTTCAATTTTAAATACCACGCTTTTAACACGCTTGCCAGCCGCATCGGTTAACACTAATTGTTTCGCTCGATCTAATTCAAATAATTGTTGCATGTTGCGAATTATGCCAACAGGTATATTTGCTTGGCGACAACCATAAATAAAATCAACACTGCTCATTTGTTGCATTTTGCTTTGCAATAATCCCATTAATGTATTTCTGTTTTTTACGCGTTCAGCATTGGTAGCATATTTGTCTACGCTGAATAAATCGCCGCTTGAAAGAATGGCACATAATGCTTTAAACTGCCTGTCAGAGCCAATTGCAAGCACTACTTGTTCGCCGTCTTTAAAAGTAATAATCTCTCCATAAGGAGCAATATTTGGATGTAAAGAACCTATGCGTTGTGGTATTTCGCCAGTATTTAAATAGTTTGCTGCCTGATTTGCTAAAGATGAAACAGCAACATCAAATAAACTTACCGTTACTTTTGAACCACTGCCTGTTTTTAATTTTTTAATTAATGCAGTTAATATGCCTTCTTTTAATTGATGTGCTGCAAATAAATCGATTATGGCAACCGGTATTTTTGTAGGCGGCGATGACGGGGAACCATTCATAAACATCCATCCAGTTTCTGCTTGCAATACCACATCAAAAGCTACGCGATCTTCTTCTTCACCAAAACTGTTAATAGCTGCATAAATAATTCCGGGATTGATATTGCTCACTATTTCATAATCTAATTTAAATCGCTCAGCATCGCCTTTTTTCCAATTGCAAATAACAATATCGGCTTGCTGCAATAATGCATAAATGCGTTGCAAATCGCTCGGATTGTCGTAGCTCAAAAATAAATGGTTCTTATTGTAATTTACACTTGCAAAATAAGCAGATGTATCAGAAAGTGGATCTTCGCTCGGTAATTTCCAATTACGGGTCACATCACCACCTGTTGCAGGATTTTCAATTTTAACTACATTAGCACCTAATTCCGCAAAAAAGGAACCAACTGCAGGCCCTGCCATAACGCCTGCCAATTCAACTACATTAAGGTTTTTAAACATGGTGCAAATTTAATTTGTTTTGGTGGCATGAACGAACGGAACGTTGCATAATTATAGGTTTGTCAGGTGTGAGTGCATATTGGTTGCTATGCATAATTGTTACAAAATTGTTATTCTAGATAGCCACACTTAGCCCATCGAACTCATTAAATCAAATACAATACCTAATATATACAATATGTGCCCTACTCCATTCGTCAGAACCAATTAACAACTATACTGTTATACTACTATGCATTCAAGGTCATTATTTATTTACGTGTTTGTTTTACTGTTTGAGTTTTACGCCTATCAAGCTTTTGCTACTGTTTTTGGCAATTTTACAGCGCTTCCACTAATTTATTTTTCAATATCTGCACTGCTGCTATTGAGTATAACTATTTACTTTAATGGTTCGCTAAAGAAACGTATAGGCATCCCACCACAACTATTAATGGCTACATTTTTCATGCTATTTATTCCTAAGGTGTTTACCACTTTTTTGCTTTTAATTGAAGATGTTGTTCGTTTAATCAAATTATTGGCAAATGGTATAATTTCTATTGCAGGAAACAGCAGTTTCGAATTTGGCATCAACCGTTCTGTTACATGGAGTATTATTGCGATGAGTATTGCGGGATTTCTTTCACTAGCATTTATTTATGGTGCTATATTTAATGTTTATAATTACAAGGTTAGAAATGTGCCGATTAAATTAGTGAAATTGCCGAAGCGATTTAACGGATTAAAAGTAGTTCAAATATCAGATATTCACAGCGGTAGTTTAAGCGATAAACAAGCAGTGCAAAAAGCAGTTGCTAAAATAAATGGCTTAGAACCTGATTTAATATTTTTTACTGGCGACCTAGTAAACAACATGGCAGTTGAAGCTGTTGATTTTGTTGAAATATTTTCCGGATTAAGCTCAAAGCAAGGTGTATACAGTGTTTTGGGCAATCACGATTATGGTGATTATATGCAATGGCCAGATGAAATTACCAAATCAAAAAACTTGATTATGCTTAAATCATTACATGAAAAAATGGGATGGCGATTACTCTTGAATGAACATGTATATATAGAAAAAGAAGGTGAAAAAATTGTTGTAGCAGGTGTAGAAAACTGGAGTGCGAGTGCTCGATTTCACAGCTACGGTAAATTAGAACAAGCATTGCATGGTATTCAAGATGCTGCAACTGTATTATTATTATCGCATGACCCATCGCATTGGGAAGCTGAAGTATTAAAACATCCTGCAACAGTCGACATTACATTTTCTGGTCACACGCACGGTATGCAATTTGGATTCGAATTTTTTAATTTTAAATGGAGCCCTGTAAAATATATTTACAAGCAGTGGGCAGGTTTATACTCCAATACCAATCAGCATTTATATGTAAATCGGGGATTCGGTGTTATTGGCTACCCGGGGCGCGTTGGGATTATGCCAGAAATAACACTTTTTACGTTACTTAGTCAACAGGATTAATACTTTAACAGCATGCACAAACAATTACAACCCGCCTATACTCGGTTAAAAACCAACTTAAATGGCATGGTAAGCGAGCTTGAGCAACTCGACGAAACTGTATTAAATTACAAACCTGCGGCAGATAAATGGAGTTGTGCTCAGATAATGCTACATGTAAATCTTTCTATTGCGGGAACGTTATCTTATTTAAATAAAAAGATGCAGCAACCCGAATTAATTCAAAAATCAGGAATTGGCGCACAATTTAGGTCTGCTTTGCTTAACGTAGCGCTACAATCAGATATCAAATTTAAAGCGCCAAAGGGCCTCGACCATCTACCAGATTTTGCTTCTTTTACTGAAATTCAATCAGCTACACAAAATAACATTAGCAAGCTAGAGCAACTTTTAACGCACTTTCCCGAACAATTAATGTTTAAAAACGTTTTTAATCATCCTGTAGCGGGTCGTATCAATATGCATCAAACAATTATTTTTTTAGACGCCCATGCCCTTCATCATAAGCGACAAATAGCCGAAATAATCAAAAATGCACATTAATGGAAAATAATCCATCAAAACCCTTACCTTTGCATGAAATTTAATTATTTAATAACATCATCCAACCGATAAATGACCATCTTTTTTATTGTTTTCATACTCCATTGGTATCTTTCATTATTCAGCCAAACGTTTTTCTTACATAGATATGCCGCACACAGCATGTTTAAGATGAATAAATTCTGGGAAAAATTCTTTTATTTTTTCACATGGATTACCCAAGGTTCATCGTATTTAAGTCCTTATGCCTATGGCGTTTTACACCGATTACACCACGCTTATACCGATACTGACAAAGACCCGCATTCACCGAGTTTTACTACTGGCTTATTTCCGTTAATGTGGAAGACCAAAAAGATTTACGGAGATATTAACAGATATAGATTAAAGGTAGAAGACAAATACCTGAGAAACCTACCTATGTGGCGCAGTTTCGACTGGTTTGCTAGCACAATTGTTAGTCGCTTGTCGTGGGGTGTTTTGTATTTTGTTTTCTACATGAATTTTGCTACTGAATGGTGGATGTGGTTATTATTTCCAATTTCATGTTTAATGGGACCTGCGCATGGTGCAATTATCAATTATTTTGCACACAAATACGGGTATCGTAATTATGATATTGAAGATACTTCTAAAAACTTCTTACCAGTTGATATACTAATGATGGGCGAAAGCTATCATAACAATCACCATAAATTATTAGCGCGTCCGAATTTTGGTGTGCGTTGGTTCGAAATTGACCCGACTTACCCTATTATTCGACTTTTAGACTTTTTGCATATCATTCGGCTAAATAGAGACCCGAATGCTACAGGAGGTTTATAACATTTAAGGGCGTTAAACCGTTTCCTGTCTTACAATTAACTTTACCTTTAAAAGACGGGCGATTTCTAAGCATTTTAACATACTTATTTGGCTGTGCCTTTTGGCATCTGGGCAAACGTTAGCACAACAAGGCAATGCGCGAATGGTAAGTAAAGTCGTGAGTAACGATACCCTTCGAATTGATACGCTGAGTTTAATCCCCGGAACGGTTACCGTAACCAATATTAGCATTACGGCTAATGGTGACAGCCTTTTCACCGACCTCGACAGCAATACCTTTCGAATTGAACACTTTAGTGCGCTAATTATTTTCGATACCGCTATTGAACGAAATTTGATTATCACCTATCAGGTATTTCCTTTTTTGTTTACCCAAACATATTTTAATAAAGATCCAGCGGCATTCGACAGTGCAAATATTAATTTCAAACCCTACGCTGTAACAATCGGTAATAACGACCCTTATCTGAATATATCTGGTCTCGATTATAACGGCAGTTTTGCTAGAGGCATTTCGTTTGGTAATAATCAGGATGTAGTAGTAAATTCCGATTTCAATTTACAAATGAGTGGAAAGCTACAAAACGATGTTTCCATTAATGCTGCAATCACCGATAATAATATACCAATACAACCCGAAGGCAATACACAACAATTACAAGAATTCGACAAGGTATTTATTCAATTATCGAAAGATAAACAGCAATTAGTAATGGGCGATTTTGAAATTTATCGACCTACTGGATACTTCATGAATTATTATAAAAGGTTACAAGGAGCTGCTTATAACGGTGGCTTTGATTTGCAGACAGGCACTTTAAAAACGGGAATTAATTTAGCCGTAGCAAAAGGTAACTATTCAAGGCAAGATATTGCAATAATTGAAGGCAACCAAGGCCCTTACAAGTTAAAGGGCAATAACGGAGAAACATTTATCATTATTTTAGCCGGAACAGAACGCCTATTCATTGATGGCAAATTATTGGTTCGCGGTTCAGAAAATGATTATATTATCGATTACAATGCCGGTGAAATTTCATTTACGCCAAATGTATTGTTAACGAAAGATAAACGTGTCCAGATTGAATTTGAATATTCAGATAAAAATTATTTTAGAACATTGGTTTTTTCTGGGAATGAATTTATTTCAAGCGATGAAAAACTGAAACTGCATTTGAATATTTATTCGGAACAAGATAGCAAAAACCAACCGTTAGACCAATCGATTGATAGTTACGAAAGGAGCATTTTAGAAGCCGCTGGAGATTCATTAAATCAAGCTTTTGCAACTGGTGTCGACTCAATTGGTTTTGATGCTTCACGTATCATGTATAAAATGGTAGATACTTTAGGTTACGACTCCGTTTATGTTTATTCTACCAATGTCGATTCTGCCTTTTATGTATTGTCGTTTACTGAAGTTGGCGCGTTTAATGGCAATTATATTTTATCCTCTTCTACAGCAAACGGGCGCGTATATGAATGGGTAGCACCTATTGCAGGCATTCCTCAAGGTAGTGCAGAACCTGTTTTATTACTTATTGCTCCAAGACGTTCACAAATGGTGACACTCGGTGGAAATTACCAAATTAACAAGCAAAATACTATCGGTTCAGAAATTGCATTTACCAACATTGATGTAAATACATTTGCTGATATTGGCAACAACGATAATAAAGGTTTTGCATATAAAGGCACACATGCATTTACGCAAGATGTGTCAACCAAAGTAAAATTAAATACTATGGTCGATTATGAATATACGAATAGTAATTTTAAGCCAGTAGAAAGATATCGCCCAGTAGAATTTAATCGCGATTGGAATATTTTAAGCACAGTAAAAACCGATGAACATTATGCCAATGCTGGCTTTAATTTAGCAAATGAAAATACATGGAAAATTGGTGTGCAAACTGGTGCTTTTATTCGAGTGGGTGCATATACTGGTTTTAATCAGATGTTAAATGGTAGTTATACAACTCCGAAATGGGAATTATCTGGAGGCGGTAGCATTTTAAATGCAAAAGATGATAGCACAAGCTCAGTATTTCTAAGACCAAAATTATCTGTGAAACGTATTTTTCCAACATTAAAATCATGGGAAACAGGAATTGCCTATGAAGGCGAACACAACAGATTTTCAGCCGAAAATGATTCGTTACTTATTGCAAGCTTTTACTACGATCAATTGCAGTATCATATCGGCAATAGCGACAGCGCCCGCAATAAATTTATGGCAGATATAATTTTGCGAAAAGATAAACTACCACTTAATGGCAGTTTTTCAGATGTGACACAAGGCAACACCTACAGTATTTCGGGGGCTTTAAATAAATGGATTAACAATCGTTATAGTTGGCAATTAACATATAGAACTTTAGATATTATTGATACATCATTAACGCTCCTAAATCCAGAAAAATCGCTGCTAGGCAGATTGCAAAATGGATTTACTATTAAAAAAGGTTTAATAACGGGTGATTTATTTTATGAATTAGGAACTGGTCAGGAACCTAAACGCGAATATACATTTGTGGAAGTAGAACCCGGCTTGGGTATTTACACCTGGAACGATTATAACGCAAATGGCATACAAGAACTCAATGAATTTGAAATTTCGGTATTTGCCGATGAAGGGAATTTTATTCAAGTATTTGTTCCCACCGACGAATACATTCAAAGCAACCAAACAAATTTCAATTATGGCTTAAGCATTAATCCTAAAGTGTTATGGCATAATAAAAAAGGACTGGAAGGATTTTTAGGCAAATTTGCAGCGCAATCATCTTTACAAATGACCAGAAAAGTATTAGATGATCAATCATTAAATGCCTATAATCCATTTGCCGATATAGCCGACAGTTTATTGGTGAGTTCAAATATGTATTGGTTGAATACTGTATTTTTTAATCGCTCAGGAACTAAATTCGGAATTGACTATACACGTTTAAATAATTTTAGTAAACAAGTAATAACCTTCGGCCCGGAAACTCGTGGAAAAAACGAAGATAAAATTACCATGCGGTATAAAATTGCAAAACCTGTTACCATAAATGCTACTTTTTATAACGGAAATAAATTTTTAGTCTCCACCGCTTTCGATAATAAAACCTATCAGATTCCATACACTACCCTTGAGCCAAAAATTACTTATATTAATGGGAATAAATTTCGCAGTTCAGTATATTATCAATTCACAAAGAGCAATAACACCGAAGGCATCGAAACACTTAAAAGCAATGAATTTACAATGGATTTACGCTATAATGTAGTAGCAAAAAGCACCATTACCGCAAAATTTTCTTTTATAAGTAATCAATACGCCGGCATTGAAGATTCACCCGTAGGTTATGCCATGTTAGAAGGTTTAGAAAATGGCGATAATATGCTTTGGAATTTAACAATCGATAGGAAGCTATCTGCACTCCTGCAATTAACCGCAAGCTATGAAGGCCGAAGCACAGGCAACAATGCAATAACGCACTTAGGCAGACTGCAAATGCGGGCAATATTTTAGGATTACGCAGCTTCAGTTTGCTATTTTTACATTGATTACATTTGCAATATGGATATAACAATTAACACACCAGCGTTATTATTTCCTGCCATCAGTTTGGTAATGCTTGCCTATACTAATCGCTTTATGGCGCTAAGCGTAGTTGTGCGGAAATTGCACGACGAATATCAACTCAACACGAATACCAATTTGCAGTTGCAAATAAAGAATTTACAATATCGATTAAAGCTTGTGCGTAGAATGCAATTTTTTGGCGTAATGTCGTTCCTATTGGGAATGATTAGCATGTATTTAGTTTACACTGAATTATTTACTTATGCCAATATATTATTCGGATTGTGCATGATATCTTTTTCTATAAGTTTAGTGCTGTCGCTAGTTGAAATATTAAAAAGTACAAAAGCTTTAGAACTAGAACTTTCCGACATGGAAGGCATTAAAGATGACACCTTTGTTGAATACATCCGCAAAAAGTTTGAGAAAGAATAAATTTCTGTAATTACGGCATAAAAAAACCCCGAAAAATCGGGGTTGTAAATAATTTAGTAACGTTATAATTTCAATAAAGTATAAGTTTTAAAATCTGCTTTTTTCAACACAATCTGATTAAATGTTGGATCATCAGTATAAAAATGATACCCTTCTCCCCTTGTGCAATCAGTTGCAATTGCTGCTGAAGTGTAAACAAAATGCGTTGGAGAAATAACAGTTGTTAAGCTTAAAGCAGAACTGCAAAATGCCGCTCCGTTTATAGTTTCGTTGTATGCAATTGTGCTAACGCCATCAACATTCGTAATGATGGCAGTAATTACAAAAGGTGCGCCATTAGAAGCCTGACCAGTAAAAGTGTAGTTTCCAGCAGGAGCAGTTTGCGCAAAAGAAAAGCCTATGCCGGCAAAAAACAACGTCAGCATAAGTGAGAAGGAGCGGATATTCTTGTTCATTGTTAGGTGTATTTACTTAATTTGTAGCTAAAGATAATGCTTCCGATTGGATTTGCAAAATTACCAACCCAGAACCCCGTAAATGGCAGCAAACTAGTGATTCAAATCCAACTAAATCAATAATTTGGTTAATAGGCTTATGTCTTGATTAATTTGGGTTAAAATTGCAACTGCACCGCTAAACCATTTTCCACATGCACATTCTCGGGCGACTCCAGCTTATAATACTGTAATACATAGGCTATTTTAAGCGCAGCGGTTTTACTTAACGGATTTACATATGCCGCCGCGAAACGAATACTTGCGTAATCAATTATCGGAAAAGCCACCGAATAATCACGATTGGCAGCAACCAATTCATCGTAAAAAGTAAGCCCATTGTTATTAATCAAGGGTTCAGGTAAATCAGTTGCAGATACCAATGCAATAATGGGTGTGGCAACTTGCAACAAAATCACATCCTTCGAAGGCAATAATTTTGTCCAGTAAACTTCAGCAGGAACATAAATTTGCGACAACCAAAATAATTCTGATAAACCAATTTCCTGGGGATGATATAATTGATTCTTAAAACTCAAACCGGTAATTAATCCAAAAGGTGCTTTTAACATCGCAACTTTATATCCAAATTCATACCCAAATCCATTGGTGTGATTTCCCAATTTATTTGATGCAAATGTAACATCACCCACACCATAAAATGAATGCGTAAACTGCTTGTTTAAATTGGTATGATAGGCAATCGATAACCCTGGCGTAAAACCAATATTTTTTAAATGTGACGCTTCGCGAATGGTAAAACTCGTTACATTGGCAGCAATACCCACGTCGAAACTACTCGATGGCAAGATAAATTCCTGCGCACGTATTGGCAATATTGCAAACAGTGCCAAGCCTACACACAAGGCATGTATACCCATTTTGAGTTTGGTTAAATTATTAAATATTGCGCTCATAATATACCAAAGTTACCAGATTAACAATTAACTTTTTTTAAATTAGCAAATATGATTTTTAATTGCATTTCTGCTACATTAGCATCTTAATTCATCTTATGGCTTCCAATCAATTATTAAGTCCCGACCTGAAACTTGAAACTGAAATGGTAATGTTGCGTCCATTGTTAATTACAGATGTTCAACACCTAATGCATTACGCACTAAATGAACCGGAAATTTGGCAATATTCACTTATTTCTGGCGCAGGTGAAATTGGATTAATAAATTACATCAATGCAGCAGTGGAAAATTATACACAATTAAAAGAATTTCCATTTATTGTATTTAATAAACACATAAATGCATTTGCTGGAAGTACCCGGTTTTATGATATACAATTTGAACAACTTACTTTACAACTCGGGTATACTTGGTATGGTAAATTGCATCAAGGCAGCGGTATAAACACTCATTGTAAATATGTATTACTGCAATATGCATTTGAAACTATGCTAATGGAACGCGTTGAATTTCGTGCTGATGCAAATAATGCACGTAGTGTTAAAGCAATGAAAAAAATTGGATGTGTTGAAGAAGGCATCTTGCGTAACAACACTTATAAAGCTGATGGTGGAAGAAGAGACTCTATTGTGTTGAGTATATTGCGCAATGAGTGGTATAATAACATAAGGGATATGCTTAAGCGCAAAATTGAGATGGGTTAATGCATCGGACCAAACTGTTGGCCCTACAGGGCTGGATTGGGAGGTGTTTGGAGTGTGGTAAAGTAATGTCACCCCTCTGGGGTTGGTGAGGTTTTAGCGGTGGTGTGTTACAATAATGTTATCCCTCTGGGGTTGGTTTCGGAGTGTTGCAGGGTGTGTTACAATAATGTCACCCCTCTGGGGTTGGTGAGGTCTTAGCGATGGTGTGTTACAATAATGTTACCCCTCTGGGGTTGGTGAGGTTTTAGCGGTGGTGTGTTACAATAATGTTACCCCTCTGGGGTTGGTTTCGGAGTGTTGCAGGGTGTGTTACAATAATGTCACCCCTCTGGGGTTGGTGAGGTTTTAGCGGTGGTGTGTTACAATAATGTTACCCC
>Ga0105044_10000222_pt1 | contig 67058 bp, 49 predicted proteins | sample MAT01_FD_78092 | JGI IMG/M metagenome (GOLD analysis project Ga0105044, IMG submission 78092) | Freshwater microbial communities from Lake Fryxell liftoff mats and glacier meltwater in Antarctica - MAT-01 | ecosystem: Environmental > Aquatic > Freshwater > Ice > Liftoff microbial mat | place...
GCCGCTTTCTCGGGCAATAGAAGAGCTATTACCCTTCAAAATCGACGAAATCTGGCTTCGCCCAGTCAGATTTTCGCTTCGATTCTTCAAGTCCGACAGGCTGCTAGGCGGCATTCCGCGCGATCGACGGAGCCCTCGGCGGCATAGCCCACGAGATAAAAGCCACGCAGCATGGCGGCGAAAGACGCGGAAATAGTTCAGCGAGCGTGGGACGACACACTAGACGCTAGTTGGACAACGGATTTGCGTGTGGCTCCAAAGATATGCCGCTTGTCGGAAGTCGTGCACGGCTTGGCATTTCTGCGCGTTTTCGACTTGACGTGAACCCAGCCTCTCTCCAAACTTCACGGCCGTTGACCACAAGATATAGTGGTCGAATGGACGGATTGCACCAAGTGCTAGTGTGTATGCGCACATTGCACTGGTAAACACAATAAGAAAAATCGCTTGGGCGTTGGGGAGAGTCGATGAGCAGCGTTCGCTTGGAAGCCGTTCGTAATGATCTGTTGGAAATCCCGTTGCAAGCGGCATCTCAGGACATCTGGGACAAGAAATACCGCCTCAAAAGCAAGCTCGGCGATCCGATCGATCGCACGGTGGATGACAGCTTTAAGCGTATTGCGCGCGCGCTAAGCGATGCTGAGCTTGGTGCCGAGAAGCGCAGCTATTGGTACGAGCGTTTTCTGTGGGCTTTGCGTCGTGGCGCGATCCCAGCCGGGCGCATCACGTCCAATGCCGGCGCACTCGAACACAAGCCCGCCACCAGCACCATCAATTGCACCGTGTCGGGCACGATTGGCGACTCGATGGACGACATTCTGGGCAAAGTGCATGAAGCCGGTCTGACGCTTAAGGCCGGTTGCGGCATCGGCTATGAGTTCTCGACTTTGCGTCCGCGCGGTGCCTATGTGTCGGGTGCCGGCGCGTACACCTCTGGCCCTTTAAGCTTCATGGATATCTACGACAAGATGTGTTTCACCGTGTCCAGCGCCGGTGGCCGTCGTGGCGCGCAGATGGGCACATTCGATATCGCGCATCCAGACGTCAAAGAATTCATCAAGTCCAAGCGCGAGGATGGGCGCTTGCGCCAATTCAATTTGTCGTTGCTGATCACGGATGAATTCATCCACGCGGTCGAGAACGACACTGATTGGCCACTGGTGTTCCCGGTGCACATTAAAGAGCAGCACGAGGTCGATCTGACCGATAGCGCCAACATCATCTGGCGTGAATGGCCGACGCGCGACAACTATGTCAGTCGCGAAGATGGTCTGGTCGCCTGCAAAGTCTATTCGCGCATCCGCGCCAAGGGCTTGTGGGAAATGATCATGACCTCGACGTATGACTTCGCCGAACCCGGTTTCATCCTCATTGATCGCGTCAATGAGATGAACAACAACTGGTGGTGCGAAAGCATCCGCGCCACCAATCCTTGCGGCGAGCAACCTTTGCCGCCGTATGGCTCGTGCTTGCTAGGCTCGGTCAATCTCACCAAATTCGTGCGCGAGCCATTCACTGCGCGGGCGCGCTTTGATTGGGATGAATACAAAGAAGTGGTGCGCGTGTTCACGCGCATGCTCGACAACGTGGTCGAGGTCAACGGTTTGCCGCTGCCGGGCCAGCGTGACGAGATCATGCGCAAGCGACGGCACGGCATGGGCTTTCTGGGTTTGGGTTCGACCTTGACCATGCTCAAAATGGGCTATGGCTCGCCAGAATCACTGGAATTTACTGAATCAGTTTCGCGTGATTTGGCGATAGCGGGCTGGGAAGTTGCCGTGGAGCTAGCCCGTGAGAAAGGCCCCGCGCCGATCATGGATGAGCAGTTTACGGTCACGGCCGAAATGCTGCGCAAGCGACCGGAAATGGTGAGCGATGGCTACTCGCTTGGGGATGGCGTGCTAGGTCGTGTACTGCATGCCAAATACTCACGCTACATGCAGCGCGTGGCCAGCGTAAACCCAGAATTGGTGGAGGAGCTGAGCCAGATTGGCGCACGTTTTTCGCATCACAGCTCGATTGCGCCCACGGGCACCATCGCCCTATCGATCGGCAACAATGTCAGTAATGGCATAGAGCCGTCGTTTGCACATCACTACTCGCGCAACGTGATTCGCGAAGGCAAGAAGTCGAAAGAAAAGATTGAAGTTTTCAGCTACGAATTGCTTGCCTATCGTCATCAAGTGAACACTCGGGCGATGCCATATAGCGACAAAGCCGACGAGAAATTGCCGGAGTATTTTGTTGCCGCAGATGACATCAGCCCGAAGGGCCATGTCGACATTCAGGCTGCTGCGCAGAAATGGGTGGACTCCTCCATCTCCAAAACTGCAAACGTGCCCACCGACTATGCCTACGATGAGTTCAAGGACATCTATTTGTATGCCCATAAACAAGGGCTCAAAGGATGCACCACTTTCCGCTTCAACCCGGCGGCGTTCCAGGGTGTGCTGGTGAAGGAACAAGACTTGGAGAACACGGTCTACCGGTTTGACTTGGCCGATGGATCCGTGGTCGAAGCGCGCGGCAACGAAGAGGTGGAATACGACGGTGAGTCGCATAATGCTGCCAACCTTTTCGAAGCGCTCAAGGAAGGTTATTACGGCAAGTTCTGATCGAATAGGCGCCACGGTTTCGTGGGGTCATCAACGCGAAGGGAGTGGATCGTCATGGTTGCGAAAACAAAGTCGAAATCGAAGGCAAGCGCGGGTGGCGTTATGGGAACGGTCGAAGGATTGAAGGATCGCGCCGTGAAGATCGGCGACACCTTGATTGCCGAAGGCAAGGACGTCGTGGCGGCAGCAGAGTCGAAAGTCGAAGACTTGACCAAGGCCGCGTCGAAGAATGTGGCAGCCGCCAAAAAGGCGGTGGCCAAAAAAGTGGCCGAGGTCAAGAAATCGATGGGCAAGACCGTCGCCAGTGTCGAGAAATCGGTCTCAGTGAAGGTTGAAGCGGCCAAGGCAGGCGCACGTAAAGTCGCGGAAACGGTCAAAGACAAAGTCGCCGAGTTGACCGGCAACGATAAGCCAGCGCCCCGCAAGGCCGCTGCCAAAGTCGCCGCGAAGCCGAAGGCTGCAGCACCGAAGGCTGCCGCACCCGCCAAGGCTGTCGCTCCCGCGAAAAAGGCCGCTGCCAAACCGGCCGCAAAGCCGGCCGCGAAACCGGCGCCGAAAGTCGCCGCCAAGCCGGCTGCGAAACCAGCAGCCAAGGCCGCGGTCAAGGCGCCAGCGAGGGCTGCGGCGAAGCCTATGGCCAAGGCCGCACCGGCCAAGAAAGCGCCGGCCAAAGCCAAGTCCTGATCGTTTCACGGTTAAGCATCATCGCCACACACTCGCAACGCGCGAGTGCTGTGGCGAGACTTTAGCGAGGGAATCTATGAAAACCTGGATCGTATGGATCGCGTTGTTCACTGCCGTTCCGGGCACCCCTGTCGTGGCCCAGTCTGCAGTCGTCAGCAGCGATAGCGACACGATGCTGGTCCCGCGCGGACGCGAAGCTTACGAGCAGCATCTGGCTGAATTGAATGCCAAATACGGTGCCGACAAGTCCGGCGACGAGCTAAAAGAAACTGTGCTCAAGGCCAACGAGGCACCGAGCAAATCACAGCCCGGCCCCGGCGCTAATCGTTTGGCGTTGCCGGCGGATGTCGCGCCGGGCGAGAAGATTCGTATCGAACTCTTGGCGCACGGCGAGCGTGAATTCTTGTTTCAGGATCAGGTCTACGACGAAAGTAGTTTGACCCTCGCGCTGGGCAATGTGCAGCGCGGCTATGTCATCGATCAGATCGTGTTGCTGGCCGATAGTGATAATCCCATCCAGTTGGACCACGTGCTCGAACTTGCACGCATGGGACGTGCGCTGTCGGTCACGACTTCGTACCAGCAGGGCAATGACCTCAAACAAATCACCGCGCAGTAGGCCGCATATGACCATCAAGATTACGCAGAAAATTACCGGCTACAGCGTGGCGCGTTCTGACGACGCGACGGCGCCCGTTGCCGAAGCGGTGCCCGTCGCAGCGGCCGTCGAAGTGGTGCAAATGCACGAGCGCGTCGAGCGCCCGGAACGGCTGGAAGGCAGCACTTACAAGATCAAATCGCCCCTGTTCGAACACGCCTTGTACGTGACCATCAACGACATCGTGCTCAATGAAGGCACCGAACACGAGTCGCGGCGCCCCTTCGAAATCTTTATCAATTCGAAGAACATGGAGCACTTTCAATGGGCCGTGGCACTCACGCGCATCATGAGTGCGGTCTTCCGCAAGGGTGGCGACGTGACCTTCCTGGTCGAAGAGCTCAAAGCGGTATTCGATCCGCGCGGCGGCTATTTCAAAATGGGCGGTGTGTACATGCCCTCGATCGTCGCTGAGTTGGGATTCATCATTGACGATCACTTGAAAAAGATCGGATTGATTCCTTCCGATGAGTTCAATGATGGCCAACGCTTAGCCATCGCCAAGAAACGCGCCGAATATGAAGCACGCACTGCTGACAACGCTAAGAAAACCGTCGATAGCGAGTCGCGTATCCACGCCGTCCCCAACGTGGATCCCGCAGCGTCGGCGTTGTCCTTCCCACTGAGCGCCAGCATGTGTCACAAATGCAACACCAAAGCGACGGTGCTAATGGATGGCTGCCAGACCTGTCTGAACTGCGGCTACTCCAAGTGCGGTTGATCTAAGCGGGGGCGGAGTAAGTCCATCCTTGGCCGCTCATTCACGCTGCACAAAGAGTGTGGTTTTCCTTCCGCTTCATTTCCGCTGACTTGCGTCAGCGGAAATGGCGGTTCATCCGTGTGCGGCGCGAATTCCGACTCATTGGGCGGGTTTAGTTTGCGGTCGCATGCCGGCCTGTGATCGTGCCGCCGCGGATCGTTCGGGGAAGCGTCGATCCAGATTTTAGTGGCGCGTAGATCGGCGCAAGATCGCGCCCAAACAACAGCCGACGACTGCCGCGATTCCAGTGCCGAGTAACAGTCCTGGCCACCAAGACATCGCCACGCCGCGACCCAGGTTAAAATAGTAAGCGACGAATCCGAGCGCCGACCACGTCGCGTAAACCAGCAGCGCCTTGAAAAAATGCACACGCGGAAATAGCGCGGTCACTGCCAGGGTCAGCAGAAAGCTTGCGCCGATGAGCATCGCGTCGACGAGGCGCGATGGCTCGCCCGCGCTGAGCTTTAGGTGCTGCAACTCTGAGACGACACCAAAATAGCTCAGTGCGGGTACCGCAAGGATCAGCAAGAGCCACAGGACAATCTTCACTTTCAACGCGTGCGGCGAAGGCTTCGCGTGCTCGCTTTCGGCGATCCCCAATGGCGTGAGCTGGGCATTTTTAACGTCGCTATGGACAGTTTGTGCGCTGCCGAATTTTGCCTCCGTCGCGGCCGCATCCTCCAATGTGGGCGGCTCAGCGCCGACCCAACCATCGCCCTGCGAGCGATACCAACGCCCGGATGCCGCACCCACCATCCAATAGTGCCCTGCATAGACAAAGGCTGACTCGTCCAGTGCTTTCTCAAATTGCGCGGCCTGGATATGGCCACTGTCGAATTCGGCCTTCCATTCGCGAAAGCGCGCAATGCCATGCTCGAAGCGTGGATCGGTGCTCATTCCAAACCTCTCAATTCGCTGGTCGCATCGATTGCCATCATTTGCTCGCGCCACTCCATCGCTAGGTGTTTTGGCGCGCGTTCCAGAATCACCGCCGGAAGCTGCGCAACTTGCTCGATGGCTAGCGCCAGTCCGTTCGGCAATTGTCCGGCGCGTTCGCGAAACCGGACCGCCGCTTTGACCACCGCGGCTTGATGCTCTGGCGCGAAAGTCAGCAAGATGGCTTGTGTCGGCGCGTCTGGATTCTCAATGCCGACGAACCGGGCATTGGCCGGCTCGCGCGCCAACCACACTTGATAGTCGTCTGGCAGCAGGAGTACCGCGCTGCGACTAACCGGATTGACGCCTGTCGAATTCGCTGTATCGGAAGCCAATCGCATCGATTGCCGCGGAACATCCGTCAGCGCTTGCTTGGCCGATGGCTGATTTTCTTGTGTCGACCAACACTGTGCACCCGCTTGCAGCACCAGCGATGTCCATTCCTCGCGTGCGCACGCGCCACGCAATTGCGCGGGTGTCGGCGTTATCCGCCAACAGGCGATCTCCAAGCGTTCCGCACCTTCCACGCGCACGGCCCGCCAATTGTTTTGTGCGTCAGCGATGGCCAAGTCCGTGGTCGGCGCCGTAGCGATAGCCTGCAACATCCATTGCGCGTACTCGAGTGCCGCGGCACCGACATCGGGCGCCGCGGCGAATTCGCACAATGCATCCAGATCGCTCGCAAATGCAGCGATATCAAGCGCTTGTTCGTGCGCATCGCGATTTTGTGCCAGCACCGGAGTTCGATTTTCCTGCGCGCGCAGATTTGAAGCAGACAGTGGCAGCGTTGCGTCGATATCGCCCTGCACGGCTGGCGCTGCGGCCGGTGGCTGTGCGCTTAGCGTGTCATCGATCAAAGACAGCTCGATGGGCTGCGGTAACTCATACACCGGCATAGCGATCCCGTGGTGGCGAAGGAATAGCTCAGGTAAAGCAAACACCACCGCCCCATCCGAGCCACTACGGGCAGACGAGGCGCGCGACCATTGCCCGCCATCGACGCGCATCTTTCCCACGCATTCCGCGACGGCAGGCGTCACAGAATCTAATTTCGCCGTGTCGCGGAAGCTGAGCCGCACGCGAATACGGGCGCAGTGCATCGGAAGCCCGAAGACAATTTGCGTCTGGCGAAATCCGTGGCTGCGCGCTTCGATTTGCAGTTCCACGGTGATGGGTTCCACTCTCACGCTAAAAGTGAGCGGCCGCACCACCAAGCCACGCTTACTGAGACCCTCAACAAGAATTTGTGCCAACAGCGGCGAGCCATAACGATGGCAGCGCACGCTAAAACTGTGCCATCCAGGCGCATGCCGCATGAGGATTTGCCGCGAGTCTGCCTCGGAACGCACCACGCGGACGTCATGTGTGGCATCGGTTGGAGTTCCGTCCACCCATTCAAGTGCACAGACATTCGCCACAAACGACGCCTTGCCGTCGCCGCGAATCACGATGGCCGGCTCGTCAGCCTCTAGCCAGACTTCCGTGTTGAGACCGCTGGCGCGATGGGCGAGCGCTTCCGGCAGCCGCGCGCCCAATGGCAAAGTGTCGCCAAAAGCCTGGAATGGTTGCGCAGCGCCGTGCGGTTCGGTGTCGACCTCAACTCGGCTGGGCAGCGCGTGCTCGGGAGGTTCCGACGGACGTAGCGGCACAGCGCGTTCCGGTAATGACAACGGTCGATGCGGACGACCCTCGCGCGTTTTAGCGGCGGGCTCGCCTGCTGCGCCCTGCATCGAATCGGTTCGCCGACGCCGCCACCAAAGTAAAACCGCAGCCGCAATTGCGACCAATACGATGCCACCGACAATTGCCAGGAGCCATCCATTCCACTGAGCCGTCATCGACTACCTCTAGTCGCGCGACTGCCGGCAAGGGCAATCGCCGCTGTGTCGCCTAATACAATTGACACTATGCGTAAACGCGGATCGGACTGAATGCTGGGCCGCAGAGAGACCGTGCTTGGGCCACCCTTTAAACAGCATAGACCCGCGGCGTGTTCTCGGTGTCTTTTCACGCGGATATGCATTTTTTTCTTCACTTGAGAGGCGATCGACTGGACGGCCACCACAACCGAGGTCCGGGCGACACGCGAGGCCTCGACATCACGCGCCCCGTCATTGCCATGTCGGTGAGCTTGTTCATGAGCTTCACCGTAACCAAGTTCAGTCAGCCCCCAGAAGATCGACCGCGCGCTTCTCCTCGGCATGACTGACGTAGACGCCAGATCGCACGCAGGCGCCCGAGACATGACTTTTGACATAGATTCACCTTTTCATTACATACGCACTCAGCTATCGTTCGAGGATGAATACCTGTCGGATTCGCAGTGGCGAGTCCGGGCTTAATAATCTAGTTGGGAGTGACCAATGTCGCAGCTCCGCCGATCCGGCAAAAGCGTATTACTGGCGATCTCGATCGCGTCGGCCCTTTTCGCAGCTCCGGTCTTTGCGCAGGATTCCAAGGACGCACAACACGCGCGCATGGGTGTTCTGCAGAGTGAGTTCGAAGGGTTGAAGAGTCAGACCAGTGCTGCTGCGCTGGCACTCATTCAGTCGAACCGTACCGAGTTTGCGCAGATTAGTGCTTCGCTTGGCGGCGACGTTCCATGTGCGACCGGCGTCGGCCCCAGCGGCTCATCCGCTCCGCGTGCGCCGGCTCCCGCTCCAGTCGGCTGCACGCCGACGACAGCCACCTTCACGCAAGCGACGCCGGTTGCCGTACCGACGGGCCCTGCAGTGGTCACCTCCACGGTGTTGGTCTCGGGTGCGTCAACGTATCTGTGGGATGTGGATGTGACTACCTTCCTTCTACACACCTTCCCCGGCGATCTGGACATTACCATCACGTCGCCGGCAGGCACGGTGGTGACACTGACCACTGACAATGCTGGCACTAATGACAATGTGTACAACGGCACGGTGTGGGACGACGACGCGAATCCAGGCGGATTGGTTCCTTACGTCTCGAATAATGGTTTGGTGACCGATCACGTCTACGTCAATCTGACGCTGGCTTCGCCCCTGGTGCCCGAAGAATCGCTCGCAGCATTTGTCGGCGAAAATCCGAACGGAACCTGGACGCTGACCGTCAGTGACGACCTGGCCGGTGACGGCGGCTCCATTGATTCGTTCTCCGTGGCGATCACGACGTTCCCCTCGGCGCCGATTCTGACTGTCGCGCCGCCGTTCAATCAGATGACCCCTGTGGCGATCCCGACCGGCCCTGGCGTTGCCACCTCTACGCTCGCAGTGGCCGGCTTGAGCAACGCGATCTGTAAAGTCGCCCTACGCACCAATATGCTGCACACCTGGGCTAACGACTTGGATGTCGCGCTCACGTCACCGACCGGGACCATTGTCACGCTGACCACGGACAACGGTAACGACAATGATAATGTATTTGGTGGAACATTATGGGATGACGACGCGAACCCGTTGGGGCAGGTGCCGTACGTCACCAACAATGGCTTGGTGACCGATAATCTTTACGCCAATCTGACGGCAGCCACGCCGCTGGTCGTCGAAGAGTCCATGGGTGCATTCATGGGCGAGACCGCGAACGGCACGTGGACGATCACCATCAGTGATGATCTGGCGGGTGACGGCGGTTCGCTCGATTCGTGGGGTTTGGATTTCACCACGTGCACCTGCGCCTCGGCTGACCTTGCCGTGACATTGACCGACACGCCCGATCCGGTGAATGCAGGTAGCAATTTGACTTACACGGCGACTGCGTTGAACAACGGACCGACGGGAGCCGACAACGTCTCGTTGGCAGTGACAATCCCGGTTGGAACCACCTTCGTCTCGGCGACGCCGAGTGCTGGCGGCCTGTGCACCGGTACCACAACCGTGACCTGCACCTGGGCTGGTTCGACTGCGGTTGCTGCCTCAGTCAACGCCTCAATCGTGGTTTCCGTTCCAGCATCGACTTTGGCCGGCACGGTTCTCGCGGCGACGGCGGTCGGATCGTCTACCACCACTGATCCGACACCTGCCAACAACACCGCCAACGCATCGACCACTGTCGGCGCGTCTGCTGATCTGACGATCACCCTGACCGATGCGCCAGACCCGGTCACCGCGGGGACCAATCTCACCTATACCGCCACCATCAATAACGGCGGTCCGTCCAATGCACAGGCCGTCAGCCTCTCGTTGCCGCTCCCGGCAGGCACGACGTTTGTGTCGGCTACTCCCAGCGCCGGTGGTATGTGTAACGCCGCAAGTCCGGTGGTTTGCTCATGGGCGGGTGCAACTGCGCCGGCGACTGCGCGTACAGCGACCATTGTTGTTGCTGTGGCGCCGGCCACGACGGGTAGTTTGAGTGCAACCGCCACCGCCTCATCGACCACCACTGACCCGACGCTTGGCAACAACACCGCGACGGCCACGACCACCGTATCCACCTCGGCCAATTTGTCACTGGCGTTGTCGGCGTCATCGAATGCGGTGGCAGTCAACGTGCCGGTCACATTCACGGCGACCAGCACTAACTTAGGTCCGAGCGTGGCGACCAATGTCGTGGTGGCCATTACCTTGAGCCCGGACTTCCGCTTCAGTTCGTTTACGGCCAGTGCCGGCGCAGTCTGCACCGCACCGCAAATCGGAAACTCGGGTGTTATCAGTTGCACTTGGGCCGGCCCGACTGCGCCGATGGCGACACGTACCTTGGCAGTCAACGCCTTCAGCAACTCGCCGGGCACGTCGTCAATTCAGGCGACCACAAGTTCGGCAACGACCGATCCGGTAACCGCGAACAATACGCTCAGTGTTTCAGTGACTGTGGGCGCGGAGTTCGAGCCGATTCCTGCAATGGACTTGCGCGGTCTTGCACTGCTGACTCTGCTGCTGAGCTTGGTTGGCTTCGTGATGATCCGTCGCCAAGCCTGATCTAGCGCACCAGTCGCGCCCCGATATTCGGGGCGTTGAATAGAAAAGGGCGGCCAACTGGCCGCCCTTTTTTTGCCCATCGATCAGTCCTCGGCTACAGCTTCGCGAGGCGTGCTCAGTCGTCTGCGAGTTGTGCTCGGCGGCCGTCCTCGTCGAGGGTCATTCGAATCCGAGCAATGGCGCCATCTCGCATAGCGAAGTTCGCTTGCCCCCCAAGGCGGTAATGCTGCCCACGTGCGGGCGGCAATCCGGGTGCAGACGAGAGATACTGGCCACTTAGCACATAGTCGACAGCGTATTCACCGGGCGACGAGCCCGCGACAATGTGCACGTCGCTAAAGACTTCGAGAAAATGCATCTTGTTCTCAGAAAGATGTTCGGTGAAGGCTTTCTGCCCAACGATAGCCTGCCCGCCATTGATTTCGAGCCGCACGTCATCGGTCAATGCCGACAACATGCCTTCCCAATCCGCGTGATTGAAAGCGGAGAAATACTGTGAGATTCGTTGTTTGTCGTCTGCTGACATCACTAATAGCCCTGAAGAGAAATCCAGAGCACTGTAAGGCCAAAGACAGTCTTGAGCTCGTGACGAGAAGGGATAAAGTGCTGACTTGAGCTCACGCAAAGTGAGAGTGGCGCAGCGCAAGCCTACTCAAACCGATAGCCAAATTCCTGCTCAAAGCGATCAAGGAAGCCTGCGCGATCGAAGCGCTGATTCTGCGTGCCGTGATGCTCGATCTTAATCGTGCCCATCAACGACGCGATTCGGCCGGTGGTTTCGAATCCGAGTTCGTTCATGAAGCCGTAGATCAAGCCTGCTCGGTAGGCATCGCCGCAACCCGTTGGATCGTTGACTTCGCGCGCGCGCGCGCAAGGAATGTCGAGAACACCGTCACGCGTGTACCAGGTCGAACCTTCGGGGCCTTTGGTCACGATATAAGCCTCGACGCGCTCTGCGATTTCTTCTGGGCTCCAACCGGTGCGTTCGCTCAGCAACTGCGATTCGTAATCGTTGACGCTGACATAGGTCGCGCTTTCGATAAAGGCACGGAATTCTTCCCCGTTGAATAAGGGCAGAGCTTGACCCGGATCAAAAATAAAGGGGATGCCCATCTGCTTGAACTCGGCAGCATGCTGCAGCATCGCAGCCCGGTTGTCCGGCGCCACAATGCCGAAGGAAATGCCGCGCACATCCTGCACATGCGCGCCGTGACTCTGCGTCATCGCGCCCGGATGAAATGCCGTGATCTGATTGTCGTCAAGATCGGTCGTGATATAGGCCTGCGCCGTGTAGTGATCGGCTAGTTCACGCACGCAACGCAGATCAATCTCACATTGCTCGAAATGCGCGCGGTAGGCATCAAAATCCCGTCCCACAGCGCCGAAGGGCACTGGATGACCGCCGAGCAATTTGAAGTTGTAGCTGATATTACCCGCACAGCCGCCAAACTCGCGACGCAGCGTCGGCACGTAAAAGGCCACACTGAGCATGTGCACCTTGTCAGCCAGGATGTGATTCTTAAAACGGTCTTCGAACACCATGATCGTGTCGTAAGCCAACGAGCCGCAAATCAGGGCTTGCTTCGGAACCATGGGAAAGGCCTCAAATGGGGTGACAGCCAGACGCGAACGACTGTCGCAAAAAAACGGGAGACTACAGCAAGGACAAAGGCTCAGGTGCCAGCATTGATCACAGTCACTTGCCGCACATAGAACAACTCACAGGCACCGGCGCCTGTGTCTTCCCGCGAGAGCGAAGAGGTCCACAGCCAGCCATCGGCGCGCTCAGCCTTCACCAGTTGTCCTTTGAGCCGAACCACTTGGCCCGCACGGACCCGATCCAATGCGCGTTCGATAGCGATGTCTTCTGGAATCAGATGCATATTGGACGCGGACACTATGATTTCGCTTGGAGGAATCGGCGGCTCGTCCGCCCAGCGATAGGTGAAGAATCTCGCACCTTGACCGATGTCGAGCTGCTCTATCACCGCGCTATCGGACATGCGCCCCCAACCCAGCGCAAAGTCGATCGGCGATAGCTCGGCTCCGTCATCTGAGCTGTAGCGGAGTCGAGATAGCACGCGCGCTTCGGTGGTGAAATCGGCCAGTGGCGTCAAAATGAAGCGTCCTCTCGCAATGCTTGCGGACATAGCCGAAAGATTCACCTGAACCGGCGCATTCGGCGCGACGACACCCGCGCCTTGCAAGACAGCGCTCGGCTCTCGCGTCTGAAAATGCCAGAGCGCACCGCCAAGACAGATCAGAATCACCCACCAATATTCGCGCGTCATCGTGGCGTGCTCGCGTGTGGATACAGCACGGCTTTGGCTTGGTCAGCCAGCACCTGGGAGATGCCGCGCATCAAGGAATCGCGCGAATCGCTCTTGCGCCAGAGCATGCCGATCTGCCGCATTGGCGCTGGCGACTTGAACTCGCGCAGTAGTAAATGGGCATTTGGCGGCACTGGGGGCAAGGTCGCGAGTCGTGGCAACAAGGTGAGCCCTACATTGGCCGATACCATCTGGCGCAAGGTTTCGAGACTGGTGGCCCGAAACCCTGACTTCGCCACGGCGCCATTCAACTCACACAGCGACAAGGCCTGTTCGCGCAGACAATGTCCCTCTTCCAGCAATAGGACTTCACGGTCGCGAAGTTCACGCATCTGTACGCCGTCGTGCGGGAATTCGGCGCGTCGCTCAACCGGGAGGGCAAGCACGAAGGCTTCCTCAAATAGGTGTTCGACAATAAGATTCTCGTCCCCCGCAGGGAGCGCCAGCACGGCAACATCAATGTCGCCGCGCTCGAGTTGCGCCAGCAGTTCCTCGGTCTTTTCCTCGATCAACAATAATTCGAGTTCGGGAAAGCGCGCACGCAGCGCCGGCACGACGTGCGGCAGCAGATACGGTCCGAGCGTTGGGAAAAGGCCGAGCTTGATCTGGCCGGCTTCCGGATTGCGCGCACTGCGCGCGATCTCGCGGATGCTGTCGACCTCGCGCAGCACCACGCGCGCGCGGGCCACTATCGCCTCGCCAGCACTGGTGAGCAGCACTTTGCGTGGCTGGCGCTCAAATAGCTGAACATCCAATTCTTCTTCCAGTTTCTTGATTTGCGTCGACAAGGTCGGCTGGCTGGCGAAGCACGCGCCAGCAGCCCGACCAAAGTGCTTGTAATCCGCTACTGCGACCAAATATTTAAGGTCACGCAGATTCATCGCATTCTCACTCCTATAGGCCAGGACGATCGATTGTATTCCGGCAATCGATTGGACGCATCAATCGAAAATCCATAAAATTCGCGGCACCCTCAATCACTTCACTCACGGATACTCAAACGATGCTCACCATCGGCGACAAATTCCCAGTTTTCAAGCTCAGGGCAACCGTTTCGAACGATCTCAGCACGGCCTTCGTCGACGTCGACAACAAGACGTACTCGGGCAAATGGTTGTGCGTTTTCTTCTACCCCAAAGATTTCACCTTCGTCTGCCCGACCGAGATCGTCGGCTTCGCCAACATCACCGAGCAGTTCGCCGACCGCGATTGCCAAATCTTGAGCGCGAGTGTCGACAGCGAGTTCGTTCATTTGGCATGGCGTAAAGATCACAAAGATCTGAACAAGCTCCCGTTCCCAATGTTGTCCGATATCAAGCGAGAGTTAAGCGCGGAACTCGGCATCCTGCACAAGGAAGAAGGCGTGTCTTTGCGCGCAACCTTCCTGGTGGATCCGGACGGCATCATCCGTTTCGTCGACGTGACCGATCTCAATGTCGGCCGTAATCCGCAGGAAGTATTGCGCGTGCTCGACGCGCTGCAGACCGATGAGTTGTGCCCATGCAACTGGAAGCAGGGCGAAGACGTGCTGAAGCTCGCCGCCTAAGCCCTCGACCATTCGGCGCCACGGCACCGACGCTCGATTTGAAGTTAGAGCGACCGCGGCGCTCCGGGTCTGAGATAGACAAGGCGGAGCGCCGCAACTTCCAACGCATAGGAGATTTTCATGCAAGCGATTCGAAACGCGTTGCCCGACCATGCGCGCGATTTGCGGACCAATTTAGACGCCGTGTTGAGCGAAGCAGGTGCAGCGGGCCTGAATGCACGGCAGATCTGGATCACGGCGCTCGGTTGCGCGATTGCTAGCCGCCATCAGCCATTGGTCATCGAGATCGAGAGCGCTGGGGCCGCGGTGCTCAGCGATGGCGAACGCAAAGCCGCGCGCGCGGCCGCGGCGATCATGGCGATGAATAATATCTACTACCGATTCACGCACTTGGTGTCGGATGAAAGCTATCGCAGCATGTCGGCCAAGCTGCGCATGACGGTAATCGGCAATCCCGGGATCGAGAAGATCGATTTCGAACTGGTGTGTTTAGCGGTATCGGCGATCAATGGCTGCGGCATGTGCATGGATTCGCACGAGAAAGTGTTGCGCAAAGCCGGCGCCACGCCGGATGCCATCCAAAGTGCCGTGCGTATTGCCGCGGTGATTCACGCGGTGGCTGTCACCTTGGAACAGGATGCGCATGATGTCCGGACGCTAGCGACGGCCGCATAAACGACGCAGGAACGGGCTTTCGGGAACGATCCCCGGGGGCCCAAATCGTGCTGAACTCAAGCGTCCAAACAGATGCGATCTTCTTTTAGCTGATGTTGCGGCAAAGGCATGAGATCATGGCAAGGAAGCAAATGATTGCCTCTGTTCGAGTCACGCCTCGCACGTCGCTCTCCACAATGACCTGCAACTACGAAAGCGCTCTGCGCCCGCGCCCTCGGCTCGTTGGGCAGGTACGCAGGCTGAAATCCGGATCTCACTTGGGCGCGAATGCTGGCAATTGTCATGGCAAGCGCAAGACGCGGAAATAGAGCAAGGTAATCGCTCGCGCGCGCACTAAAATCGAGCGATCGTCTCGGAGTGGCTCATGGAACCCATCACTGATCCTTCATCGGTACCCAAAGCCTCCCATGTAGGCTTTCGTGAGCCCTTCTATGGAATCCTCGGCCGCAACACGGCCGATTATTCATTGATGCAAGCGCAGCGCCACCACGTGGCATTGAGCCAGATGGCCGACAACAAGGCCAATATCATCATCACGGTGTCTTCGATCGTGCTGACGATTGCGATGAGTCGCCTGAACGATCCGGTCTTGCATGGCAGCATGCTGACTTTGGCCGGGTTCACGCTGGTCGCCTTACTGCTGTCGATTCTGGCGGTGCTGCCAAAATACCGACCGCTACGGCTCAATGCCAACGATCCCTTGCCAGCGCACTTCAACATCATGTTTTTCGCGCACTTCTCTGAATTGCCGCGTGAGCGTTTCTTTCAACTCTGGGGTGATGCGCTACGCACGGACGCCGCGGTATACGAGGTTCAGGTCAATGATCTGTATTCCATCGGAACCTATTTGGCGCGGCACAAATATCGATATCTGCGCTTTAGCTATGTGTTTTTCCTGACGGGATTCACAGTCGCCGCCGCGCAGCAAATCTGGACGCTCGCAACCTAGTGTGGTGTCCCACAACTAACTTGAACTATTTCCGAGTCTTTCGCCGTCATGCTGCGTTACTCGTCGGCGCCACAGAACGGCAATGTCTTCTTCGCGCGCCTTGCCTGACGACGAAATCCACCGGAAATATTGTTCACTTTAATTACGGGACAGCACACTAGCCGACGCTGGCGCGCTAGGCATGTAGTAGATCTGCCGCCTCGGACTTTGCGATCACGCGCGGTTGCAAAGCGAGGGCGCAACGCAATCCGCGATCGAGGAGGCGTGCGTGTAACCGAGACTGAGTCGCGGCGGTTTCCGAGCTGATCGCCCCATGCTGCTCCAACCAACTGAGTAAGGCCGAGGTCTCGGCGGGTGGATCTGAGTTCGAAGGACAGTCGATTCGCAAGCGAAGCGTGCGTTCTTGCGCGCCGAACTCAATATCCACTAGCCCACCATGACCTTGCTTCAGATCGAATAAATCAGCGTTGCTGCGGTCCAATGCCGCACGCCAGCGCGCGCGCATCTGGCTCACTTCGGAAGCCACGATCACTGCGTCACGAGGCCGCAGCAACACCCGTTGGCGCAATTGTTTGAACTCATCGCCGATGGCGGCATCGCCACAGACAAAGCGAGAACGCACCATTGCTTGGTGTTCCCATAACCACGCTTCGCGATCCTGATAGCTGGCATAGGCCGACAGCGGCGTTACCAGCATGCCCTTGCTGCCATTCGGGCGCAGGCGCGCGTCGATCTCATACAAAGGTCCAAAAGCGGTTTGCACCGTGAGCAAATGCAGCAAGCGCTGAACTACGCGCGCGACGTAGCGTTGCCCGTCCAACACACGCTGAGGGCTAGTCGGCGCCGACTCGGCCTCGACTATGGACACCGCCGCCACGCCCTCGCTTTCAGCGTTCTGCAGCGACTCGTTGTACAGAAACACCAGATCCAGATCCGAGCTGAAATTGAGCTCGTGACCGCCGAGGCTGCCATAGCCAATAACCGCAATACCCTGATGATTTTCTAGCCCCGGCAGCCTGCCGTGGCGCGTCTTTAGATCGCGCAGCGCCATCGCCAGCAGCGCCTCGATGATCAAACCGGCTAGCTGCGCTAACGCCGCTGCGGTGGCCGCTGCATCGCTACGCCCGTCCAGAAAGGACAGCGCGATTTCCAGCCGCGCACTTTGCTGAAACTGGCGCACGCGTTCGAGTTCCTGCTCACTATCGCCGGCATCCACGCCGCTCAATTCCAGGCGCAAACGCTCATCCAGCTCCGCACGTGTTGCGGGCGATTGCGCTAGACGCGCGTCGAGCAAATCGTCCAGCAAGATCGGCGACTGCGCCAATGCACGCGCGAGCCAAGCGCTGGACTTGAATAAGGCGGTAACGCGATCGATCAGTGCCGGGCGTTCTGCCAACAGCGCCAAATAGCTGGTACGGCCGGCGATGGCAGCGAGCAGATCAATCCAGCGCTGCAGCACCAAATCGCTATCGCCTGCGCGCCGGCACGCCGACAACACCAGCGGCATGATGCGATCCAAACGGCTACGGCCTCGTGCACTCATCGCGCGTACCGTCGCCGTGTCCGCCAGTTGTTTGAGCGTGTGCGCCCACGGATGTGGCGCGGTTAACCCGGTCGAAGCGCTTTGCTCCGTCAGTGGCGCCACCGCTTGCCATAACCTTAAGTCTGCGGCCATCGCGGAGCTTGGATGCGGCTTGCTTGCACCGGTCATCGGCAAGCAGCGCTCGAAGGCTGACGATACGATGGCGCGGTGCCGATCCAGCAACTCGCATAAGTCGGCGTAATCGGCAAAACCGAGGCTGCGCGCATAGCGCTGCTGGGCTGCCGGCTGGTCCGGGAGAATATGAGTCTGCTCATCTCGCAGCATCTGCACGCGATTTTCGAGCTTGCGCAAGAATCTGTAGGCGAGTTCCAGTTCGCGCGCTTCGACCGCGCTGAGTACTTCACGCTGCGCCAGGATGTCGATCAATTCCAGCGTATTCGATTGGCGCAAGGCCGGATCGCGCCCGCCGCGGATGATCGATTCCAACTGCACGCGAAATTCGATCTCGCGAATGCCGCCCGGTCCGAGCTTCAGATCCTGCTCGCGCTCGCGCCGACGAACTTCTTGATCCACCAAGGCTTTGAGTTCGCGCAATCCTTCCAGCGCCGCATAGTCAAAATAACGGCGCCAGACGAAGGGGCGCAAGCGCGCCATCAGCGCATTTCCGCTCGCGATATCGCCGGCGACCGGGCGTGCCCGTAACAAGGCGAAGCGCTCCCACTCGCGGCCCTCGCGCTGGTAGTAATCCTCCATCGCATCAAAGCTCAATGCCAGCCGTCCGGCGCTGCCAAAGGGGCGCAAACGCCAATCCACGCGATAGCCGAATCCCTCTTCGGTCGTCTCGCCAAGATAGGCGCTGGTTTTTTGCACCAGCCGCGCAAAGAAATCCTCGTTGTCGAGGCTGCGGCGGCCGTCGGTCTCCCCGGCGCTTGGGAAACTCGCGATCAGATCGATATCGCTCGAAAAATTGAGCTCGCGCGAGCCTAGTTTGCCCAGCCCCAAGATCACGATTTGCTGGACTTCGCCGTGTGCGTCGCGCGGTTGGCCGTGGCGCTCGACTAGCTCCGCCAGAGCGGTTCGGAGCGCCACATCGATGCAGATTTCAGCGAGTTCCGTGGTGCGGCCAAGCGTGGTTTTAAGGTCCACACGATCAAGCGTGTCATCGATCAGAATCGCCAGCGATTGCGAGCGCCGAAAGCGTCGCAATGAGCACGAGACGTCGGCGTCGGTCGGCGCGGGTCGTGCTTCGATAAATTTCGACCGCGGCTTCAGCAGCGCTAGCAATTCGGGCCGCCGCCGTAACTCCTCGAAAGCGAAATCGCTGCTGAGCAACACCCGGTCGAGATTGGCGCTACGTTTGGCACCGCTGAGGCTTCGCGTGCGCTCCATCAGCCAGTTGTCTAGCGGATCGAATCCCGTCGCACGATTTTGGGCCATGATCAATCGTCGCTTGCCAGTGCTCGCACACTATCAAGCTTCAGAGTCAGCCGTAGTACTTAAGCGCCCTCGGCAAATTGCACGCGCCGGGTGACTCCGCAAACCAGTTCGTAGCCAATGGTACCGGCGGCTTGCGCGATGCGCTCAACCGGTAATTGTGGTCCCCACAACAAAACCTCGCTGCCAATCACTGCTGCGGGCGCGGCGCGCAGATCGATCGCGAGCAGATCCATGGACACGCGCCCAACCACACTGGCCGCTTGGCCCGCCGCTTTGACCGGCGTGCCCGTCGGCGCGTGGCGTGGATAGCCATCTCCGTAGCCAATGGCAGCGATGCCGACGCGCATATCGCCAGGACAGGTGTATCCACCGCCATAACCAATACGATCGCCAGCGCGCCGCTCTTCGATGGCAATCAGACGCGTGGACAGACTCATCGCCGGTCGCAGGCCTAGATCCTGGCCCACACGCCGCGCGAAAGTCGACAAGCCATAGAGCATGCCGCCCGGGCGCACCCAATCGCCATGACTGGCAGGGAAGGCCTGCAAGGCCGCGGAGTTGGCCAGTGAGCGTTCGCCGGGTAGTGCGGCAATCGATTGCTGGAACTGGCTCATCTGCGCCTCGCTGATTTCACGGTCATTCTCGTCGGCGCACGCGAAATGCGTCATCCAGCGAATTTCTTTGATCAATGGCAGGGCGCGTAACCGGGCGTAAACTGACGCGGCCAAAGCGGATGGAAATCCGAGTCGATGCATGCCGGTATCGAGCTTGATCCATACCGATCGTGGCGCGAGGTCTGGATTGCGTTCCAATATTGCGAGTTGGTGTTCGTGATGAATGACGCTGTCCACTTGCCATTGCCGCAGGAGCGGCAAGTCGACTGGCTCGTCGAATCCAGACAGTAGCACCACGCGGTGCGAGATATTGGCCGCGCGCAAGCGTTCGGCGTCGGCCAGTGTGGCCACCCCAAAGGCGTCAGCCTCGTGCAAGGCACGCGCCACGCGCTCTAGGCCGTGTCCATAACCATCGGCTTTGACCACGGCCATGATCTTCGACTGCGGTGCCAAGCTGCGCACACGCTTCAAGTTGTGACGCAAGGCGTCAAGATGGATGGTGGCAGTAGTCGCGCGCATCTGAAGTCGTGTCGGTGGGGCGGGGGTTGAAGCCTTAACGAGGCGACTGGCGTGTGCAAGGACCAGAGCGGGCAATGCGCGGGCGAGTGCAGCGGCCGCCACGATCCCCAAGCTCAATCGAATAATTGTGCGTACCGGCGCGCGCTGGACTCGATATCGCCGGAAGCCATTAGACCACTGGCGACCGCGATTGCATCCGCGCCTGACTTGATGAGTTCAGGTGCGTTCTCGGGGGTGATGCCGCCGATCGCGACCAAGGGCAGCTTGAGTACGCGCGCTTTGCGCAACAGCACGTACTCAGCTTGGCGCGCATCGGGCTTGGTCACCGAGGGAAAGAACGCCCCGAAAGCCAGATAACTTGCGCCCGCATCAGCCGCGCGCTGCGCCAGGACCACGCTGTCGTAGCACGAGGCACCGACAATGGCTAACGGCCCCAAGCGAGCGCGCGCGGCGCCAACGGTCGAATCGAGCACACCCACGTGAACGCCATGCGCCATGATCTCAAAGGCGAGTTCGACATCATCATTCAGGATGAATACGGCGCCCGCCTGCCGACAAATAGCAAACACCGCACGCGCTCTCTCGGCGCGCTCCGGGGGCGCTGCCAGCTTGTCGCGGTACTGAATCATGCGGGCACCACCACGCAGGGCAGCGGCGGTGGCCGCGCACAAATCCGTTGGCTTCACCCAAGTGGTGTCAATCAGTGCGTACAGTCCGCGGATTAGGCTCGGGTTCACGGCGATAGGATCACGACAAGTCTTTGCTCGCCTTTATGCCAGAATCCGCGCCGAAATCGATCCAAAGGAATTTTTTGAATGAGTGCAGCGGCACCCACCGACGGACGCGGCCCCTGGCGCACATTTGTGTGCGTGGTCTGCGGCTTTATCTTCAACGAAGCGGACGGCATGCCGCAGGATGGCATTGCGGCAGGAACGCGCTGGGAGGATGTGCCGGATTGGTGGACATGTCCGGATTGCGGGGTAGGCAAGGCGGATTTCGATCTAATCCAAATGTAAGCTGGCTTTTCAGCGCGAGCGCGTTGTGATGGCCGCATTCCTGCTTTACACCGCGGCGCTGCTGGCTCCCGAGTGCCTCGATTGCGCCGCGCCGCCGCGCGCGCGCATGCCTGCAGTGATCGTCTCGGATAGCCGCAAGCTCGACCGACTGGCGGTTGTCGACAACGCCACGCGCATTGACGTGGTCGAGTTGCGCCAGTTCAAGCCCGGCCTCGATCTGGTCGAGGCGCTGGCCGAAGTGCCGGGGCTGGTCGCCCGCGACCGATTCAATTTTGCCCAGGACACGCAGATCAGTGTGCGCGGCTTCGGCGCGCGCAGTGCCTTTGGCGTGCGCGGCGTGCGTATCGAATACGACGGCATTCCGGCCACAGCAGCAGATGGCCAAAGCCAAGTTGGCCATCTGAATATGGAAGCTGTCACCGGTGTCGAGGTGGTTCGCGGACCTTTCGCCGCCCTCTATGGCAACGGTGGTGCCTATATTCGTCTGGACCGCGATCTCTCAGCGACAGATGCGGCAAGTCGATTAAGCGTTGGCGCCGGAAGCGATCAGCAAGCGCGTGTGAGTGTGGCCAGCCGTGGCGGCAACGCGCTGCGCTACGATGTGTCTGCCAATCATTTCCGCACGGACGGCCATCGCGCCCACAGCGCAGCGCAGCGCAGTTTGCTCGATGCGCGCGTTGAACACGTCCTGGGTGAGAACGGGCGGCTTAGCTACAGCGTCAGTTATCAAGATCAGCCGCAATCTTTGGACCCGCAAGGATTGACGCGCATACAGTTTGAGCGCGATCCCGGCGCGTCCAGTCCATCCGCGACGGCCTTCAACACGCGAAAATCCGCCACACAAAGGCAGTTGGGGATCGGCTATCGCCATAATTTCGGCGCCACACAATTTGAAGCCTTAAGCTACGGCGGCCAGCGACAGATCGAACAGTTCTTGTCCGTCCCGGTCGGCGCGCAGCGCGCCGCCACCAGCGGCGGCGGGGTGATCGACCTCAAACGCGATTTCTCGGGCTGGGGCGTGCGTGCAGTACGCGAGACCGCACATTCTTTCGGAGATTTGCGCCTGAGCGCCGAATGGCGCGCGGAACTGCTCGACGAAGCGCGTCTTGGCTATGAAAACTTCGTCGGCAATCAACTCGGCGTGCGCGGCGTATTACGACGCGACGAGGACAACCGAGCGCGCGTGAATGACGCCATTCTGCGCGCCGACTGGTCGCCTAATCCCAGTTGGACGGCAAGTGCCGGCGTGCGCCGGAATCGAAGTGAATATCGCAGCGCCGATCGTTTCATCACGCCCGCAAATCCAGACGACAGCGGACGTTACGATTCTGCGGCATGGCTTCCTGTGGCGGGCATTCACTACCGCGTCAACGCTTATCTGGACTTACGCGCCGCGGGTGGACGCTCGCACGAGACGCCGACCTTGGCCGAGCTTGCCTACCGCAGCGCCGGCGACGGCGGTTTCAATGCCGAGTTGAAGCCGACGCGCGCGCGTCAATGGGAACTGGGCGCCTCCTTGGGCGACGTCGACGCCAGTGTAGAAGTCACCGTCTTCCGCATTGATAGCGAAGACGAAATTGTAGCGCTGAGCACCCAGGGAGGACGCAGCAGCTTCCGCAACGCTGGGGGTACACGGCGCCAAGGTATTGAATTTGCAGGCGATTGGAGCTGGTCAGATACATGGCGATTGCGCGCCGTCTTGAGCTATCTGGACGCCCGCTACGGCAAGGACGAGCCTGCGCAAGGATTAGCCATTGTCGCCGGCCGACGCATCCCCGGCATCGCCGCGCGCCAAGCGCTGCTTGAACTCCTGTGGCGCCCCGACCAAAACTGGAGCGGCGCACTTGAGCTCCGCGCGCTAGATGACAGCGCCGCCAGCGACCGCAACGACGATCGCGTCCCTGGCTACGCTGCACTCAATTTGCGCCTGAACCGCGCTTTCCAGTGGCGTGATCATCGGGTCGTCACGGCGCAATTGCGCGTCGACAACCTACTCGACCAAAGCTACAGCGCCTCACTCATCGTCAACGACGCCAACCAACGCTACTTCGAACCGGCGCCAGGACGCCGGATTTGGTTGGGCTTGGATATGCGCTTTCAGTGATCGTGCGATCACCTGTCGACTCAGCAGAAAACTACGATCAAAGGTCCAACACAGAGACGCAAAGACGCGGAGAAGATAGAAGATAGAAGATAGAAGATAGAAGACAAGGAAATCGGTTCGATCCGGCGGGCGGAAGGCCAGATTTGCTGCGCGCTCTCACGCTTTTTTGGGAGAGGGGTCGGGGGTGAGGGCGCTCTGCTGGGCTCGCGCACGCTGCGAGATGGTCACTGGATTGCCGCGTCGCTGCGCTCCGCACAAGGACGATTCTTGGGATGCCTGCCTAGCAGCCTGTCGGACTCTAGGCGACCGGGCTTCGCCTCGATCTCCAAAGCCCGACCGGCTGCTAGCGGCTGGGCAGGCAGCGAAGATGGAACGACCCGGTTTAATACCGAATCAACGGCCCCACCGGACAGCCTTTGGACCGCTGTCGCGCGGATTCAGACGTTGCCTGATCATCCAAGGCATCGCGGCTTTCGGCGATAAGCAGCCAGTTGCGCGCGCACCAGAGGCCGATGCGGGCGCCCATGTCGAAACTCTTCATGGCCATTTTTTCGGCGTCGAGATAGCGTTCCGCGCGCAACAGGGATTCGGCTTTGAGTTGCCACAGTTGCGGATTGGACGGTTCCACGCTAGTCGCGGTGTCTAACTTCTTTTCGGCCTCGGCAAATTTGCCGGCAGCTTCAAGCGTCGCCGCTTGCTCGCGCAAGAGCGCGACGGCGGGGTTCTGCAAGGGTTCGAGTTCCACCGATGCGGCAGCGGCAGCATCCGCACGCAATGCGGCAACGCGGTCGCGCAGGGGCTTTGCTGGTGCCGCTGGCGGCGCGGGCTCCGGTGGCGGCGTGCTGACGCAGGCGCTGAGCGCTAGCAACAGCGCGAGCGCGAGCGCGAAGCGTTTTGATGGAGCAGTGAGATTCGGCACATTCATGAAATTTCGCGTTTAAAAATGCGGCCCGCAACCACGGCCAGTTCCACCTGACCCGGTAGCTGCCAACCGCGAAAGGGCGTGTTTTTGCCGCGGCTGCGCATGCTGCCTGGGCTAAGCGTGTGATCGGCATGCGGATCGAGCAAAACCAGATCCGGACTCGCGCCGGATTCGAGTCGTGGCAGATCTAAACCTAGGATGCGACGCGGTGCCAACGACGCGCGATCAATCCAACTATTGATTGATAGCACTCCGTCGTCGATCAGTTTGAGCCCGAGCCCGAGGAAGCTGTCGAGTCCCGAAGCGCCCGCTTCGGTTAGCGGGAAGGGTTTAAGTTTGGCATCGGCATCGTGCGGCTGGTGATCGCTGCAAACGGCATCGATGACGCCCGTATGGAGCGCATTGCGCAGGCCGTCGCGATCCTCGCTGGTGCGCAATGGCGGTTGCAGGTGTGCGGCGGAGCGAAAGGGCAATACGTCGTGCTCGTTCAGATACAACTGCGGCATGCTCACATCGGCGGTGATCGCCAATCCGCGCGCCTTCGCTTGCGCGATCATGCTGGCGCTGCGAGCGCACGAGAGACGCGCGAAATGCGCGCGCACGCCGGATTCTTCCACCAGCATCAAATCGCGCGCCAAGGCTAAGGTTTCCGCGGTCTCGGGCACGCCAGTCAGGCCTTGTAGCGCAGCCACGCGACCTTCATGCGCGACGCCGCCAGCGCCGATCCAGGGATCGACCGGCTGCAAATGCACGACCAGATTCATCGATGCCGCGTACTGCAGTGCGCGGCGCAGTAAATGCGTATTGCCGATCGCGCGGCCGACATTGCTGACACAGACACATCCTGCCGCACTCAGCGCGGCGAGTTCGGCCAGACTCTCTTCCCCCATGCCACGCGTGAGCGCACCGCTGACGTGCACGGTTGCACCTCGGCTCGCGCGCGCGCGGCGCAGGATCAATTCGACCACCGCGGTGGAATCGACCACCGGCTGCGTATCCGGTGGCAACAGTAAATGTGTGATGCCGTTCGCCAGCGCCGCGCGCGTCTCTGACTCGATATCGGCTTTGTGGGTGGCGCCGGGCTCGCGCAATCGCGCGGCCAGCTCGACCAAGCCGGGGATCAGCCAGAAACCTTTCGCGTCAATAATCTCGGCGCCTTCGCGCTCGGATTCGCTCGGGTCAAGCGCCAGTATCTGGCCCGCATCGAGCAATAGATCAGCGACGCGATCAATACCTTGATGGGCGAAATATAGGTGTGCGCCACGAATCAGCATTCGATTCACGCCGCGTTCTCCAACTGCGGAATTTGCGCACCAAGGATGTGTGACATGACTGCCATGCGCACGGCGAGACCGTTGGATACCTGTTCCAGAATCACCGACTGCGGCCCGTCGGCAACTTCGGAGGCGATCTCGACACCGCGATTCATGGGACCAGGATGCATCACGATGCAATCGGGTTTGCAGCGCTTCAGGCGTTCAGACGTCAAGCCATATTGCCGGTAGTACTCATTCTCGGACGGCAGAAAGGCGCCACGCATGCGTTCGCGTTGTAGCCGCAAGGTAATCACCACATCGGCGTCGGCGATTCCGGTTTCCATATCGGTGTAGACGCGCGCGCCGAGTTCTTCGATCGCTGGCGGCATTAGCGTGCGCGGCCCGATCACACGCAATTCGTGCGCACCGAGAATGCCAAAAGCACGTAGTTCCGAGCGTGCCACACGCGAGTGCAGAACATCGCCAACGATGGCTATGGTCAAACCTTCAAAGTTCTGCTTGTGGCGGCGAATGGTGTAAGCGTCGAGCAATGCCTGCGTCGGATGGGCGTGTCGGCCATCGCCCGCATTCAATACCGCGACGCCTGCTTTCGCATGTTCTGCAATGAAGTGCGCCGCGCCCGATTCAGGATGCCGCACCACGAACATATCGCATTGCATGGCTTCGAGCGTGGCCAGCGTATCCAGCAAGCTTTCGCCCTTGCTGGTAGACGAGGCAGCGACGTCCAAATTAACCACATCTGCCGACAGCCGCGCCGCCGCTAACTCAAAGGTGATGCGCGTGCGCGTCGAGGCCTCAAAGAACAGATTCACGATGGTGCGGCCGCGCAATAAGGGCAGCTTCTTGTTACCGCGCAAGGCGACAGAGCGCAACGAATCAGCGGCATCCAGCAATTGCAATAACAAGGCGCGCGGAATGCCGTCGAGGGAAAGTAGATGTGCCAATCGCCCATCGGCTGAAATCTGCATGTTCATGTGCCAGCCCCAACGCCGGCGTGGACACCGATGGCTGCGATCATGCGAGACGGCTCGTCGCGTCAATCAGTTCCAGACGCAGATTATCCGGCCCACGCAATTTGATCTGCTGATTCAATGGTAGATCGATTCGTGCGCCGACGGCCGCCGCCTCCATTGGCAATTCGCGCCCGTTACGGCTGATCAAAGCCACCAACATCACACTTGCGGGGCGGCCATAGTCGAATAGCTCGTTCAGCGCCGCGCGCACGGTGCGACCGGTGTACAACACATCATCGACCAAGATCAGGTGTCGATTTTCCAGATCCCACGGAATCTGCGAAGGACGCACGGTGGGATGAATGCCGACACGCGTAAAGTCGTCGCGATAGAAACTGATGTCGAGCGTCCCGATGGGTTCAATCCAGCCCAGTGCAGTCCGCAACCGCTGCGCGATCCATGCGCCGCCGCTGTGAATGCCCACGATGCGTGCCTCGACTATATTGCGTTCCTTCAAGCGTGCCCGCGTTTCGGTCTGAAGTTGCTTCAGCAGGATTTCAATTTCGGGCAGTTGCAAGATAGTCCTCCAAAATGACCGCAGCGGCCTGTGCATCCAGAGACACCGTATGTTTGCGCTTGGCGTTGCCGTTGGCGCGCTCGGCGGCGAATTGCCGCCGCGCTACCTGACTTGACCCGCGTTCGTCTTGCAAGGCGACGATGCCCGGAAAGCGCTGCTGCAATTCTTCGGCAAAGGCGCGAGCGCGTTTGCTCATCGGCTGCTCGGCGCCATCGTGGCTCAACGGCAAGCCGACGACGAAGCCGCCCGGCGCCCATTCCGCCACCATCTGCGCTAACGCCTGCCAGCGCAGATGACTAGGCTCCATCGCCAAGGTTTTGAGCGGCCGTGCGCGGCCGGTCAACTCATTGCCCACAGCCACGCCCAAATCGCGCGTGCCGACGTCCAATCCTAACCAAACTGTTGGCGACGCGAACTCAGGCATGGCCCGCGTAATCGGTCATCAATCGCACGTCGACGCCCGCCAGCCGCGCTGCGGCTTCCCAGCGCGAACTCAACGGCGTTTCAAACAATATTTCCGGGCTCGCGGGCACGCTTAGCCACGCGTTGTCCTTAAGCTCACTTTCGAGTTGACCCGCACCCCAGCCTGCATAGCCAAGCGCGAGCATGGCGCGTTTAGGCCCGCGGCCTTGGGCAATAGCCTCAAGCACATCGCGCGATGTGGTCACGCAGACCTCAGGCGACAGGTGAAAAGTGGAATCCCAGTTGCCGAAGGGTTCGTGCAATACAAAGCCACGATCAGTTTGCACCGGGCCGCCTACATAGACCGGCGCGATGGCCAATTCGGCCAGTGCGGTCTCAATGCTGAGTTGGCCAAGGACGTCGCCAAAGCTCAAATCGCTCAGGCGATTGACCACGATCCCAAGCGCGCCTTCATCACTGTGCTGGCACAGCAGAGTGACGCCACGCGAGAAGTTGGGATCGGTCAACGCGGGCATCGCGATCAACAGATGATTTGCAAGATAGGTGGCGGTCAGCATCACGGGATTCTAGTGCGCACACCTGTGCAAGGGTTGAACATATTTCCCAAAGCGACACCAGAATTGTGAATGCAGCACTCAGCATCAAGTTTGTGAAGCATTGACAGTCGGTCTGTCGTCGCCAAGCCGACGTGGCCCAATGGCGTTCATTTCGCAAGACCGTAGACGATGTTCGCTGCCCAGGCCTTTCGCGCACATGAATTGTCAACAATAGCCGATGAGAGGTCTCGGATACCCGCTCAGGCGGATCAGCGTGTCGCGCGTCACGGTTGATACTATGACTTCACGTGATAATGACACCGTCATAGTGCTGGGGGTCTTATGAATACGAGTCGATCGGCCATCCGCGTGCGTCATTGGATCGTCGGATGTCTTTCGCTGGTTTTATCCGCCAGTGCCTTTGCGCAGAGCAGCGACCTGCTCTTCCGGAACAATCTTGAGGATGTAACGGATGCCCCGGCGAGCGATGCGGAGGCTGCACGTTTTCTGACGCAGGCTACCTTTGGGCCGACGCGCGCCGAGATCGCGCGATTGCGGGCCATCGGCTACGGCCAGTGGTTGGACCAGCAATTTTCAATGCCGGCGTCGCTGACACGTCCTTGGCTCGACCAATTGACCACCGATCCGGCCTTCTCGCTCAACTCGGGCCACCGGGTTGATCGCTGGCACGTGCAAGCGGTCTTCGGCCCAGACCAGTTGCGCCAACGCATGGCCTTCGCGCTCAGTCAGATCCTGGTGGTGTCGGATTCGGGCGGTATCGACACGCGCATGATTGCCGAGTACAGCGATTTGCTCGCGCGCAATGCCTTCGGCAACTACCGCACACTGCTCGGCGACGTGACCTACAGCCCGACCATGGCGCAGTGGCTTACTTATGTCCGAAATCGCGCCGCGTACATTACAGGTACGCCGCCGACGCAGATCTCGCCAGATGAAAACTACGCGCGCGAAGTCATGCAGTTGTTCTCCTTTGGCTTGGTCAAGCGAAATCTGGATTTTTCTTTGCAACTGTCGAATGGCGTTGCCATCCCGACCTATGACAACACCACTATTGCGGCCGTGGCCCGCGTGTTCACGGGTCTCACGTACGATCGTAGCAATTACACCGATACGAATTTTGGCAACAACACGAATGCCGATACCATGCGGCCGATGTTGTGCTTCCCGATGAACTTGCCGGCCAACCAGAATTACAGCGCCGCTGGCCGAACCTTCCACGACTTCAATGCGAAGACGATTTTTGACGCCGTGGTCCTACCCGCGGTTAGCGATAACTTAGTGGGTTGCAATCAAGATATGAGTGCGGCGCTTGACGCGGTCGCCGCGCACGCTTCCGTCGCGCCATTCATCTCGCGACAGTTGATCCAGCGTTTCGTGACCAGCAATCCGTCTGCGCAATATATTTCACGCGTGGCGACCGTGTTCAACAACAATGGTTCGGGCGCTCGCGGTGATCTGCGCGCGGTGCTACGCGCGGTCTTGATGGACACTGAGGCGCGCAACGCGCCCACGGTGAATTCCGGCAAATTGCGCGAACCCTTGCTGCGCATGACAGCACTGTGGCGTGGCTTGGAGGCAGTGCAAGGACAGCCGGAAGCAGGCACCAACATTGGAAATATTTCGATGGCATTGGCTTTCGATAGCTCGCTGAGCCAGCGGCCGTACAATGCCAACACGGTGTTCAATTTCTACGAGCCGGACTATCAGAATCCTGGCGCAATTCAGAACGCAAATCTGTTTTCGCCCGAGTTTCAGATTCTCAACGAGTCCTCGATTACGCGTATGAACGACACGGTCCAGAATCTGATCGTGAACTGGTACGTGGGCAGCGGCACGTGCGCTACGGTCACGCGTGTATGCGTGCCGTTCGCGCCCTATGTGGCCATGATTCAAACGGCCAACGCCACCACTTACGGGCAGTTGGTCGACGAGTTGAATGTGCGCACGATGTACGGATCTATGAGCGCCAATATGCGCACAGTGCTGATCAATATGTTGACTTCGCAAGCCGCGCCAACCACTGATGCGCAGCGGATTTCGCGCATACAACAGGTTTTGCGCGTCATCATCGTATCCCCCGAATTTGCTGTGCAGCGCTAAGGAGAATCGCCATGTCGCGCATCAAAACTGAAGCACGCCGCGATTTCCTCAAGCACTTTTGCGGCACTCTCGCAGGGGGTTCCGCACTCGCGATGATTCCGCAACTACGGATGATGCAATCGGCTCTCGCGGCGCCTTCAGGCTCCGGTTACCGGGCGCTGGTTTGCGTCTTCTTAGGCGGCGGCAATGATTCTTTCAACTGGCTGATTCCGACAGACGCGACGCGCTTCGGGCAATACCAAGCCGCGCGCGGCACCGCTGCCGGGGGCTTGGCGCTCGCGCAAAGCAGCTTGTTGCCGGTGAGTCTCACAGGTCCCGGCGGCGTTGCGCTGCCTGCCGGCCATAGCTATGGCCTGCATTCCGGTTGTAGTGATTGGACCTCGATCGACGACACCGGTGCATCGACCATAATGCCTGGCTTGCATACGCTCACCAATCAAGGCCGTATCGCGTGGTTGCCCAATATCGGCAGCCTCGTGGTGCCGCTGACCAAGGCGACTTACAGCAATCCGTCGCTACCAAAGCCGCCGCAGTTGTATTCGCACAACGACCAGACTAATCAGTGGTTTCAGGGTCGGGAGACTGCGAACTTCCGTTATGGCTGGGGTGGCCAGGTCGCGGATCTCTTGTTCTCGCAGAATAGTGCAATCCCAGGTAGCAACCCGGCGCTGACTATGCCGATGAATCTGTCCTTTGCCGGTGCCAATCGCTTCCAAGTTGGGCAGCAGGTTATCCCCTATCAGTTGTCGAGCTGCGGCGATCCGAATGGCGGCACTCCGTTCGCCGGAAGCATTGTAGGTACCAACTTCGCCAATTGCTCGGGCACCAATTCGCTTGACAATTTCCGTTCCTGCAATGCGACTGGCCAATCAGCGCAAGAAATCGCGATGTGCAGTTTGCTGGCCTCGCCGGGTACGGGTCCGTTCGCACTTGAGCACGCCACCACCATGCGCCGCGCGATGGATTTATCCGCGCAATTAGGTGGGGTGCTGACAGGCACACCCAATAATTCGTTGCTGACCACGCCCTTCCGCGCGCTAGCCGACGGTGCTCCCGTCGCGGGTTATAACTTGGCTCCTGATGGCGGCAGCTCGCTGGCCGAACAATTGGCAATGGTTGCGCGCACGATCAAAATGCGCACGCAGCTTGGTCAAACGCGCAATATCTTCTTCGTCTCATTGGGTGGATTTGACACGCACGCGGGCCAGATGCCTGATGACGGCCAACCACGATTGATGCGCCGCGTCACGCGTGCTTTGAGTTCTTTCTACCAATCGCTGGTCGAGATGGGCGTGCAAAACGACGTCACAACCTTCACCATGAGCGAATTCGCGCGCACCTTGAGCACCAATGGCAACGGCTCCGACCACGGTTGGGGCGGCATCCAGATGGTGATGGGCGGCGATGTGCGCGGCGGACGCTTGTACGGCACCTTCCCGACCTTGGCACTGAACGGCCCCGATAGCTTCCTCAGCGGCCAGATGATCCCGACCACGTCACTCGATCAGATGGCAGGGACTATGGCCACCTGGATGGGCCTAAATGCGGGCCAAGTCGACACCATTTTCCCGAACCTGAGCAACTTCAGCTCTCCGGATCTGGGCTTTATGGCGTAGGAATTTTTACAAGTGCGGGGCTGCTTTCTAAGCAAGAGCGGGACTGGTGAAGCAAGATCGGGACTGGTGAAGCAAGAGCGGGGCTGCCTTTTACGCAGGACCGGGTGCCGGTAAGGCGAGAGAGCGGGGTTAGGGGGCGGTTTGGAGCGTTTTAGTGGTCGTGCGGATGGTGCGCCCCGCGAAAGGCTCACCGTCATCCCCGCGCGGGGATCAAGCGCTTTTTGTCTGCTTCGCTCTGAAAGCACCAAGTACCAAGAAAGACACTAGATTCCCGCCTTTGCGGGAATGACGAGCGCGGATGCGACGCTGTCGCGGAGTTATAAAACTGCGCGGTCAACAGGGCACCTGCAGCGGCGGGAATTAAAGGCGGGGCTTGGGACTGGGGCGTAGCCATTTAGTGTCTGGCCTCTTGTAGGTAAAGTTGGGTTGCAGGCACAACCTCACGGCGCGACTGCAACACCATTGACGTTTCAAGAATCCCGCTGCGCGGTCAGAACTAGCTAAAAAAGCCCTCGCGTTCCAAGCTCCAAAGCGCGGTTTCCCCGAGCCCGGCACCTCAGCCCGACGCAAATGGATGTGCTACTGCCGCGCGGGAGGCAGGATGCCGAAAGCGGCCGAGCCGCGGCACCTAAGCTCCGAGCCCCTTCAACGCATTTGCATATCGCCGGCCGCGTACTGCCAAGTGCGCGTGATATGCAACACATCGATTTCCTCGCCAACGCGAGGCAAGGGCGGAAACGGCGCTGCGAGTTCGACCGCGCGTTTGGCGGTGTCGTCCAATAACGCGTTTCCGGAGGCCTTGATCACGTCGATGCGCTCCAGGCTGCCGTCCTTGCGAATGGCGACCGTGAGCACCAGATTGCCTTCGATATTGCGCCGCCGCACTTCATCCATATTCAAATTGCCGACGCGTTGAACGCGCGCCACCCAGCCGGCCATATAGCCCGCGTATGCGTATTCCTTGGTGTTCGCTGAGATAAATTTGCGCTTCGGACGCTTGGCATAGGCCTGCGCCTGACGATCAAGTTCGGTGGCCAGTCGCGCCATCTGCATGCTGCGTTCCACCAGCGCGTCATCGCGCGGCAGATCGCGTTTTCTCGCCTCGTCATCTGGCAGCGGACGCTTCACCTGCATCGCCGACTCGTCTTGCGTCAGCACCGGTTCTACTGTCACCGGTTCCGGCTGCGCGCGCGGTGCACTGGCGCGCACTGGCATCGGCGCGACGCCTTCGTCGGGTTTGGGGATCGGTGAGGAGAACACTTGCGTGGGCCGTTTCGCCTCATCCACCGTTCCGCCGCCGGCTTGCGTGGCGTTCGCCAGAAAATCTGCCTTCTCAGGCGATTCCTGCGTCGCCGCCTGCACCAGGATCACATCCAGTGACGGCAGCGCAGACTCAGGCGGATACTCGGTGACGAAACTGATGCCAAAGATCGCCACGGCATGCACCACACATGCAAATAGCAGCGTCAGCGACAGCCGATCACCGCTGCCGATAGATGCCGGAGAGCTCACGCGCGCAAAACCTCGATTCGATCAAACAAAATGCCAGCGATATTCAGCCCGAACTGCGCGTCAAGTTCGCGGATGCACGTCGGCGAGGTGACATTCACTTCGGTGAGATAATCGCCGATCACATCCAAGCCCACGAAGATTAGCCCGCGCCGCTTGAGCTCTGGCCCAACTTGCGCGCAAATCCAGCGGTCATGATCGCTGAGAGGCTGCCCGCGCCCGGTGCCACCGCGAGCCAAGTTGCCGCGGAACTCGCCTTTTGTAGGAATGCGCGCCAGTGCAAATGGCACGGGTTCGCCATCGATTAGTAGGATGCGCTTGTCGCCATGTACGATCTCGGGCACATATTTCTGGATCAGGCCAGCGCGACGGCCTTCGAGCGTAATGGTCTCGAAGATCACGTTGAGGTTCGGATCCGATGGTCGCACGCGAAAAATTGAGGCGCCGCCCATCGAATCCAGCACTTTGATGACGCACTCGCCAAATTCTTGTGCGAAGGCGCGCAGGTCCTGCGCTTGGCGGGCCACCAATGTTGGCGGACAACACTGCGGGAACAGCGCGGTGAACAATTTCTCGTTTGCATCGCGCAGCGCTTGCGGCCGATTCACTACCAGCACGCCTTGCGCCTCCGCGCGCTCCAGGATCTGCGTGTCGTAGAGATATTCCGCGTCAAAGGGCGGATCTTTGCGCATCAAGATGCAGTCGAACTCGCTCGCGTCCACGACCGTGGCCGCTTCCTGCTCAAACCAGGCGTTGACGTCGTCCTTCACCCGGGTGACGCGCGTTCGCAGCCATGCGCGCCCATCACGCAATCCAACATCCGCTTGCTCAACGCAATGAATCTCAATGCCTCGCCGCTGCGCTTCGAGCAGCATCGCAAAGGTCGAGTCCTTGTAAGTCTTCAACTTCTGAATCGGATCCATCAGGACCGCAATGCGGCGTAACATGCTGGAAGCTCCTGCCGACGATTCGGATGCGCCGAAAAGCGCACCGGGTAACTTAAGAATGCCAAGGCGAGATGATGCACGGTGCCCCAAGACCGCTCCAAGGTAAGCAAAGTTGCGATTGCGGGAGCTGTTCACCTCGGGTTCGCTTGTTAGGCTCGTGTATTATGCCTGCTTGGGGAAAGTGCTTTCTGCAGGTTGCATGTTCTGGAAGTCGATCAGGCGTTTGCCAGCCTCTGCTGATTCGAGCCAGTACAGGGACTTGCAAAACAATCTTGACATTCTCTTGAGCCTTGGCTAAAGAGCCATTAAGAGTTCTCGTGATCGTGATGAAGACGCATCGCGGGAATTTCAAAACGGCCAGCGAAGGCTGGCATCTCGCGACGCACGTCGCGATGACGAATGAAATTGGCGGAGGTTTGTGTGGACGAGACGCAGAACAAAGGAAGCCTCGCCGGATTGCGCGTCATGGTCATCGACGACAGCAAGACCATCCGCCGAACTGCCGAGACCCTCTTGAAAAAAGAGGGCTGTGAAGTGGTGACGGCGACAGACGGCTTCGAGGCGCTCGCAAAGATTTCAGATCAGCAGCCGCACATCATTTTTGTCGACATCATGATGCCGCGGCTGGACGGCTATCAGACGTGTGCGCTGATCAAAAATAACCAAGTGTTTAAGAGCGTCCCGGTGATCATGTTATCGAGCAAAGATGGCTTGTTCGACAAGGCGCGGGGTCGCATCGTAGGCTCCGAGCAATATCTCACCAAGCCGTTTACCCGCGAGGAGTTGCTTGGGGCGATTCGGCGTTATGTCGACACCAAGCCCGCTGCAACGCATTGATTCACTAAAGTCCCCCGGGGGCAGCAATGGCGCGCATTTTGATCGTCGACGACTCGCCCACAGACGTTCGCGTCTTGAGCGTGATGCTTGAGCGCGCAGGCTTTCAAACCTTCTCCGCGGCGAATGCCGACGAGGGAGTGGCGCGAGCGCGTGCGGAGCGTCCGGATCTCATTTTGATGGACGTCATCATGCCGGGGACCAACGGATTTCAGGCGACGCGAATTTTGAGCCGCGATCCCGAAACCTCGTCGATTCCAGTCATTATCGTGACCACAAAAAGCATGGAAACGGACCGGATCTGGGGTATGCGCCAGGGAGCGAAGGACTTTTTGACCAAGCCGCCAAACGAGCGAGAATTGGTGCAGCGCATTCAGAATCTGCTCAAGCCATCCTGACGGGGACTTCGATGGACGATTTGCTTGACCGCCCAACGCTGAATCCGATCGAGATCTTGCTCGATTACGAACGGCGCAGCCTTGCCCATGTCGCAGGTTTACCGGATCAGCTCGACGCGCCCGGTTTGTGGCGTGGAATTGCCTATAGACTCGGCGATGTGTTCTTGGCGAGCGACATCTCAGAAATCAACGAGTTGCTAATGTTTCCGCAGATCACGCCAGTCCCTGGGACCAAGGCCTGGATGCTGGGCATTGCGAATGTCCGCGGCAACCTCGTGACGATCGTGCATTTGCGCGGTTTCCTTGAAGGCGAACCATTCAGAGTGACCGAGCGCACACGCGTTTTGGTGGTGCGTCTCGCCAGCGGCAGCGTGGGATTGATCGTCGACGAGGTCTTGGGCCAGCGAAGCTTCGTTGACGAGAACCTGCGCGGCATCGAGATGTATGCCGATTCCCCAGTCAGTCGCTTTTTGGAAAGCGAGTACCGCATGGGTCAATCGACATGGGGAGTTTTCAGTTTGAGCGCGCTGATGAAGGCGCCAGATTTCATGCAGGCGTCAGCTTAATACTAGAGTTGGCGATCGGGTTTAGGCAGGTTGACATTTGGGGGTCTTAGGGCGATGAGTGCGGCAGCCGGTGGAAGTCAACAGCGCGAAAGCTCGACCATGCTCGCCATCCTCGTGGTGGTGTTGCTGGCCGGTCTGATCATATTGATCGCGAATTTCTTTCTCGCAAATCGAAAGAACAACGAAGATCGAGCGGCTACTGAGAAGGCGACCGATATTCGGGTGCTCTCTCAACAGTTGGCGAAGTTCGCGGCAGAGGCGGCCGGTGGTCGCGCCGAAGCCTTTGACGAGCTCGCGGATATCAAGGCCACTATCCAGGCCCATATCGGCAAGCTTGAAAATGGCGATCCGGGCGAGGGTGTACCTTCAATCTCCCTAAATCCTGAAGTGAAGAAAGCTCTGGATCAGGTGAAGACTACCTGGGCACCTATTCAAACTGCAGCGGAAGTGATTCTGGCGCGCCGCGAAGTCGTCGAGAAATTGAACGAAACGGCGATCGAGTTCCAGAACAAGATTCCGCTACTACAGGCGCGTTCAGACGAGGTCGCGAATCTGCTTGCGAGCCGCGGCGCCGCCCCAGATCAGATCTATATCGCGGGCCGCCAAGTCACCCTGGCCGATCGTATGTTGCGCCGTTTGAACGAAATCTTGCAGGGTGGACAGACCGCATCGACGGCCGCAGACGGATTCAACCGTGACGCTGCGGTGTTCGGGCAGATTTTGGATGGACTGCAGAACGGGGACGCCGCCCAAGGCATTAAGGCCATCGAAGTTCCGCAAGCGCGCACCGTGCTGTCCGAGATCTACACGATCTTTCAGGAACTCGGTCAATATGTCGAAAGCATCTCGACTGGCGCCGTCGACTTGGTCGATGTGCGTAATGCGGCCAACACGGTGTCCTTGGAGTCCGAGCAACTGCTGCAGAACGCTGAGCAACTCTCTGTCGAATACGGTGAACAAGCCGGGCGCCGTACCTTCCCGTCACTGACGGCGGCCCTGGGTGCAGGCTTGCTTGCCGCACTTGCGTTGATCCTGTTGGCCATCTTGATCTACCGCGATCAAGCGCGTCGATACAAGATCACGGCCGATTTGAACCAACGAAATCAAGAGGCCATTTTGCGCCTCCTGGACGAGATGGGATCGCTCGCAGAAGGCGACTTGACGGTAAAAGCCACGGTAACCGAAGACATCACCGGCGCGATCGCGGACTCCATCAACTTCGCCGTTGAAGCGCTGCGCTCCTTGGTAACCACCATCAACGAAACCGCCGTGCAGGTGGCCGCCGCCGCCCAGGAAACCCAGGCGACCGCGATGCACCTCGCAGAAGCCGCAGAGCACCAAGCGCAACAGATCACCTCCGCGTCCGCTGCGATCAATGAAATCGCGGTGTCCATCGACGAGGTCTCGCGCAACTCGGCTGAGAGCGCCGACGTGGCGCAACGCTCGGTGCAGATTGCAGGCAAGGGCGCGGCGATCGTGCGGCAAACGATTCAAGGCATGGACAACATCCGTGACCAGATCCAGGAAACAGCCAAACGTATTAAGCGTCTGGGTGAGTCATCGCAAGAAATTGGATCCATCGTCGAACTGATCAACGACATCGCTGAGCAGACCAACATTCTCGCGCTGAACGCCGCCATTCAAGCGGCCTCAGCGGGCGAAGCGGGTCGCGGATTTGCGGTCGTCGCGGACGAAGTGCAGCGACTTGCAGAGCGCGCTTCCAACGCGACGAAACGAATCGAAACGCTGGTGCAGACGATTCAATCTGACACCAACGAAGCCGTCAGTTCGATGGAACAAACCACGGCCGAAGTCGTCGCGGGTGCACGCCTCGCCGAAGACGCCGGCTTGGCACTGGGCGAGATTGAAAAGGTCTCCAACGACTTGGCAGATCTCATTCAAAACATCTCGCAAGCCGCGCGCCAACAGTCGGCAGCGGCAACCAACATCTCCGCCACCATGAATGTGATTCAAGAAATCACCACGCAGACTTCGGTCGGCGCGAGTCAAACGGCGGAGTCGATCGGAAATCTGGCGCAGTTGGCAGCGGACCTTCGGCGCTCAGTCGCCGACTTCAAGTTGCCAAATTGAGCGCTTTGTTGAAGTTTGGGTTTACCAGGGCGGGGCGCAAGCCCCGACGTCGCAGTGGTTCGATCGAGCGCACGCGAGTCGCGCGGCGAAACTGGGATAAAGGAGTCCGCGGATGAGGCTTCAAGACGACATCGACTTCACCACGCTGACTTGGGTCAAGCAAGAGCTAGATGACACGCTCAAGCAGGCCCAACAGGCGCTGGAAGCCTACGTCGAAGACAGTAGCGACAAGAGCCAGATGCGCTTTTGCGCCAGTTACCTGCATCAAGTGCAGGGAACTTTGCGCATGGTCGAACTGTACGGCGGCGCCATGGTTGTCGAGGAGATGGAACGCCTCGCTCTGGGCCTGCTCGACGGAAAGGTTAAGCAGGTAGACGACGCCTATACCGTGCTCATGCGCGGCTTGGTGCAACTGCCCGATTATCTGGAGCGATTGCAGAGTGGCCATCGGGATATCCCGATTGTCCTACTGCCCTTGCTGAACGATCTGCGCGCCTGTCGTGGCGAGAAGTTGCTCAGCGAGACTTCGCTGTTCTCGCCCGATCTGGGCGTGGGCTTGCCGGCGTCTGCCGCAGGTGCAAGGCTCTCAACGCCGCAAGAATTGATCGCCAACAACGGTGGCCGTCTGCGTTTAGCTTTCCAGTTTGGTTTGCTGAAATGGTTCAAAGGCGACGATGTCGAAGGCAATCTGACGCGCTTGATAGCGGTCGTGGATCGCGTGCGTTCCATGTGCGTGCAACTCGACGCGCGTCGATTGTTTTGGGTCTCCGGTGGCGTACTCGAAGCCGTCCTGGTCAAAGGCCTGGATGCATCTGTCGCGCTGAAGCTGTTAATTGGACGCGTCGATCGCGAGATCAAACGCCTGATCGATAGTGGCGAGTCCGCTTTCGCCTCGAATCCACCCAACGAACTGACCAAAGGATTGCTTTACTACGTCGCGCAATCCACCGCCAACTCGCAACGTGTCGTTGAGTTACGCCAGATTTATCGTCTCGACAAGTTGATCCCGTCGGAGGCCGAACTCGAACACGCGCGTGGCGCATTGACTGGCCACAATCGCGCGCTGCTTGAAACCGTTGGCACGGCAATTAAAGAGGATCTGCTGCGAGTTAAGGACGCGCTCGATCTGTATTTGAGAACGGGCAGCGCGAACACCGAAGATCTGTTCCCACAGGTTGAAGCATTGCATCGCGTCGCTGATACCTTGGGCATGCTCGGTCTGGGCGTGCCGCGGCGCGTCGTGCTCGATCAGCAAGACGTGGTTGCGCGAATCGTCAGCGGCAAGCAGGCTGCAGAAGAGAGTGTGCTGCTCGATATCGCGGGCTCGCTGCTCTATGTCGAATCCTCGCTCGACGACCATATCGAACGGCTTGGCGCCGACCCACGCAAGGAAGTCGCTCCGGTAACCGGTTTCGAGCTGCCGCAGGCGGAAGTTCGACGCATCCTCGACGCAACCACCAAAGAAGCCTCGGCAAATATTCAGCAAGCGAAGCAAGACATCGTCGCTTTCATCGAATCGCCGTGGGATCACAGTAAGATCGATCAGCTTCCGCGTCTGCTAGACGAGATCAGCGGCGCATTGCGCATGCTCAATTTGCCTGAGCCCGCGGAACTGCTGGGCGGCGTCGTGCGCTTTGCCGAAATTGAATTGCTCAAACATCGCCGTGTCCCGTCGGGCGATCAGCTCGATTTGATGGCCGATGCCATTGCGAGCATTGAGTTCTTCCTCGAGGCCGTCAAGGAAGGTCGCCGGAATCGCGACAAGATCCTAGACGTCACGCGCCGCAGCTTAGAAGCATTAGGGTACTGGCCGATTCCGGTTGAGGGCGAGGAGCCCGCAGCGCTTGATGCCGCTTCGCAAGCGGCTATCGACACCACACCGTCTGCCGCGGACTTCCCAAGCTTCGATGACAGTTTCACGACTGAGCGCACACAGCCGCCAGAATCTCCGGCTGAGTCGTCCGCAGACGCGGGACTTTCAAGCGCGCCGCCCGCACCGCTGTCCGATGCGGTGATGATGGATCAGTTCGTTGCAAACTACACAGATACGAGCCAGCCAGAAAGCGCATCGCTGTCCGTCGATTCGACGGCGGTAGATGCAGCGTCAAGTAGCATTCGTAGTGCTGTAGAAATCGCGCCAGGCGAAGGGTTGGAATCTCTCGTAGTCGGTGAGACTGCCCGTGAAGCGGTCGAGCCCGCATTGCATGATTTAGATGGTTTACGAATTACTGACGCAGATATCGAGTCGCCGCGAGTGACTTCGGTCAGCGAGAATGACGCGAGCTTGGCCGAATTCGGAACACTGACACCGCAACCCGAGACGGGGTCGCTCGCACCGCTCGATAGTCTCAGTTGGGATGCGGACACCGATTCGATACACGTCGAACTGCCGCTATCCGACGAGACGTTCGACTTTAGTGCTGATCTCGGAGCATCTCCATCCTCGCTGGAGCAGGATGTACTGATCCTCGATACAGATTCCACGGACACGTTGAATTTCGACGATCTCATGCTGGACTCCGCGATCGATCCAGTCGCTGATTCGACAACTGCGGATGCATCGGTACGGGTTCTGGAGCCGCAGGCGGATTCATCGTTTGAGTTTTCTGAGCTTCAGAATCTGAGTTCAGAAGCCAAGCTTGAGCTTCAGGTCGAAGCGCCGGCTGATTTTGCTCTGATCGAAGCGCAAACCCCAAGTTCGACGGTCGCCGAGAAGGAAGCTTACACGCCGTCGATCCAACTGCCGGGCGTGGGTTTCCATTCGGTTCCCTCCGACGAGATCGATGATGAAATTCGCGGAGTTTTTGTCGAGGAGGTCCAGGACGAACTCGATAATCTCAATCGCCAATACCCTGCATGGAAGAAAGATCTCAACGACCACGAAAAGCTGAAGCACGTCAGGCGATCTTTCCATACGCTCAAGGGCAGCGGACGCTTGGTGGGTGCGCTGGCAATTGGCGAGTTCGCGTGGCGAATCGAGAATATGCTCAATCGCCTTCTCGACAAGTCGATTGCGCCGACTCCCGCGGTTCTGGACTTGCTTGACCACGGTATCGCTGCGCTTCCCGGTATGTTGTCGGCCCTCAAAGGCGAGGGTCAGCCCGACGCGAACGTCGGGTCGATCATGTGGGTTGCGGACCAATTGACGGCGGGTCAGGAGGTTTGGCTCCCAAAATCGGTGCCCGCCACGGAGGTCACGGCTGAGGCAAAGCTGGCTTCTGCGGCGGGCAGCGATACTGAAATTTCTGCGGAAGTCGAATCGACCCCCGAGATACTTTGGGAAGATAGCGCTGAGCCGTTTTCAACCAGCGAAGTGGTGGTCGCAAACGTTGACGGCACCCCGGCTGAAACGACGTCATTGGATGAACTGTTCGGAGAAGCCGAACAAGCCGCGTCGTCAGATGACTCGATGTCGTGGATCAAGACAAATGACTCGTCGGTTTCGACCGACCAGGCGAAAAATGAATTGGAGTTCTCGCAATCGTCTGACGACGATTTTGATCCCTTGCAATTTGAAGATGTATCCGAACCCGAAGTACAGATCGAATCTTCAAACTTCGACGCCGAGACCGGTCAGGCAACGGTAGCACTTGAAGCTGAGTCCGCGGCGACAGCAGCGTCGTCGCCGCTGGATGTTGATCCAATGCTCATGGAAATCTTGAGCAGCGAAGTCAGCGCGCACCTAGTGACAATCGATGGGTATCTGGCACGCAGTGTCGATGGAGAGCCGCCAGCAGTTACTGAGGAGCTGCTACGTGCAGTGCATACGCTGAACGGCGCACTGTCGATGGTCGACATTCCGGTACTCATGCGCGTGGTTGCGCCGCTCGAGGGCTATTTGAAGCGCTTGCGCGCTCGCGGTCAGGCACCTTCACAGGAAGGATCTTCCGCGATCCGGGACTCGGCTGCTTGCATCGCAGAAGTGATGCAGGCCATTGAAGCGCACTCAACGTTGCCGGACACGAATTTGCTCTCCGAGCGGGTGCTTGCCCTGCGCGATGACTTGCCAGTACCCGATCACCCTTACCACGGTTTCGGCATCCACGATCACGACGAACACAAAGATGAAGCCGCCACTGTGTCGGCGTCAGAAATCGTCGTGGAAACTACGCGGCCTTGGTATGAGGCGGATGAAGAAACGATAGCTGCAGTCGAACTGACGACGATATTTGACGCTAGCGACGAGCAGACCGCCGCTCAAGCGGATCTCGCAGTCATGGGCGACTACGCAGAGCTGTCGAGGCTTTCGGACAGCGAAACTCCGAAAGATGAATCAGACCTCGCCATTGTTGAGCCCGCAAATGTTGCGGACCACGCGGCCGACTCTAATGACGATCCTGAGGGCTTTCTGCAATCCGAGGGAGAACTCACAGACCTGGGCTTCCTGGACGAAATCGCAACAATTGATGCCGCAGCGGGCGATTCGGCGCAGTCGGCAAACGAAGGCTTGTCGACTGTCTTTATCGAAGCGGAATCGAGCGAGTCATTGACCGACGCACTACCTGACGCTGATGCCGACCATGGGTCGATTTTGAATGGGCTATTCGACGATCTGGACGCGCAGCCGCCCAATGCCCAAGGCGTACCGGAATCAGTGACGGCTTACGATTCGCCGATTGAAGTCGATGTCACTGCTGACGCTGCGGACATGGACTTGGCATCTATCGAAAGCCTATTCGTAGAAGACAATCGGGACGAACTGAAAGTCCCGGAGCAGGCGGCCGAAGCCGCGCAGCGAGACGAAGATGATCTGTCGTCTATCCTTTTTGAACACACGGCAACGCTCGCTTCGGAGAATTCCGAGGCGGTTGCAGGCGAAGTTGTTGCGGACTCTCTGCCAGCGCTATCACCGACAGAGGATTCAGTGGCTGCCGAGATGGGCTATGCGGCCACTGAATCAGACGAAACTTCGCTGCTTGACTCGGTGGATTCGCAGGGCAAAGAACAGGAGAGTCTGGAACCGGTTGGCTCGGAGACCGACACAACGACAGAAATTGTGGACAAGGACGCCGAACCGGAGCTGTCGGTGTCGGAGTTTCATGCATGGCTGCCGGAAGATGATCGAGCCATTACGGAATTGACTGATCTTCCGGATAGCGTAGAGACCATCGAAATCGAAAATCTGGACACGGATCCATTCGAGAATGAATCTGCGCAGCCTGAGCAAATGGATGAGGGATCGACAGAGCCTAACGACAGCGGCCATGGTGAACTTGTCTCGGACAATGACCAGTCTGAGCCATCTGATGCCTTCCATCTCTCCGCGGTTGACGATGCTGAGCTGATGATCGGCGCTCAAGAAGTCGCCCCCGAATTCGAAGAACTCTCCGAGCCCGGCCTCCGCGCGAGCGAATCGGCGACTGCGGCGGATGTCACGGAGAGTTACCAATCCAAGGGTCCAGTCGATGTCGATCCTATAGGTCCGCTCGATCTTCCCGATATGGACGTGGAATTGCTCGACATCTTCGCTGAGGAAGGGGTGGACATCCTCGACCATGCCGATGGCATGATGGTTCGATTGCGCCAGTCACCAGAAGATAAGGAAGCCGTCGCTTCGCTGCAGCGCGATTTACATACGCTCAAGGGCGGCGCACGTATGGCCGGTCTTTACCCGATTGGCGACCTTAGCCATGTGATGGAATCGCTATTCGAAGCCATCGCCAACGATCAACGCAAGGCCACACGGCCGGCCCTGGAAGGACTAGAGCGTGCCTTTGATCGCATGCATGGCATGGTTTCGCGCGTACGTCAGCGCCAAGCCATCGCACTGCCGGAACACACCATCGCGCGATTAGAAGCGATCCTCGACGGCCGCGAGGATGAACTTCCGACGGCAATCGTACCGTCGGCAACTCTCGCCGACGTTTTATCTGACACGGCAACGCGCGAGGCATCACTGTCAGACGACCAGCCGCCGACGAGCGCAGAGGTCGAGGCGCCGAAGCCACCCATGTCACGTGGTGCTAGGCGGAAGACCCAACTTGATGAGGACGATGCGGGTGGACGGGCATCGCAGGAACTTATCCGCGTGCGTGCGGATATGCTCGACAATCTGGTGAACTTCGCCGGTGAAGTCTCGATCTACCGCTCGCGGCTGGAAACGCAGATGGGCGGTTTCCGATTCAATCTCATCGAGTTCGAACAGACCGTGCTGCGTCTGCGCGAGCAGTTGAGAAAGCTGGAGATGGAAACAGAAGCGCAGATTTTGTCGCGCTACCAGCGCGAGAGCGAGCAATCTGGAAATACCGAGTTTGATCCGCTTGAGCTTGATCGATTCTCGACCTTGCAGCAGCTTTCGCGCGCTTTGGCCGAGTCGGTATCCGACTTGGTTTCCATTCAAAACTTGCTCGATGACATCGCGCGTCAGTCCGAAACTTTGTTGTTGCAGCAGTCACGCGTCAGCTCGGATCTCCAAGAAGGCCTCATGCGCACACGCATGGTGCCATTCGAAAGCCTAGTGCCACGTTTGCGCCGGATCCTGCGACAGACGGCAACTGAGCTTGGCAAGAAGGCACAGTTAAGGGTCGAGGGTACGCAGGGCGAAATGGATCGCACCGTGCTAGAGCGTATGACCGCGCCCTTTGAGCACATGCTGCGCAATTCACTCGCACATGGCATTGAGAGTCCAGAAGTCCGTCGCGCAAAAGGTAAGTCGGAAGAAGGCTCGGTCTCGATTCGCGTTTCGCGAGAGGCTACCGAAGTCCTGATTCTGGTGACCGACGATGGCGGCGGTATGAATCGCGACGCCATTCGTCAGAAGGCGATTGAACGCAATCTGATGACGCCGGAAGCGCAGCTCAGTGATCGCGATATTTTCCAGTTCGTGCTCGAAGCGGGGTTTTCGACGGCCAGCGAAATCAGCAAAGTCGCGGGTCGCGGTGTCGGCATGGACGTGGTCGCAAGCGAGGTTAAGCAGCTCGGTGGCTCGCTCGAAATCGATTCTGATTTCGGCAAGGGCACGCGCATTAGCATCCGTCTACCGTTCACCTTGGCAGTCGCCCAAGCGGTCATGGTGCGCCTCGGCGATGGCACTTACGCCATTCCGATGTCATCGATCACCGGTGTGACGCGGATGCCGCGCAAGGAAATGGATCGTCGGCTAGAAAACAAACAGATGGAGCTCGTATACAACGGCGAGACCTATCAAATCTACGACCTAGGCGATCTGCTGCGCTCACCAGCCAATCACGGTATTGATGAGATCCAGGTGCCGCTGTTGATGAGCCGCACCGGCGATCAGCGCGCAGCTATTCGCGTTAGCCAAGTCATCGGTTCCAAGGAAGTGGTGGTCAAATCGGCTGGTGCGCAGCTCAGCGTCGTACCGGGAATCTTCGGCGCAACCATCATGGGCGATGGTCGAGTCGTAGTGATTCTTGATCTGGCCCCGCTCGTGCGTCACGGTGTCGCGCTGCGTCAGGCACCGGAGTTGGCTGCCGAACTCGAATTGCGGGAACCGGTGCCGGAACCCGCTCCGCGTCGACAGCCGCTCGTGATGGTTGTCGACGATTCCATTACCATGCGCAAAGTCACGACACGCGTACTCGAGCGCAGCAACTTCGACGTGTTCACGGCCAAGGACGGGCTGGACGCGGTCGAGCAGTTGCAAGATCGCATGCCTGACGTGATCTTGCTCGACATCGAAATGCCGCGTATGGACGGATACGAGGTAGCTACCTACATCCGAAACGATCTGCGGCTCAAGCACATTCCGATCATCATGATCACTTCTCGTACTGGCGAGAAACATCGTCAACGTGCCCTTGAAGTCGGTGTCGACCGTTATCTGGGCAAGCCGTATCAGGAGACAGACTTGCTCAAGAATGTTCAGGATGCGCTGACCGCGGGGCATGCCAATGTCCACTGACATCCGAGTCGCGCTGGTTTACCAGCAGGAATCGGGTACGGTGGCCTTGCGCTCGGCGCTGGCGAATGCCGGCGTCGAAATTGCCATCGAATGCAAGGCTGACAGGCTGACAGGAAGCGCCATTCTTTCGCGGGATGTCGACGCAGTGGTCGTCAATCTCGACCCAGAGCTTGAGGAACTGCTTGACGAAGTGACCGATGCATTGGACGGGGCCACGCAGCCGGTGATCTACAATGATCCGGCGGCTTCCAGCGATCTGAGTGGATGGGATCGCGCGCGGTGGATGCGCCATCTGTCCGCGAAATTAAAAGGGCGAAGCGACGTTACGCCGCCTGCACCCGCGGGCGCCCAAACCATACCTAGCCCGACTAAGAAGTTCGCGCCAATCCTCGTTGCTGCGGTCGCCGTGCCGCCGGTCCAGCCGATCGAAACATCGACCAAAGAACAAGACGCCGGCGCATACACCGAATCCTTGCGTGCAGCCTCGACACCCGAAATCAAGCAACCGATTGGCGAGTTTGAAACAAGCCTTCGTTTCGACCCACCAGAAGCACAAGTTCCGGAGCCTATTGATCTAGGCATCATAACGACCGGCAGTCAGAATTTCGCCGATATCGAGGGATTCTTCGACGAGATACCTGACTTCGGCAATGCGCCGGTCGCCCAAACCGAATCCCAGCAAACTCCAGTTATGGATGCGGACGAATTCTCTTTCGACGCGTTGATGCTGCCGGATACGGTCGAAATCGCACTGCCCGTGGTTCTCAGAGCCTCAGCGACGCCACACGCGGCGGAGTCTGACGAATTCTCCTTGGATGCATTATTCGTCGATTCATCAGAGACCGAAACAGTCGCTGCGCCAACGCTGCATAACCCGGCGGCGTTTGCGCCTGACTTCGCTATTGACGGGTTGTTCGAATCTGACGACGTCAACTTATCATCCCGGGCCCCACCCGCGGTGGTAGGAAGCGATGATGGTTTAGCTGACCTCGACGCGCTTTTTCGCGATTTTGAGGCGAGCCAGGGCGTTGAAGCCAAGGCCGCCGCAACCACGCCCGCCGTTGCGCCGACGGGCAAGAAGTCCTTTGAGGCGAAAAGTGCGCCACTCGATTGGTCGCTGGAACCGGTCAGTTCCGATGCGGACATCGCACCCGTCGCGACTACGATTTCGGAATGGCGTTTGGATGGGTCCGTGCCCTCGATTACCGAGAAGGCTGCCGCGGTCATAGCCAAGCCCGCCAAGGCGTCGTCTTCGCCGCAGTTGCCGGCTGATTTAGAAGCTTCGCTCGCGCTTGCGGACCTTAAACTGCTCGACGATGATTTTAGTTTTGAGCCGCCGCCTAGTATTAAGTCAGCGGCAACGGGTTCAAGTCGCGCAGACGACGGTTTCATGGATTTAGGCAGCAGTCTGTCGCTACTCGATGACAGCGCAGACAGCACCATCGAATCGACGACTCACCACTCGCAGGCATTGGCGGATCTTGATTTCGCTCTTGACCTAGGCGATCTCAATGACGATGTTCACGCGCAAGATGACGGCGCGAGCAATCTAGACTTCACCGCCGGTCTCGATGATCTTGACAGCCTGTTTGAGTCAGTATCGACGCCGCCAGTCATGGGCCTTGCGCTCAAGGATCTAGACCGAGTCTTCGTCCTCGGTGCCTCCATCGGTGGGCCTGAATCGATCAAGGCCTTCCTGTCGAAGTTACCGTCCGATGTACCCGCGGCTTTCATCATCGCGCAGCATATGGGGGCCGAATTTCTCGAGATGATGGCGGTGCAACTGAACGCAGCGACGCAGTTATCCGTGCGCTGCCCCAAGTCGGGCGAGAGGTTGCGTCACGGTGAAGTGCTGGTAGCACCCGTAGGCGAGCAGTTGGTCATCGACGAGGCAGGAATGGTCCGTTTGTCGGCCGCGAACTCCAGCTCGCCGTATAGTCCATCCATCGACCAACTCACTCACGATGCTGCTGATCGATTTGGCGACCATGCAACTTTGATCCTGTTTAGTGGCATGGGTACCGATTCCATTGAGGGCGGCCGCTATTTAACCGGCCGCGGGGGCCAAGTTTGGGCGCAAGATCGCGCCAGTTGTGTGATCGCCTCCATGATCGACGCTGCGAAATCGCAGGGGCTAGTGTCCTTCGAAGGCAACCCGGCCAAGCTCGCCGAACGCGTAGCCAGTCTCGCTCACTAACGCAGCCTAGGGATTCATCGATGATCGAACAGCGCGAAATTCGTGGGTTGATGATTCCGGTGACCAACGGCCGCGTGCTGCTGCCCAATGCGAGCGTTGCCGAAGTGATTACCCTTTCCGTCCCCGATAAAATACCCAATGCGCCTGAATGGTTAATGGGTCGTGTCAATTGGCGCGGGTGGCGACTGCCTCTGTTTTCATTCTCCTTGCTGGCTGGCATGGCCTTAGACGAAGGCTCTCGTGGTACTCGCGTCACGGTGCTCAAAGCACTTAGCGGCCACGCGAAAATGCCGTTCATCGCAATGCTTGCACAAGGATTCCCACGTTTGACCACGATTTCATCGGAATCGCTGGTGCCGTCAAACGAATCCATGCCTACACGTCCGGGCGTGCTGATGAACGTGCTGGTCCGCGATGACCAAGCCGTCATCCCAGATCTCGGTCAGATCGAGCAGTTGATCTTCGATTTCTTGCAGGCCGCCTGACCCTCGCGCTGCGGTAACTCTATGCGCGTCAGCCACGATCAGCTTGAGCGAAGCTTGAGCTCTAAGTTAAAGACCGCCTACCTGATCGCCGGTGACGAGCCGCTTTTGGTCATTGAAGCGGCCGATCAGGTGCGTGCTGCGGTTCGCAAGGCTGGGGTAGACGAGCGGCTAATCTTTGATGTCGCTGCAGGCTTTGATTGGGACAGTTGGTACATGACCACGCGTTCCTTGGGTCTTTTTGCGTCGAGACGACTCATCGAACTGCGGCTGGCTTCCCCGAAACTCGGTGCAGAGGGCGGAGCTGCGATCGCTGAGTTCGTGAAAGATCCGGGCGACGATGTGCTGCTGGTACAAGTCGGCGAGTGGGGCAAGCCCATGGAAAGCCTGTCCTGGGTTGAAGCAATCGACCATGCTGGAATGGTGGTTCCGATCCGGCCGATGCCGATCTCTGATCAGCCACGCTGGATCGAGGCGCGTGCGCGCAAGCTCGGCGTTGAATTGACCGACGATGCACAGATGGAATTGGTGGCGCTGGTTGAGGGGAACCTGCTGGCCGCACACCAAGAGTTGTTCAAACTCTCGTTACTGGTGCCGGGACAGAAAATCGATGCCATGGCATTGGTCGATTTGGTAGCCGATAGCGCGCGCTTTGACGTGTTCGGCTTGTTTGATGCGGTCATTGCTGGCCGTGGTGATCGAGTGCGAAAAGTCCTTGCCGGATTGCGCGCAGAAGGTACCGATGCGCCGACCCTATGTGCCTTTCTCATCAGCCAAGTCATCGCGCTGGCGGGAGCCGACGAGTTACGTCAATCGGGTGCGCGCCTGCAGAGCTATTGGCCGACTGTGCGCGTTTTCGGACCGAAGCAGAGCACCTATGAGCGCGCGCTAGGGCGCGACTGGCCTCAGCGTTTACGCGAGGCGGCGCAAATCGATTTGGTCTGTAAGGGACGTGCTGCAGGTTTGCCTTGGGTCTCCCTCGAGCGCTGGCTGCTGCGCTGCAGTTTGCCCGCTAGCAAGGTAGCGAGATTTGCCGCATGAATCGTCCGATTGCATTACTGGGTGGAACTTTTGACCCTATTCACGATGGCCATTTGCGTGCCGCAGTTGAGATTCGTGAGGCCCTAGATGCGCAGGAGTTGCGGCTCATTCCTTGCGCGATTCCGCCACACCGATCCCAACCTGGCGCGAGCCCCCAGCAACGCGTGGCAATGATCGAGGCTGCGATTGCGGGTTCGCCGCAGTTGCAATGCGATACGCGCGAATTGGGACGAAGCGGTCCTTCGTACACGGTCGATACACTGCGATCTTTTCGCGCTGAATTAGGTGCAACGCGGTCAATCGTTCTGGTACTAGGCGCAGATGCCTTTCACGGATTGCCGTCGTGGAACCGCTGGCGTGAGTTGCCGGAACTCGCACATATTGCGGTGCTGACTCGACCAGACTCGCACGCGTTGATCGATCCGCGCCTGGAAGAAATGCTCGCCCAGCGCGCAACTTCATTGCCGGCCGATCTGTGGGCCAGTGCTGGAGGGCGTGTGCTGCGTTTAGAAATTCCACCCCTGCCGATTTCGTCGACGCTCATTCGTGCGCGAGTGAAACAGCGTCGCTCCATTCGCTATCTGGTGCCGGATTCGGTCATTGAACTCATCGACACGCAACAGCTTTACCGCAGTTAAGCCGGCGTATTTTCCCGCGAATTTTCTAAAGCGGGATGCACTGACCGTATGCGCGTCGTCGATCTATAATGCAGCCCAGACCTGACGGAGCTTCCTGGCATTGAATACCGCGCGTAGCCGCACTCGAACGAACTCTTCAACCTCCACGCCCACCAATGACGCGCTTTCTCCCGCGCCAAAGCGTGCAGCCTCGAAAGCGAAACCGGCAGATTCCATTGCTGCACCCACGGTGAAGCCCCGCGTCCGCAAGGCCTTAGCGGAAAGCACGCCCGCGCTCGCCGCCACGCCAAAGCCGCGTAGCAGTGCGCGCAAATCTGTATCCGCTGATACGGCGCCAGCCACGCCCGCCAAGCGAGCACCGAAGCTTAGCGTAAGCGCAAAGCGTGGGAGGGTCGTCGCGACGAAGCTGCCTGCAAGCGCACTGCCGATCGAGAAAGCTTCGCGACTAAAGCGCGTCAAAGCGGCGCCGCAACTTGATGAGCGTGTGCGCGAGGCGATCATTTCGCGGCTGGACGCGATGAAGGCCAATGATCTCAAGGTGATTGATGTTCGAGGCAAGACCAGCGTCACCGATTGTCTGGTCATCGTCAGCGGCACGTCGTCACGACACGTCAAGTCGATGGGTGACGAAGTCATTGTGACGGCAAAAAAACTTGGTGTGCCGCCCTTGGGTGTTGAAGGGCAGAAGGATGCCGAGTGGATGCTGGTGGATCTTGGCGATACCGTTGTGCATTTAATGCTGCCGAAAACGCGTGAGTTCTATGGGCTTGAACGCCTGTGGAGCCTCACGGAGGAATCACGCAGTCACCTCGCGCTTGCGTAAACCCGACGGCAATGCGCGCTCGGATCTTGACGATTGCCGAGCGCGCGCCGAACTGGGTCAAACAGGGGTTTGATGAATATGCGCGCCGACTCACCCAGAAACTGCCGCTGACGCTGGTCGAGCTCGCGCTCGGCCAACGAGGAAAGTCGTCCGATCCAAAGCGCGCGATTGCCGATGAAGGTCAGCGCATGCTCGCGGCTATTCCAGCACGGTCGCGTGTGATCTCGCTCGATGGTCGCGGGGAGGTTTGGTCCAGCGAAGCGCTGGCAAAGCAACTCGGCGTGTGGCGCATGGAAGGCCGAGACTTGTGTTTCCTGATTGGCGGGCCAGACGGCCTGGCGCCCACTTGCCAGCAGGTGGCACAACAATCTTGGTCCTTTGGCCCGATGACTTTGCCACATGCACTGGTGCGCATCGTGTTGGCTGAGCAACTGTACCGAGCCATGAGCATGCTCGAAAATCATCCCTATCATCGCGCCACGCCGAGTTGATCGGCTGCGTAAAACGTACGGAAAATCAGCGCCATGTACGATTTGTTGCTCGCGTCGAGTTCTCCGCGTCGGCTGGAATTGCTTCGGCTCGTGGGTTACGAGCCGCGCGTATTGGTCACCGATATTCCAGAAGTCTTGGGCACCTCAGAAAGTGCGTCAGATTACAGCCGGCGCGTGGCGCTGTCGAAGGCAGTGGCCGGATGGAAGTTGGTAAAGAATTCTGCGCAAGTGCGCGTTATCGGCGCCGATACCGAGGTGCTGGTCGATGGTGCGGTCCAGGGCAAGCCGACAGATTTCGCGGACGCGCAGCGCATGCTGCGTGCGATGTCGGGACGGGTGCATCAAGTCCTTAGCAGCGTCGCAGTCGTCGGCGAGGGATTTTGTGAAGTGGTTTCACACCTGAGCCATGTCGAGTTCGCGCCGATCAGCGACGCGGAAATCGACGACTATGTCGCGTCCGGGGAAGCCTTTGGGAAGGCCGGCGCATATGCGATCCAGGGGCGTGCTGCCTGTTTCATCCGGCACCTCGAAGGCAGCCATTCGAGCGTCATGGGCTTACCTTTGTACGAGACTTCTCAGTTACTGCGAAGGGCCGGCATATTGCCAAAATAGGCAGCTCAGCCGATCAGTTTTCGCCTGCCGCCATCGAGCCTGTGATGCGCGTGAAAGCCATCGATCGGCAGCCTTGCGCTTGAGAAAAGCTAGCCGGGCGACCACGGTTCAGCAGCTACCGGCTAAAGTGCTTCGTTGTACGATGATTTGTGCCTATCGATCCGTTATAAGCGGCCCAATCCCTTTTAGCGCCAATCCTCGTGTCCGAAGAAATTTTGATCAACGTCACCCCACGTGAAACCCGCGTTGCGCTGGTTGAAAACGGCATGTTGCAAGAGGTGTACATCGAGCGCGCGCGTCGCAAGGGCTATGTCGGCAATATCTACAAAGGTCGAGTGTCGCGGGTTATGCCCGGCATGCAGGCCGCTTTCGTGGAAATTGGCTTGGATCGCACCGCATTTTTGCATGCCAATGATCTCGCACGAATGCCCGCGGAGAACGATGCGGTCGAGCCGGTGCCGTTCGCCGTTCCGTCGATAAGCGAGTTGGTGCGTGAGGGCCAAGAAATTGTGGTGCAGGTAGTCAAAGACCCGATTGGCAGTAAAGGCGCGCGTCTGACCACCCACTTGAGCATTCCCTCGCGATATCTGGTGCTGTTGCCGTATGCGCGCACCATCGGTGTTTCGGTTCGCATCGAGGATGACGCTGAGCGTGCACGATTGAAGGATTTAATGGTAACGCTTGCGGTCGATCAGACTCAGGGCTTCATTGTGCGCACCAATGCCGAGGGCGTCGGCGCTGAACCGCTGCGTGCCGATATTGCATTCCTGTCGCGGCTCTGGACATCGGTTGGCGAGGACATGCAACGCACCAAGGTGTGCGAGCGCGTCTACGAAGAATTGCCACTATCGCTGCGAGCATTGCGCGACTACTTGAAACCGCATGTGGAAAAAGTGCGTATAGATTCGCGCGAAACCTACGATCGCGCTGTGCGCTTCACCGAAGAGTTCATTCCCGAATACACCGAGCGGCTCGAACACTACCCAGGTGAACGTCCCCTATTCGATTTGTATGGCATCGAAGACGAAATCTTGCGTGCCTTGCGCAAGGAAGCGCCGCTCAAATCGGGAGGCTATCTGATCATCGATCAGACCGAGGCGATGACCACGGTGGATGTCAACACGGGTGGGTTTCTGGGCCATCGAAACCTCGAGGAAACGGTTTACAAGACCAATCTGGAGGCGGCGCAGACGATTGCGAGACAACTGCGTCTGCGCAATCTCGGCGGCATCATCATTATTGATTTTATCGATATGGTCGACGAGGAACATAAGCGTCAGGTATTGCGAATTCTGGAAAAATCACTCGCACGCGACCACGCCAAGACCACCGTTTACGAGATGTCGCCGTTGGGATTGGTCGAGATGACGCGCAAGCGCACCACGGAAAGCTTGGAGCGGCAGTTATGCGAGCCGTGCTCAGAGTGCGCGGGACGCGGCAGCGTGAAATCCGCGGAAACCGTAGGCTACGAGATTTTCCGCGAAATCACGCGAGCTGTGCGCCAGTTTGAAGCGCGCAGCGTTTTGGTGCTCGCGAGTCCGAATGTGGTTCAGCGCGTATTGGATGAGGAATCCGCAGCCCTCGGAGAGCTTGAAAGCTTTATCGGCAAGGCGATCCGATTTCAGGCAGAAGAGCAATACTCACCCGAGCAGTACGACGTGGTCGTGCTCTGATGGTGATTGCGCCAGCCATCTTCATTGGTGAGGGCAAGCGCACGTGACTCCCGCGCGGCGCCGCTGGCGACGCTTGAGACGATGGCTGCTCACTGGAGTGGCCAGCGTGCTGGTGTTTGCAGCCGCTGCCCTTGCGTTGGGTCGATTAGCGATGCCTTGGTTAATCGACTCGCCAGATCGCGTTGCGACATGGCTGAGTGAACGTATCGGCCGCAGCGTGGCGCTGGATGGCGTGAAGGCGCACTGGTCTGGACCGGGCCCCATACTCGAACTTGAAGGATTACGCATTGCTGCCGCTGCCGGTGAGCCCGCAGCGATTAGCCTCGGCCGCGCGCGCGTGCAGATCGATTTATACGCCTGGCTTTTACCTAATCGGCATTTGATCCGCGACTTTCTGCTGGTCGACGCGGAAGTTGGGCTAGTGCGCGAGATTTCAGGTCGAATCGCGCTTGAAGGCTTCGGCGCGAGCACCAGCGTAATCGGAGCTAGCGACTTGGCCTCCTGGTTGGGGCGTGTCGGTCATCTTGGGCTCAGTGGCGGACGGTTGAGCTTGTCTGATCGAGCCAGCGGGCGCGTTTTTGAGCTTGCGCGCGTTGAGATGCGCGTGAGTCAGCAAGATGATCGATTGCTAATCGGCATTGAGCACCGCTCGGAATCTAATTCTGAAGCGCGTTTGCGCGCGGTGCTCGATGTTGAAGGTCCGCTGCAATGGCCTCCGCGCGAGGCGCAAGTGTATGTGGAGGCGGAAGACTTCCCGATGACGGAACTCGGTTTCGCGCTGCAAACGCTCGACATTGGTGTTATCCGCGGCAGCTTGCAGGGCCAGCAATGGGGCAGTTGGCGTGACCATCGTCTCGCGAGCGTACGTGGTGATTGGCGGGTAGAAAGCTTGGTCGTTGCGGCCCCCGAATTTGCGTGGCAGGACAATGGCAGCGTCGTGCCAAACCTGCATTTACCGCACGCCATGCTGTCATTAGACGGCGCGGCGAGCCCGCAAGGCTTCGCGGTTCAAGTGCAAGCCGCCAGCGGTGACGACTCGCGCGACGGACCAATTATCCATCTCGAACAGCGGGGCGAGAGCGAACAATCAACTTGGCATTTTGCGGGTGAGCGGCTCCCGGTGAAATTGCTCGCTGCATTGGCGCAAATGGCCAAACCGGTAGATCAGGCATTGCGTGGGCGTGTGTATACGGCCCAACCGCAGGGGATGCTAGAAACTTTCAGCGGGCAATTCGGTGCTGGCAACTGGCAGGTGCATGGCCAGTTGCGTGATCTAGCGATACGGCCTGCTGCAGCGCGGTGGCCCGAATTTGAAGGCGTTGACGCGCAATTCGCCGCCGATGCGCACGGTGCCGCTATCTTCGTCGACGATTCGGCGGTGCAATTCGGCATGCCGGGTGTGCTTAAGGATCGAATAGAACTGACACAGTTGCATGCGCGCATCGGTGTTCACCCAGCGGCCAGTGGATGGCAGATCGAGGTGGCCGATTCGCAGTTGGTGGGGAAAGGCTTTAGCGCGCAGCTTGCGGTCAATCTGGATCTGGACCGCGTCATTGGCCCGCAACTGCAGATGTCGGCGTATGTGCCCGAAGCTGATATCCAAGCGGCCAAGCAATTCTGGGTGATCAACAAGATGCCGCCGCGCTCGATAGTCTGGCTGAATGGCGCGCTGGACGGCGGCCGCGTAGTCGACGGATCGGTGTTGTTTCGTGGTCCATTAGCGGACTGGCCGTTTCGCGAACATGAGGGCCGTTTCGAGGCGCGATTTGACGTAGACAATGCGACCCTGGATTTCCACCCGGATTGGCCGCACGCAGAGCATTTGGATGCCGAGGTGGCGTTCATCAACACCAGCATGGTGATTGATCGCGCAACCGGCACCTTGCTTGGCAACAAGGTGGTGCGCGGGCATGGGGCAATTCCCTCGCTCAAAGATCCCGTGCTTGATCTGGACCTTGCGGGCGAAGGCGATGGCGCTGATTGGCTGAAGTTTCTCAAGGCGTCGCCGCTACAGCGAAGTCACGCCAATGTGCTGTTCGGAATGACCATGACCGGCGCTGTCGATGTCGGCGCAAAGATCCACCTGCCAATGCGCAAAGACCTTGGCCCAAATACGGTCGAAGGTGAGGCACTGCTCAAAGCAGTGCAATACACCGATAGCAAATGGGATTTGGATTTTACTGATGTGCACGGGCGTATCGATTTTAGCCAAGGCGGTTTTTCCGCGGATCAGCTACGCCTGAAAATGGCCGGCGAGCCCGGCGAACTTGCGCTCGCTGTGGGTGATTTCACCAGTATTGCTAGTCTCGCCGTTGAGGCTGAATTGCGCGGGCGCGCATCGGCGCAGGCACTATTTGGTCAGTACGATCAACTCTCGGCCATTCTCTCCCAGTTCGTCGGCGTGTCCAACTGGCAGGTGAATGTGGAGGTGCCAAAATCTGAGAAGGGGCGCGCCGCGGCGACCAGCATTGTGTATGCGACCGATCTGGCCGGGACTTCCATTGGTTTTCCGGCGCCGCTGGCAAAGCCTGCGGAGACTGCCAAAGCACTCAAATTGTCAGTACAAATACCAATAGAAAGCGCACCCCCACTGCGTCTTCAGATCGGTGATGAGGTGCGACTTTTTGCGCGAATTGGTACCAAAGACCGGGATTTCAGTGGCCAATTGCAGTTCGGCAACGAGACGCCGATGGATTTGCCTAGCAAGGGCCTGCGAGTGACCGGTAAGGTGGCCGCCTTAGATCCCACAGCATGGGCCGGATGGATTTTTGATTCCGCGGCGGCCAGTGATGAGGATTCTATCCTTGCGGATCTGGCGCTCGACATCGGCCAGGGCGAAAGCGCGGCCAGCGTCAAATTGGAGCGCGCAGAGGCGACTGCCAGCGCAGCCACGACGGTCTTTTCAACGAACCCCGTGCCCTCTGCTGCCACGGGGCGTCCGTGGCTCATGCAACTGACCGGTCCGCAGGCGCAGGGCAATGTGCGCTTCGAAGCCGGCGTGGGGCGTCCATCAGCGGTGGTTGCGCATTTCGATCATTTGTACTTGCCCGAACCTAGTGGCGGCGGCACCGGTGCCCTGTCCTTCGCTCCGGAGTTGATCCCGACCTTACATCTGTGGGTCGGTGATTTGCGCATTGGTGCTGCCAGCATTGGCGAGGCGCGCCTGGAGGCATTCTCGACCGACACTGGTTTGCGCGTCGATCTGCTCGAAGCGCGCTCCAAAGATTTAGAGATCTTTGCCAAGGGCGACTGGATCTCGACGGCGGGCGGTGCGAAATCACGGTTCGATATCCGTATGACCTCTGAAGACCTGGGCCGCATGCTGACTGGCCTCGGTTTCGATGGCGTCATTGAAGGGGGTCAGACCTTGGCGCGCATTGACGCAAGCTGGGCTGGTGCCCCTTTTGATTTCGCGCTGGAGCGGCTCACGGGTTCGATCGATGTTTCCGTGGGACGCGGACGTTTTCTCGATGTTAATCCTGGGGCGGGACGGATATTTGGCCTTTTGAGTTTGCGCGAACTGCCACGGCGGTTGACGCTCGATTTCCGCGATTTGTTTCAATCAGGCATGAGCTTTGACCGAATTGAGGGGCGCTTTTCACTGGCGGATGGCAATGCCTGGACCGAGAACCTGACGGTGCGCGGGCCGGCAGCGGACATTCTGATCATTGGTCGTACCGGACTTGCATCGCGCGACTACGATCAGCAGGTCATGGTCGCGCCGCATATGTCGCGTGTGTTGCCGGTTATCGGCGGGTTGGCGGCAGGACCGGTCGGCGCCGCAGCGGGCTTTCTTGCGCAGGGCATGGTCGCGCAGAACGAAGACATCGAGAAGACCTCGAGCGTGCATTACAGCGTCGCCGGATCGTGGGAGAAGCCGGTCGTCGCCAGACTTACGCCGATTCGGCCAGATGCCATCCCGCGCCGCCGCGAGGCGGCCACCGAAAGCATTCGTCCTGGCTGAAGCCGACCGGCGCGCACCGCTTGCAGACGAATGCATTGCGCCAACGTTGTAGCATCCGGCCTCAGAACGGCTGGGTTGGCGGACACGACAGTGGCGATTAGAAATGGCTTTTTTGCGGGCGTGGCGCTGCTCGCATGCTTGGCGAGCAGCAGTGCAAACGCGGTGATCAGCGGCCGTGTCGTTGACGATCAGACAGATCTGCCCATCGCCGGGGTGCTGGTGCGCGTGCAGGCAAGCGACACCACGCCCGTGGTGACGACAAACGCCAATGGTGAATTTGTACTCAATGTAGAGCCCGCCGAGCCGGTCAATATCGGCGCGGCCGTCGTCTATGCGCACGGGCAGGCACCGAACTATGTGACCAATGCTGTGTTTGCCTTGAATGGCGCAAACGATATTGAGATCCGCTTGTCGAAATTGCCGACGGCGCAGAACACCAATTACACACCGCCGAATGCCTCGCTGTGTGGTGCCTGCCACGATACGCACTACGCGGAATGGCAAGCCTCGCGACACTTCGGCGCGGCGATGAATAGCTGGGTGCTCGATCTGTATGCCGGCACCGGCACGCCGGGCGGTAGCGCGGGATATGTGTTCAAGGACACGCATGATCCCGGCGAAAGCGGCTTCTGTGCCGCTTGCCACGCGCCGATGGAAGATGTGTTCACGCCGGGTCAGTTGGCTTTCGATGCGGTGAGTACTCAGCCAGGCCGCGACGGCGTGAGTTGCCTCGGCTGCCATCAACAGGCGCATGTGGACGCAAACCAGATTAATGGCATCGCCCACGTCGACGGGAAAGTGACTTACGGATTCCCCGACGATCCGAACTACATCACCGGTCTTTACGTCTTCGGCAATTTGCCGGATGTCGAAACCAGCACCATGCGCAACAGCTTTAATCTGCTATTCAATGAGTCGCTGATGTGTGCCGGTTGCCATCAGTACAATCGCCCGGATAACGGTGCGCCGGGTCAGAACACATACAACGAATGGCTGGCATCGCCATATGCGCAACCGGGCCCGAACTTCAAGACCTGCCAGGATTGCCATATGCCCAATCAGGCCGAGCCCGGTCAGATTGCGTCGACCTCGAGCGTCATTCGGCCAGCGAGTCAACGCCACAAGCACGATTTCGTCGGCTCCACCCCAACGACCTTGACGGCGGCGATCTTGCTGCGCACCACGGCAAGCGAGAGCGCAGGACAGGTGCTAGTGAATGCGCAGGTTGAAAATCGTGGTGCCGGACACTCATTCCCAGCCGGATTCTCCATTCGCAACGCGATGCTGGTGCTCGATGTGCGCGCCAATGGCGTGCCGTTGACACAGACGGCGGGTCCCACTGTGCCCTTTTATGGCAGCGACGATGTGCCCGGCGTGCAAGCCGGCGATCTAGCGGGATTGCCGGGCAAGGGATTCGCTAAGATTTTGCAGGGTCGCATCAACGATCAGGGGCCAGTCGTGCGCCCGGTAATCTTCATCGATGCCGAGAGTGTTTTCGAAAACACCATCATCGCGTCGGGTACCACTGATTCCTCGGTGTATTCCTTCCAGATCCCCTCGAACCTGGCACCCGGAACTGAGATCACCGTGGATGCACGATTGCTCTATCGGCGCGCTTTCCGTGCGCTTGCGGTGACCAAAGGTTGGACCGAAACGCCGAGTGGCGGCCCCATTGAGATCGAAGTCGCGCGTCAGAACCTAAGCGTGATTGCGACGGGCACAACGGCTGCGGGCGTGCCCGGTCCAGATATGCGCTGGCTTGCACTACTGGCCCTGGGATTGCTCGGCTTCGGCGCGATGTTGATTCGTCGCGTACCGTCTTGAGGGCGAAAAGAAGCCGCACAAAGCTCGGATCACGGCACGCGCATCGGTCGGATTTAGTAGAAGTACAATTCGCGCAGAATCTGACCAAGCCACACCCGTACGCTGTGGCCTAGTTGCCGAAGCCGCGGCATCGTTGGCTTCGCTCGCACAATTTCTGTCCGTCGGTTTGCGCCGACCAAGCAAATCTCGATGCTCGGCTTTAGCCCGCCGCTAGCTTGAGAAAATCCTGGCTGACAGCAAGGCGGATGGCATCCAGTCGCACGCGCGCTTGAGGCAGCGCTTGCAGCAATGCGTCACGCTGCGCTGCGAGTGCCACCAATTCAGATTCGCGCACGCTAGGATTAACACGGCGCAGGGCTGACAAGCGTTCGTATTCACCACCAAGTTCTCGCTCCACGCGATCAACCGCAGCGGCAATCAATGCCTGTGCCTGCGTTTTGGCGAAGTCCTCCGCAGCCTTATTCATCGGCGGCACCAGCGCCGTCAGGATCGGGCGGAAGCGCGCCAATTCCACGGGCTTGTCATCGGCACGCGCGATGACGTGATTGACCGGTGCGTAGTCTTTTGGCAGCAGCTTGGAATCCACACTGACGGTAATCGGCAGTGGCGGGAGATAGCGTTCTACATCGAGTTTGCGGTCGGCGATGCATTCGAGCACAAATACGCCTGTGAGAATCGCCGAACGCGGCGGCATGGTCGAGTCCACCAAAAAGGCTGCGTTTCCAGTCTCTGACCCGATCAACAGCTCAATCGCCCCGGCTACCATCGGCTGATCGAATCGCAGCAGCGGCAGATCTTCTCTGGAAAGCGCGGTATTGCGATCAAAGGTTGCGGTCAGAACGCCCTCGCCCTGCCACGGGAATTCCTCGCTCGACAAATACTCAGGATCGAGCCGATGCGTGCGGCCGCCCAACTCCTCGGTTTCGATGCCGTACTGCTCGAATAATCGCAGGATGAAATCGTCGTCACTGCCGCGGCTATCACTGGATAACATCGCTGAGCGCAAGGCGGCACCGCGATCGCCGCGGCGTGTGGCCAGTTCGAGCAAGCGATCGCGGCCCTGCGCGATGGTCTGACTTAAGCTCGCGTGCACTTCGCGCGTCTCCTCGATCAGCGCATTGAGCGGTGCGCCGGCAGTATCCTCGCCATCCGCATGCGCCAGCGCCAGTTGCATCACGCGCGGACCGAAACGTTTGAACAACTCACGGCCATCTGCCGGGCTTAGCCGCAAGGCATCCAACGCATGCACATACCAGTTCGCCAACGCCTCCTGCGCTGTTCCGGGCAATACCGCGTGATGCAGATGCACATCCTCAGTCTGGCCGATGCGATCCAAACGGCCGATGCGCTGTTCCAACAAGTCAGGATCAGCGGGTAAGTCCCATAACACCAGATGATGGGCGAACTGGAAGTTACGGCCTTCCGACCCAATTTCCGAACACAAGAGCACTCGGGCGCCGTCTTCCTGCGAGAAATAGGCGGCGTTACGATCGCGCTGTGTGAGGGTCAGCCCCTCGTGGAAGCGCGCCACACGCGCGCCGCTCTTTAAACGCAGGGCCGCTTCCAGCAATTCCACTTTCGTGCGCGTACGGCAAATCAACAGCAATTTCGCCGGCGCCAGCTCATCGATGAGCGCGACCAGCCACTCAAAGCGCGGATCGCGCGTCAGCGCCAGCACAGCAGGAGAGACCGTCTGTGCGGTGCTTTCCTCCGATAGCGAGGCCCGAACTGCATTGTCGCTGGGCTTGGTCAAGCCCACATCCGCTTTGAACTCGGCTCGCAATCCCGCCAGATACTCATCCTGATTCTCGTGCGGCAGATGCAGGCCGTCGATGTTTGCGACGCGATCCGGAAAGCCACCCACGCTGACACGGCGATTGCGGAACATCACCCGCCCGGTGCCATGACGATCAATCAAGGCGCCCAGCAAGCGCTCGCGTACAGTGCCCGGCGCGTCGCTGGCAATCAGCGGCAACAACTCGGTTTCATCGGCCAACACCTCGCGCAGGCTTTCCAAGTCGTCGCCAAGGATCAGCTTGTCGCCAATCAAAACTTCGGCGAGCGCGGAGATTTTGGAGAATCCCAGCGCCTCGCGCTCGAAGTGCCCAAGGTCGTTATAACGCGCGGGATCGAGCAAGCGCAGTCGTGCGAAATGACCGCTGCGGCCCAACTGCTCGGGCGTTGCGGTCAACAACACCACACTCGGCGTACCAATCGCCAGTTGCTCGGCGAGTGCGTACTCGGCGCTGGTTTCCTCAGGTGACCAAGCCAAATGATGCGCTTCATCGATCACCATCAAATCCCAGCCCGCGTCCACGATCTGACGCGCGCGCTTTGGGTTGCCGGTAAGAAAGGCAAGATCGCTGAGGACGAATTGGTCGTCCTCGAAGGGATTGGCACTGTTGTCGGACTTTTCGATGGAGTCGGCGCGCTCGGCATCGTAGATCGAGAAGCGCAGATTAAAACGCCGCAACAATTCGACGAACCACTGATACATCAATGCTTCGGGTACCAGAATCAGCACGCGTCCGACGCGACCCGTGGCAATCATGCGCGCCACAATCATGCCCGCTTCGATGGTTTTACCTAGGCCCACTTCGTCGGCCAACAACACCCGTGGCTGCGCCTGCGCCAGCGCGGCTTCAACCACCGCGAGCTGATGCGGAAGCAATGAAACACGCGCACTGGCGATTCCCCAACTCGCGGCCGCGCGCGCTTCAGCGCGCCGCGTAAGTGCCTCAGTACGCAGCACAAAGCGCGCATTGGTGTCGATTCGGCCTGCCGTCAGGCGTTCGTCCGCGGCGCTCGCAGCCTGAACGTCATCGAGTTGCGGTTCCGCGATCCATTCGGCGCCGCAGCGATAAAACATCAGGCCGTCGCGATCGTCTGCCGCATCGACGTTGTACATCTTGCCGTCAACACTGATCTGGTCACCGACACGGAACTCGGCCCGCGACAGCGGCGCAGAACTTAGCGCATAGCGTCGCAACATGCCGGCCTTTGTGAACAGCAGCTCAAGTGCACGCACATCGACGCGTTTGATGGTGCCAAGCCCAAGCTCGGGTTCGGCGGTGGAGTACCAGCGTTGACCAGGAATTAAACGGAAGGACATGGATTTACGCAGAAATGGAGTGGATTTGGATGCCGCAGTCGCGATCGGGCGGGAACACCATTTTGGGCATCAACGCTTGCCTTAAACGCGTGCGGGCAGCCGCAAGGATAGCCCGGCCGATGCGAAGTACGGCGTCAGTTATTGGCAATTGGCCATTGGTCCCGCCTCACCGGCAACGCTCAAGGTGCGATCGGCGCGGTTTCAGAGAGTTCGGTCACGCTGACAATCACACCAACCGCGGGGTGATCGAGATAATGGACCTCGCCGTTGCTCGTCATGATGCGGCGCGTATTCAAACGAAAACGTCGCTGTTGCCGCCGCTCGACACCTCGCGCAGCAACAGATCAACATGTGCCTCGACCGCACGACCAAATTTAAGTGAGATATCGCCATCGATTTCGGGTTCCTGCGAGGCGAGTAATCCACGCTCAGGATCGCTGCCCGAAATGCTGCGCGTGCCACGCAGACGCACGCCGCGTTCGCTACCCACGGGTTGTTGCCAGCCAATATGCACCAGTGCGCGTGTGCGAGCATGACGCGCCAGCGCGGTGAACGCGCCGCCAAGCTTGAGGCTGCTCGCGGGGAGTTTGCTGTAATCGCCGCCAGCTTCGCCCAGCAACATGCCGTTGTAGCGTGGATCCGGGTCATCCGCGCTGAGTGCGGCGCCATCCTCTGGCGTGTTGTACGCAAACACCAGCACCTCGACCTGGATGCGCGCCGACTGCGCGAAAAGCGGTGTGGCCAGACAGCCTAAGGCTACTAGGACCAGCCAATGCGTGCGCTGGGAAATGGCTTTCGCATATCTCGTCATCACTGGCTCACCATCTGGTTGACGCAATGCCGCGCGCGGCATTTGCAGGTTGCGACTCCCAACGTTTTGGGCTTCGCTCACGATAAATCACTCACGCCCAACAAGGCGTCAAATTTCACCCTAACGCGTTGTATTCCCGCCCAGTTGGCCGATCAATTCTTGCGCAGCGCGCATCCGGTCGGGCGCAGTTTCCAGCGGCTGGCGTAACTTTAGCCGGTCCTGGCCTTCGAAGGCGTACTTCTTCGGTTCGCGTTGAATCATGCGGATCACGATCGCCGGATCGACCTTGGTCTTTGGCCCAAAGATCACGCGACCGCCATTCGCGCCCAATTCAAGCTTGCGGATGCCTAAGGCCAGTGCGCGTTGCTTCAAACGCGCCACCGCGAACAGATTCTTGGCAGGATCGGGCAGCAGGCCGAAGCGATCAATCATCTCGACCTGTAATTCGTCCAGCGCCTCCGCGTCGGCCGCACCACTGATGCGCTTGTACAACACCAAGCGCGAATGCACGTCGGGCATATAGTCATCCGGGATCAAGGCTGGCAGGCCCAATTGAATATCAGTGGCGCGCTGCGCGAAGCTGTCGGGATCATCGGGAATGCGTCCCTCTTTGAGCGCACGTACGGCGCGTTCGAGCATATCGGTGTAGAGCGAAAATCCGACGGCTTCGATTTCGCCAGACTGGCCCTCGCCGAGCAATTCGCCCGCGCCACGGATTTCCAGATCATGCGTGGATAGGGTGAAACCTGCGCCCAACTCTTCCAGCGATGCCAGCGCATCTAAGCGCTTTTGCGCGTCCGCGGTGATCGAACGTTTGTCGGGTACCACCAGATAGGCAAACGCTCGATGGTGCGAGCGGCCGACGCGGCCGCGCAATTGATGCAACTGCGCGAGGCCGAAACGGTCGGCGCGGTTGATGATGATGGTATTCGCGCTCGGAATATCGATGCCGCTTTCGATGATGGTGGTGCACACCAGCACATTGAAGCGCTGACGATAGAAATCCAGCATCGCCTGTTCGAGTTCGCGCTCTGGCATCTGGCCGTGGGCAATACGCACGCGCGCTTGCGGCACCAATTCCTCGACCATACGCGCGGTCTTTTCGATGCTCTCGACCTCGTTGTGCAGGAAATACACCTGCCCACCGCGACCAAGTTCGCGCTCGAAGGCCTCGCGCAGCAATTGTGGATCCCATTGCGCGATAAAGGTTTTTACTGCCAATCGGTGCTGCGGTGGCGTGGCAATGATCGACAAATCACGGATGCCGGCGAGTGCCATATTTAAGGTGCGTGGAATTGGCGTGGCGGTCAGTGTCAGCAGATCGACTTCGGCGCGCAACTTCTTCAGTTGTTCTTTCTGGCGCACGCCAAAGCGCTGCTCTTCGTCAACAATGACCAATCCCAAGCGTTTGAATTGCACATCGTCTGACAGCAATCGATGCGTGCCGACGATGATATCGATGCGGCCTTCTGCCACTTCCACCAGTGCAGCCTTAATCTCCTTCTTAGACTTGAAACGCGACAGCACCTCAACCCGGATCGGCCAGTCAGCGAGGCGATCAGCGAAATTGCGATGATGCTGCTCGGCTAGCAGCGTCGTCGGCACCAGCACCGCTATCTGCTTGCCGGCTTGCGCCGTGACGAAGGCCGCGCGCAGCGCGACTTCGGTCTTACCAAATCCCACGTCGCCGCAGACCACGCGATCCATTGGCTCGGCTTTTTCCAGATCCTTCAGTACCGCTTCGATCGCGCTGAGCTGATCGGGCGTTTCTTCGAACGGAAATCCGGCCGCAAATTGTTCATACAAGCCACGATCGACTTCTATCGGCACGGCAACACGCGCTCGCCGCTTCGCGTACAACTCCAGCAACTCGGCCGCGACATCGCGAACTTTCTCCGCCGCGCGCTTTTTGGCTTTGTCCCAGGCATCGCTATTGAGCGAATGCATGGGTGCGTGCTCCGGCGCACCGCCGGTGTAGCGGCTGATCAGATCAAGCGCCGATACCGGCACATAGAGCTTGTCACCGCCCGCATATTCAATGGTCAGGAACTCGCCCGGCGCACCGCCGATATCGAGCATGATCAGCCCAAGATAACGCCCGACGCCGTGATCGTGATGCACCACCGGCGCGCCTTCGGTGAGCTCGCCGAGATCACGAATAATCGATTCCGGATCACGTTCACTCTTGCGCCGGCGACGTTCCTGACGCGCGCGCTCGCCGTATAACTGGCGCTCGGTGAGCACGGTAATGGCCGGGTCGGTCAGCGCAAAACCGTCGGACAAGGTGGCGACAGCAATTGCCCAGCGCACGTTGCCAGCGCGGAATGCCTCCCAGCTTTCCGCCACACTCGGTGCGATGTCAGAGGCGCCCAGCAATTCACGCAGTGCCTCGCGTCGTCCTGGCGAATCTGCGGCCAGTAATACCCGCCCTGGATACACGGCCAAGAAACGTTTGAGCTCGGCTGCCGGCTCCTCCCCTTTACGTGCGACCGGCAGCGCCGGCGCGGGTTGCGAGCCGGTATCCGCGGCCTCCTCATGCGCGCCTATCAACACGCGTTCGCGCTTATTCAGCAGCTCACGCAGTTCCGTTGGGGGAAGGAATAGCTCCTGTGGCGGCAGCACCGGCCGCTCCAGATCGTGCGCGCGTTGGTGGTGGCGTTCGCTAGTGGCGGCGAAGAATTGATCGGCCGCAGCGAGCGCCGCGTCTTCGATAATCATCAAGCTCGCAGCAGGCAGATAGTCGAAAAGCGTGGCCGTCGAGTCGAAAAACAGCGGCAAATAATACTCAATGCCGGCTGGCGCATTGCCGTTTTTTAGATCCTGATAGAGCGCAGATCGGCGCACATCGAGATCGAAACGCTCACGGATCGCTTCTCGAACACGCTTTTGATCGGCTTCGTCGAATGGAAACTCGCGCGCGGGCAGCAACTCGATACGCTCGACCGCGCCTTGCGAACGCTGCGTCTCCGGATCGAAAGCACGCAAGGTGTCGATTTCGTCATCCAGCAATTCAATGCGGAAGGGGGTCGCCGCGCCCGAGGGATACAGATCTAACAAGCTGCCGCGAATGGCGTAGTCGCCCGGTTCCAACACTTGTGTTACGCGCCGATAGCCGGCTTGCTCCAGCCGCCGCGATTCACTGTCCAGATCCAGGCGGTCGCCGCGCGACAGCATGAGCACGCGATCACCGATGTAACGTCGCGGCGGTAAGCGCTGCATGAGCGTCGAAATCGACACCACCAGCACGCCACGCTTCGTGTTCGGCAACCGGTACATCGTGGCCACACGCTGCGACACGATATCCGGATGCGGTGCGAACAAATCGTAGGGAAGTGTTTCCCAATCTGGGAAATGCAACACCGGCACACCGGGCTCGATCAGCGCCGAAAGATCGCTCTCCAACGCGTGCGCGCTGGCGGAATCGCGTGTGACCGCGACAATCAAGCGATTGCTGACACGTGCGGTCTCGGTCAACGCCAAC
>Ga0105044_10000223_pt1 | contig 66850 bp, 60 predicted proteins | sample MAT01_FD_78092 | JGI IMG/M metagenome (GOLD analysis project Ga0105044, IMG submission 78092) | Freshwater microbial communities from Lake Fryxell liftoff mats and glacier meltwater in Antarctica - MAT-01 | ecosystem: Environmental > Aquatic > Freshwater > Ice > Liftoff microbial mat | place...
GCCGTCCGTAGCGCGGCCGCCGTCCGTAGCGCGGCCTGGGTCTCAAGGCCGCGGCGACCCGCGGCCTTGGGACCTGGGCCGCACTTCCGCGTGTACGCCGCTCCCCCGTGAGACACTGCCTTCTTGTGCTGATCCCCTCACTCTGGCGCGGCGGCGTCATTGCGGCCGCCATCGTGATCGCAGGCGGTGCGGCGATCGCGTCGGCGGCCGAGCCTGGGCCGTCGGCCGGGCAGGCGTTGCTTGACGTGCCCTACGTGACTCAGACACCCGAATTGTGCGGCGGCGCGGCGGTCGCCATGGTGTTGCGTTATTGGGGGCAACGCGAGGTGTTCGCCGAAGACTTCGCCGCACTCGTCGTCCCCAGCGAGCGTGGCATTCCCACGGGTGCCCTTGTGGCGGCCGTCCGCGACCGCGCATGGCAGGCCGTGGTGTTGCCGGTCACTGATGATACGGGTCACGCGCGCATTCGCACCGAGGTGGCCCAGGGGCGTCCGCTCATCGCCTTGATCGAAGTCGCGCCCCGCACCTACCACTACGTCGTCATCGTCGGCGCCACCGGTGATCAGGTGGTGTTGCATGACCCCGCACGGGCGCCGTTTCGGGTGTTGACGTGGGCAGAGTTCGACCGCGCGTGGGCGGTCACGAATCGCTGGAGCATGCTGATCCTGCCGCCAGAGGCCGGTCGTCTGCTTTCGCCGCCGGTCACGGTCAAGCCCGCCATACCCGGCCCTGAGGGTCCAGTGACTCCCTGTGACGGGCTCGTCGCGCGCGGCGTGACCCTGGCGCGTGGCGGTGAGGGTGCGGCGGCCGAGCAGGCACTTGTGGCGGCCACCACCATGTGTCCGAAGAATCCCGTCGCATGGCAGGAACTGGCGGGATGGCGATTCTCCGAGTCACGGTGGGCCGAGAGCGAGCGTTTTGCGAGCATGGCTGTGCGGCTGGCGCCCACTGACGAGTACGCGCGTCGGCTCCTCGGTACCAGCCGGTATCTGCTTGGGGATGAGGTCGGCGCTCTGACCGCGTGGACGCCTCTTGGTGAGCCGCGTATCGATGCGATCGACGTGCGGGGCGCCGAGCGCACCCGCCACCCCGTGGTGGTGAGAGCCACAGGGTTGCAGCCACGTCAACTGCTGACGGCCGACGTGTTCGAGCGTGCGCGGCGGAGACTGGACGCACTGCCGGTTGCCTCGCGTGCGCGCCTTCAATATGAACCGCTCGATGCCGGCCTGGCCAAAGTCGATGCGGTCATTGCGGAGCGGCCAGTGGTGCCGTGGGGATGGCGGCCGCTGGCCACCATCGGCATTCGCGCCGCGGTCAGTCGCGAAGTGCGCGTGGACGTGGCGGGCGCACTGGGAGCCGGCGAATTGGCGGCCTTCTCGTGGCGATGGCGATCGGCGCGGCCGCGTGTCGCCTTCAGTCTGGCGGTGCCGTCCCCCCACTGGATTCCCGGCGTCGTGTCGGTGACGGGCTTGTGGGAGCGCCAGTCGTACCAGACGCCCGCGACGACGGCCGCGGCCGCGGAGCCGCTGGTGGAACGGCGCCGTCGTGCCGGCGTGTCGATGGCTGATTGGGCCACGAGCCGGATCCGGTGGCATGGCGGCATCGCGATGGATCGCTTTGACTCGCGTGGCCATGTGGCGCTGGATGGCGGCCTTGAGTTCCGCCTGGCCGGTGATCACGTGGCGCTTGGCATGCTGGGCGGCGGTTGGGTCCCGCTCTCGGGCGGCGATCCATTTGCGTCAGGGCGTGTGCGAGCCGCGTGGCGATCGACGATGGAGTTGCATGCGCCCTTGTGGACGGGCAGCGTGGCGCTTGCGAGTGCGGGGCGGTCGGCGCCGCTGGCGCTGTGGGAAGGGGCCGGCGGCGGGCATGCCCGTTCGGGCCTGCTCCGCGCCCATCGTCTGCTCACAGACGATGTGGTGACGGGGGAGGCGTTTGGGCGCACGTTTGCGTATGGCACCACGGAGTATGCGCGGCCGGTGGGCCGTGTGATGGCTGGTGCCATTGCGGTCGCGGGTTTTGTGGATGTGGCTCGGACCTGGCATCGCCTGAGCACGTCGGACCGATCGGCGCTTCTGGTGGACGCGGGCGCGGGAGTGAGAATCAGCACGGCGGGCCGCACGGAAGTGTTACGGATCGATGTGGCGCAGGGGCTTCGTGGTGGAGGCACCAGGGTGTCGGTCACATGGGGACGCGCCTGGCCGTGGTGAGCCGGCGGTGTGCCGAATGGAACAGCGGCTGCGGGCCCGGTTCGGTAACGTGAGGCTGTCTGTCTGGCGCGTATGCCGGGCACGAGGTCTCAAGGAGTGAGCATGCGTATTCGAACTGTGTCTGCGGCGTTGATTTTTTCGTTGTGTGTGTGGAGTTCACCGGCCTTCGCGCAGCAGCGGCACGTGGTCACTCCGGCCGAGATGCGTCAGGCCATTGCGGGTCAGGCGCAGACCGACCAGCAGAACCGCGAGGCCGTTGTCGGCGTGTTGCAGCGCACGCAGGTGCGTGAAGTGGCCGGCCGTCTTGGCCTGACCGTGGCGAGTGCCCAAACGGCTGTGGCTACGCTCAACAGCGTCGAGCTGGCGCAGGCTGCCGATGCCGCCCGCCAGGCCGAGGTGCAGTTGTCGGGCGGCAACACCGTGGTGATTTCGTTGACCACGTTGCTGCTGATCATCATCATTGTGATTTTGGTCGCGGACTGACGAGGTTGCGGTTTCGGGCCCGGCGAGATACCATTAGGATTCCTTGACGCGGGGTGGAGCAGTCCGGTAGCTCGTTGGGCTCATAACCCAAAGGTCGCAGGTTCAAATCCTGCCCCCGCAACCAACCTCTCGAAGGACTTACGGCACTCGCCGTAAGTCCTTTTTTCGTTGTCGGTCACAGCGTTCAGATCCGTCTCGGGCGTGAGGTTCAGCCCGAGCTACGTTTTTCGGATTGGCGACGATTGCCGCCATGGGGCTTCAACGACCGCTCGTCCCAGCTACCATCGATGTCGCACGCGGCGCATCAGCCACGGGACGAGTTGGCGCCTGGCGTCGAGGCCCACAAGGCCCGCCGTGAATCGCAGAAAACCAGTGGTTCCAGGATGGCGGCGCCTCGCTCGTCGCCACCCTCGCCAGAATAACCACAGGTTCACGGCCGGACCGACCGGGCGCGTCTTCACGCGGCATTCCAGGCGGTCTGCCCACGACCCGGGCGAACGGCCCAACTCCGTCAGTACCGTCGCAGGCACGGCGACGTCCGGCATGTCGGCAACCAGTCGGAGTGCCACCCGCAACTGGTAGGACAGCTGACGCTGTCGTGCTTCCGCCACGAGCACGTCCCAGGCCAGCGTGTTGCCGGCCCGGCGGAGCACTTCGACCGCGTCGGCCACCCAGGTCCCGGCGTGTACCCGACTCCACCGCAAACCGTGGATGCAGACGTGCAGCAGTTGATCGGCAGGGCTCAGGACAAGCCAGCGCGTCTGCTCGTCCTCGACGGACACCGTCCGTCGCCAGACCTCCGCGTCGACGCCGGGCCAGGTGCATTCCTGCAGCAGGTACTGATGCACGTCGAGGGCGCCGCCGTCTGCGGCCGAGTAGCCGAAACTGTGTCGGGCTGTCTGAGGAAGCGCGCCCGCGGTGTGAGGACACGTCCACTCCAGCCCGGCGAGGATCGCCCGGGCCGGCGAGATCAACGCCGGTTCGACCAGCGCGTCCACGTCGCCAAATGGTCGCGCCCCGCGATCAGGGTACACGGCGAGTGCGAGCGCGGCGCCCTTGAGCAGAACGGTGCGAATGCCGGCGCGATGGAGGGCCGTCAGCGCAGGTCTGGCCCGATCGAGGATGAGCTGGTTGCTGGCCCACGCCTCGCGGCGCGCTCGTCGAAGGACGTCGTCAGTCGCCTCAGGTGCGCCAAGTCTCGCGAGGTTGCCCGCAACCAGCGGCAGCCAGCGCGCCTCGATGGCGGTGAGGGAGGCGGCCGCGGGGCGACCGGACCATTGTCTCCACGCGCGAACCGCATCGTCGCTCTGCGCGAGGGCGGCGGTCATGAGCCAGTCGCGCACGGCATCGGGACGGCCAAGCACATCCCGAACGTCCTCCCTGCGGCGTGATCGCATCGAGGGGAGAGTATAGGACTATCGGCCGTCGAGCTGTTGAAGCAGCAGGGGCGCGACCGTGTGCGCCTCACCGCGCGCGCTTTCGATTGCGTGCGCGCCAAGGACCGCCAGGCGCAGGATCGGCATGGTGGACTCGGGGTCGCGTTGCGCCGCGACGGTGTTGTCCATGCACGCCAGCAGCGCACGGGCCGGCGAGAGCGGGCGCGGGCGCCACCTGGCACTGGGTTGATACCGCGTGACGACGATCGACCCGAGTGGAAGCGGCACGGTGCCGGCCTGGCCACCGAGCGACTCGACCGGAGTCAAGACGCCGGGCTCGCCGCCGGTGCCTCGAACCGACAGCGGGACCGGGTACGGGTGGACGTGCCCCGCCTTGTCGAGCACCGCAAACTCGTCGGAGTAGTACGTCGCGCCCGCACGCACCAACGCGCTGACGAGGGTCGTCTTGCCGGTCATCGATCGACCGGGGATGATCAGCGCCCGGCCGCGCCAGCCGACGACACCGGCATGAACGAACAGGCAGTCCCGCGCGCGCAGGGCCGTGAGCAGTTCGGCGTGCCGATGAAACGCGGTGAACAGGGTGCCTCCTGACGACACTCGCCGTAAGTCCTTTTTTTATTGTCGGTCACAGCGCTCAGATCCCTCTCGGGCTTGAGGCTCAGCCCGAGCTACGTTTCGGATACGGGGTGGATGCAGTGAAGGATCGTGATCGAGGGGCCGACCGGGAAGCTGCCGGTCGTTCTGTATCTGGATCAGGCAGTGCACGCCCTGCGAGTCGGCGATGTGGCCACCGTGGTCGACTTCGTGGAGCTCCCCTCGTCCGGCCCCGCCGGATGGCGTTTCACTCGCTCACACCGCCACCCACCACCTCGCCAAATAACGGCGGTTGCACGCCCCTCGGAGTTGGAAGGCGCTACTCCGTCGATCACGGGCGACTGGAGGCGGCCTTGAACAACTCGGTGAGCATCGTAGCGGATCTGCTCCAGGCGGCCGAGGCCGAGCCGGGTCTCAACCGCGTTGCACGCTTCCAGAGTAGTGCGCGGCGAATTCCGCGGCATGCGTTACCGAATGTCTGACACGACGCGAGTGGATTCCTCGAGAGCGGCGGGTGTGTGGTGGCAATCCTTCTCGGCTGCGGCGCTTCCCGATCAGCAAGGGCGGGGGCAGAGTCATCATCGACCTTTCCCGCGTCTTCAGGTCTGATGCCGATCCTGCTGGCTGGGTGGCCGCCACGGTGCAGGTCCAGGCCTATCCTGGAGGTCAGGGCCGCACGAACGGTTTCAGTGGTACCATGCGCCGGAAGGCTCCAATCTCCAGCCGCACCAATCACATTTCTCAGATTCTCGAGACCATCATCATGAGCGAGAAAGAGACGCCAATCGTATCCAGGTCGACACCAAATACCGGTGAGATTTCAGTCGAGGATCTGGAGACGGTCACTGGGGGTGTTGCGCAGTGCAATGCCCCTGGTGGAATCACGGCGAAGGTCCCGAAGCCCGCCAACTTCAGCAGTACCATGATGGAAGGCTCCAACATCTAGTCGGACGTGACTGACAGATTGTCCCGTCTGGCCCGCCTCTTCGTTCTTCTGATTCTGGTGTCTGGTCTGCCGTTCGCGGCGGCTCAGGCGTTTGCCCAGGCCGTCGCCCCTCAGGCTGCCGGACGGGGGCCAGTCGTGACGGACATCACAACCATCAACCCGGAAACGTTTGAGGCCATGGCGGCCCGGTTGCCCTCGGGACGCGCGCCAAAAATCGACGGCGTGCTCGACGACGCGGAGTGGCAGATGGCGCCGGTGCAGGGGCGATTCATCCAGCGCGAGCCCCACTTCGGCTTTGAGTCCAGCGAGCGGACGGAGTTTCGGATCCTGTACGACGATATGAAGCTCTACATCGGCATCTGGGCCTACGACTCACTCCCCTCGGGCATCGTCGCCAGCGAACTGAAGCGGGACGCAGGATTACGCAAGGGCGACCAGATCAAGATCACGCTGGATACGTTTCACGATCACCGGAACGCCTTCTACTTTTCGACCAATCCCCTCGGCGCGCTCAAGGATGCGCACTCGGTTGAAGAGGGCCGGACGATCAACTACGACTGGAACGCCGTGTGGGAGAACCGCACCTCCATCAACGAGCACGGCTGGTACGTGGAGATCGCCGTGCCGCTCAGTCAATTGCGCTTCAAGGGCGGACCGGGTGACACCGTCTGGGGGTTGAACGTCTGCCGCATCATCATCAGGAAGCAGGAAGAAGCCTACTGGGTGCCGTTTCCCCGGGAGTGGCAGGCCATCGGCTTTGCCCGCATGTCTGGCGCCGGTGTGCTCAAGGGGCTTCGCGATCTGGTGCCGCGACGCCGAGTGGAGTTTGTGCCGTTTGCCAGTCCGCACGTCGTGCGCGACTACGATGCCGGCACCCCCACGCGCACGACCAAGGACTTCGGTTTCGATCTCAAAGTCGGCCTGACACAGAGCCTCAATGCCGATGTCACCTACAAGACCGACTTCGCGCACGTCGAGGCCGATCAGGAGGTGGTGAACCTGTCCCGGTTCAGCCTCTTCTTTCCGGAAAAGCGCCAGTTCTTCACCGAGGGCGCGGGGATATTTGACTACAGCCAGAACGCGGGTGCCAATGCCGGCCCAGGCCTGCTGACGTTGTTCTACAGTCGCCGGGTCGGGTTGCAGGATGGTCGGGAGGTGCCGCTGCTGGCCGGCGCGAGGGTCACCGGCCGCATCGGCCACACCACCCTTGGCGCGATGAACATTGAAACGGACGCAGCCACACTCGGCAGCGGCGCCAGCGCGCTCCGCATTCCTCGAGCGAATTACTCGGTGGTGCGCGTGAAACGCGACGTGTTTTCGAAATCGTCAATCGGCGGCATTGTCCTCAATCGGACCGGCGGCGGACGTCCAGACAATCGGAGCGTGGGGGTGGACGGCGTGTTCACGATTGGCACCCATGTGGACTGGATTGTGGCGGCGGCCAAGACCTTTACGCCTGGCGTGCGCGGCGGCGACGCGGCGCTGGCCACTCGGCTCCGCTTCACACTGGACCAGTTCGACAGCGGACTGACCTACCTCGATGTTGGTGAGCGTTTTAACGCAGAGATGGGGTTCATTCCCCGAGTCGACATCCGGACGCTGGGCCTGCAGGCCGCCTGGACCCCTCGTCCGAAGTGGACAGGGGTACGGCAACTGCGTTTCAACGTGAACACGTCGTACGTGGAAAACCATGCCGGACGAAGGGAATCGCAGTCCACCGGATTCGACACGATCGTGACCGCCCAGGACAGTTCCAATTACCGGGTCGGCGTTGAGACGCAGTACGACTTCCTGCCGTTTCACTGGTCGACAGGCGGCGGCGTGATTCCCAGTGCGGGGTATTCATGGCAGACGGTCCGGGCGTCGTACGGCTCGAACCAGTCGCGGCGGGCGTACGGCAGCGTCGGCGTGGACGTGGGCGGGTACTACAGCGGTGACAAGCAGACGTATCGGGCTGATTTCAGTGTCGTGCCCAGGGACACGCTCCTCATCGAGAACTTCTATTCCCGAAACCGCATCGTCCTGCCCGCCACGGCCCCCTACGTCACCAATGTGCTGAGCACGCGTGTCAGTTACTCCTTTTCTCCGAACCTGTTCGTGAAGAGTTTTGCCCAGTACAACGACGCGACCCGGACGGCCAGTCTGAATCTGCTGCTCTGGTATATCTATCGACCTGGCAGCGACTTCTACGTCGTGTACAAGCAGGGTTGGGAAACAGATGTTCCCGGTCCTCAATCACGGCGGGTGCGGGGACGGTCGCTGGCAGTGAAGATGACGTACTGGTTGTCGCGCTGAGGGCCGCGCTTTCGCGGGTCCATCTGGCTGGTGTTCTAGGAACTCGGGAGGGTTGTATGCGCACACGACTGCTGGTGCTACTGGTAGGAGTGCTGACGATCATGGCCACGGCGAAGGTGCCGGGGGAGAGGTCAGCGGTGTCGGTGCTGGAGAACGGGCTGTTGCGGGCCACGCTGACCGACGGGCGACTCGAGGCGCTTGAGGACCTCACGACGGGCGACTCGGTCAGGTTCACCGACGATCGCTTCAGTGTCACGATCAACGGGCAGGTCCGTGAGGTGTCGTCCATCGCGCCGACACAGGTCGCGTCGCCGGCGGGCACCGCGAGGTTCGAGTTCGCGCTGCCGACCGCGCGGGTGACGATGACCTACGAATTGCGGGCGGGCTGGAGGTTTCTCTCGAAGCAGCTCACGATCGAGGCGACCACGCCGGGCGTCTTTCGCGTCAACCACATCAGCGCGCTGGATGCGACCTTGGCGCCGGCGGCGGTCGATCAACTGGCGCTGACTGACGGCCGGTTCGGCATGGTCTACCGGCTACCCGCGTCGCCAACCGTGTCGCGTGGCAGATCGCTGTTGGCGCTCTATCAGAATCCCTACAACGTGCACACAATCGATGGGGCGCACGTGCGCGGGTCGTACGCGCCTGACATGGACTGGAATCCCGCGACCGGTCCGTTCGAGAGCGACCGGCTCCTGCTGGGGCTCGTCGCGCGCAGCGGCCAAATGATGCCGGCCACATCCGTGCCCGAGTGGGTGCACGTCACTGACTACGATCGCTATCTGCGGGAGAACCCCGTCATCGACGAGGCTGAGTCAGACGCGCTCGTCTCCTTCGTCCGTGCGTTTCTGCAGTACCGGCCGGACCGCAGCATCCGCGTGCACGTGCCGTGGACGGAAAACGACTACCAGATCGACGTCGCGACGCCGGCGGGGTGGACGGAATACCAGCGCATCATCGACATGGCCGCGCAACTGGGCGTGCGCGACACGTTGTTCGCGCCGTCGAACTCGGCGCTGGCCGCCCTCAAGGACAATCGCGACGCCTGGGGTTGGGAGAATCTGCTGTTCTTCGGGATGGGCCAGAAGATCCGCACGGGGGAGTGGGTACCAGGTCGCGATCCGGTGCCCGCATCGCTCCGTACGATGCTCGACCGCGGCGCGAAGCGCGGCCTGAAGTTCGTGGCGTACGCATACCCCACGCTGCCGTTCATGCAGGATCCGTCATGGACGGCGTGGGCGAAGGGCGACCTCGGCGGATACCGCGGCGTTGATACGGGGCAGCGCGGGTTTCAGGATTGGTGGGTGAACACCCTGGTTGAGTTCGTGAAGGCCACTGGCGCCGGCGGATTCTCTTTCGACCACTGGTGGATTGCGTACGACGACCCGGCGGCCACCAGCAAGTACGCGCAGTGGTTCGGCGCCCGCCGCATTCTTGAAGAACTCCGCCGCCGCGTGCCAGACATCGTCATTGACGGCCGACAGCAGTACATGAGCTTTGGGCCCTGGACGTGGCTGGCTGGTTCGTATCCGCATCCGACCTTGACCGACGAGCAGCCGGAGAGTTTCCTGGCGTTCCCTGATCTGCACACCGATCGCGTGTCGGCGAACCGGCAGCGGTTCGCGGCGTGGAAGTACAGGACAGAACGGTTCACGCCGCCGGAGATCATGCCTGGCTACATCACCCACCAGACCGAGCGCACCGACGGCGAGAACGTGATGCGCCGCGATCGCTTTCGACCGCGTGACTGGGACGTGCTGGGCTGGAAGTATTCCCTGATGTCGTCGGTCGGCACGGCCCCGTTCAATCACACGATCAGTTATATCCCCGCGAGGGATGAGGCCGAGTTCAACGCCTTCAGCGCGGCCGACAAGGCGTTCTTCAGACGCTGGCTCGACTGGACAGACACCAATGCCGAGGTGCTTCGTCACCTCGAGCCCATCATCGGGCCGCCGATGATGGGACGGGTCGACGGCACGGCGGCGATCGACCGCGACCATGGCTTCGTGTTCGTCTTTAATCCGAACTACCGATCGATGGACGGCACATTCACGCTGGATCAGTCCATCGGGCTCACCGAGGCAGGCCGGGCGTCGGGCTATCTCATCAGGGAGCTGTATCCCGCCGAGGGTCGCCTCATTGGCAAGCCTGGCGCGGGAGTGTGGGCCTACGGCGATGTCGTGGCGCTTCCAATGCCGGCCACCGACGCGATGGTGTTGGAGATCACGCCAGCCACCATGGTGACCCCGAGGTTGTTCAATGTCAGCGGACGGGTTGCTGCGTCGAAGGTGGTCACCGTGACCGGCGTGACCGGTGAGCCGGGGAGCTCGACGAGGATGCAGGTTGCGCTGGTGCCCGGCCTTGACGTGTCGCGGCTGACAGTGAACGGCAGCGAGACGGCGTTCACCCGGAGGAACGACGTGATCGAGGCCACCGTGTCGTTCGCGGGGCAGGCGTTCGGCCGCGCGGCGAGCGTGTTTCCCTACGACCCGGCGTTCACGGGCGGGACGCTGACCGGCGCCACCACGATCCCTCGCCGGGTGTTCGCGCAACTGGCGGCGCGCAAGGCGGCGTGGCCTGTGGCCTACACGGCTGATGACCTGCTGGCGCCGTGGCTCGGGTCCGATCGCCTGCTGCTCTTCGTGCAGATCGCCGAGCCTGACGACAGCCTTGATGTGGCCCTGACGATTGACGGCAAACCGGTGCCGCTGATTCGTGCGTACAACAGCATCTACGGGCACGCACCGAAACGCACGTTTCTGGGGTTCTATGCCGACGTGTCCACGCTTGCGCCAGACGTGACACATCAGGTGGTGCTGCGTGTGCCCCCGCTTCCGGCGGGACGGTTCCAGGGGCTGTTCTTCGAGAACGTCGAACCAGAGCGAACCGCGGTGATTCGGCGATAGGTTGGTCTCGAACGGCCTGAATCACGTGATCGACACGGTACTGATCCCGAAGTAGGGCGAGATCGTGCTCACAGAGCAACAGAGAGGCGCGTACGGTCGTATCCGTCACCAGTATGGCTAGAGTGGCACACGTACGGGCGGCGGCGTTCTTCGGACGAGTGGTGGTGGTGGCGGGAACAGTCGCGGCGCTGGTCGCGCCCGCCCAGGCACAGGAGGCGACGGGCGTCGCCGACGGTGCCTTGCGCGTGTTCCTTGACTGCGCACAGTGTGACTTCAACAACCTGCGGCAGGACGTGACATACGTCAACTATGTTCGTGACAAGGCTGACGCCGATGTCCATGTGCTCATCTCCACCCAGAACACGGCATCGGGTGGTCGCGAATTCGCCATGGACTTCATCGGACAGAAGGCGTTTGCCGACCTGAAGCAGCGGCTCTCCTTCCTGAGCAGCGGCTCGGACACCGAGGACGAACGCCGCAGGGGCGTGTCGCGGACGTTTGCGCTGGGGCTGGCGCCTTTCCTGGTGCGCACGCCGGAGGGCGACCGGTTCTCGCTGCAATATCGAAGTCCCGCCGGTGCGGCTGCGACGCTGAACGCCACTCCGGCCAACGACCGCTGGAATCTGTGGATCTTCCGGCTGGGTGCCAGCACCGAGCTGAACGGCGAAGAACGGCAGAACAGCAATCGCTTCCGCACGAACATATCGGCTAATCGCACCACTGAGCGCTGGAAGCTCTCGTTCACCAGCAATGGCGACTTCAACCGGTCCGACTTCACGCTGAGTGACGGGCGCGTGGTCAAGAGTTCGTCGGACTCCTGGAATGTCAGCGGATCGGTGGTCAAAAGTCTCGGTCAGTCTCACTGGGCCGCGGCCGCCCGGTCCGACGTGCGACGAAGCACGCAGTCGAATCAGAAACTCGATGTGCGCGGTTCGATGGGCGTCGAGTGGGACTACTTCCCCTACGCCGATTCCACGCGACGGTCGATGGTGGTCCAGTACTCGACCGGCGTCTCGCGTGTGAAGTATTACGCGCCGACAATTTTTGGAAAGGAAGAGGAGACGCTGTTCGATCATCGCCTGGCGGCGATTCTCGCCCTGCGGCAACCCTGGGGAACCTGGCGCGCGTCAGCGGCCTATGCCGCGTTCCTCCACGACCACAAGAAGTACAATCTCGACTTCTTCGCCGACGCCGACGTCCGGCTGTTTCGTGGATTCAGTCTGAACGTCGAAGGCAGTTACTCGCGCGTGCGTGACCAGGTATACCTGCCGGTCGGCGAGGCATCTGACGAAGATGTGCTCCTGAGACTGCGCCGCCTCCAGACGGGCTACCGATATCGCATGCAGGTGGGCTTCAGTTTCCAGTTCGGTTCCATCTTCAACAACGTCGTCAATCCTCGCTGGAGTGCGACGACGGGCCGGCAGTTCGGCGGCGGATAGACTCGAACGTACGCCCGGGTCACGATCCAAACAGGTGGTCGTACCGTCGAGTGGCGAGCGCGGCGTCGAAGCGTTCGGCGATGGTGGCCACGAGCGCCGGATCAGTGCCGCGATCCATCCACACGCCCACGTGGTGCTCGCTGTCGTTGTAACTGATGTGGACGATGGCGCTCGGCCTGAAACTCCGTGACAAGAAAATCGATCAGCGCCGGTCGAGGCGGCACCTGGCGGTCGCGCGCCTGGGTGAACGCGGCGTTGTTCGACGTCAGCGCCGGCACTGGGCCGGCGAGTGACGCAAGCGCGTCGAACTCGTTCTGCTGCTCGATCGTGATGGGTTGACCTCGGTGGGCGATTCGAAAGCGGGCGTCGGCGGCCCAGATTCTCGCGGACCCACCCGATGTGACCTCGCTGAATCCAGAGGCCACGGTCGCGATCTCGAACGGGCCAATGACCTCCGTGCGGATGGGGGCATCGCGCGCCACGATACGGAACCGGTACCGGTCGCGGAACTGCGCGCCGGGCCGCCCCGGCAGGGGCACGAGGAATCCAGCGCCGGGGGCGTCTGTCCGACGGGTCAGCGGATTTCCGTGGCCAGCAGCAGATCCTGGCCCTCCAGTGTTGGCGACCCCTGGTTTCGGGCGGCCTGCCACGATGCGGCACGCGACCGTGCCAATGACGAACCCGGCGAACAGGCCGACGAGCGCCATCGCGATCACGAAGTAGCCCGCGCCACCTTCGAACGACGAAATGCGGTACCACCCGACGGCCACCTCGGCTGTGGCAAACGCCGCCACCATGGTGATGAGTCCGGTGATGACGCCGATGAAGAGGGAGAGGAGCCAGCCCAACTACCGGGGGGCCTTCCACTTCATCTCGAGGTACTTGATGTCGATCAGGAGTGGGAACCACAGCGCCTGGAGGAAATGGAAGGCAAACGCCTGGCGGCCGTCCAGAAACCCACCCGTGAGCACATACCGGTACCCGAAATAGAAAAAGGGCCGGATGAGCAGCGGCATCCGGTTCCACACCCGATGCCGCAGCCAGCGCGTGCGCTGGGCCTGGGTGCCGAAGAACCGTGCGTCGATCTCACGATACTCCGCTGCCGGGGCGGAGTTGACCAGCGCCTGGGCCTCAAGAGTGGCGTACCGGTTGTGCTTCGCGATCCACTCCGTCACGCCTTTCCGGTCCTCGTGCATGAAGTCGTGCTTCAGCTGGGCTGTCTCGCCCTCCACGATCAGGTGCTCGTTGACTTCCCGATCCTCACAGCGTCCCTTGCCGCGCCGAAAGAGGCGGAGGATGCGGGCAGGGTAGTAGCCGCGCCGGATCCAGCGACCCATCCAGAACAGGCGCCGGTTGAGTGTGAATCCGTTGGCGGCTGGGGCCGTGGCGAGGACGGTCGAGATTTCCTGCTTGAGCGGTGCCGGCAGCCATTCGTCGGCATCGAGGAACAGCACCCATTCGCTCGTGATGGGCAGGTGGTCGAGCGCGTAGTTGCGCTGCGTTGCGTAGTTCTCGAAGCGGTGCTGCACGATGTGGCACGGGTATTCGCCCGCAATCTCCAGTGTGCGATCGGTGCTGAAGGAATCGAGGACGAAAAGTTCCTGCGCCCAGCCAGCCACCGACCCCAGCGCCTGGGCGATGTTGACCTCTTCATTGTAGGTGAGCAGGATGACGGCCACGTCGCCCGTGTGATGGGGCATGGTGGCCTAGTGGCGGTCGGTGGGGCGGTCCCGGATGATGATCAGAGTCTCGCCAGGTTTGATCAGTCCCAATTTCTCGCGAACGAAGTCTTCAAGCGCCCTGGGATCGCTGCGCAGGTCCTCAATCTGAGCCTCGAGGCTGGCGTTCTCGGACGCGATCTGGAGCAGCGCATGACTGGCGGCCTGGAAGTCGCGTCGGGCCTGCATGTTGGCCAGATAGCCCTTCTCGCCGATCAGGGCATTGACCATCAACGTGGCAGACACCGTCAGCAGGCCGTAGGTCCAGAACTTCTTCCAGCGCTCACGGACATTCGTGCTTTTCCTCACGCGGCGCCGTACACGGGACCGGGCCGCCTGCGTCGCTGGCGTTTCTGTTTCTGTCACTTCGGAATTCATGCGCCGTTTGGGTTTGTATCAGGTTTTCGGCTCCAGTACAAGCGCAAAATAGGACCATGGGCGAAATAGTGCTCATCGAGGCGGGCTGACAAGGGTCACGAGACCTACGGACGGGCCACGCTATCCGAGCGCGTGCGCCAGGTCCTGCTTGAGATCCTCGATGTCCTCGATGCCGGCCGAAATCCGGATGAGGCTGTCGCTCAACCCGATGGCTGCTCGCCGCTCGGGTGGCACCGACGCGTGGGTCATCGACGCCGGGTGGCAGACCAACGTCTCCACGCCGCCGAGGCTCTCGGCCAGGGCCATCAGCTCGAAGCGGTTGAGCACCTGCCGCGCCTCTTCGAGCGACCCCATCTCGAACGACAACATGCCGCCGCAGCCGTGCGGCATCTGACGCTGCGCCAGCGCGTATTGCGGATGGCTCGGCAGTCCGGGGTAGATGACTTTCTTCACCCGCGGGTGCTCCGACAAAAACTCGGCCAGTGCCACACCGTTGGCCGTGTGCTGCACCATGCGCAACGCCAGCGTCTTGGTGCCGCGAAGCACAAGTGATGAATCCATTGGACTCAGGATCGCGCCCGCCGAATTCTGAATGAACTTCAGCCACTCGATGTGTTCGTCGCTGACCGCAATCACCACGCCGCCAATCGAATCGCTATGGCCGTTGAGATACTTGGTGGTGCTGTGTACAACCATGTCGGCGCCCAGTTCGAGCGGACGCTGCAGGCACGGGCTGGCAAACGTGTTGTCCACCACGAGGAACGCACCGTGCCGATGGGCAATGTCCGCACAGGCCGCAATGTCGGTCAATCGCAACACCGGGTTGGTCGGTGTCTCGATGAACACCATCTTCGTCGCCGGTGTCATGGCGGCGTCGATGGCGGCCGGGTCCGACGTGTCCACAAAGCTGAACGTGAGTCCCAGCCGCGACATCACCTTGTCGAACAGCCGGAACGTGCCACCGTAGGTGTTGTCCGTGACAATCGTATGGTCGCCGGCAGACAGCTTGGTGACGATGGCGTGAATGGCCGACATGCCCGAGGCAAACGCGAACGCGGCCCGGCCGCCTTCAATCGCGGCGAGGTTCGCCTCAAGCGCCGATCGCGTCGGGTTCTGGGTGCGGGCGTACTCGTATCCCTTGTGCTGGCCCAGTGCGTCCTGCACGTACGTGGAGGTCTGATAGATGGGCGTGATGATGGCGCCGGTCGTCGGGTCGGGCGTTTGACCCGCGTGCAGACACACCGTGGCGAATCGCGCGTGCTTGGGCAGCTTCATGGTCACTCACGATAGTCTGTTATCATCCAAGATTCAATTTCTGGATGGCTTCAGACGCTGCTCCGCGAGTGATGCCGGCTCCACCCCCGGCGCCGTTTCATCCGTTCCGCATTCTCCCCGGACGCCTGCTCATTCTGTCGGGCGTCTCCCTGGTGCTGGTGTGGCTGCTGGGGCAGGTCACCACTGTCCCGCCGCTAATCGAGGCTTTCCGCAAGGTGGCCTCGTTCGCCGTCCGCGTCTCCGTGGTCTGGCTGGCGGTCGTCGTCCTGGTCCGGTACCGCCGCCAGTTCCTGTGGCGCGTCCGCCGCAAGCTGATTCTCAGTTACGTCTTTCTCGGCTTCGTGCCGGTCGTCCTTGTGGTCGTCTTCGCCTCGGTGGCCGGCGTCATCGTGCACGGGGTCACGGCCGCCTATCTGTTTAACGACGGCCTCGAGGACATTGAGCGGGAAGTACTGCAGGTGGCCACCACGGCGGCCACCGATATTGGTTCGACGCTGGTCAGATCAGAGGTGGTCCTGGCTGGCAAGTACAGGGATCTGGCGGGAAGATACCCCGGGCTCTCGCTCACGGTCGTGCCCGCTCAGGGTGGGGCGGAGCCGATCGCCGAGGCCGGCGCGGAGTGGAAGCACCTTCCGGCTCCCGTGAGGATTCCCGCGTGGGCCCGCGAGAGGGCCACGGTCAAAGTGCTGGCGATGGTGTTCGAGGAGTCCGCCTCCACGCAGGGAAAGCGCCTGCTCATCCGTGCATCGGCACCGCTCTCCGACGGCCGGCACGTCGTGGTCGTCGATCTGCCCGTGGATATCGATGTGGCGGCGCGTCTGGATGAGATGACCGGCGTGCGCCTGCGCGGCATTGAGATCAACCAGCAGGGCGGTGCCGAGGCCGACAGCGCCCAGCCGCTCAAGGGCCGGCCCCTGGTGGTGCCCGACGGCGATGACGATCTGGATGCGGCGGCCGCGCGATTCACGATGCTCCGGCGCACGGTGATGTTCATGGACTTTGCCGATTGGGAGTCGGGCATCGCCGGTCGCGTGTCGGTGAGCCTGGACGCGCCGCTTGGCCGCCTGATCAATCAATTGTCGGAGGCTCAGGGGATCCAGCTGCGCGGCAGCACGCTGTTTCTCCTGCTCCTGGTCCTTGGCGCCCTCTTGTTGATTGTCCAGGGTGTGGCCCTGTTCTTCGGCGCCGGACTCGGCCGGCAGATCACCTCCGCGGTGCACGAGCTGTCTATCGGCACCGAGCGCATCCAGCAGGGCGATTTCGCGCACCGCATCAAGATCGACTCACAGGATCAACTGGGCGATCTGGCCGGCGACTTCAACCGCATGAGCGCCAGCATCGAACACCTGCTGCACGTGCAGCGCGAGAAGCAGCGCCTGGACGACGAACTACGGATTGCGCGCGACATCCAGCAGTCACTGCTGCCCGAAGCGCCTCCGCCGTTCCGCGGATTGTCGATTGCGGACTTGTGCGTACCGGCGCGCGAGGTGGGCGGTGACTACTACGACTTCTTCGAGCTCGGGCCACGGCAGCTGGGCGTGCTCGTCGCCGACGTGTCGGGCAAGGGCACCTCGGCCGCGCTCTACATGGCCGAGCTCAAGGGCCTGATGCTGGCGCTGAGCCACCTGGAGCGGTCGCCGAAGGCATTGCTCACGCGCGTCAACCGTCTGCTTGCCGATCACCTCGACAACCGCAGCTTCATCACGATGACGTATGCCGTCATCGACCTCGAGGCGCGCACGCTGACGCATGCTCGCGCTGGCCACACGCCGCTCATCGTCGCGTCGCAGGAGGGCGTGGACGTGATCGTGCCCGACGGGATGGTGCTCGGCCTGCGGTTGCCCGGCGCGGCCGATCGCTTCGAGTCGATTCTGGAGGAGCACACACGGCCGCTCACCGCCGGCGACGTGATCGTGCTGTATACCGACGGCATCACCGAGGCGATGGATGTGACTGGTGAATTGTTCACCGACGCGGCCCTGAGCCGTGTCGTCAGCGCGCACCACGGGCTCGACGCCGGTGGCATTCGCGAACGCGTGCTGCGCGAGGTCACCGCGTTTGTCGGAGACGCCGAGCCGCACGATGATATGACGATGGTGGTGGTGAAGGTGGAAAGGTTCGAGTGAGCGTCGAGGTCTTCCGGAGTCATCTCTCGATCGAGGCCGAGATCGTGCGTGCCTTGCTCGAGGCGCACGGGCTGGATGCCATCGTGTCGTCCAGACTTGCGCCCGGGTTGTTTCCGCTCCGTTTTGGAGGACAGGCCGCGTTCGGCGTGAGCGTGCGAGAGGAGCAGGCCGCGCGCGCGGAGTCGTTGATTGCGAGCCACCTCGACGAGGCGGCCGCGGTCGAAGTACGGCGCCTCAGCGAAACCGTCGGCCCACTCGAAGAACGGATTGGCTATCACTTCCGCGACCTCGGACTGCTCGAACACGCCTTGACGCATCGGTCGCGCGCGCACGAGGACGCCTCGGGCGGCGTGGTGGACAACGAGTCGCTCGAGTTCCTGGGCGATGCCGTCCTCGGCTTTGTCATTGCCGACATGCTGTTCCAGCGGTTCCCGACGCACAGCGAGGGGTACAAATCAAAGATCAAGGCGTCGATTGTCTCGACCGTCTCGTTGGCGAAACTGGCCGCCGGCATCGACCTGGGGCGCTATGTGCTGCTGGGCCGCGGGGAGGAAAAGACCGGCGGCCGTTCGAAGAATGCGATTCTGGCAGACAGCTTTGAAGCGTTGCTGGCGGCGGTGTATCTGGACGGCGGTGTAGATGCGGCGCGCGGGTTCATCATGTCGTGTTTTGGTCCGCTCATCGATTCGGGCGGCGACAAGGTGGCCGAGGCGTCGTTCACAAACGACTGGAAGTCGGAGTTGCAGGAGTGGCTGCAGGCCGCCGGGCGCGGGTTGCCGGAGTATCAGTTGACGGCGACCGAGGGCCCCGACCATCGGCGCAGATTCAATGTGGACGTGTTGGTTGGCGGCGTCTCCGCGGGCAACGCTCAGGGACGATCCAAGAAAGAAGCCGAACAACAAGCCGCGAAAGCTGCGCTCGCACGGTTCAGGTCTCCAGTGTGAGACTAGTCGATTTCGATGATGCCGGATGGGTCGTGGCCGCGGGCGTCGGCGCCGGCGGCGACCGGTGTCGGCGCAGGCGGCGACGTCTCGGTCGGCATGCAGAGGACAGCCCATGCCGCCACTTCGGCGGCGATGATGGCCGGTGTTGGCGGCGTGGCACCGCCGTAGAGGCGAATGTGCAACCGCATGAGCGGATCGTCGAAGACGTAGCGCTTCCGCTGCATCGTGACCAGGTCCACGTCTTCGAGCCACGAGAGATAGTCCTTGGTCGACCCCGGCGTGCGGTGCAACCGCTGTGAGATCTCGGTCAGTGTGATGGCGTCCTGTTCGGCGAGCACACCGAGGATGGCCTTGAGTGCGCCATAGCCGCGCGCGCGATGCAGGCGGAATTCATAACTTTCGCGGCAGCGCGCCGACAGTGGGCCGTCCGGACTCATGGCGGTGGCGAGCGCATCGATCGGACGCCGGCGCGCCGCCGGCTGCGCCAGGACCGCCGTCAGCAGCGTGTTCGCCGGTGCCGCCCGGTGCCCGCCGAGTGCCGCAATCGCCGCAGCCTGCGCGGGTGTGATCGCGTCGGCCGCATTGCGCTGCCGCGCCAGCCCCCGCACATCGTCGCCCCCGAACTGCGGGATGTGGATGACCTCGAAACGCGCATCGGCGTCGCGCAGCAGCCGGTGCGCGCGGGCGGTGAAACGCGACGCGAGAACGAAGCCATTGGGACTGGCCGCGAGTCGGTCGATCAACTCGCGCTGGACGTGGCGAAGTCCGGGGAAACTCTCGAACGTGCGGATGTCGAGGATCTCATCGAAGAGAAATGTGACCGGGCCGTTGCTCGGCGCGCTGGCCGTATCAAGGTAGGTGAGCAATGCGTCGAAGGCCAATCGGGCGTTCGGCGGCACCGGCACCGGCCCCGGCATCGGTCCCGGTCCCGGCGCGGTCGCGGCCTCAGTGGACGCGGCGGCCAGTACGGATTGCAGGCACCGCTCGGGTGTGGTGGCTGCGGCGGCGAAGTCGATGTACACCGCGCGCCCGGCGCCAATCAGCGAGGACAGCCGCAACAACGCCGACGTGCGCCCCGTTCCACACCCGCCCAGCAGGACAGGAATTCGGCCGGCGTCGAGCGCCTGCAGCACACGCTGTTCGAGGGCCGGCCGCTCGACGATCATGAGTGGCCTCCGCGTGTGCGTCCGAGCATGGGCATGTCCACACCCCGGGTGATGGCCGTCTCAACCGCAGTGGGGTATCCGGCGTCGGCATGGCGGACCACGCCCATGCCGGGATCGGAGGTGAGCACGCGCGAGAGCCGCTCGTCGGCTTCGGCGGTGCCGTCGGCCACCACGACCATACCGGCGTGCAGGGAGTATCCAATGCCGACGCCGCCGCCATGGTGGACTGAGACCCAGGTGGCGCCCGATGCGACGTTGAGCAAGGCGTTCAGGACTGGCCAGTCGGCGATGGCATCGCTACCATCGCGCATGTTTTCGGTCTCGCGATTAGGGGACGCGACAGAGCCGGCGTCGAGATGATCGCGGCCGATCACAATTGGAGCCGAGACGCGGCCACGGCGGACAAGATCGTTGATGGCGAGGCCGAACCTCGCGCGGTCACCGTAGCCGAGCCAGAAGATGCGCGCGGGTAACCCCTGGAATGCCACGCGTTCGCGCGCCAGGCGAATCCAGCGGCAGAGGGCTTCATCGTGCGCGAACATCTCGAGCGCGAGGTCGTCGGTCGCCGCAATGTCGGCCGGGTCGCCCGACAACGCGGCCCACCGGAAGGGCCCTTTGCCTTCGCAGAACAAGGGACGCACGTATTCGGGGACAAAGCCGTGGATGTCGAACGCGTTGGTCACGCCCGCCTCCACGGCGCGCGCCCGGATGTTGTTGCCGTAGTCAAAGGTCACCGCCCCGCGCGACTGGAGTGTGAGCATGGCCTGCACATGGACGCCCATGGCCGCGGTCGATCTTCTGACGTACTCCGCCGGGTTCGACGCGCGCAGCCGTGCGGCGTCCGCGAGCGAAAGGCCATTGGGCACATACCCGACGAGCGCATCGTGCGCCGACGTCTGATCGGTCACGACGTCGGGCGTGAGGCCACGCGCGACCAGCGCGGGCAGCACGTCGGCCGCGTTACCTTCGAGGCCGATCGATCGGGCCACGCCGTCGCGCTGGTATGCCGCGCATCGCGCGAGGGCGTCGTCGAGTGACGTGGTGGCTTCGTCGAGATAGCGGGTCGCCAGGCGTCGCGCGATGCGATCGGGATCCACGTCGATGACCAGCGCCACGCCCTCGTTCATCGTGACGGCCAGCGGCTGGGCGCCGCCCATGCCGCCCAGTCCGGCGGTGACAGTGAGGCGGCCGCGGAGCGTGCCGCCGAAGTGTGTGCGGGCCACGGCGGCCAGCGTTTCGTAGGTGCCCTGCAGAATGCCTTGCGTGCCGATGTAAATCCACGAGCCGGCCGTCATCTGGCCATACATCGTCAGACCCTTGTCCTCGAGATCGCGGAAGGTCGTCCAGTTCGCCCACGCCGGTACGAGCAGGGCGTTGGCGATGATGACGCGCGGGGACCACGGATGCGTGCGAAAGACCGCCACTGGTTTGCCCGACTGCACCACGAGCGTCTCGTCAGACTTGAGGCGGCGCAATGTCTCGACGATCGCGTCGAAACACTCCCAGTTTCTGGCCGCTTTGCCGGTGCCGCCGTATACGACGAGGTCCCCGGGTCGCTCGGCGACGTCGGCATCCAGGTTGTTCATGAGCATGCGCAGGGCCGCTTCCTGCGGCCATCCCTGGCAGGAAAGCGTTGCGCCGCGTGGCGCGCGAACGGAGCGAGTCGTGGTGAGCATTACGTCATTGCGAACGGGTGTGCCGGTCGGGGAGTGGTCACTCTAAAGAAGGATGGACGGCGAGTCAACGGTTGACAGACTCAGGACAATTGAAGTGTGCACGCGCGCTCCAGGGTGCCATCGCAGATGAGCGCGCCGATGGTCTGAATATCGGGCGCCGGCGCACGATCGACGGTCAACATCGGCACCACCGCGCGCACGGCGGCGTGTACGGCCTGTAACGGCGAGGCGGTCCTGAGCGGCGCCAGAAGATCGAGCGCCTGCGCGGCGGCCAGCACTTCGATCGCCAGAACGTGCGTGAGCAGATCGGCGATGCGCGCGGCTTTGAGCGCAGCGCCCATGCTCATGCTCACGTGGTCTTCGCGGCCCGCCGACGTGGGGATGGTATCCACCGACGCGGGCGACGCCAGCGTCTTGATCTCGGCGGTCAGCGCGGCCGCCGTGACGTGTGCCATCATCAGTCCCGAATTGAGGCCGGAGTCGCGAATCAGAAATGCGGGCAGGCCGCTTTCGTGCGGCGTCATCATCCGGTCGGTGCGCCGTTCGCTGATCGTGGCGAGTTGGGCCAACCCGATGCAGAGCGTATCGGCAGCCAGGGCGACGGGCGCGCCATGGAAGTTGCCCCCAGACACAATGTCGCCCTCTTCGGCAAAGACCATCGGGTTGTCGGTGGCCGAGTTGGCTTCGATCGTGGCCAGGCGATGGGCAAACCCGATCGCCTCACGCGCCGAGCCATGCACCTGCGGCGTACACCGCAGCGCGTAGGCGTCCTGCACTTTGCCGCAGTGGGCATGCGAGGCATTGATCGCACTGCCGTCAAGCAGTGCACGCACGTTGGCCGCCGCCGCGGCCTGGCCGGGCACCGGCCGCGCGTCGTGGATGCGACTGTCAAATGGCTTCAGTGATCCGCGCAGGGCATCGATGCTCATCGCTGCGGCAATGTCGGCCGCGCGCGCCAGGCGCATCGCGCACTGTACGGCCAGGGCCAGCACACCGGTGCTGGCCTGTGTGCCATTGATGAGCGCCAGACCCTCTTTCGGGCCGAGGAGCACCGGGGCCAGGCCTGCGGCCTGGAGTGCTGGAAGAGAGGGGAACGGGTGTCGATCTGTGGAACACTCCCGGGCCTTCGCACCGTTCGTGGCCCCGGAGTGTTCCACAGATCGACACACGTCCCCCTTCAAAACCTCTCCTTCGCCGATGAGGACCAGCGCGAGGTGGGCGAGGGGTGCGAGGTCGCCACTGGCGCCCACCGACCCGCGCGACGGCACACGCGGGTGGACGCCGGCGTTGATGAGCGCGAGCAGCGCGTCGAGTGTCGAGAGCCGAATGCCCGAGCGTCCGCGCGCCAGCACATTCGCGCGCAGCACCATGACCGCGCGCACCTCGGCGACCGACAGCGGCGTGTCCACGCCCGCCGCATGGCTGCGGATCAGGTTCACCTGCAGGGCGGCGAGTTGGTCGGCCGGAATGACTACCTCGGCCAGCGCACCGAATCCCGTGTTGATGCCGTAGACCGGCTCAGGACGCGCAGCATGCGCATCCACCACCGCGCGCGCCGCAGTGACGCGCACTGCCGCTTCGGGTGCCAGCCCGACCCGAACACGGTCCGAGGCCACGCGTTGCAGATCGTCAAGAGTGAGGGAGTGACCGTCGAGGAGAACCATGGGACTGAGATTGAAGGTATCATTTTACTCGCATGAATCTGTGTGTACTCGGTGCCCAGTGGGGCGATGAAGGCAAGGGCAAGATTGTGGACCTGTTGACGCCGCACTTTAACGTGGTGGCGCGTTATCAGGGCGGACACAATGCCGGCCACACCGTCTATGTCGGAGGGCGCAAGTTCGTCCTCCATCTCATTCCGTCCGGGATTCTGCATCCGGGCGTCATCTGCCTCATCGGCAATGGCGTGGTGGTGGACCCCCGCGCGTTGTTTGCCGAGGTGGATGAACTGGCCGGCATGGGGTTCGACGTACGCGGCCGCCTGTTTGTCAGCGACAAGGCCCACCTCATCCTGCCGTATCACCGGGAACTCGACATCCTGTCGGAAGCCCGTCGAGGCGATCGCAAGATCGGCACGACGTCACGGGGGATCGGTCCCGCGTATGAGGACAAGATCGGCCGCCGCGGTGTGCGCGTGGGCGATTTGCGCGACACCTCGGCCGATGGGCCGCTCGTGAGGGCCGTGCGCGAAAACGTGGATGCGCGCAACCGGCTCGTGGGCAACTCCGAGATGAAGTGGCAGGACGTGCTGGCCGACCTGCGTACCGCCTGGGTGCGCCTTGAGCCGCTGGTGACGGACGTCTCGTTGTACTTGAGCCGGGCGATGGCTTCAGGCCAGCGCGTCATGTTTGAAGGGGCGCAGGGCACACTGCTCGACATCGATCACGGCACCTACCCGTACGTCACCTCGTCGAACGCGATCGCTGGAGGCGCGTGTACCGGCCTGGGGATCGGGCCCAAAACGATTGGCGCCGTGCTTGGCGTGACCAAGGCCTACACGACGCGCGTTGGCGAGGGGCCGCTGCCCACCGAACTGCTCGGCGAGATGGGCGAACGGCTCCGCGAGAGCGGACAGGAGTACGGGGCCTCAACGGGCCGACCGAGGCGCTGCGGTTGGTACGACGCCGTGGCCGTGCGATACGCCGTGCGCATCAACGGTCTGGACGCGCTGGCGCTCACCAAACTCGACGTGCTCGACGGCATCGAAGCCCTGGAGATTTGTACGGGCTACCGTTGCGGCGGCGAAGTGCTGACCGAGATGCCCGGGGACACGGCGCAACTGGCGCTGTGCGAGCCCATCTACGAGACGATGCCCGGATGGTCCGAGCCCACCCGCGGCGTGACGCGCTACAGCGACCTGAACGCCAACGCGCGGGCCTATGTTCGCCGGCTCGAAGACGTGACCGGCGTTCCGGCAGCCATCGTCTCAACCGGCTCGGAACGCGACCACACGATCATTCGCGACGACTCAGTCGCCGCCGCCTGGTTCCGCTAACTCGGGGTGCCAGCCGGTGCCGGCACGCAGAACCGGTCGAACGCCATCGTCAGCACGTCGGCGATCGCGTCGGCCGATCGCGACTCGATGTCGCGACGCTCAACCATGTAGACCACCTTGCCGTCGCGCAGGAGCGCGATGGACGGCGACGACGGCGCGATGCCCGTGAAGTACTGGCGGGCGCGGTCGGTCGCTTCGATGTCGGCGCCCGCAAACACGGTGGCCACCACATCCGGCTTGTGCGCGTGTTGCAGCGCCATCGCAATGCCGGGTCGAGCTTTGCCCGCGGCGCAGCCGCAGACGGAATTCACGATCATCATGACGACGCCCGGAGACGCGACGGTGGCGTCCACATCAGCGGCCGTACGGCACTCACGGGCGCCAACGGCGGTGAGTTCCTGACGCATAGGGGCAACGAGGTATTCGGGGTAAGGCATCTTCGATTCACTCTCCTGATAGCATCAACTATACCGTGCCCGTCCTCCTCTGCGACCTCGACGACACGCTCTTTGACCATGAACGGGCCACCCGCGACGCACTTGATAATCTGCGCGGCGGCTATCAGGTTTTGACCCGGTGGTCACTGGATGAACTCGATAGTCGACACCGAGTGCTGCTCGAGTCCATTCACATCGATGTGCTCAACGGCCGACTATCGATCGAGGACGCGCGGCGGGAGCGATTCGGGCGACTGCTGGCCCAGGCCGGCGTGGAAGACCGCGCGGCGACCGAGGCAATTGCGGGCGCGTACCGCGAGGCCTACGCCTCGAAGTGGCAGCCGGTGCCTGGCGCGATCGAGTTCCTGTGTGCCGTGCGCGCGGCGGGGTATGCCATCGTGATCGTCACAAACAACGGGGTGGCCGAGCAGCAGCTGAAGCTCGTGCGGTGCGGATTTGATGGTCTCGTCGACGCGATGGTGACCTCTGAAGAAGCCGGTGTGAGTAAACCCGGCCGGGGCATCTTTGCACAGGCGTTGGCGCGCGTCGGGTCGACGTCGGGTGAGGCGGTGATGCTCGGCGACGCGTGGGTCGCCGACATCGAAGGCGCACGGGCCATCGGTGTGGCACCGGTGTGGTTCAATCGCGCGGGGCGGCCGAGCCCGGATCCGACCGTGGCGGAACTGGCGTCGCTCGCACCGGCCGCGGACGCCGTGGCGATCGTCACGCGCGCGGGCGTTCGGTCAGCGTGACCGGCCCCGGTTCGCGGTTGCCAACCCAATGCCGACGACCACAAGTACCATCGACGCGCCGAGCCGCCAGGTCAGTCGCTCGTGGAGCAAGAGCGTCGCCCCCAGCGCCGTCAGCACTGGTACTGACAGTTGGATTGTAGCGGCGCGCCAGACGGGAAGACGTGGGAGCACCGCATACCAGGCGGCGTACGCCAGGCCGGACGCGAGCGCGCCGGAGGCCGCGGCCAGCGCCAGGCCGGTGGCTGTGTAGGGACCTGTCATCCCGATCGGCATGGCGATCACCACCCCGATGGCGGCGGCACGCAGGAAGTTGTCGGCGGTGACCGCGAGCGGATCGGTGGCGCCGCGGCCGGCCAGCGAATAGGCGCCCCAGCACGCACCGGCTCCGGCCATCAGGACCGCGCCCGCCGGGTCGGGCGCACTCAGGCCAGGCAGGGTCAGGACCAGGAAGCCAACCAGGGAGAGCGCGACGCCAATCCCGTGCCGCGGCGACAACGTTTCGCCGCGCGCGAGGGCGGCGGCGAACATGGTGAGTTGGACGCTGCCAAAGAGCAGGAGCGCGCCCGGTGCCGCGTCAATGCGAACATACGCGAGGGTAAAGAGCACGGCGTAGCCGGCGAGCCACAGGCTCATGAGCCATGAGCCGCGCCCGGAAACGGAACACGACCTCTGAGGTCGTGTTGTTTGCGCCGCAACCAGGATCGCCAGCATGATGGCGCCGGTGACCAACCGCACCACCATGAACGTCCACGCGTCAAGGTGATGGCCGCGGATGGCGGCGCGTGTCATCAGGGAGTTGGCCGCGAAGCCGAACAGTGCGAAGGTGGTGAGTGTCAGCAGGCGCAAAGCAGGCCAAGCTTAGACCGAGTTTTCCCAGAGTTAACATGGGCGTGGCCGACCTGAAACATTGGCGTCGCATGGTTGACGGGCAAGTAACTGCGCCATGACGCCGCAGTAACGACAAAGGGGACGGGCATGAGACGACAGATACTGGGCCTGCTGTTGGTGGTGGCGCTGCCGGGTACGGCCGCAGGGCAGACGCCCGCGCCACAGGCATCCACACCCGCCGCGGCGCCGGCGTCGGCGCCGGCCATTCGCGTGGGCGCCACGATCTTCGCCGACTACATGTGGACCGACCTCCCCAAGACCACTGACGCCAACGGGGCGCAGGTCAGCCTCAGTGCCTTTAACCTGACGCGGTCGTACATCAACCTGACGGGCAACGTCAGCGCACGCATCGCGTTCCGCATCACGCCCGACATCGTCAGGAACACGGACGCCGGCAGTACGTCGGGCAACCTCCTGTTCCGGATCAAGTACGCCTACGCGCAGATGCGAGCCGGTGACGACGCGATCATCCGCCTCGGGGTGCAACCGACGCCGATGATCGACGGCCAGGAAGGCGTGTATCGCTATCGCTTCCAGGGCACCTCGTTCGTCGAGCGCGAGGCGGGGCTGTCGTCGTCAGATGTGGGGCTGACGGTGCTCACGCCGCTGCCGAAGGGGTACGGCGACGTGCATGTGGGGCTCTATAACGGGGAAGGGTACACGCGGAGCGAAGTCAACGACCAGAAGGCGCTGATGATGCGCGCCACGGTCAAGCCCATGCCCACACACAGTTTCGGCAAAGGGCTGCGGCTCATTGGGTACTACCACCGCGATCACTACGTGAAGGACGCGCCGCGCGGCCGGGCGGCTGGTAGCGTGATGTTCGAACACGCGCGCCTGAACCTCGGTGTGGACTACGCACAGCGCGTCGATCAACAGACGCCCGCATCGCGTGAGATCACGGGGCGCGGCTACTCGTTGTTTGTGACGCCGTTTTTCAATCAGAAGGGCCGTGGCCTTGAGGGTCTGCTGCGATTCGATTCGTTCGATCCGGATGTGGACGTGGACGGCACACGCACCCGGCTCATTGCCGGAGCGGCCTACTGGTTCCCGCGGCAGGGCACGGCAACCGCGGCAATGCTGGCGCACGTGGAGCAGGTGCGGCTGAGCGGGCTGACACCGACGATCACGAGCGAACGCCGCTACACGCTGAATCTGCTGATCACGTTTTGAGATCGAGATCGCGGCCTTGAGACCCAGGCCGCGCTACGTACACTGGGTGCTACTGCAGCGTGGGTGCGCGACGATGTTTCGTTGCCTGCTCGTACGCGTAGCCGAGCCGGATGAGCGTGGCTTCGTCCCACGCGCGGCCGAAAAACGTGATGCCGGCCGGCAGACGATTGTCGCGCGTGTAGCCCATCGGCACGCTGATGGACGGGAAGCCCGACGTGGGGGAAAAGACCTGACTGTTGTCACCGCCAGGCGTGTTGAGATCGCCGATGAGCCGCGGGGGATAACTCCAGGTCGGATACACATAGGCGTCCAGTGTCAGTTCGTCCATGCGTGCCGTCACCGCAGCGCCGTACGCCTTGCGGTACTCCGCTTCGGCCAGACACGCCGGCGATCCGGGGGCGGCCGGTGTGCTGTCTTCGGCCGACTGCAAACGCGTCTGCACGGATGGGTGAAACTTTCGCGACTTGATGACATCGGCGAGCGAACGCGCTGGCGTCTTGCCCGCGTGCCGCGTAAACCACTGCGTGATGTCGTACTTGAATCCGCCGCAACTGCCCGCGCCCGGACCGCGACGGACATTCGCCAGATCGATCGCCGCCGGATCGACGATCGTGGCCCCGGCGCGTTCGAGCGCCGTCAGGGCCGCCGTGAAGACGGTCACCACCTCAGGGTCGACGCCGCCTCGTTCATAGGCCTGGCGCAGCACGCCGATGCGCGCGCCCTTGAGGCCGTCGGCCTTCAGTGCATCCGCATACACCGGAATCGCGCGACCCCGGCTCTCTGCGGTCACCGCGTCGTCGGGGTCTTCGCCCACAATCACCTGAAACACCGCGACGGCATCGGCCATCGTGCGTGTCATGGGCCCGGCGATGTCTGCCAGAAGGTTCAGGGGCACCACTCCCGCACGGCTCGTCAGTCCCATCGTCGATCGGATGCCGACAAGCGCCTGATGGGCGGACGGACCCCGGATCGAATTGCCGGTGTCTGAACCCAGGCCAACGGTGCCGAAACTGGCGGCGACTGCCGCCGCCGTGCCGCCGCTGGACCCGGCAGTGACGCGGTCGGTCGCGTAGGGGTTGCGGGTGTAGCCTGGCAGCAGCGAGTTCACGGTTTCGAGCGGGCTGAACGCCCACTCGGCCATGTTGGACTTGGCCAGGACCATGGCGCCGGCAGACTTGATGCGCGCGACAAGGAAGGCGTCGCGGTCAGAGACAAATCCCTGCAGGGCGAGCGAGCCGGCCGCGCTTTGCAGCCCGATGGTCTCGAAGTTGTCTTTGACGATGGTGGGAATGCAGTGCAGCCGTCCGGTCAGCCCGGACGTGCGGAATCTGCGGTCCAATTCGGCAGCCTCACGCTGTGCCTCGTCGTTGATCTGCACGATGGCGTTGAGGGCCGCACCGCGTTTATCGTGCGCGTTGATTCGTTCGAGGTAGGCCGACACCAGGGCACTGCAGGTGAGCCGGCCGGCCCGCATCGCGTCGTGAATCTGAGCGATGGTGGCCTCTGTGACATCGAAGGCCTGGGGCTGGGCGGCCGGCGAGACGACAAGCCCGAACGACAGGCAAAACGCAATCACAGCACGCATGGCGACCTCGCCGGCAAGTATGACGCGGAATACTCCCCGTCTGGAGCGGGATTCCCCGCGTCCGCAGCAGGAGCGAACGCGTATTCCCCCTGCCAGGCGGTGCACCCAGTCGGCCTTGACCATGGCACGAGCCTTGCTAAATCCCCCAAGTATGGAAAAGAGAGGATTCGTGTGCGTGATGGCGCTGGCGCTGGTTTCGTTGGTGGTGACGCCACTGGCGGCGGCGGGAGACAAGGTCAAGGGCGCGAAGATCTACCAGGACGCCAAGTGCTCGGTGTGTCACAAGATTGGCACGGCGGGCGGCAAGATGGGCCCGGAGATTACGAAGGTGGGCGCCAAGCGTGATGCCGCCTGGCTGGCCAAGTACCTGGTGAACCCCAAGACGGAGAACCCCAAAAACAAGATGCCGGCCGTGAAGGCCAAGGGCGCCGACCTCACCGACCTGATCGACTACCTGCTGTCGCTCAAGTAGCGGCGGACCGCACGATGATTCCCACTGGTGCTCCGAAGGACCAGCCGGCCAATCCCGGCCGGCGTCGCGCGATCGACTGGTTGCTTGGCTCGTGGCTGGTAGGCGTGTGTGGCGCCGTGTTTTACCCCGTCATGCGCTTCTTGGTGCCGCCTGAGGTGACCGAGGCCCCGACGCTTTCGGTCAAGGCCGGCCCGGCCGCTTCACTTGCGCCCAACAGTGCCCGGCTCGTGCCTTTTGGCCAGACGCCGGCCATCGTCGTGCGGATGAAGACCGGGGAGCTTCGGGCGTTTGCCGGGACATGTACGCACCTGTCGTGCACCGTGCAGTACCGCCCCGACCTGGAACACATCTGGTGCGCCTGCCACAACGGCCACTACGATCTGACCGGGCGCAATATCTCCGGGCCGCCCCCGCGTCCGCTCGATGCCTTTGAAGCCAACGTGCAGGGCGACGAGATCGTCATCACCAGGCGCACCTGATGGCACGCACCCGCGACTGGCTCGCCGAACGCCTTCCGCTTGATGCCATTCAGGCGGCCATCGACCACAAGACCGTTCCCCAGCATCGACACTCGTTTTGGTACTACCTGGGCGGCATGACGCTGTTTTTCTTCGGCGTGCAGGTGGCCACGGGCATTCTCCTGCTCTTGTATTACCGGCCCAGCGCGACTGAGGCCTACGACAGCGTGCAGTTCATCATGACGCGCGTGCCGTTCGGATGGCTCATCCGTTCGATTCACTCATGGTCGGCGAATCTGATGGTGGGCGCGGCATTCGTGCACCTCTTCAGCGTGTTGTTCCTCAAGGCGTACCGGAAGCCGCGTGAGCTCACGTGGATTTCCGGAATGTTGCTGCTGTTCATCACAATGGGATTCGGCTTCACGGGGTACCTGCTGCCCTGGAACGAGCTCGCGTTCTTCGCCACGCGAGTGGGCACCGACATTCCAGGCGCGATTCCGTGGGTGGGCGACGCGATCGTGACCTTCCTGCGCGGCGGACCGCAGGTGTCTGGCGCCACACTGACGCGCTTCTATGGCATTCATGTCGCCGTCCTTCCGGCCATGACCACCGTGCTGCTGGGGCTGCACCTGGTGCTGGTGCAGTACCACGGGATGAGCGTGCCGCCATCGGTGGAGGCGCAGGCCGCCCGCACCGGACGGCCCGTGCCGTCGATGCCGTTCGTGCCGCACTTCGCCCTGCGCGACTTGTTCGGGTGGATGGTGGCACTGGCGCTGCTGGCCGGACTCTCGTCGTATCTGCCGTGGGAACTGGGCGTCAAGGCCGACCTCTTCGCCGCAGCGCCGGCGGGCATCCGGCCTGAGTGGTATTTCCTCTGGACGTTTCAGGCGCTCAAAGTGATGCCGGGGCACGTGCTTGGCATTGAAGGGGAACTGGTGGCCATTGGCGCGCTGTCTCTGGGGGCGATTGCTATCATCGTCCTGCCGTTCCTCGACCCGAATACGGCACGGTCGCGTCGCATCGTGAACTGGTTCGCCACCGTGGCGGCGTTGTTCATGGTGGCGATGACGATGTGGTCGTTGATGGGAGGCGCAGAGTGACCAACCGCAGACGATGGGAAGTCCTCGCCGCGTCCGCGCTGTGGCTGTGCGCTACGTTGATAATGGCGGGGATAATGGCGGGGATAATGGCGGGGATGATGGCGGAGGTGATGGCGGAGGTGATGGCGGGCCAGAATCGCGCGCCCGCAACGCCCGCGGCCGCGCCCCAGGTGCCGGCCGTGGTGCCGGCAGCCGCGCCGGTTGATCCGGTCGAAGCGTACAAGGAGGACGTGCACCAGCAGTCCGGCGTGACGTGCGCCTCGTGCCACGGGGCGGGCGCGCCGGGGCCGATTGCCCGCACCAGGATCGCGTCGCTGTGCGCCTCGTGCCACAGCAACCCCGTCTACATGCGCACGTTCCGGCCCCAGGTACGCACCGACCAGCACTCGCAGTACTTGACGAGTGTGCACGGCCAGCAAATGGCCAAGGGCGAGACGCGCGTGGCGACCTGCAGCGACTGTCACAACGCGCACGGCGTACGTCCCGTCAAGGACGCGCGGTCGCCCGTCGCGCCGGTGAACGTGGCGCAGACGTGCGCGCGCTGCCATGGCGATGGCAATCGGATGACGCCGTTCGGGCGCGATCCTGCGGTGTATGACGACTGGTCGCACAGTGTGCACGCCGCGGCGTTGCTGCAGCGGGGCGACACGTCGGCGCCCACGTGCAGCACCTGTCATGGCAGCCACGGCGCTACGCCTCCCGGCATCGACTCGGTGGCCAATATCTGCTCGACCTGTCACGTGCGTGAAGCCGAGTTGTATCAATCCAGCACCAAGCGTGTGGCGTTTGAACTGGCGGAACAGCCGGCGTGCCTGACCTGCCACAGTAATCACAAGATCGTGCATCCGCAGGATGCGTGGATCGATCTCAAGGAGCCGGCGCTGTGTGCCACGTGCCACACCGACGACATGGCCGGTGCGGCGCTCATTCGCACGGTGCGGACCGGTTTTGACACGTTGACCACCAAGTTCGATGCGGCGAAGGCGTTGCTCGATCGCGCCGAAGAAGCCGGGATGCTCGTGGACGACGGCCGGTCGGCGCTGCGTGAAGCGACCGAACAGCGCGTGCGGCTGCGCGTGGCCGTGCACGCGTTTGCTGAAGCGCCATTCAAGGAATCGCTTGATCTCGGGGTGGCTGCCGCCGACCGGGCCCAGCAGGCGGCGGATGCCGCGATGAAGGAATTGAACTTTCGCCGCCGGGGACTGGCGCTCGCGACGCTGGTGATTCTCGGCTTTCTCCTCACACTGGCGGTGAAAATCCGCCGCCTGCCACCCCCCACGTCACCCTGAGGCCGCACAGCCCCGGGGACTGACGTCCCGCCTAATCCGCGATCACGGGCGCGGGTGCCCATTTGGGGCACCCGACGTCCGCGAACCTTCACTTGACCCAGGGCGCGCGCAAGAACTTCGTGCCTCGTGTGGCGGCCAGCACCACCGACTTCGACGGTGGGCCATCGGGCCGCGAGTACGTGACGAGATATTGCGAGGTAATGGCCGCCGCCACGGTTTTAGTCATCATCTCGAGCGCCGAGGACAACTGCGCGGTCAGGCGAACGCCACCGGTGCCTTCAGTGACGATGTCGAGCAGCGTATCTCTGTCTGGCGCGACGGTGCCCGACGTGCTGGCCACGGAGACCGCCCAGACAGACGCGCCAGACAGCAGCACCTCATCGGCAACCTTCTGGGGATGCACACGACTCGACTCTCCTGATCCCCGATCGATCGTGAGAATGACTCGACGGGGCCCCGGACGTTTACGGATGTCCTTCGCCGCGTCGATCAACGTCTCGAGCATCACGGCGTTGATGCGCTGGTTCGGCACGATTCGCGTGATGCTTTTTGTCAGGTCTTCGGGTGTGCTGGTGAAACTCCGCAACAATACGCCGGCACCGGCAAATTCGAAGATCGCGACTTCAGTGGACGGCACCGCCGCCTGCACGGCTTGCACGAACGACAGCAACGCCGTTCGGATGTCCCGTGTTGGCTCAATCACACCCGGCGGTGATTTGGTGGTGTCCACCAGAATCGAGATGCTCATCGGCGCGGTGGTGAGTTCAGCACCGGTGACCTCTCGGCGCACGCCGTCCTCGTAGATCAGAAAATCCTTTGCGGTCAGATCGCGCACCGGATTATTGTCTTTGTCGAGCACGGTCATGAGCAGTCCCCGCTCGACCTGGGTGGCACCCGACACCACGATGGCGGTCCCGACGACAGCGACGAACGCAGTGACGACGACATGAGTGCTCTTGAATCTCATCGGTGAGTCTCCCTCTGCCCTGTGTGCTGGCTGGGGTTGTGACGAGTGCTGGGCCGATCTGGCCTTTCGACGTTCCCGATCTGTCCGGAACCAGGTCACTATGGGGTGGTGCCGTGAACGCGGGCACGGAGTGGCCCGCCGCCTCATCATCACTGACGCCGCACCGGGCCGAGGATCTGATCCAACCATCCGCCCACGGTGGTGAGCACGATCTCCGGCGGCGCGACGTGTCCTCCGTCATAGACGACCAATCGCTTGGGCTCGGAGAGGAGCTTGAAAAACGGTTCGGTGTGGGTCTTCAGGGGAGTGTCCTCATCGTAGCGACCCTGTAACAGGAGCGTTGGCGCACGGATATGCGGAGCCATGTTGATCGGATTGGCCGGTGGCAATCGTAACGCGTGCGTCTTTACGAGCCCGGCGCCCATCATCCCCACGGCGCGGTACCGCGTCTCAACGGCGGCCAGGATGAGCCCCGTCTGCGCCCCGGCACTGGGCCCGTAGAACACCACGCGGCTCATGTCGAGATCGTCGCGTGTTTCGAGGTAATCGAGGCCGCGCCGGAGATCGGTGACCCGGCTCACGATGCGCTCGAGGTACTCCACGGTGGTCCGATCCGGGACGGGAGTGCCCGGCGGTCGCAGCCGCTCGATGTACCCCTTGAGGACCACGCCGAAGGCGGCGCGGCCCGTTGCCGCGAAACGCGGCGTACGCTGACGGCTCGTACCACGAGACATCAGTCACGGGATGGTCGGCCTTTCCATCCGGCACGTTCTGGCTCGACCAGCCGCGTGGGCCCGGCAGTCCGGTACGGTCCACGAACATCTTCATGGCGTCTTCCCACGACACCTCGCGGCCGGTCCTTGAGTAACCGCTGCGTCCAGTATTCCTTCTTGAGGTAGCCACCCGCGTTGACGAATTCCTTGAACTCCTGGTTTGTCACTTCGTACTTGTCGATGAAGTAGTCGCTGAACTGCACGCGCGTGTCGGTGGGCCGCGACCAGGCGACGAGTCGATACTCACTGCCCGGCACAAAGACCATGCGCGCGGGCATCTTCTCCTGGGGGATCAGTGTCTGCTCGACGCGAATCAGCGGCGGTGGCACGGTGAGCCCGATCGTGCGCAGCATCACCCCGGAGACCGTCCGCTCTGCGGAGGCGTAGCCCTCTTTCTCCAGCGACAGCACGTACTCGCCGCGTGCCACGCGCAGGCCGTTCAGCGGCGTCGTGCCCACCAACTCTCGCGGGGGCAGGTTGCCTTGCGCATCGGGGGCGAACGGCTTCAGGTAGACGGAAGCGCCTGCGGGCTCCGTGGTTGCCGTGATCGTGTCGGAGATCGATGGCCTCACCCTCGCCGTCTGGTAGCGTTCGTTCACGTCTTTGCGCAGCGTCTTGGCGAGGATGCGCTCGAGCTCAGCAGGCACATCGGGGACGAACCGCGCGATCGACGCAGGTTCCCGTGTGAGGATGGCGGACGCGATGGTCGCCGAACTCTTGTCGGCGAAGGGGCGTTGGCCGCTCAGCATCTCGTACAGCATCACGCCGAGGCTGAAGAGATCGCTCCGTCCGTCCACCGCCTCGCCGCGCATTTGCTCGGGCGACATGTAGGGCACCGTACCCAGCACAGCGCCCGGCGCGCTCAACTGTGACTGTGTCTCGACGGCGGTGTGCGCGGAGTCCGTCGGCCTCGCCCACGGAGCGCGAGACGATCATTGGCCGCGTCGAATTGGGGAACTCCTATCAGGAACTGGCGGCAAGATGATGGCCGAGTACACGATGGGACTGCCATCGAGGGACGGGCAGTTCTTTCCCTACATCACTCCCACCGACGACGTGGCTGTCTGGAACGTCCGAACCGGCAAGTAATGGCCGGTCACTGATGTCGGGCAATCCGGAGGATTCGGCAGGGCCCCCGTGATGTCGCCCACCGGTGACCGTGTGGCGTTTGGTTGGACACTTGCGGATGGAGGACACGAACTCCTCATGCGTAACGCCGATGGCACCTGGCCCCAGACGCTGATTCCGCGACAGACGGTGTACGAACCCATCCCAGTCGATTGGCCTCGAGACGGTGAACAGATCCTTTGTTGGCTGGTTCAAAAGGACGGAACGTTTGACCTGGCACTCGTGAAGGCGGGTGGAGGCACCCCACGAGTGGTTTACACCGATGTGGCCCAACCTACGGGCCATCTCTCGCCAGACGCACGTTTTGTGATCATGCGCCGCCCCAAGGGTTCCGCCACACCGTTGCGGAGCGACCTGGTCATCATCGAGACCGCACAAAACGCCGCAGAGCCACGCGTGATACAGGAAGGCCACGCCAACGAGCGCCACCCTTCCTGGACGCCTGACGGCACACACATTGTTTTCGTGAGCGACTCGTGGTCGAAGAAGAACTCGTCTGACGGATGGCTCATGCCAGTTGCTGACGGCGCGCCCGCCGGCGATGCGGTTCGGGTTGCGGACGATCTCGGTGTGCTGCCGGCCGAGGTCTTGCCGGACGTGCCTGTCTCCTGGGTCGCACTCGTCGGTGTGACCGACGCCGGTTCACTGTACGAACTGGTGGCAACTGTACACAACGACGTCTACACCGCGTCGCTTGAATTCACCCCCGGGTCGTTCGTCACAGGACCTCCGACACGCGTCTTGTCACAGACTCTTGGCGGCAAGCAGGCGCCTTCGTGGTCACCCGACAGCTCGACAGTCACTCTTTGGGCCAGCGATACCGATCAACAGCCTTCAGGAAGCGTTGGCTCTTTTCAAGTCAACATCCAGACCGGTCAGGCAAGCCGGGTGATGGTGGATGGGCAGCGTCTCTCCCAGTATTTTCAGTACTCGCCCGACGGCAAGGAGTTCTTCTATCGGGATCAGTCGCTGGGCATCGTTGCCCGCACGCTCGCAGGTGGGGCGGAGCGGGTAGTCGTCGCTCAGGAGCCAGGGTCGTCCGTGGAGGTGTTTGCCCTGTCGCCGGACGGTCAGTCGATTGCCTTCCGCCGAGCTCTTGACCGCTGCGACCGGGAGGGCTGCGTTAACTTGCTGGTGGCGCAGCCGATTGGGGGCCCTCCACGGATTCTTGTGAATACGCAGAAAGAAATATTGCGTACGGTTGGGTGGACGCCCGACAGCCAGGACGTGCTGTATTCGAAGGGCCCAACCGGGGCGAGACCGCTCTGGCGGATTCCCGCCACCGGCTTGGCCCCCGGCAGGCCGGCTCCGGGCGCTCGAATCGATGACCGTCGATGCCGCCATGCAAGGAATCCACATGATCCGAATCGCCAGCCTGCTGCTCATCTGCGCGTGCATCGGCGAAGCCCCGGCGTTCGCGCAGGGATAACGCGCCTCTTCAAAAGAAACGACCCGGCTCCTGCCGCCAGTTCACCGCACCGTAAAGTACCCGAACGATCGTCGCAGCGCGGGGTCGAGCCTGATAGAACACCAGCCACCGATTGAACGGGTGCGGCAGCACGACAAAACGCAGTCGCCTGAGTGCGGGATGGCGAAACCGCGCCGGCGTGCCCATATTCGGGTAGCTGCCGATGGCGTCAAAGGTTTCGAACGCCGTGTCCAGGAACGCCACGGCCGCTCGCGTGTTGTCTGCGGCGATGAAGTCTCGCCCGGTGATCAGGTCTTCGTCGACCCGCGGCGTGGCGGTCCAACTCACTTCAGGGGTCCGTAGATCTTCGCCTTCCGGCCGGCCGTCATTGGTGCGGCGGGGCCCGACGCGAGGCCCTCAAGGAGGAGCGCCTCAAGGTTGTCGCTACCGGTAAACGTCGACCCGTGTGGCCCGGCTCCCCGGCTTACGGCATCAAGCAGCGTCAAGGCCTGATGAATCGTCTCGGTCTTGTTCGAGGCTCTGCCGGACCGGATATGCCGTTCGATGATCTGGTCGTAGTGCCCCGTCTTCGTGTAGCCCATGCCGGCAGTCTAATCTATTGGAAAATGCTGTCAACTTGTGCCTGCCATGACCATACCCCGGCGCCGAGAGGTGAGACGACTTCATCGGGGCCGAGGCGGGTACCGGGAGAAAGGCTCATGTGAGTGCACGGTGATTACAGGCGGAGCGGATCAGGAGGGCGGAATCGAACCGCGAATGTCGCCCAAGTGGCTGAGGGTGCCGGAAGGCGTGGAGAAACGCTTTGAACTCCATTCGCTGTACCGCGTCGGCCGGGTTGTGAAGACCGCGGCCGTTCAGCGCGGCAGGAAGTTGTTCATCATCCACACTTCGGCGCCCGGTTCGCCGGCCGTGCAGGCAACCCGCGTGCCGTCCGGGTTCAGCGACAGCCAGTTCACCTGAGTCCACCCGTAAATCGGCAGGCCCATGTCGATCGGCGTTCCGCCGGTGGCGCCAATCCGCATCAGCGGGTGAGGGTGCGGTCGAGCGATCGTGAAAAGAATCTGCTGCGCGTCGGGCGTCCAGGGCTGCACCATGAACGGGCGTCCTGATCCGCTGTGAATCTCCCACAACCCTCCGGGTGGTGTGAACACGAAAATCGCGCGGCGCGAATCCTTCATCGATCCTCCCATCGCGAGCGCGCGCCCGTCGGGCGAAAGCGCGAATGAGAAGATCCGCTCCAATCCGTGCGCCGCCGCGTCAACGAGCACCGTGTCGCTGCCCGTCGCCACTGATCGTTCGACAATGTGGCGCTGGCCTCGGCCGTACAGAATCGAATCGGTGTGCGCGGAGGCAGCCCCGGATCCTCCATCGGTGCGATCGAAGCCGGCATCGGATCCGCATCGGCGTCGATTCCGACGACGAGAGAAAATCTGGTGCCGGCGCTGCGGCTGGCTGTCGAGATCCTCCAAAGACGTGGCACCGGCCAACGTGAAAATCGAAACGCCGGACAAGGAGGACGCGCAGTTCTTCACGGGGCTTCGGCTGCAGATGAAGGACACCGATCCCGACTATCCAGCGCTCATCCTCGCGAACCGGATGTTCGGCGGCGGCGGTCTGATGTCGCGGATTCAGGATCGGATCAGGAACCGTGAAGGCCTCAGCTACAGCGTCGGCTCCTACTTCAGCGCGCCGGTGGAAGGCAATGCCGCGATTTTCGCGTCATTCGCCATCGCGAACCCAGCGAACACGCCGAAGGTGGAAGCCAGCGTCATCGATGAGCTGAACAAGACGCTCAAGGAAGGTTTCACTGCCGGCGAGTTCCTCGCGGCGACGAAGGCCTATATGGACACGCGCGTGCAGGGCCGATCGAGCGACGACGATCTGCTCAGTCTTATATCGGCCCGTGAGCAGTACGGGCGGACTCTGGAGTGGGACACCCAGATGGACGCGAAGCTGCAGGCGCTCACGGTGGATCAGGTGAAGGCGGCCTTCCGACGCCATGTCACGCCGGCGACGATCGTCATCGTGAAGGGTGGAGATTTCAAGAAGGCGACTGTCTATCAGTAGCCGCCCTATGAAGTCGCGGGTGGCCTGGCTCCGAAGCGATTGTCGCCACGGCGATTACGGTTCTTGGGACTTCGCCAGGCAGCAGGAAGACGAGCCCGGAACGCCGGACAATAGGCCGTATGAAGTGGCTGTTGCGTTGACATAACGCCACGTATCCAACGCGGGCGGGGCGCGTTGATTGTTTCTCTGGCTCCATCAGACAAGTGGTCGCCGCCTGGTGTCCGCCGCGCCCACAACAGCAGGAGCATATGTTCATGAGCAAGCGGCCTCTCGTCATCGCGGCACTCGTCCTCTGCATCGGCGCCTCAACCTCGGTTCTCGCCCAGCAGGGCAAGGGCAAGCCGGCACCGAACGACGTCCTTTACCCAACGACTCTGACGTTCAGCGACCGGTTCGGTGATGCCATCACCAGCGACGACGCCGGGACGTATGTGAACGGCGGGCAGATCGAACTGGGCTTCCACTCCCTGACAAACGACCTGGTCATGCGGGGTCAGAGCGGCACGCGGTTTGTCACGTTTGACTCCACGAAGCAGGTGACCACCGGAGGGCCCGAAGCCATCACCAATGAATTCGATGTCTTCATGAACATCGACGGCATCCTGAACATGTTGCCGAACTCTTCGCGGACGACCTACGGGCGTGTCTCGGGGCTCCGGTTCAATCAGCCGAAGTATGCCGGGACAAGCAGTGTTGATGTTTCCCGCGATAGCGCAGGGGTGTGGACGGTCACGGACGATGGCGCCGACATCGCGGCGCTGGTCCAGGTTGTGAGGGGCAAGGAGAAGGTCATGGGGCACTACTACATGCCCTTCCAGATCACGGTCGTCTGTCCCACCTGCTCATAGCGCGACACTCCGTCGGCCGGGAGCGCAGGGGTGACGCATCACACTCCTGCGTTCCCGGCGGGCGGGCCAAGTCCGAACGCGGCGGACCGTAGAGACTGATCTGCCCGCACCCCTCGCCGGCGGTGCACCTGACACTGGCCTTCCGTGCGAGTGGCCTATAATCGCGGAGCCCGCATGAGTCTGTCCGCCGGTACGCGACTCGGTCCCTATGAAATCGTCGCGCCCCTCGGCGCCGGCGGCATGGGTGAGGTGTACCGGGCGCGAGATACGAAGCTCGATCGCGATGTGGCGATCAAGGTGCTGCCGGAGGCGTTCGCGCTGGATGCGGACCGGCTGGCGCGGTTCGAGCGCGAGGCCAAGTCCCTCGCCGCGCTGAATCATCCCAACATCGCCGCTATCTACGGGATTGAAGCGCATGCCCTCGTGATGGAACTGGTGGAGGGCGAAGACCTGTCGGCGCTCGTCGCGCGTGGCCCGATGCCGCTGTCCGACGCCCTGCCGATCGCGAAGCAGATCGTCGATGCGCTGGAAGCGGCGCACGAGGCCGCCATTGTCCATCGCGACCTCAAGCCGGGCAATATCAAGGTTCGCGCCGATGGCACAGTGAAAGTGCTGGATTTCGGCCTCGCCAAGGCGATGGGACCTGATTCCGCATCCGGGGTCTCGGATCTCATGAACTCGCCGACGCTGACGGCCCGTGCCACTCAACTTGGTGTCATCCTCGGCACGGCCGCCTATATGGCGCCGGAACAAGCGAAAGGCAAGGCGGTCGATAAGCGCGCGGACATCTGGGCGTTTGGCGTCGTGTTGTTCGAGATGTTGACCGGCGATCGGGCGTTCAAGGGCGACGACATCTCCGAGACGCTGGCGTCGGTCCTGACCCGCGAGCCGAATCTCGCCGCTCTGCCGGCAGCAACTCCGAGGGCGCTGCATCGACTGATCGGTCGGTGTCTGACGCGCGATCCCCGACTGCGTCTGCGCGACATCGGTGACGCGCGCTTCGATCTGGCTGAGGCCGAGCGCGGGCCAGACATCGCCACGCCAACGGTTGCGCCCGTACGAACGTCGCGTGCGCTCGTCGTGGGACTCGCGGCCATCGCACTCCTGGCATCGGTGACTGCCGGGTGGCTCATGTTGGGGGCCCGAGACACGCCAGCTCCGCCTGTGCACCTCTCGATCGCCTTGCCCGAAGGACACAGCCTCGTCTCGGGTCCCGCGATCTCGCGCGATGGGCGTCGCGTGGCATTTGTTTCCACTGACGGCGTCGACCGGCCGCAGTTGTACGTGCGTGACCTCGATAGTACAGAGGCACGATTGATGAAAGGCACTGAAGAGGCCGGTGGCCCGTTCTTCTCACCGAACGGACAATGGATCGCGTTCTACGCGCGGAACGGACTGTTCAAGGTCAACGTGGATGGAAGCGTTCCGGTGCAGTTGGCCGAGTCCACCTCCAATGTCGGAGGCACATGGACCGAGTCCGGCACCATCATTTTCAAGAAGACGTGGAACGGCGGACTCGACGTGGTTGGTGAGAACGGCGGCGAGGCGAAGACGTTCATCGCGCCCGACCGCCCCGACGAGTACGCGTACGTGTGGCCCTATGCCATTCCGGGTGGGCGCGAGATCCTGTTTGTCAGCTGGGGCAAGACATTCGACACCGTCCTGCTGGACACATCCTCAATGACGAGGCGCGTCGTCGGACCGGATTGGTGGAGGAGATTCGCCTACATTCCAGCGGGGTACCTCGTCGGTGCCGACCGAGGGGAGTTGCGCGCGTTGAAGGTGGCCGCAGCGGGGGAGCCAGCCGGCGAGGCGTTGACCGTCGTCAAGGGCGTGGATGCCGGATCGATGGATGGCGATGCGCGCTCTGACGTGTCACAGAACGGCACGCTCGCCTACGTGGCGGCGACGGAAGGCCAGCGTGCGGTCGTCGCCGTCGATCAACACGGGCAGGTGTCTGGCTTCCCGGTGCCGGTCGGAGACTTCTCGGGCGTTCGGGTCGCGCCGGACGGACGACGCGCCGCCGTCGTTGCCGGGGGTGGCCTTCGCATTCTCGATCTCGTGCGCGGCACCGCGACGCCACTGGTGCCCGAGCTCGACACCACGGGCGCGCGTGGTTCACCGGTGTGGAGTCGTGACAGCCAGTCCGTCACGTTTGCATCGAATCACCAAGGGAATTGGGAGATGTTTTTAATGCCTGCCAGCGGGGCGGGTGCCCTGGTATCGGTGCTGAAACAGCCGCTCGATCAGTACCCGCAATCGTACGCACCGGAGGGGACGCTGCTGTTCAAGACCACCGGTCCGCTCACCGGCACCGACTTGTGGCTGCTGCCTCCGGCCGGCCCACCAAAGGCCTGGGTGGCCACCGGGGCCGAAGAGCGCGATGGGCGGTTTTCACCCGACGGCCGCACCATTGCCTACGTCTCCAACGCGTCCGGACGGGCCGAGGTCTACATGCAGTCCCGCGACAACGCGTCCGACCGAGTCCAGGTTTCGGCCGCCGGCGGTGCGGGCCCGGTCTGGTCAGCGAAAGGAGACCGGCTGTATTTCCGGCAGGGCAACGTGATGATGGCCGCCGCCGTCAACACGACGGGCCGATTGTCTTCCAGCGCGCCTGTGCAGTTGTTCAACGGTGGCTGGACCTTGTCGCAGTCGTTTCCCTTCGACGTGATGCCCGACGATCAACGCTTTCTGATGGTGCAGCAGCCACGCGAAGCGGTGCCGACACGAATCGATGTGGTCTTGAACTGGTTCACCACGCTCAACGAACGAATGGGCCGCGCCAGGTCCAGGTAGCCCGATTCGCGGGCTCGACTCACTCACGGGTCGACAGACAAGATCACCGGGATCCGGATCGGAAAGGCAAAGTGGAAGCCGGTCGAACTACGCGAGGAACTGCGTTCGTGAGCCAGGACCGGGAAGGCGCAAAGAAGCGGCTCATTTCAGCAGTCAAAGGAAGTGGCGCTTCGCGAACGCCCCCCGGCACCCGACTTGAGGTAGCGCTCGAATGGGGCGGCGCTCGCCGGGTGAGCAAACTCGATCGTCGCACGCCCTCTCCACGGCCGGTTGCGAGCTGTGTGCTTGGACCGGCCGTCATTGTGGGCGACCAGTCGGGTGACGACATTCGACGTCAAGCCGACATAGTACCGGGCTGGCACCCGTTCGCTCCGAAGGAGGTATACAACACGTTTCGTCGAGTCCACGAGCGGTGTCCTGCGCAACAGCCTTGCCGCTGACAAGTCCAGAAACCCTCAAGAAATCTGGCGACCAGTCCAGGGGGTCTGCATGTGCTGTGTCATTCGATGGTGGCAGGGATCGCAGATCCTGCAACGGTCAGTGATGTTCCGCCTGCGCCTGACAGTCGCTGCGCTCCTGGCTACGGAGGGACAGCCTTCGCACCGGCTGGGAGTTCGCGTCCGGTGGAGCTGGCTCGCCCAGCCGGAGCGGCTCGCGAAGCGAGCGGTCAGCGAAGGCTGGCGTCCCCACCGGGATTCGAACCCGGGTCTTGGCCTTGAAAGGGCCACGTCCTAGGCCTCTGGACGATGGGGACCCAAGAGGCAGGTCAAACCAAACTACTGTAGCAGAATCAGGCCAGAGCTGGGCGACGAGCTTTGTTGCGTGTGGTAAGGACGCTATGCAAAAGTAAGGAATGCCATCAGCGACCCTTACCAGCAAAGGACAGATCACCCTGCCCAAGGCCGTTCGCGACTCTCTGGGCGTCAAGACCGGCGACGCCGTGGATTTTGTCGTGAGTGCCGACGGCGAGATCCGGGTGCGCGTCGGGTCGGCGGACGTCTCGGAGTTACGCGGGCTGCTCCATCGGCCGGGGCGCCGCGCCGTGAGTACCGAGGCGATCGACAAGGCCATCCGCGCGGCGGCTCGGCGATCGTGATTGGGCTCGACACCAACGTCCTCGTGCGGTATCTGACGCAGGATGATCCCGCACAGTCGCGGAAAGCCGACGCACTGATTGCGGATACCGTTGCGCGTGGGGAGCGGTGTGTGATCGACACCGTTGTGTTATGTGAGTTGATCTGGGTGCTCCGCGACGCCTATCGCACGCCGAAGGCCGACCTGATGACGACACTCGACCGCATCCTCGCGACACAACAATTCCACATTACTGAAAAAGATCAAGTCCGCGAGGCGTGTGAGGCCTATCGTGTTGGCCGGGCCGACTTCGCGGACTATCTCATCGGCACGGCCAATCGGGATGCCGGATGTTCCGAAACCGCGACGTTTGACCGCCGCTTGCGTGGCGCCACCGCGTTTCGGGTGCTGCTTCTGGTGCTGCTCCTGGCCCTTGGCGCGGTCGCGTGCAGTGGGGGAGCCACCGCATCGGCGCCCACCCCTCCGCCGTCGGCGACACCTGCGCCGCAGGCGCCCCCGTTCTCAGGCACGATCTTCATCGACCCGGACATCATTACGGCCGCAGACCCCACCACCTTCGCGACGTTGACGCCCAATGGGCAGGGCCTGCGCACGATGTTCGACCGGCGCGTGAGTGCCTTCATCCAGCTGCAGGCTTACCTGTTCAACGTGACCTTCAGCGACGGCCTGTCCACCGAAGTGCAGGTGAATCCCGAGTTCGGCAGTGCCGACGCCGCGCGAGGGCAGGCCGAGAAGTACGCGATCGTCATCGGCCGTTTGCCACGTGCGCTGCGCGTGTCGGTGGCCACGGTCTGGATCCATCAGGGCGTGCAGCCGTTCGGCGGCGGCAACAACAACCTCCTGATCCACGTCGGGCAGGGCGACCTGTACATCGCCGACGGGATCCTCGAAGAGACGTTCGTGCACGAAGCGGCGCATACCTCGCTGGACCAGGCGCATGCGGCTTCGGCCGGTTGGCTCTCTGCGCAGGCGAAGGACGTCAACTTCATCTCCACCTACGCGCGCGACAATCCCACCCGCGAAGACGTCGCCGAGAGCGTCCTGCCCTGGCTGGCCGTGCGCTATCGGTCCAGCCGAATCACGCCCGCGCTGGCCGCCACCATCGAGCAGTTCATCCCCAACCGCATCGCGTACTTCGATTCGCTCGGGCTCATCATGCTCCCGGTGCAATAGAGCCGTTCGTATGGCATTCTTGGTGCCGAATGAAGATCGATCTGCACGATTCCGTGCTCCAGCACATTCAGTCGGACGTCGTCCGGCTCCTGCCAGATCAGACCGTCGCCGACGCACTGGATGCGCTCCGCGATCGTGGGCAGGACCAGGACATTGTCTATGTCTACGTTGTGGACGCCGACGGCCGGCTGACCAGCGTGGTGCCCACCCGGGCGTTGCTCGCGTCGCGGCCCGAACGGCTCCTGAGCGAGATCATGCTGGGGGATGTGGTCGCCATCCCGGATTGGGCGACCGTCCTCGTCGCGGCCGAATATTTTGTCAGCCAGCGATTTCTGGCATTTCCGGTCGTGACGGCGGGTGGGGAACTTGTAGGCCAGGTGGATGTGCGCGTGTTTACCGACGAGGTCGTGGGACACGCCAAGCGCTCGTTTGACGACATCTTCCAGATCATCGGCGTCCACGCAACGCAGGGCCGCACCGTGTGGCTGGGCTTCCGGGATCGGTTCCCATGGCTGCTGACCAACGTCACCGGCGGCTTGCTGTGTGCTGTGCTGGTCAGTCAGTACGAACACCTGCTGGACGCAGCCGTGATCCTCGCCGTGTTCCTCCCCATGGTGCTGGCCCTGGCCGAGAGCATCAGCATGCAGTCGGCCACCTTGACGCTGCACAACCTCCACAGTGGCGGCATGACCTGGGCCTTGCTCGGGCCGGCCATGCGGCGCGAGTTGAGCGTCGCCGTACTGCTCGGGTCCGGGTGCGGATTGCTCGTGGGCGCGATCTCCTGGGCGTGGAAGGGGAACGGCGATCTGGCGTTTGCCCTGGGTGGGGCCATCGCCTGCTCGATGGCTACGGCGGCCCTGCTGGGATTGCTGCTGCCGACGATGCTGCACGCCGGCAAACTTGACCCCAAAATTGCCGCCGGCCCGATCGTGCTCGCGGTGGCCGATGTCTGCGCATTGCTGATCTACTTCAATCTGGCGGCCTTCTTCGTATAAGGTCTCGTCATCATGAAGATTGAACCGTTTCTGCTCGAGCGATGGATGACGCGGCACGAAACCCACGTCAAGTACGACATCGCGGAAAGCGGCATCCTGCCGCTCTCCACCCACGACCTCCTGCAGTTCGAGCCCGAGGACGCGCGGCCGGCCACGCTCGAGGCACTGCTGCATCTGCCACTTGGCTACAGCGAGGCGTGCGGGACGATGGCGCTCAGGTCCGCGCTGGCCGCTACCTACCAGTCGGTATCGCCGGATCAGATCCTGGTCACGACGGGCGCGATCGAAGCCAACTTTCTTCTGTTTAATGTGCTGCTCGATGCCGGCGATCACGTCATTGCGCCGTATCCGGCGTATCAGCAACTCTACTCCGTACCGCGGGCGATAGGCTGTGATGTCTCGCTGTGGCGTGTGGGCCCCGACACCGGCTATCGCTACGACGTGGATGCGCTCGAACGCCTCATCACGCCGAAGACCAAGCTCATCGTCGTCAACACCCCGCATAACCCGACGGGCGCGATGTTGTCGCCGTCCGATGCGGCGCGCGTGTACGCGCTCGCCGAATCCGTTGGCGCCTGGGTGATTGGCGATGAAGCGTACCGCTGGCTGAGCGTGCCCGGAGGCGACCCCTTCGCGTCCCCTGTGGTGGATATGGGGACGCGCGGCATCAGCGTCGGCACATTGTCGAAGCCCTACGGCCTGCCGGGTCTGCGCATTGGCTGGATGGCCGGGCCTCGCGAGATCATCGAACGGTGCTGGGGGATGCGCGACTACATCACGCTCAGCCCCGGCAAACTCAACGACGCACTCGCCTGCCTGGCGCTGCGCCACCACGACAAAATCGTCGCGCGCAACCGCGCGATCATCGTGGCCAATCTTGCCGCCGCATCGGCGTGGATCGAGGCCCGCCAGGATGTCTTGTCGTGGACGCCCCCTCGTGGCGGCCTGCTCGCGCTGCTCAAATACAACCTGCCGGTGGATTCACTCACGCTGGCTGACGCGCTGGCCACGGAGTTCAGCGTGATGCTGGCACCAGGGTCGGCCTTCGGCTACGAACGTCATTTGCGCCTGGGCATCGGCCAGCGCCCCGACATCTTTGCCGCGGGACTGGTTGAAGCGGGTCGAGCGCTGGACCGCTTTCGGGCGACCCCCTGATCGATTGTGCCCCGCGTTTCAAGTTGGACTGTCACCCTGCATGTTCCCGGTGAGTCACACGCAGAAGAGAGTCGCCAGCGGCATCATCGTGGCCGGCGTCGCCCTGTTCTACCTTGGCTTGAACAGCGGCACGTGGCTGATTTCACCGGACTCGACTGACTACGTCGAGGGTGCCCGTTCCCTGGCGGCGTTGCGGGGTTATGTCGACGCGGTTGGATCGCCGCTGACTTTCTTCCCACCCGGGACGTCGGTGCTCTATGCCGCTGCGGCTCTGCCGCCATCCGGCGACTATTTCTACTTCAACCTGCTCACAAAAGTGCTGGTTCTTGCATTCGTGTGGCTGAGCTTCGTGGTCGTCCGCCGCGTCGCAGGTACGGCAGCCGCGCTTCTCGTCGTGCTCTTTCTGGTCCTGTCGCAGACGCTGACTTCCGAAAGCACGCACATCTTGTCGGACCCGGCGTTCGGCGCGGTGCTGATGCTCACGGTCTACCTGTTTCCCGAGGACCGGCTTGACGACCTTTCACTGCGGTCGGCGCTCGGGCTGGGGCTCATGGCTGCCGCGTGCTACGCGTTCAGAACGGTGGGGGTCTCCGTGTTTCTCGCGTACGTCGTGTCAATTGCCCTGCGGGCCCATCACAGCCGAGTGAAGACGATCGGTCTGGTGTCGCTTGCGTTTCTGGCCGTGGCCGTGCCGCTCGCGGTTCGGGCGGCCCCCGACGAGTATTCCTACTTTCGGATGATGTTCTGGCGCGAGCAGTGGGTCTCAGATTCTGGCGTTGCCGGTCTCTGGGACTGGTGGACGCACATGTCTATCAATGTTCAGAAGACAGTGAGCGACATGCACTACGTGTTTACGAACGAGTGGGATGTGGGGCTGTCCGGGGTCACCATTGGCGGGTTCATGGGGCTTGGACTCATCGCCGCCATCGTGAAGCGACGCGTGCTGCACGTCTCGATCCTGTTCTTCTATGCACTTGCCCTCGTCGTGATGAGCAGCGAGCCCCGCTACATCCTGCCGATCGTCACGCTGCTCGCGATGGCAAGCATTGATGGCGCTCGGTGGGCCGTCACTTGGCCGAAAGCCAGGTGGGCGTCACGTGGACTGATGTGGGGGCTGGCGGCTGTGGTGTGCGTCAGTCCGTATTGGCGGAACGGCTACCTGCATGCGCGATTTCTGCGAGCCGAACTGACCCGCATGCACGGGGAGGTCGTCGCCTATGAGGGACATGGCGAGTTTGTGGATGTGGTCCGGAGCCATGCGCACCAGCTGAAGCCCTCGGACGTGGTCGCCACCATGCATCCGAACGTTCTGCGGTATTTCCTCCCAGACACTGTCACCGTCTGGGCGCTGCCGATCACCGTGGATCCTGAGAAAGCCTATCGGGCGATCACTGATCGGTCCGCGACGTATCTCTACTGCGATAAGAAAGTCACGGCCATCTGGTCGCGCATCGAGCCCATGATTCAACGCCATGCATCCGGGTTGGCGCTCGTCGCGGAGAACTCATCGGCCGTCATCTACCGGGTGCTTGGAGCCCAGAGTCGAGATTGACGAGGCCCGTGTGGCCGCACGACCTGTGGCAAGTGGTGGGCCGCGCTGGAATCGAACCAGCGACCCTCTGGTTAAAAGCCAGGTGCTCTACCCCTGAGCTAGCGGCCCACTCCGCCAGTGATTGTATCGCTGTTTCAGAGGATTCTCATGCCGAGTGCCGAGAGCGCGAGTTCGGTCGCGAGCGTGGCCGTCTGGTTCTGCGAGTCCAGGATGGGGTTGACCTCCACGAGGTCGAGCGCGGTCATCCGGCCCGAGTCGGCGATCATTTCCATCACCATGTGGGCTTCGCGGTAGGAGAGGCCGCCTTTGACCGGCGTGCCCACACCCGGGGCAATGGCCGGGTCACAGGCGTCGAGGTCGAACGAAACGTGCAGGCCCGTGGTGCCGGTGGTGGCAATGTCGAGCGCACGCTTCATCACCACCGCGATGCCGTGCTGATCGATGTCCTTCATCGTGAAGACGTGCACCTTCGCCGCCCGAATCTGTGTCTTTTCAGCTTCGTCCAGGTTGCGGATGCCGATGAGCACGACATGCTCGGCGCGGACCTTGGGCGAGTGCTGACCGATGCTGGCCAGTTCCGCCGGTTCGGTGCCGACGAGCGCTGCGAGGGGCATGCCGTGCACATTGCCTGACGAGGTGGTGGCCGGCGTGTTCATGTCGCCGTGCGCATCGATCCACAACACGCCCAGTTGACCACCGCGCTCCACCGCGAAGTCGGCCGATGCGCCGACCGACCCGACGGCCAGCGAGTGGTCCCCGCCGATGACAATGGGCAGGGCCCCGTCGATCAGCGACTGTCGAGTCTGCTGATACAGGCGCTGGCAGACCTTGGCGATATCCTTGATGTAGCGTTTCGTGGGGTCGCGCGCGACCTGGGTTTCCGGGATGGGCGTCGTCAAATCGCCTTTGTCCGTCACCGTGCAGCCCATCGCGGCCAGGCGTTCTCCCAGGCCGGCGATTCGAACCGCGGACGGCCCCATGTCCACGCCCCTGCGTCCGCCGCCCAGGTCGAGTGGGACGCCAATGATGTGCACCTGTCGTGGGGTCATCGTGTCTACCTTCCCTTGTAGGTCAAAGAAATACCCTCACCCGACGGCGCGATGATGGTGGACCAGGCGCCCGGGGCGGCGCCGATGGCGTCAAAGAAGTCGCCCATCTCTTCGCGCTTGTTCACCACGTTGTGCGCGAGGAATACGCCGCCGGCATCGAGCGAGGGGAAGGTGAGATGAAAAAACGCCGTGTAGTCCTTCTTCCACGCGTCGAGAAAGATCATGTCGAATGCGCCTTGCAGCTTCGGGATTTCGACAAACGCGTCGCCGGCGATGACCTGAACGATGTCTGAGAGGCCCGCGCGGTTGATGTTGGCCGCCGCCTCTTTCGCGCGTACCGGGTCGTATTCGATGGTGATGAGCCGACCGCCTGTCTGGCGCAGCCCCTGACCGATCCAGATCCCGGAGTACCCGCTGGCGCCGCCAATCTCGAGCGCACGCCTGGTGCCGCGCGTGGCCACCAGCACGCGCAGGAAACGGCCGTCTTCTTCGGAGACCGCCAGTTGACCCGTGTCATTGGCCTTGATCTCAGCCAGCAGCGCCGTCAGGTCAGCCGTGGCGGTGGCCGAAGACAGAGGTGGCGGCGGGGGTACAGCGTCGCCGCACGCCGCGGCCGCCAGGCAGATCTGGGCCAGCACCGCGAGTGCGAGTGCGGGCTTACGTGTGGAAAACAGCATGAGAACGACGATTCTACCCCGACTAGTGTTACGATACCCACGCCGTTATCCCCCTGCCGGGCGGGCAGTTGGCTCGCTCTGGCATGCGACCTAACTCAATTCGGAGGCCGCGTGTCGCCCATTCTGATCCGTCCCGTTCGAGAGCAACTGGAACATGATCGTCTGATCCGGTTCCTGCAGCTGAAGTACCAAAAGAAGTTCGAAGTCCACATCAATGCTGGCGATGGTCAGGCGGCGCCCGTGAAGTTGGCCAGCCCCGCTGCATTTTTTCCTGACCTTGTGCTCGTGTCGGCGTCCAAGATCGCTGGGCTCGTGGAGGTCGAGACAGGGGAGTCCACAAATAATCTCGAGGCCCTGTCGCAGTGGCAACATTTTGGCCGCGCCCGGGTGCCGTTCCACTTGTATGTGCCGGTGCCGGCATTTGATGCAGCGCGCCGCTTCTGTGATGCCCACAAAGTGAGCGTGACGGAGATTTGGACGTACCGGTCGCTGTATGACGGCTTCGACCTGGTGCGTGTGTTCCACGATCCGGCGGCCGTGGCGCATACGCCCAGGAACACGTCGGTGGTGGCCAGGTTGCTGCCGCCCGTTGTGACGGCCCGGGTTGAGCCCGAGCGTGATGCGAAGCTGGCCGAGATGGCCAATCTTGTGGAACTGGCCAATCGGACGTTCAAGGCGGCGGCGGGCAAGTCCGCAGCCGCAAGCGCGGCGGCCAAGGCCGCTGCGGCCCAGGCCCGCGCGGCCAACAAGGCTGCGGCCAAAGCCGCCGCGGCGGCAAAGGCGGCGCCAGTCGCAGCCCCCGCCGCTGCGCCTGTCGCGAAGGGTGCCGCGCCGTCCAAGGCCGTGGTCATTCCGTCGAAGGCGGCTGTGCCCGCGCCCAAGGCCGCAGTGCCCGCGCCCAAGGCCCCGATGCCCGCAGCTGTGCCACCCAAGCCGGGAAAACCTGTCGCCAAGGCGGCGAAGCCGGCGGCCAAGCCCGTGAAGCCCGCCGCAAAGGTCGTCAAGCCGCCCGCGAAGGTGGTCAGGCCCGCGATCAAGGCGGCCAAGCCGGCGCCGAAGGCGGCCGCCAAGGTGGCCCCCAAGGTGGTAAAGAAGCCCATCGCCAAGGTGCAGAAGCCCAGGACGGCCGCCCCCTCACCCAAGTCGAAGAAGGCCGCAAGGAAGAGGTAGGTCCTGCCGTTCATTCGCTACCTCCGCGACACGCGCGGCTACGAACACACCTACGTGATGCACGGGTATCGCGCAGGCCAGAGTTCAGGTCGGGCCCGCGTGTTGTACCTGTTTCGATCGCCGCCCAATGTGCAGATCGGGCGCAAGTCACTTGATGCCGAAGTGCGTGAGGCCCTCGAGCACACCCATCCCGACATTTCGTTTGATTGGGTGGGACTCCTGCGTGAGCCCATGCCGCCTGCGCGTCCCGACCCGCGCGATCGCGGCCCGCGGCAACGGACGCAGAACCGCCGTGACCGCCCGGCCGCTCGCGACCGCGAAGAGCCGGCGCCGATCCCCACACCGCCCATTGAGGTTGACGACGAGTCGTTGCTGGGCCAGACGCTCGGCGGGTCAGCGGCGGCGGCACTGCGGGCCCGGTTTGCGGACCTCAACCACCGGATCGCGCGCCGGTCGCGTACGCCCGAGGAGCGTGACCGCCTGCTCGAGGCGGCGCAAGGGCTCAACCCGGACCTGTGGACCGACGAGCCCGCCATTCGCGCCAGTGCGGCCGGAATTGACGCCAAATGGGAGGCCGTCGCCGCCGAACTCCCCAGGCGCCGCCGCGGCCGGCGTGGCGGGAAACCGCGCGACGACGCCGGACCAGACGCCGGGGCAGCAGACCAGACCGACGCGGGCGATGTCATAATTGGGCGACGAGATGAATTCCATGAACGAGAGACCCAAGACCCTCCGGTTCTGGCTGATGCTGCCGACCCTGCTGACGGCGGTGACGATCAGCGGCCAGCAGCCGCCTCCTCCGACGTCGTCAGCACAGACCACGGCGCAGAGACCGACGTTCTCCAGCCAGACGGACCTGGTCACGCTTGACGTGATCGCCCGCGACAAACGCGGGCAGTTCATCCCCGACCTGAAGATGAAGGACTTTGTGGTCCTTGAGGACGGCATCGAGCAGGCGATCGGCGATTATCGGCTGGTGTACGGCGGCCGCGAGCTCTCGGTTGAAGTGTTGAGTGCCCCGACGGCGGCGCCCGAAGGCATGATCCTGCCGCCGACGCGGCCTCCCTCAGACGTCGCCGGCCGCGTCTTCATCATTTTCATCGACGACCTGCACCTGCAGGCCGGCGATTCGCCGCGGGTGCGGAACCTGCTGACACAGATCACCAACACGCTCGTGCATGACGGCGACCTGTTCTCGGTGGTGTCCACCGGTCCGTCCTCGATCGAAGTGCAGCAGACCTACGACCGCGGCCGTCTGACCGAGTCCATCAAGAAGGTCATGGGGGCGGGCATGTCGCCCGAAGACATCCTGCTGGCGCCCTCGTCTACCGCCGGCCCGCAGGAGCTGCGCCATCGGGTGCACGTTGCGTTTTCCACGGCGTACGACCTCTTGAAGCAGTTGGAACGGGTCAACAACCGCCGAAAGGCGTTTATTTACCTGAGCTCCGGGTACGACTTCAACCCGTTCACCGAGTCGCGGTGGAAGCAGGAGCAGGAGCGCTACGCCGTGCCGCAGCGCGACGGCAACGGGAACGTGCCGCTCGAAACCGGCATCACATCGCGAGAGCGCGACGGGATGAACCCGTTTGAAACCGGGAGCCAGGCGTTTGCTGTGGCAGACTTGGTGTCGCAGCTGGCCGAACTGACCCGGGCGGCCAACCGCGCGAATGCCACGTTCTACACGATCGACCCGCGGGGCCTCATCGCCGGCCCGGACATCAACCAGAACTTCACGACCACCGAGTGGCGTAACCACATCACCACCTCGGTCGATTCGCTCAGGACCATCGCGGACCTGACGGGCGGGTTCTGCATCTGTAATTCCAACGACTTCAAGAAGGGTTTGGCCCGAATCGACGCCGAAACCTCCGATTACTACATCCTCAGCTACTACTCCTCGAACCCTGATCCGATGCGCCGGGTCCGGAAAATCGAGGTCAAAGTGAAGCGCGAAGACGTGGACGTGACCCACCGTTCCCAGTGGACCGTGCCCTTCGCCCGCCGGAAATAGCCCGACCTCCTGATTTAACCGTCCCGTGACGCCGGCGTGCCTTCGGCGTCATGGGGCGTACTGGTATAATTCGGCCGCCCCGTTTCGTGGCGGTTGGCCGTTTATGGACTGGAGATCAGGGATGAAGGTTGTGAGGAAGTCAACGCTGTTTCTCAGCTTCGTGCTGTGTGCGGCGCTTGCCGCTGCGGAGTCTGCGTCGGCGCAGACCGTGACGACCGGTGCTTTGTCGGGCTCGGTCGTGGACTCGCAGGGTGGGGTGCTGCCCGGTGCCACGGTCGTGGCCATCCACCGGCCGACCGGGACGACGTACGAAGGCGTCACGATGGCGGACGGCAAGTACATCCTGCAGAACGTGCAGGTGGGCGGTCCCTACACCGTGACCGTGACCATGTCCGGCTTCCGGAAGAAAGAAGAAACCGGCGTAATCGTGAACCTGGGCGAAGAGCGCCAGGTGCCGTTCAAGCTCGAGTTGGACGCCGTGGCCGAGACCGTGACGGTCACCGGCGAAGCGACCGCGATCGACGTGACTCGGGCGGGCGCCGCGGCGAACATTTCCGGGGATGTCAAGGAAGCGTTGCCGACCATTTCGCGCAGCCTGCTCGACATCGTGCGCATCAATCCCTACTTTGCCGCGATCACCACCAACAACACCGTGACCGCCGTGTCAGTGGCGGGCCGCAACGCGCGCTACAACAGCATTCAGATTGACGGCGCGGTGTTCAATGACCTGTTCGGCCTGGCCGAGACGGGCACCCCGGGCGGCCAGACCGAAGCGCAGCCCATCAGCATTGACGCCATCGCCCAGATCCAGTTGGTGGTGTCGCCGTACGACGTGCGTCAGGGCGGCTTCTCGGGCGGCGGCATCAACGCCGTGACCAAGAGTGGCGCCAACAACTTCAGCGGTACAACGTTCTACTTTGGCCGCAACCAGGATTGGGTGGGCAAGGGCATCACTAATACGCGGATCGCGACCTTCAGCGACAAGCAGGGCGGCTTCAGCGTGGGCGGCCCCATCAAGCAGGGCAAGGCGTTCTTCTTCGGCAATGCCGACTGGGGTCGCAAGACGACGCCGACCGGATTCTGCATCTCGGGCTGCCCGCAGGCGTTCCGCGGCGCAGAGGCCGATGTCGCCCGGTTCTTCAGCATTCTGAACACGAAGTACGGCTATTCGATCGACGGCGCGTCGGACGAGTACAGTCGCACCACGAATTCCGACAAGTACCTGGGGAAGGTGGACGTCAACCTCTCGTCCAACCATCGCCTCACGCTGCGTCACAACTACGTCAACGCGCTCAACGACATCGGCAGCACGAGCATCTCGAGCTACACGACGCCGGACGGCTTCTACCGAATTCGTAACAAGTCCAACGGCCTGGTCGCGCAGTTGAACTCGACGTTCGGCAACGCCGTGAACGAGTTCCGCATCGCGTACACACGCGTGCGCGACCGTCGCGCGGGTCAGGATTTCGAGAGCAAGCCATTCCCGCGCACGACCGTGCGTCTGGCGAGTGGCATCCAGGTCACCGTGGGCCGCGAGGCGTTTTCGGCCGCCAACGAACTGGATCAGGACATCATCGAACTCCACGACGACTACACGGTCCTCAAGGGGCGCCACACGATTACCCTGGGGACCCACAATGAGTTCTTCCAGTTCAGGAACCTGTTCATCCGCGACAACTTCGGCACCTATACCTTCAACAGCCTCGACTTCTTTGACCAGGGCCTGGCGCAGCAGTTCGACCACAGCTTCCCGACCAACCCGGCCCAGCCGTCAGCGGAGTTCGGCGTACGCACGCTGGGCTTCTACGTGGGTGACCAGTGGCGCTGGCGGCCGAACGTGACGCTCACGATGGGCGCACGTATTGATGTGCCGATGTTCCCCGACAAGCCGACGGCCAACCCGGCGGCGCTGGCCAACTTCGGATTCGCCACTGATACGACGCCCTCGGGTGTCCGCTACTCGCCGCGTATTGGTTTCAACTGGGATCTCAACGGCGATGGCTCGCAGCAGATCCGAGGCGGCGTGGGCATGTTCTCGGGCCGCACACCGTATGTGTGGCTGTCGAACCAGTACGGCAACACGGGTATCGAGTTCCAGCGTATCGGGGCCACGAACAACAACGCGAGCCGGATTCCGTTTTCTGCCAACGCGCAGTCGCAGCCGACGACGGTGACCGGTGCGGCGGGGTCGTCGTTCACCAACGAGATCGACCTGATCGATCCCAACTACAAGTACCCGACCCTGCTGCGCGGCAACCTGGCCTACGAGCGCAAGCTGGCCGGCGGCCTCGTCATGTCAGGCGAGTTCCTGTTTACCAAGAACATTCAGGACGTCAAGTACCAGAACCTGAACCGCGACCTGCAGTCGGGCAGCCAGAACCTTGACGGCCGCCCGATCTTCACGCGCGACACGACGGCGCTGAGCGATGTCATTTTCCTCACGAACTCCAGTGAGGGGCACACGTGGAGCGGCATCGTGGAACTGCGCAAGCCGTTCCGCAACGGGTTCTTCTTCAACGCGTCGTACCTCTACGGCGAATCGAAAGCCGTCATGGAAGGCACGTCGAGCCAGGCGGCGTCCAACTGGGGGAACGTGCTTGTGGCCGGCGACCCGAACAACCCGCCGGTCGGCACGTCGGTCTACGACCCGGGTCATCGCATCAACTTCTCGGCGTCACACGAGATGGGGCTGTTTGGCGGTGCCACCGGCACGGCCTCGGTCTACTACTCGGGCCAGTCGGGCCGTCCGTTCACACTCACGTACTTCGGTGACGTGAATGGCGACGGGCGCACGAGCAACGACCTGCTCTATATTCCGGCGTCGGCGTCAGAAGTGGCGTTCACGGGCGGCACGTACCAGCAACTGGTGAACTTCCTCCAGGAAGACGGGTGTCTCAGCGAGTACATCGGCAAGATCATCCCGCGCAACGTCTGCCGTGCGCCCTGGTCGAACCAGCTCGACTTCCGCTACAACATCGCGCTGCCGTTCCAGCGCGTCAAGGCGGAGATCTCGCTCGACATCCTCAACGTGCTGAACCTCATCGACTCCAAGCGCGGCATCCAGGAGTACGCCACGTTCAACGCAATTGCGCCGGTCACGCCGGTGCTCACCGCAGGGCAGGTGACGGGCTACAACATCTCGTTCCTCACGGGATCAAGCTTCCGGAAGTGGCAGCGCGACGACCTGCGCTCGCGCTGGCAGATGCAGCTCGGCGGCCGCATTCGGTTCTGACGCCGCTCACCGGCTGAAAAACACGAACGCCCCGGTCAGCATGGCTGGCCGGGGCGTTTTTATTTTGGCGCCGGGCGGCGGAAAGATGGAGGGTTGAGGATTGAGCGAGTGAGGATCGGGATTGGTCGACAATCCCACCAGTGCCTATCGACAATCCCCGATCAGCCATCCGTCAGATCCCGATCCTCACTCGCTCAATCCTCAATCCTCAATTTCCGACAGGCCGCACGTTCAGTCGGCGCTCGGCGCGGTCAGCGCCGCTTTGACGCGCGCGACGGCCTCCTTCAGATAGTGCTCGTCCATTTCGATGCCGACGAAGTTGACGCCGAGCCGGCCGGCGGCGATCGCCGTGTTGCCCAGCCCGAGGAACGGATCCATGACGGTCGTCAGGCGCGAGAGGCCGTGCAGCAACAGGCATTGTTCGGGCACCTTGGGCGGGAATGACGCCGGGTGCGGCCGGTCGCGGTCGCGGCTCTGGATGGTCTCGTAGGGAATGAACCAGGTATTGCCCCGGCATCGCTTGCCGTCGCCACCCGCGGCCCAGCGGGCGGCGTTGGACTTGTCCTGGTAGGGGACGCCCACGGCGCGGCGGTCGAGTTTGGTCCGGCCGTCGGGGGTGAAGTGAAAGATGAACTCGTGGCAATCGTTGACGAATCGCTCGCTGTTGATCGGCTTGTAGTGCCCCACGGCCATGTCGCGTTCGAGGCCGAGGGCTTCGCTTGTGGACGCGCGATCGATGGCGATCGACTTCACCCAGTGAATGGTGTTCTGCAGCTTGAAGTAGCCGCGCGCCACCTGGGCGACCTCAAGAGGAATCCACGGATCGGTCGGCTTGGCGCCCACGTTGAGGAAGAGCGACGCCTGCGGCCCACATACCTTTGAGGCGGCCCGAAGCCACTGGTCTGTCCACGCCAGGTATTCGCCGCGTGGCAGGTCGTCCTCATAAGAGCGGTATTTGATACCCAGGTTGTAGGGAGGTGACGTCACAATCGCGTCGATCGACCCGCGTTCAAGTGTGGGCATCACCGACAGGCAGTCGCCGTGGTACAAGCGAAAAGTGGAAGTGCCGATGCAGAATTCGTATCGGGGGGCTGCGAGCCGGAGACGGGGTCGCGGAGCCGGCGAACGCAACGAGCGTGGGCGCCGGACCGGGCGTGTCGAGTGAAGCGCGAGAGCCATGTAATTAGGCTTCTCGGCTGTTTGGGGCCTGAAGTACAGACCCCGACTGAAAAAACTACGCCCGAACCGCCGCCGTCGGAGTAAACCCGTGCGCCACCCGGTCGGCGCTCACAGGCTGATTCCGGACGTGGCCCGAGGAAACACACACGGTGCTCTTCTCCTCGATGTAGATGATTTCCCGCTTCGATCCCTCTTCACGGTATCGACCGGTGACGCACCCACATGTCAGCGTCGTGAACCCCATCAAACGAACCAGGCTCATTGCAGTGACGTCCTCCAATCCTCTCTGCACGCTCGGCAATGCAAGCAACGTGCCCGAATCCGCCCTGACGACGAGTGGTAGTTCCATGGGGCCTCCTGCCAGAATAATCGGTCGATCCGCGTGCGGACTGCAGTACGAGCGCCGACACGCCGGCCGAGACTGTGTCAGTCTGGCCACGGCGATTGGATTGTTTCGAACAATCGCTTGGATTCAGTCGGGGCGGGTCAGTCGCTCAAAGAGGCTGAGTTCCTGGGCCCGCTGGCGGGCGGTAAAGCGCCGCGCGCGGACCACCCGAATGATGAACGCCAGATGCAGTCCGCCATACAGCACCAGTTCGGCGAAGACTCCCGGTTCGGTCTGGCCTAGTCCGGCGGTGAGCAGGACGATGGGGACGAGGTTGATGTGTTTGGCCGCGACGACCGCCACCGAGAAGAGCGGGTCGAGTCTTCCGGCCGGGTCAGTCGAGGCCCTGCCGAACGCCTCGGCGGAGTGCTCCCAGCGCGGACCCAGGTCGGCCGACACCTCATAGGCGGCCTGAATGTAGCGGCCAATCCGTTCCACTGCTACGTGGATCGCAAAGATCCCTTCAAACGCCCCGGCCAGGACCAGAAGCGGCACAAGCAGGGTGACCGGGGAGGGTAGCCACACCTGGACGGCCACATGCAGGGCGGCCCACGCGGTCAGGCCCGCCACGGCCAGGCCGACACGGAGCGTGCCCCGCTCGCGGATCGTGGCCCGCAGGGCTCGGAACTCCTCAGTCCGAAGGATATGGGCCTCAGACTGCGGTGGAATGGGGTCGGGAGGGTGCAGAAATACTCCTGAGGGACCGATAGTACACGAGTCAGGTTGCGGAATCCGGAATCTGGATGGTACTATCGCGGCCGTCCGGGGGGATTCGGCGTCTGAGTTCAACAGCAGGGCCCTTGATGGGTTGCCGGAGGGTTTCACGTGTATGTGTACGGCCGACTGAATCGAACGGTTTCTGTCGTGGCGCTGTCAGCAATGTGCTGCGCCTCGTTCGTTGGTTTGGCTCAGGCACAGTCGCGACCACCCGCCAGGCCCGTCACCTCGCCGAAAGCGACCCAGGCAAAACCCACCGCCGCCCCCGCGCGGGATCAGAAGCCGCGCACCACGCCGACCCGTACCCGAGCCGCCCGGGCCCGCGCGGCTGCGATGGCACGTTCCGCCGCGGCCGCCCGGCTTCAGCGCGAAGCCAATACGCCGCGCTACAAGAAAGATGCCCTCGGCAACATCGTCCCCGACGTGCGCGCTGCCGCGGCGATTGTGTTCAATCCCCAGACGAATGAAGTGCTGTGGGAAGCGAATTCCCACGACCAGCGATCGATCGCGAGCCTGACCAAGGTCATGACCGGCGTGGCCTTCATCGCCGATGAGCCCGACCTCGGTCGTCAGGTCACGGTGGTGACCGCCGATGTCCGCGGCGCGAACGTCACGCATCTGCGCGCGGGTGAAACGCTCGCGCTGCGCGATGTGCTCAACCTGACACTGATCGCGTCTGACAACGCCGCCGCACGCATCCTGGCGCGCACCTCTGAAGGCGGGACGCCGGCGTTTGTCGAGCGCATGAACGACATGGCGCGCCAGCTGGGCCTGACCAACAGCCACTACGCCGACCCGTCCGGCCTCGATGATCGGAATGTGTCCTCGGCCTACGACATCTCGCACCTGATGGCGTTTGCCAGCGCCAACCAGCAACTGGCCTCTGTGATGAGTGCGGCGAAGTACCAGGTGCGCACCGACCGGCGCGTGATCAACATCCACAGCACCAACAAGTTGCTGGGAACCGGGATGGACATTCTGGCGGGCAAGACGGGCTTCATCAGGAAGGCCGGCTACTGCTTTGCGACGCTGTTGCAGATTCCGCACGGCAGCCAGGTGGCAGTCGTGGTGCTCGGCGCGACCAACAGTACGCTACGTTTTGCAGAGGCGCGACACCTCTTCAACTGGGTGGTGGGACGCGCGAACGGATTGGCAGGCGGCGGCGATATCGTTGAACGGTAGTCGTCCCCGCAAGCCCCTCGCCGGCCGCACTCCCAGGCTCGGCATTCTCCACATCGCATCGGAAGCCGCGCCCTGGGCCAAGACCGGCGGCCTCGCCGACGTCGTCGGCGCGTTGCCGGCCGCGCTTGAAGCGCTGGGCCATCGCGTCACAACCGTACTGCCGCTGTATCGCGGCGTGACGCTGCCTGACGCCGAGCGCCGGCCGATCGAGGTCACACTTGGCACGCGACGCTGGCAGGGGGCGCTGCATGTGGTGGCGCTGGGCCCGACGCGTCGCGTGGTTGGCGTTGATGTGCCCGAGTGGTTCGATCGAGAGGGCCTCTATACGCGAGGAGGCCGCGACCACGCCGATAACGCAGAACGCTTCGCGGGTCTTGCACACGCGGCGCTTGACTTCGCCCAGCACGATGTTGACGGAGGCCGCATCGACATCGTGCATGCCCATGACTGGCAGGCGGGACTGGTACCTGCGCTGATCCGGCAACAGCCGGCACGTTGGACACGCGTGTCCCGAGCCGGCCTCGTGATGACGATTCACAACCTGGCCTACCAGGGGCTGTTTCCCAAGGATGTGGTGACACGCCTGTCGCTCGGTTGGGATCTGTTCACCGTGGCCGTTGGCGAGTTCTGGAATTAGTTGAGCTACCTGAAGTGCGGCATCGCTGCCAGTGACATGGTCACGACGGTGAGCCCGACCTATGCGCGAGAGACGGTGCAGCCCGAGTTCGGTTTCGGGTTTGACGGCGTGCTGCACTCGCTCGGCGATCGCTATGTGGGCATCCTGAACGGCATCGACACGGCCGTCTGGGATCCATCGTCCGACCCGTTGCTGCCGGCCCATTACTCGGCTGATGATCTGACCGGCAAACGTCAGAACAAGCGCGCGTTGCTCGAGCAGTTTGGCTTGCCTGTGGGCGACGATGCGCTGGCGCGGCCGGTCATTGGGATCGTGTCGCGCCTGGTGGATCAGAAGGGATGCGATCTGGTGCTGGGGGCGTCCGAGCAGTTGATGTCACTCGATGCGACCTGGGTTGTGCTCGGCAGCGGCGAGTCGCACTATGAAGCGCAATTCACAGCGCTTGCGGCCCGTTTCCCTTCGCGGCTAGGGGTGCGCATCGGGTTTGACGAGGGTGTGGCGCACCTGATTGAGGCAGGCGCCGATATGTTTCTGATGCCGTCGCGTTTTGAGCCCTGCGGGCTCAATCAGATGTACAGCCTTCGGTACGGCACGGTGCCAGTGGTGAGAGCCGTTGGGGGGCTCGACGACACCATCAGGGGCTACGCACCGCGCGCGCGGCGCGCGAACGGTTTCAAGTTCCGTGAGGCGACGTCGGACGCGTTGCTGCACACGGTGCGGCAGGCGTTGCGCGTCTATCACAGACCGGAGCGTTGGGCCGCATTGATGCGCGAAGGGATGAGTGATGATCACTCATGGGGTCCATCAGCCCGGGAGTATGTCAAAGTGTACCGACAGGCGCGGTATGCGGCCGCCCTGCGATGGGCCGAGTGAGATCTGGCTGAGAGGACGAGCGTGATTCATGGCTTCTGACAAGGTGACAACGTTTACGGACGGCAATTTCGATACCGACGTGCTGCAGGCGAGCACGCCTGTGCTTGTGGACTTCTGGGCAGAGTGGTGCGGTCCCTGCCGCGCACTCGGACCGACGATTGACGCGCTGGCGGGCGAATACGCCGGCCGCGTCTCGGTGGGCAAACTCAACGTGGACGAGAACCCCGGGATCACCGTGAAGTACATGGTGCGTGGCATTCCCACCGTGATGCTTTTCAAGGGTGGCCAGGTGGTGGAACAAATCGTGGGCGTGGCCGACAAGGCTGAGTTCAAGAAGGCGCTGGACAAGCACCTCTGATGGCCGCGCTGACGAGAGAGGTCACGATCATCGGATCGGGGCCCGCCGGCTTGACGGCCGCGTTGTATTCGGCTCGTGCCAACCTGAAGCCGCTGGTGATCGAAGGCCTTGAGGCGGGGGGGCAGCTGATGCTGACCACCGCGGTGGAGAATTTTCCCGGCTTTCGTGACGGCATCATGGGGCCGGACCTCATGGCGGCCATGCGTGAGCAGGCGGAGCGCTTTGGCGCCGAGATCATTCGCGGCCATGTGTCGTCGATTGACTTGTCCACGCGGCCGTTTGTCATGACCGTCGGCGACGATCGCATCGAGACACAGACACTCATCATCGCGACGGGCGCCTCGGCGAAGTTGCTGGGGTTGCCGTCCGAGCGGGCGTTGATGGGACACGGCGTGTCGACGTGCGCCACGTGTGACGGCTTCTTCTTCCGCGGCCGGCCGATCGCGGTCGTCGGCGGCGGCGACTCCGCGCTTGAGGAGGCGATCTTCCTGACCCGGTTCGCGACGCAGGTGACGCTGGTGCATCGGCGCGACGCCTTCCGTGCCTCGAAGATCATGCAGGACAAGGCGCTGGCGAACCCCAAGATCGTGGTCGAGTGGGATACCGAAGTGGTCGAGATGCTGGACGCGTCCGCCGGGGCCGTCAACGGCATCGTCTTGCGCAACCTCAAGACGGGTGCCCAAAAGACGCTCGCCGTGGACGGTATCTTCGTGGCGATTGGCCACACGCCGAATACCGGTCTGTTTACGGGGCAGCTGGACGCAGATGCGGGCGGGTACCTCATCACCCACGACGGATCGCGCACCAGCGTCGAGGGGGTCTTTGCGTGCGGCGACGTGCAGGATCACGTCTACCGGCAGGCGATTACGGCCGCCGGCTCAGGCTGCATGGCGGCGCTTGATGCCGAGCGTTATCTCGAGTCGATCCAGCCGCCGCCAACCACGTCAGCACCGTCGTAGAACACCACGGCCTGGCCGGGCGTGATGGCCACCTGCGGGTCGTCAAAGCGCAGGTGCGCGGTGCCGTTGCCGGTGGCGACCACCGTCGCGGGTGCGTCCTGGTGGCGGTGCCGGATGCGCGCGGTGACGTGCGTGGGGCCGTGGGGCGCCTGCCCGGAGATCCAGTTCACGCCCGTGGCCGTGAGTTCGTGGCCGCCGAGTGCCTCGCGCGCGCCGACCACCACGCGCTGGTCGATGGGCTCGAGCTTCAGCACATAGAGCGGTGCGCCGGTGCTCAGACCCAGTCCTTTGCGCTGGCCGACCGTGAAGTGATGCACCCCGCGATGTTCACCAAGCACCTGCCCCTGGGCGTCAACGATTTCGCCACTGGCGGGTGGCTGCGGGGCATGGCGTTCGACAAAGCGCGCGGTGTTGCCGTCAGGCACAAAACAAATCTCGTGACTGTCGGGTTTGTCGGCCACAGACAGGCCAAGCCGCTCCGCATGCGCGCGGACCTCGGTCTTGTTCAGGTGCCCGACCGGGAAGCGTGCATGCGCGAGCTGATCCTGGGTGAGCGTAAACAGGAAATACGACTGATCTTTGCCGGGGTCCACGCCGCGCAGGAGGCGATAGCGTTGCTGGTTCTCATCACAGACCACTCGTGCGTAGTGGCCGGTGGCCACCACTGAGGCGTCGAGGCCGGCCGCGCGCTCGGCCAGGGTGGAGAACTTCAGGTCGGCATTGCAGTGCACGCACGGAATGGGTGTCCGCCCGGCCGAGTATTCGCGCACGAAGTTGTCCACGACCGTGGCTTTGAACTCGCGCTCGAAGTTGACGATGTAGTGGGGGAAGCCCAACTGCTGTGCGACACGCTTCGCATCGTGCAGGTCGTCAAGGCTGCAGCAGGAGCCGAACTTTGGTGCGCCGTCCTCGGTCTCGCGCTGATCGTAGAGCTGCATGGAGAGGCCCACCACGTCGTAGCCTTCTTCGACCATGAGCGCCGCGGCCACCGACGAATCCACACCGCCCGACATCGCGACCACAACGCGGCTCATTTTCTGCCTCCAACACCGGTCCTGCCCCCGACGCCGACGGCCGTGTGACTGAGGCGGCGGAGCTTGTGGACCAGGGCGGGCACCCGATCGATGACCGCCGCGATGTCAGCATCGGTCGTCCCGGGGCCGAGGCTGAATCGCAACGACGTGCGTGCGCGCGCCGCCGACAGGCCCATGGCCGTCAGCACATGCGACGGCTCAAGGGTGCCTGACGAGCAGGCGGAACCGGTGGAGACGGCGATGCCTTCGAGGTCGAGCGCAATCAGCAGCAGCTCGGCTTCGACGCCCTCGAAGCTGATGTTGGTGGTGTTGGGCACCCGCGACTCCGGCGCGCCGTTGACTTCGGCGCCGGGCACCTGTTCGATCAGCGCGCGCTCGAGCCGATCGCGACGCGAGGCGACCGGCGTCGCCTGTGCGTGCAGGGTGGCGCGCGCATGGGTGGCGGCCACACCCAGGCCCGCCAACCCGGCGACGTTTTCAGTGCCGGCTCGTCGTGACCGTTCCTGTTTGCCGCCTGTCTGCTGGGCGAGGAGCCTGATGCCGCGCCGCACCCACAACGCGCCCGTGCCTTTGGGGCCGCCGAACTTGTGGCCCGAGAGCGAGAGCATGTCAACGCCGAGTGCCTCCACCGATACGGGGACTTTTCCGACGGTCTGCACCGCGTCGGTGTGGAACCACGCGCCGTGGGTATGTGCGAGCGCGGCGAGTTCAGCAATGGGCTGGAGCGTGCCGACTTCGTTGTTGGCGTGCATGACGCTGACCAGCGCCGTGCCGGTGTCATGCCGGTTCAGCGCGGCATCGAGTGCCGCCGGTGAGACGATTCCCGAGCAGTCGACCGCGAGGCGTGTGACGCGCCAGCCTCGGGCCTCCATGGCGGCGCACGTCGCCAGGACGGCTTCGTGTTCAATCGCGCTGGTGATCAAATGACGGCGTCCGTCAGCGTCGAGAGCCTCGACGGCTCCCCTGATGGCGAGGTTGTCGGCTTCGGTCCCGCTGCCGGTGAGGACCACGTCACCCGGTTTGGCGTCGATGAGATCGGCAACGCTGCGGCGGGCGTCATCGATGACCGCGCGCGCCTTCTGACCGTGCGCGTGAATCGATGACGGGTTGCCGGGCGTGTCGCGAAGGACGCCACACACGGCCTCCACCACACCCGGCGCGGGCGGGGCGGTGGCGTTGTAGTCAAGATAGATCTGCATGGATCTGCACAGGGTGGAATCATCGTAGCACTCCCGCTGTATACTGGGTCGCATGTGGAAGCGAGATGAGGCAGTTCGGCCGCCGTCGTCGGCGCCCGCTCCAACAACAACACCGGCACCGGCAGCACCGCCGGCGCCCTTGGCCATGGGCGGCGGTGCCGCACCCCCAGCAGGGAGAGACCAGGTGAATATCGGCAAGAGCGTCGTCGTCAAAGGCGAACTGAGCGGCAGTGAAGACCTGACCATCGAGGGCGCGATCGAAGGCACCATCGAGCTCCGGCAGAATGTGCTGACGATCGGTCCCAGCGGCAAGATCAAGGCGCAGATCATCGCGAAGGCCGTGATCGTGCTGGGAGAGGTGCATGGCAACATCACCGCCACCGACAAGGTCGAGATTCGCGACACGGGATCGGTGGATGGCGACGTGACGGCCCCGCGGATCGCGATTTCCGACGGCGCGCACTTCCGTGGCGCCATCGATATGCAGCGTTCGCCGAATGAACCGAAGTCGGAGGGCCGAGCAGCGCCGGACAAGGCGCCCCCACTGACCGGGCCGGCGAGTCCCACGGCGGGAGTCCCGGTTCGCTGACGCCCGTGTTGAGCTGGGGGCAGAAACAGCCGGCACCTGATGCAGCGGCGGCTGCGCCGTCTGCGCCCGACTTCACGGTGGCCACGTCACTGGTGTTCCCAAAGTTCCTGTCGGTCGTGGGCCGACGCGAGCGGCCGGTGCTGCTGGACCTCGGGCCGGTCATTGGGTCGAACGTCGAGTTCTTCACTGAGCGCCTCGCGTGCAAGCTTTATATCGAAGATCTGTTTCAGGAGATCGAGGCGGCGGCCCGATCGGGTGTTCGGCCTGGGCTTGAGGCCGCGCTGTTCAAGAGGCTGGGCCAGGGGTCCGAATCGGTGGACGGGATTCTTTGCTGGGACGTGTTTGATTTCCTCGACCGCACAGCCGGTGTGGCTCTCGCGAGCCATCTGGAGACGTTGCTGCGCCGAGGCGGTGCCCTTTATGGGTTCTTCGGCACCACGGCGCTCGATCTGAATCACTACACGCGCTTTATCGTGAAGCGGGAAGACCGGTTCGAGCTTCGGCCGGTTCCAGCCACACCGGTCAAGCGGCGCGTGCTGGTCACCCGAGAAATCAACATGATGTTCGAACGGTTGATGTCGGCCGACTCCGTACTGCTCAAGTCAGGCACCCGCGAAACCCTCTTCCGTCGTCCTGCCTGAGTGCGGAGAGCCTAAAGTGCGATATCGTCGGTGGTATGGCAAGCAGGCCGACCATCGCGTTCCTGAGTGACTTCGGTACACGGGACCACTACGCCGGCGTGATGAAGGGCGTGGCGCTCAGTATCTGCCCTGATGCGGTGCTTGTGGATGTGTCGCACGACCTGCCCGCGCACGATATTCCGTTTGCCGCGCGCGAACTGGCGGCGACCTTCAAATACTTTCCTGCGGGGACGATTTTTCTGGTGGTCGTCGATCCCGGCGTAGGGTCGGCGCGCCGC